>Ga0153941_1000012_pt1 | contig 181699 bp, 168 predicted proteins | sample TSNJ025MetaG_FD_104733 | JGI IMG/M metagenome (GOLD analysis project Ga0153941, IMG submission 104733) | Attine ant fungus gardens microbial communities from New Jersey, USA - TSNJ025 MetaG | ecosystem: Host-associated > Fungi > Mycelium > Unclassified | place: USA: New Jersey, Brendan T....
CACCGGCAGTCCCCTTAGAGTGCCCAACTGAATGATGGCAACTAAGGGCGAGGGTTGCGCTCGTTGCGGGACTTAACCCAACATCTCACGACACGAGCTGACGACAGCCATGCAGCACCTGTCTCCGGTCCAGCCGAACTGAAGGGATCGATCTCTCGTTCCCGCGACCGGGATGTCAAGGGCTGGTAAGGTTCTGCGCGTTGCTTCGAATTGAACCACATGCTCCACCGCTTGTGCGGGCCCCCGTCAATTCCTTTGAGTTTTAATCTTGCGACCGTACTCCCCAGGCGGGAGGCTTAATGCGTTAGCTGCGCCACTGACGAGCATGCTCGCCAACGGCTAGCCTCCATCGTTTACGGCGTGGACTACCAGGGTATCTAATCCTGTTTGCTCCCCACGCTTTCGCACCTCAGCGTCAGTACCGGGCCAGTGAGCCGCCTTCGCCACTGGTGTTCTTCCGAATATCTACGAATTTCACCTCTACACTCGGAGTTCCACTCACCTCTCCCGGACTCGAAGATCGCCAGTATCGAAGGCAGTTCTGGAGTTGAGCTCCAGGATTTCACCCCCGACTTAACGATCCGCCTACGTGCGCTTTACGCCCAGTGATTCCGAGCAACGCTAGCCCCCTTCGTATTACCGCGGCTGCTGGCACGAAGTTAGCCGGGGCTTCTTCTGCGGGTACCGTCATTATCTTCCCCGCCGAAAGGGCTTTACAACCCTAGGGCCTTCATCACCCACGCGGCATGGCTGGATCAGGCTTGCGCCCATTGTCCAATATTCCCCACTGCTGCCTCCCGTAGGAGTCTGGGCCGTGTCTCAGTCCCAGTGTGGCTGATCATCCTCTCAGACCAGCTACCGATCGTCGCCTTGGTGGGCCATTACCCCACCAACTAGCTAATCGGACGCGGGCCGATCCTTCGGCGATGAATCTTTCTCCTCGCGGACGTATCCGGTTTTAGCCCAAGTTTCCCTGAGTTATTCCGAACCGAAGGGCACGTTCCCACGTGTTACTCACCCGTCTGCCACTCCTGTATTGCTACAGGCGTTCGACTTGCATGTGTTAGGCCTGCCGCCAGCGTTCGCTCTGAGCCAGGATCAAACTCTCAGGTTGGATGAGAACTTGAACCGGCTGATCACAACGTTTGACGAGGTCCGTCACCTAAGATCGCTTTCGCGACCCATGGTGTGACCTGAAACGTGTACCGCCGAAGTCTCGTCCGGCCGCACCCTCTCGCGAGGAGGCGGCCCGCAAGGACCCCGCCGTCCACGTTTCTCTTTCTTCCGATTCACCTGTCAAACAGCCCGGGACCGGGGTGGTCCCACTCCCCGCAAGCCCCGGAGCGCCATCGAAGCCCACGCTTCCGATTGCGATCGGAAACTGGTCTACGAGCATCTCAGTGAGGGCTTCGTAGGCGCGCCATCGCGCCGAAGCGGGCGGCGCGCCGTGGAGAACGTATATATGCCCCCGGCTTTTCGCTTGTCAACCGCCGCCGGGTCGATTTCGCCGCGCGGAATTCCGTGCCAGCCCTTGTGGGCCGGGCGAGAGAAAACCGCAATCCCTGTGTGGGCTTGGGGTCCCGACAGCCGCGCCGTACTGCGGCCACATTCCTCGGTCGTCCTTGCGAGTTGGGGATCGCGAATCCGATTCATGCGACAGCCGGATCCGGGTCGTTGACGGGCCGGGGGTGCACGGCATCGTGGTCTCCTCGAACGGGGGTAGCCGGGCCAACCGGCGCCGCGGCTTCTGCGGCAATGCGCGCAACGGCGCGCCGGGGACGACAACTTGGACCAGGGCAAGCTGCGCGGCCCGTCACGACTGCGTGCGGAATCGGATTCCGCCGATTTCGGCCAGGAGCCGCCGCTCTCCGTCGATGGCGGCACTCCCGGTTTCGTCGACCGCCGCCGCGTTTCGGTGCAATGGTTCAGCGGGACCGTGCTGACCGGACTATGCGGCGCCGCGCTGATGGGCGGTGCCGTCTATGCCGCCCTCGACGGCGAAACCACCTTCGGGGCCGTTCCGGAACGCATCGAGGCTGCATTGCGCGGCACGCTCGCCGGCATCAGCGACCGGCTCGGCGCGACCACCCGCAAGACCGACAAGCTTCCCACCGCGAGCGAGATCAATGCCGCCCGCCAAGTCATCCGGGTCTCGACCATGGCTCGCGTCGGCGACCGCGAGGTGGTCCGGGTCAGACCCTTCATCCGCGTGGCTTCGAACCTGTCGCTGTCGGCTTCCGAGCTCTCCGCCAACATCCCGCCGTTCAACCCGCAAAAGCTGCTCGCCGATGCCTCGCCGTCCGGCGCCGCCGCCGGCGATGCCGCTCCCGAGGCCGAGCCCGATGCCGAGGTTTCGTTCATCACCCGGGATTTGGCCGCGCTGCTGCCGAAGGCGAGGATCGCCGCCATCCTCCCGCTCGAGGAGATCGTGACGCGCGTGCGCGACGTCGCCGAATGGGCGACCGGCTCGGTCCGCTCGGCGGTGAACGCCGGGCTGCAGCCGGGCACCAAGCTAGCCTATGCGGCGGAGGGCAATCTCGATCCTTATGTCGGCTTCGAGGCCCGCATCGTGCCGGAGAACATCACGCTGCTGCCCAAGACCGCCAACCAGACGACCGGCGGCAATTCCTGGAACGAGCGCACGGTAACGGCGAAGAAGGGCGAATCCGTCGGTGCGATCCTGCAGCGCGACTTCGGCGCCACCCCCGAGGAGATCAAGGCGATCGCCGCCGTGCTCGGCCCGCGCGGCCGCGACGGCGCGCTCAAAGACGGCCAGAAGCTGCGCATCCTGCTGGCACCCGGCGAAGCCGGCCAGCAGCGGCTGCAGCCGATCCGCGTGATCCTGCTCGGCGACAGCGGCATCGAGGCCGTCGTGGCGCTGTCGGATGCCGGCAAATACGTCCCGGTCGACGTCCAGCACATCGACAACGAAGTCGCCGAAGCGGACGAGGACGACGACAATCCCAACGCCGTGCGGCTCTACCAGAGCATCTATGAGACGGCGCTGCGCAACCAGGTGCCCCGTCCCGTCATCGACGATGTGATCCGCATCTATTCCTACGACGTCGACTTCCAGCGGCGGGCGCAGCCCGGGGATTCCTTCGAAGTGCTGTTCGCGGGCGAAGACGATCCCGGCGAGGCCAAGAACGACGTGCTGTTCACCGCATTGACGGTCGGCGGCGAGACCAAGCGATATTTCCGCTACCAGGCGCCCGACGACAACCTCGTCGACTATTATGACGAGAGCGGCAAGAGCGCCAAGAAATTCCTGGTCCGCAAGCCGGTCACGCTCGGCATGATGCGGTCGGGCTTCGGCGTCCGCCGGCATCCGATTCTCGGCTACATGAAGATGCACACCGGGGTCGACTGGGCCGCGCCGAACGGCACGCCGATCTATGCTTCCGGCAACGGAGCGGTCGAGAAGGTCGGCTGGGAATCCGGCTACGGCAAGTACGTGCGGCTGCGCCACGCCAACGGCTACCAGACGGCCTACGGTCACATGTCCGCGTTCGCCCGCGGGCTGCAGCCGGGCGCGCGCGTCCACCAGGGGCAGATCATCGGCTATGTCGGCTCGACCGGGCTGTCGACCGGCGCTCACCTCCACTACGAGATCATGGTGAACGGCCGCTTCGTCGATCCGATGCGCATCAAGCTGCCGCGCGGCCGCGTGCTGGAGGGCCCGGTGCTCGCCGGCTTCGAGCGCGAGCGCGAGCGGCTCGAAGCGCTGCTCAGCCGCGCGCCCGCCCGCATGGCCCAGAGCGGCCAGGCCGCCAGCCGATAATCCACCGACGGTGACGAGGCTCGTTACGCCGCCTGCGCGGCCGCTTCGCCGTTGAACACGAGGCCCTGGCTGGCCGCCGAGATCACGACTCGCTCGCCGTCCTTGATGCGGCCGGAGAGAATGAGCTCGGCCAAGGGATCCTGCACCGATTTCTGGATCACCCGCTTCAACGGCCGGGCGCCGTAGGCCGGGTCCCAGCCCTTCTCCGCGAGCCATTCGCGCGCCGAGGGCTCGAGCACCACCGTGATTTTCCGGTCCTCGAGCAACTTCGCCAGCCGCCGCATCTGGATGTCGACGATGCGGCTCATCTCCGGGCGCTTGAGCCGGTGGAACAGGATGATCTCGTCCACCCTGTTGAGGAATTCGGGACGGAAGCTCGCGCGCACCACCGCCATGACCTGGTCGCGCACCGCGTCGGTGTCCTGGCCGTCCGGCTGGTTGACCAGATACTCGGAGCCCAGATTCGAGGTCATCACGATCAGCGTGTTGCGGAAGTCGACGGTGTGGCCCTGCCCGTCGGTGAGGCGCCCGTCGTCGAGCACCTGCAGCAGCACGTTGAAGACGTCGGGATGCGCCTTCTCGATCTCGTCGAACAGCACGACCTGATACGGACGCCGCCGCACCGCCTCGGTGAGCGCGCCGCCTTCCTCGTAGCCGACGTAGCCGGGCGGCGCGCCGATCAGCCGCGCGACCGAATGCTTCTCCATGTATTCCGACATGTCGATGCGGATCAGCGCCTGCTCGTCGTCGAACAGGAATTCGGCGAGCGCCTTGGTGAGCTCGGTCTTGCCGACCCCGGTCGGGCCCAGGAACATGAATGAGCCGATCGGCCGGTGCGGATCCTGCAAGCCGGCCCGCGCGCGGCGCACGGCGGTCGAGACCGAGCGCACCGCTTCGGCCTGGCCGACGACCCGCTTGCCGATCTCGTCTTCCATCCGCAAGAGCTTGTCGCGTTCGCCTTCCAGCATTCGCTCGACCGGCACGCCGGTCCAGCGCGAGACGACCTGCGCGACGTGATCGGCTGTGACCGCCTCCTCGACCAGCGCGCCGTCGCCGGCCGCGGATTCCACGGATTTCAGCCGCTTTTCGAGCTCGGGAATGCGACCATAGGCAAGCTCGCCGGCGCGCTGATATTCGCCGCGGCGCTGCGCATCGGCGAGTTCGTTGCGCGCCTGATCGAGCTCGCTCTTGAGCTTCTGGGCATCCGAGAGCTTGTCCTTCTCGGCCCTCCAACGCGCGGTGAGCGCCGAGGATTGTTCCTCCAAGCCGGCGAGCTCCTTCTCGAGCCGCGCCAAGCGATCCTTGGAAGCGGGATCCGCCTCCTTGCGCAGCGCCTCCTGCTCGATCTTCAGGCGAACGATCTCGCGGTCGATCGAATCGAGTTCCTCCGGCTTGGAATCCACCTGCATTTTCAGCCGCGCCGCCGCCTCGTCGATCAGATCGATCGCCTTGTCGGGCAGAAACCGGTCGCTGATGTAGCGGTGCGAGAGCGTCGCGGCCGCCACGATGGCGCTGTCGGTGATGCGCACGCCGTGATGCAGCTCGTATTTCTCTTTCAAGCCGCGAAGGATCGAGACGGTGTCCTCGACCGACGGCTCGGAGACGAACACCGGCTGGAACCGCCGCGCCAGCGCGGCGTCCTTCTCGACGTGCTTCTTGTATTCGTCGAGCGTGGTGGCGCCGATGCAGTGCAATTCCCCGCGCGCCAACGCCGGTTTGAGCAGATTGGAAGCATCCATCGCCCCTTCGGCCTTGCCGGCCCCGACCAGCGTGTGCATCTCGTCGATGAACAGGATGATGCCGCCTTCGGCCGCGATGATCTCCTGGAGCACCGATTTGAGCCGCTCCTCGAACTCGCCGCGATATTTCGCCCCGGCGATGAGCGCGCCCATGTCGAGCGCCAACAGCTGCTTGTCGGCGAGGCTCTCGGGCACATCGCCGTTGACGATGCGCAAGGCGAGCCCTTCGACGATCGCGGTCTTGCCGACGCCGGGTTCCCCGATCAACACCGGATTGTTCTTGGTGCGGCGCGAGAGCACCTGGATGGTGCGGCGGATCTCGTCGTCGCGGCCGATGACCGGATCGAGCTTGCCGGCGCGCGCCGCTTCAGTGAGGTTGCGGGCATATTTCTTGAGCGCGTCATAGGCGCTCTCGGCCGACGCGCTATCGGCGGTACGGCCCTTGCGCAAGGCATTGATCGCCGCGTTCAGGTTCTGCGGCGTGACGCCGGCGCGCGCGAGAATCTTGCCGGCTTCGCTTTCCTTGTCGAGCGCCAGCGCAAGCAGCAGCCGCTCGACCGTCACATAGCCGTCGCCGGCCTTTTCTGCGGCTTTTTGCGCGGCATCGAACACGCGCGCCGTTGCCGGCGCGAGATAGAGCTGCCCGCCGCCGGCCCCGGAAACTTTGGGAAGCTTGGCAAGGCTCGCTTCGACCGCGGCGAGCGCCTCGCGGGACCGGCCCCCGGAACGGTCGATCAAGCCGGCGGCGAGGCCCTCGGGATCGTCGAGCAGCACCTTGAGGATGTGCTCGGGGGCGAATTGCTGGTGGCCCTCGCGCAGCGCCAGCGATTGCGCGGATTGCACGAAACCGCGGGCGCGGTCCGTGTATTTCTCGAAATCCATGTCGAACTCCCTCGGCCTGCTCCGTCCGCCCGAACGGCACGGTCGGAACATCGTCATCGGGCGTAGTGAATGCCCCGGACCCCAGTGGCGGTCCGCATAAAACATGTAGGAGGAGCAGGTCCGGCGCGGAAGGGGCAGAACCGGATTTTCGTGGGCTGGGCGGCGGCGCGCGGCATGCTAAAGCCATGGCCAGGGAAGGCTTGGCCTATGCACCAATCGACGAGGATTGCGGCGATCTATCGGTATCCGGTGAAGGGGCTCAGCGCCGAGAGTCTGGCGTCGACGCGGCTGACAGCGGGCAAAACCATCGCGGCCGACCGGCTCTATGCGATCGAGAACGGCCCTTCTGGGTTCGATCCCGCGGCGCCCGCGCATGTGCCCAAGCAGCGGTGTTTGATGCTGATGCGCAACGCGCGGCTGGCCCGGCTTCAGACTCGGTTCGATGCCGAGAATCATGTGCTCGCGATCGAGCTCGAAGGCGCAACAGTGGCATCCGGGGACCTGCGGACCGAGCCGGGCCGCGGAAGCGTCGAGCGTTTCTTCGCGGAATTCTGCGCCGACGAGCTGCGGGGGCCGCCGCGACTGTTGCACGCGGCCGGCCACAGCTTTTCCAACGTCGCGCCAAAGGTCGTCTCGATCATCAACCTGGCCTCGGTCGCCGCAATCGAGGATGCGCTCCGCGCACCGGTCGATCCGCTGCGTTTCCGCGGCAATCTTTATGTCGCGGGCTGGCCGGCGTGGCACGAGTTCTCGCTGCTGGATCGAGAGATCGGGATCGGCTCGACGGCACGGGCAAAGATCGTGAAGCGCACCGAGCGCTGCGCCGCGACCGAGGTCGATCCCCGGACCGCCGCTCGCGATCTGCCCATCCCGCGGACCCTGTTGCAGGCCTTCGGCCACGCCGATTGCGGGGTCTACGCCGAGGTGGTGGCGGACGGCGAGATTGCCGTAGGAGACACCGTGACGGAGCGGTGATGCTCCGAACGCGCGGCATACGCTCTTACCCTCTCCCCGGTGGGGAAGGGCGCTGCTGGCTCACCTTGCGCTGATATCCAAACGAACGGGCTTAATGGTTCCGGCTCAGCAGGAACACCGCCTGCTCGCCGAACAGGTTCCAGAACCACCACGGCGCGTTGAGGCGGAGCGGCTTGCCCCAGGCGTTGAGCGCCACCGCGCGCTCCATCTTGACCCCGATCGCCGTGCACAGGTCGCGGAAATCCTTGATCGTGCAGAAATGGATGTTCGGCGTGTCGTACCAGCTATAGGGCAGATTGTCGGTTCTGGGCATGCGTCCGCCGAGCAGGATCCGCAGGCGGATGCCCCAATGGCCGAAATTCGGGAACGACACGATCGCGTGCCGGCTGATGCGCAGCATGTGCTCGAGCACCTGGCGGGGGTGGCGGGTCGCTTGGAGCGTCTGCGACAGGACCACGTAATCGAAGGAATCGTCGGGATAGTCGACCAGGTCGGTGTCGGCGTCGCCCTGGATGACCGCGAGTCCCTTGGCGACGCATTCGTTCACGCCCTCCCGTGAAATCTCGATGCCGCGGCCGTCGACGCCGCGCCGCTCCGCCAGGATCCGCAGGAGCTCGCCGTCGCCGCATCCCACGTCGAGCACCTTGGCGCCGCGCTTGACCATGTCGGCGACGAGCAGGAAATCGACGCGGGCGCCGCCTTGCGCGCGCGCCGCCTCCGCCATGGTGAGATCCTTCGTGAGGCGCTTGAGCATCATCATTTACCGGGCTTAAGCCCGCGCAATCTGCCGGCGCCTTCGAGGAAGCCGCGCACGATGGCGAACAGCTCGGGTTCCTCCAGCAGGAAGGCATCGTGCCCCTTGTCGGTCTCGATCTCGGCGAAGGAAACCGGGACACCCGCGGCATTGAGCACGTGGACGATGGCGCGGGATTCCGCGGTCGGAAACAGCCAGTCGCTGGTGAACGAGATGACGCAGAACCGCGTCCGCGCGCCCTGGAACGCCTGCGCCAGCAAACCGTCGTAATCGGCGGCGAGATCGAAATAGTCCATCGCCCGGGTCAAATACAGATAGCTGTTGGCATCGAAGCGCTCGACGAAAGAGATGCCCTGATGCCGCAGATAGTTCTCGACCTGGAAGTCGGCATCGAACGAGAAGGTGGGATTGGAGCGGTCCTGCAGCCGGCGGCCGAACTTGCGGTGCAGCGCAGCGTCGGACAGATAGGTGATGTGCGCACCCATGCGCGCCACCGCCAGTCCGCGGCGCGGATTGGCGCCTTCGAGCTGATAACGCCCGCCGCGCCAGTCGGGATCGGCCATCACCGCCTGGCGGCCGACCTCGTGGAAGGCGATGTTCTGCGCCGAATGCCGGGTGGACGCCGCGATCGGCAGCGCCGCGAACACCCGTTCCGGATAGCTCGCCACCCATTGCAGGACCTGCATGCCGCCCATCGAGCCGCCGGCGATCGCGAACAGCGACGGCACGCCCAGATGGTCGAGCAGCATCGCCTGGGCGCGCACCATGTCGCGGATGGTGATCATCGGAAAATTGAGGCCCCACGGCTCGCCGGTCGCCGGATTGATCGACGAGGGCCCGGTGGTTCCCATGCAGGCACCCACCACGTTCGGGCAGATGACGAAATAGCGCTCGGTATCGATCGGCCGGCCGGGGCCCACCATGGTCTCCCACCAGCCCGGCTTGCCGGTGACCGGATGCACATTGGCGACGTGCTGATCGAGGGTCAGCGCGTGGCAGATCAGGATCGCGTTCGAGCGCTCGGCATTGAGCTCGCCGTAGGTTTGATAGGCGATCTGGAACGGGGAGAGATCGACGCCGGCATCGAGCCGCAGCGGTTGGTCCGGCCCGAACCGCACCAGCGCAGACTGCGGGTTCTCCGCCTCGCGGGAGCGGCCCGTCGTACCCCTTACGACGCTGAGGCTGGCATCGGCCATTGCGGCGCTCTCGTTACAACTACGGCTCCCGGCCGAACCGAACCCAGTGCCCGTCGACACCGGCGCCGCCGGGCGTAGGTAGGGAAGCGGCGCCGCAACGTCAACGTTTTCTTTGATTTCGCCGTGCTTGGCACTATCAATGGCGGCGCAACGGCGGCGGGTTTTCCCGATTTGCTGATCGACGCTGGACAAGCATGGCCCACGGACCTTCGCTCGCCGACCTCAGACGCGAGATCGACCGGATCGACGCGGCGATGCACGCGCTTCTCATCGAGCGCGGCGAGATCATCGATCGGCTGATCCGCGCCAAGCGCACCCAGGAATCCGGATCGGCGTTCCGCCCGGCGCGCGAGGCCGAGATGATGCGCCGGCTGGTGGAGCGCCATCGCGGCATCCTGCCGCTCGACACCGCCGAGAGCATCTGGCGGGTGATCATCGCCACCTTCACCTATGTTCAGGCGCCTTACGCGGTGCACGCGGATCTCTCCTCGGGCGAATCGGCCATGCGGGATTCGGCCCGCTTTCATTTCGGCTTCACGGTGCCGTTCGTGGCGCACATGGGAGCCGCTGCCGCGGTCGCCGCGGTAGCGGCATCGAAGGGCGACCTCGCGCTGGTGCCGGCAACGCTCGTCGCCGGCGCCCCGGCGTGGTGGCCGGCGCTCGAAGGCGAGCGCGCGCCGAAGATCATCGCGCGGCTGCCGTTCGTCGAGCGCGCCGATCATCCGGCCGGCTTGCCGGTGTTCGTCGTGTCGCGTTCGGCTGCCGATGCCATGGTGAGAGAAGTGGAAGTGTGGAGCGTCAAGGTGGCGGGCTGGGGGGTCGCGGCGTCTCGGGCGATCGCGCCGCTGGCCGCCGCGCTCGCGGTGCCCGACCGCATCTCCGACGGGGCGGCACTGCTCGTCTCCGTGCCGCAGGGCCGAACGCTCGACGAGATCGGGGCGGCGCTGGTGGCGGCCGGTGCCTCGGTTGCGTCCTCGGCCCTCGTCGGCAGCCATGCCACGCGCTATACGGTTGCCGCGTCCGGATTGGTGGCGGGCAGCCGCTGACCGGTCGAGCTTGATTCCCGGCGCCATCGGCACCAGAACACGCGCGGCCGCTTCGCTCAGCCGAACGGCCGCGACCGGAGCTTTCGATGTCCGCACGACAACGTCCCGAACCGCGTCCCGGCGTGCTCGCGATCGAGGCCTATGTGCCGGGCAAGAGCACCGCGCCCGACGCCGCCAAAGTGTTCAAGCTGTCGTCGAACGAGACGCCGCTCGGCCCGAGCCCGAAGGCGCTCGAGGCCTATCATGCTGCCGGCGCCACGCTGGCAGAATATCCCGACGGCTCGGCTTCGGCCTTGCGCGGGGCGATCGGTCGCGCGTTCGGCCTCGATCCGGCGCGCATCATCTGCGGGGCGGGGTCGGACGAATTGCTGCACCTCTTGGCGCAAGCGTTTCTCGGGCCCGGCGAGGAGGCGATCCACACCACCCACAGCTTCCTGGTCTATCCGATCGCGACGCTCGCGGCCGGCGGAACGCCGGTCGTGGCCGGCGAAAAGTACTACACGGCGCACGTCGACACGATTCTCGCCGCGGTGAGCCCGCGCACCAAGATCGTCTTCATCGCCAACCCCAACAATCCGACCGGCACCTATCTGCCGTTCGACGAAGTCCAGCGTCTGCGCCGCGCATTGCCTAAAGGCGTGTTGCTGGTGCTCGACGCGGCATATGCCGAATACGTCCGGCGCAATGATTACGAATCCGGGCTCGAACTCGTCGCCACGTCGGACAACGTGGTGATGTGCCGGACGTTCTCGAAGATCCACGGATTGGCCGCGCTCCGCCTGGGCTGGCTCTATGGTCCCGCTCACATCGTCGATGCGCTCAATCGCATCCGCGGACCCTTCAACGTCAGCCAGCCGGCGATCGCGGCCGGCGTCGCAGCGATCGAGGACACCAATCACGTCGAGGTTTCAGCCGCCCACAACGCGCGCTGGCTGCCGTGGCTCACCGAGGAGATCGGCAAACTCGGGCTCAAAGTGACGCCGAGCGTCGCCAATTTCCTGCTGATCCATTTCCCTGCGGAAAAGGGGCGCACGGCCAGGGAGGCCGACGCATTCCTGACCCGGCGCGGCCTGATCCTGCGGCGGCTCGAGCCCTATCATCTGCCGGGCGCACTGCGGCTGACCGTCGGCAGCGAGGAGGCCAATCGTCTGGTGGTCGAGGCGCTGGCGCAATTCATGGGTGCCGCGGCGGCGAGATCGGCATGAGCGGCGAGCCTTTATTCGAGCGGCTGGCGCTGATCGGGGTCGGCCTCATCGGCTCCTCGATTGCGCGCGCCGCCCGCGCCTGCGGCGCCGTGCGCACAATCGTCGCCACCGCCCGTTCCGCGGCGACGCGCCGACGCGCGGCCGAGCTCGAGCTCGCCGACGAGGTGGCGGCCACGAACGCGGCGGCGGTCAAGGACGCCGATCTCGTGATCGTCTGCGTTCCGGTCGGCCAATGCGGCGCGGTGGCCGCCGAGATCGGTCCGCATCTCAAGCCGGGCGCGATCGTCTCCGACGTCGGTTCGGTCAAGGCTCAGGTCGCGCGCGACATGGCGCCCCATCTGCCCGCCGGCGTGCATTTCGTGCCCGCGCATCCCGTCGCCGGCACCGAGTATTCCGGGCCCGACGCGGGCTTTGCCGAGCTGTTCGTCGACCGCTGGTGCATCCTCACCCCGCCCGAAAATGCCGATCCGGCCGCCGTCGAGCGGCTCTCGGCGTTGTGGCAGGCATTGGGGTCGAACGTGGAGACGATGTCGGCGGAGCATCATGACCTGGTGCTCGCGATCACCAGCCACGTGCCGCATCTGATCGCCTACACCATCGTCGGCACGGCCGACGATCTCGAGGCGGTGACCCGTTCGGAAGTCATGAAGTTTTCCGCGGGCGGCTTTCGCGACTTTACCCGCATTGCCGCATCCGATCCCACGATGTGGCGCGATGTCTTTCTCGCCAATCGCGAGGCCGTGCTGGAGATGTTGGGACGGTTCAACGAGGATCTCGCCGCCCTGGCCCGGGCGATCCGCTGGGCCGACGGCGAGGCCCTGTTCGATCTGTTCACGCGCACGCGCGCGATCCGCCGCGGCATCGTCGAGCTCGGCCAGGATTCCGGGGCGCCGGATTTCGGTCGCACCCATGCTCCGCTGCCGCTCGCGCCCTTGCCGCGGCCCTACGCGGCCGACGGCGAGTAAGGGGCGCCCAATACCGCAAACTACTTGGATCCGGCCTTCTCATAGAGCGGCGCGGTCCGGCCGAGCGCGAGCGGCCCGAGCGAAACCGCGCCGTCGGCGAACCGCAGCGGCATGGTGACCGCACGCCGGCCTTCGAGCTCCGCCGGCTGGCCGAGAAAGCCCAGCAGGCTCGTGCCCATGCCCGCAAGTGAGCCCGAGACGGTCACGCCCGGAAACAGCGGCTTGAGCATATTGAGGTCGAACCCCGCGACCGTCATGCGCAGCGTGCCGTCGAGGCGCCCTTGCGGGCTGAGGCCGAGGATGCCCGCCCCGACCGCGATCATGTCGCCGTGCTTAAGGCGCGCATGCTCGATTTCGAGCCGGCCGCCCGCGGCTTGCAGCTGATCCAGCAGCGCCGCAAGCGATCTCGGGGTGAGATCCTTGAGCCCGCGCAGCACGGCCGTGGCCTCGAAATCGATCGCCTGCGGCATGAGCGAACCCGCGGCCGGGGAAGCGGCATCGGCGAACCGCACCGCGAGATCGACCACGGGCCGGCCTGGCGTCGAGTCGGGATCGAGCCGCACGTGCAGTTCCATATGCTTGGCGGTCAGCAGCGTCTGCGAACCGGCCGGGCTCTTCTGGTCGAGCCGGAATTGATCGACCGCGAGCGAGATGCGCTCGGGGGTGGGCGGCAGGCCGCGGACGCTGGTCTGTGCCAGCGTCCAGTCGGCGATCAGCGATATCCCGCCGTTCGGCGCCTCGAACGTGAGCGGCGCCTCGACTTCCGCGATCAGCAGATTGGGCCGATAGACCTGCGCGACGACGAGGAGATCCTTGGCTTTGACCACGAACGGCGGATCGGTGCTGCGCATTTGCGCGCCCGCCTCGGTACAGCGCACCTCGATGCGGAACGGATAGCCGGCGAGGTTCTCGGATGCGCAGGTGTAAAGGCGGCCGGATTGCGCCTCGCGCGCGCGCCAGGCCGCGATCGAGGCTTGGGCCACGGAGGAGGCATGGAACCACAAGGCGGTCCATCCGGCGGCAAGCGCCACGAACAGGGCGAACGGCAGAGCGACCTGCCAGGACCGGCCGGAAACGGGGCGGGAATGGTTCATCCGTGCTTGCATCGACGCGAGATGTGGCCCGAGCAAGGCAGCTTTAGCCGAGTTTTCGGCCTGCCGGAACGCGCGAATCGTCGTGGTCCGTAGCCCGGGTGGAACGCCCGCATAGCGGGCGCGAAATCCGGGGATGGAGTTCGCCGCTCACCGCTTTCGCGGGGACGACGGCCTTTTAGCCGCCGAATTGCCTCTTGCTCGCCGAGCTGTTAGGCGGGGGGCGCGCCTTGATCCGCTCCGGTTGCCGCCCGCCCGCCGATGGACGCCTCGCCCGCCGCCAACACCGAAGATTTTTGGGTGTTCGCCTATGGCTCGCTGATGTGGCGGCCGGGGTTTTCGTACCTCGAGCGCGTGTCGGCGCGGCTCTACGGCGCGCATCGGGCGCTGTGCGTGCTCTCCCACGTCCATCGCGGCACGCCGGAGCGGCCGGGCCTCGTGCTCGGGCTCGACCGCGGCGGCACCTGCCGGGGCATCGCATACCGAACCCGCGCAAAGGATCGGGACGCCACGGTTGCCTATCTGCGCGAGCGCGAACAGGTCACGGCCGTCTACCGCGAGACCGTGCGGACCGTGCTGCTCGACGGCGACGCGATGCGCCGGGTGCAGGCGCTTTGCTTCATGGTCGACCGCTCGCATCCGCAATATGCCGGCGAGCTCGATCTTGCCTCCCAGCTGCATTATGTGCGCCAGGGTCACGGGCGCTCGGGCGCCAACCGCGATTACGTGCTCGCGACCGTGAAGGAACTCGAGGCGCTCGGCTTTCGCGACCGGGATCTGCATCTCCTGGCCGAGCGCCTGCACGGCGTGCACGAGGCGCACGGGACAGGCGCCGCGCCGCGCTCCGGACCCCTGCCCCCTTGAGGGGGAGGGAGCCGACTGCGGCCGGCGCTTCGCGTCAAGTCAAGTCGGGAGCGATGCCTCACTCCGTCAGCAGCCGCGCGGTCGCGGTTTCGATGTCGTGCTGCAGCCGGGCGAAGAACGCGTCGGGCTCGAGCCCGGGCGGGATCGCATCGAGAATCTCGACGCGGACCACCCCCGGATGGCGCAGGAACGAGCGGCGCGGCCACACCAGGCCGGAATTGAGCGCCACCGGCAGGCACGGCGCACCGGTCGCGGCATAGAGCTTGGCGACCCCGAATTTGTAGGCGGGCGCGGCGCCGGCGGCGCGGCGGGTGCCTTCGGGAAAGATGATGATCTGCCGGCCGCGGCCGATCTCGAATTTCGCCCGCTCGGTCATCGCGAACAGCGCCTGCGATCCCGCGCCGCGATCGACCGAGATCATGTCGGCCCGCCACATGCACCAGCCGAACACCGGGATCCACATCAGCTCGCGCTTGACGATGAAAGTGGGATCGGCGAACTGCGGCAGCAGCGCAAAGGTTTCCCAGACCGACTGGTGCTTGGCGGCAACGATCAGGGGTCCCTTCGGGATCCTGTCGAGCCCGCGCCATTCCACCTCGATGCTGCAGATCGCGCGCAGCAGCCGCAGGTTGGTCCGCCCCCACGATTTGGCGACGCCGAGCATTGCGTGGCGCGGGAACGGCAGCGCCGCCAACGCGACGAGCAAATACAGGACCAGCGTCAGATAAAATGCGACGTTGAACGCGACCGAACGCAGCACGATCGAACCGGCTTGACCGGATCGAGGCGCGCGGCGGGAGGAGCGGTCAGCTCCTGGTGCGGCTCCGGTCACCGGCGAAATCCGTCGAGGCGGATGCGGGCTCGAGCCGCGTGCGGACCTGGGCGACGAGATATTTCACGTATTCGAAGAACAACAGCCGCATCGAAGCCGCGGTCCACCACGGTTCGTTGCGCATCTTCTCGCTGATCACCGGAAACGGGATCAGCTCGACGTCGGGCATTTGCCAGGCCAGCTCCACCATGGTGCGCGGCATGTGATAGCTCGAGGTGACGACGATCAGCGAGCGAAAGCCGCGGTTCTTGACCCAATGCCTGGTCTCCACCGCGTTGCCCAGCGTGTTGACCGCGGAGTGATCGAGATCGACGCAGCAGGCGAGCAGGCGGGCGTATTCCGGCACGGTGCGGGCGATCTCGCCGGTCGTGGTGCCGCGGTGCACGCCGCTGATCAAGAGCCGCTTGCCGCGCCCGGCCGCCAGCAGCTCGATTCCATCGAGGATGCGCGAGGCGCCCCCGGTCAGCACGACGATGCCGTCGGCGCTGCGGTCGAGCGCGACCTCGTCGCTCGGCATGCGCCAGACGAACCACAGGAAGCCGGCCGCGAACAGCCCCGGCACGGCGATCAGGATCGCGAGCGCCGCGCGCCCGGCCCGCTTGAGGCGCCCGGCCTTGCCGGCCCGATCCGCGGTTGCGGCGTTCCCGGTCATGTCGGCTCCCGGCTTGCGTCCCGCCGACCAGGATACCGCAGGGCACCCGGAGCGGTCGATGTCGGCCGGCGTCCCGTGCTCATTCGATCGACGCCAGGGTGCGATAGACGGTCAATCGCGAGGTGCCCGCGGTGACGATGGCGATGAGCACGACGAGCCCGGCGATGGCGCCGTAGCCTGCGGCACCGAGGCCGAAGCCCCCGAACAGCGCCGCCAGCTGCTCCTCGCTGGGGGTGCCTTTGAACCAATTTGCCAAGAACCCCGCGATCGCGAACAGCAGCATTGCGGCGGCGCCGCCGATGACGCCGCCTTTTAGCCCGAGCCACAGGAAATGCCGCTGGAATTGTCCGGCGATGAATCCGTCCCGGGCGCCGACGAAATGCAGCACCTCGATCACCGGGCGGTTCGCCGCCATCGCGCCGCGGGTCGCAAACGTCACCGACAGCATGGTCGCGGCGACGACGAGCGCGAGCACGCCGAGCCCGACGGCGACCGCGGTGCGGGCCATGGTCCGCATGCGCTCCACCCAGCCGCGGTGATCGTCGAGGCTTGCCTCCGGAACCTCGGCGGCGAGCGCCTTGCGCAGCGAGTTAAGATCCGGGGCACGATCCGCAGCCACCCGCAGCACGACCAGCCGCGGCACCGGGAGATCGTCGAGCGACAGGCCGGCACCGAGCCAAGGTTCCAGCAGGCGCGTGGATTCCGCCTTGGAAAAGGCCCGGACCCCGACGATGCCTGGGGTGGCAATGGCGAGATCCGCCGCCTTCTTGACCTGGGCGTTGGTGTCGCGGCCTTCGACCGGCCGGACCTGGATGGTCACCTCGCGCGCGACCGCCGATTGCCATTCGCCCGCCGCCGCCCGCACCAGCACGACCGCGCCCAGCGTCAGCGCCGCCAGAAACGTCATGATCGCCACCACGGCGACGAGCGCGCGGCCCGCGATCGAGTCCGCGGGAACGATCGAGGTCCGGTGGGCCGGCATCGCCGCGGCCGGCGGTTCGGATAGCAGAGCCTGTTGCGTCATCGCATCCATGCGCGCGGAAACCGGGGTCAGTCGTAGATGTGGAGCCGCCCTTCGTGCAACACCAGCCGGCGGGCATCGAACAGGTCCATCAGGGCGATATCGTGGGTGGCGATGATGACCGAGGCGCCCGACTTGTTGAGCTCGACGAACAGGCGCAGCAGCCGCCGGGCGAGCACCGGGTCGACGTTGCCGGTCGGCTCGTCGGCGAGCAGCAGCTGCGGCCGGGCGATGACGGCGCGCGCGATCGCGGCACGCTGCTTCTCGCCTCCCGAGAGCACCGGCGGCAACGCCAGCATCCGCTCGCCGAGCCCCACCCAGCGCAGCAGCTCGACCACCTCGTGGCGGTAGCTTGCCTCGTCCTTGCCGAGCACGCGCAGCGGCAGCGCGACGTTCTCGTAGGTCGTCATATGGTCGAGCAGGCGGAAATCCTGGAACACGATACCGACGCGGCGGCGCAGCGTGGCGAGCGAGTCCTTGGAGAGCGTGGCGACGTCGTGGTCGAACAGCGAGATCAGGCCTCGCGTGGGCTTGAGCGAGAGATACAGCAGCCGCAGCAGCGAGGTCTTGCCGGCGCCCGAGGGGCCGGTGAGGAACTGAAAGGAATGCGGCTCGACATTGAAGGAGAGGTCGCGCAGGACCTCCGGGCCCAGGCCGTAGCGCAAGCCCACGTTCTCGAATCGGACCACGCCGTCCTCCGAATCGGCCGCGCTTTCCTGTTGTCGCGCCGGCGCGCTTAAGGATGCATTAACTTTAGGCGCTCACAATTGTTAATCTTTCCGTAACGACATACCCGCTGGGCCGCCGCGCCGTAGGGGTGGGCCACGACGGTCTGGCTTTGCCCGCGCGGGCAGGCAACTATGATCGACCCGGGTGTTGGGGGTCCTATGACGTGCTCCGGGCTCGCCTCGACACAATCGCCTGGAATCACATCCGGCTCATCTCGGCGCAACGCGCCGTGGCAGACAGTGGGCAAGTTATCTCAATGTCTGCTTCGGACCAGCGAGCGCAAGAACGCGGCCATGATTGCGGACCCATACTGAGTCACAGTCGTGGTCGCGAGATGCCTCCGGCGATCCGTATTTTTCGACTTACTTGCGCGGCTGGAAGTAATCGACCGTTAGGCTATTGCGTTGCTGGCGAGGTCGGCGCCCCAGTCTGTGTCGCAGTCGACGGTGTCGGGTTCGCCAACTGCACCGTATCGCCGCTTCGCAGTGTCTCGGGTGGGCTGTCGATCACCCGATCCTGCGGCGCGAGGCCGGCCGTCACCTCGACGGTGTCACCAAAATCCCGGCCGAGTTGGATCGACTTGAGCACCACCTTGTTGCCCTCACCAAGAACGGCGACCTGCACGCCGCGGTCGGCCGGCATCAATGCCGTGGCCGGCAGGCGCACCATGTTCGGGTCGCTCGGAATCTGGAAGTCGACTCGGCAATAAGCGCCGCCGAAGAGCTTGTCGTCCGGATTATCAGCCTGCAGTTCAACCAACATGCTGCGCGACATCTCGCTCATTGCATTCGACGTGGTGACCAGCGTCGCATCGAACTTCTGGCCCGGATATTGCGGCATCTCGAACGTCGCCTTCAAACCGGGACGGAGATCGGCGATGAATGCCTGCGGAACTTGGACGTAAATCCGGACCCCGTGCAGGTCGGAGACCTCGAACAGCGCTTGGCCCGCGTTGCCGGAATTGATCAGCGCGCCGATATCGGTATTGCGCGCCGTGACAACACCATCGAAGGGTGCCACGATCTGCTTGAAGGATTGCATCGCCTCCAGCTGCCGCACATACGCTTGGTTGGCATCCATGATTGCCTTCTTTGCCTCTGCATCGGCGGTAGTCTGGTCCGCAATTTGCTGGGATACGATCTGCTTTTGCACGAGTGCGTTGTTGCGGCTGGCGGTGATTGCCGCGATCTCCTGATTGGCCTTGGCGCTTGCCAACGTGGCCCTGGCCTGGGCGAGCTGTTGGTCTAGATCTGGGGCCTCGATCGTGGCCAGCACCTCGCCTGCCTTGACGTGTGCCCCGATATCCTTGTTCCAGGTCTTCAGGTAGCCACTGACGCGCGCGTAGATTGTCGCCTTGGAATAGGGCTGGATACTGCCGGGCAGTATGAGTTTCTGCTCGGCATCGCCACGCACGAGCTTGGCGAGCGCGACGGTGGGGACCGCCTGAGCGTTCGTCCACTGCACGAGGTCCTGCCTGCTGCGACCCCGGCTGATGAGGCCGTTGGCAGCGATGGCGCCTGCAGCAACGAGGGCAATTATGCCGACCAGCAGGAGCTGGCGGGGGCTCAAGGTCTTGAGGGGTTGCGAGGCCATCGTGCGCTTCGATCGGATCAGGCTTGGGTTGCATGAACGTGCACCGGCGCCGCCTCCACCGTCTCGCGATCACGGGCGTGGACGGCGCTGAACATTGTCGGCACGAAGAACAACGTCGCACACGTGGCGAACAACAGGCCGCCGATCACTGCGCGGCCGAGCGGCGCGTTTTGGCTGGGCTCGATCGCCATCGGCGCCATGCCGATGATCATCGCGAGCGCTGTCATCAGGACCGGCCGAAAGCGGGTGCTGCCCGCCTCCATCGCGGCCGTCACTGCGTCGGCGCCCGCGGCCAGACGTTCGCGTGCGAAGCTGATCACCAGGATGCTGTTCGCGGTGGCGACGCCCATGCACATGATGGCCCCGGTGAGTGCCGGGACCGAGAGCGTCGTGCCGGTGGCGAACAGGATCCAGACGATGCCGGCGAGCGCGCTTGGCAGCGCCATGACGATCACGAACGGATCGAGCCAGGACTGAAAGTTGACGACGATCAGCAGATAGATCAGGACGAGGGCGAAGGCGAGGCCGACGAAGAGCTGCTGATAAGCGCTCGTCATGGTCGCGACCTGGCCGCGCAAGACCACGCTGGCGCCATTTGGCACGTCGTGGGCGGTCTCCTCCATCACCATGCGAATGTCGGCGGCCACGCCGCCGAGATCGCGTCCCTGCGGCGTCGCATAGATGTCGATGACGGGGCGGACGTTGTAATGCGAGACGACAGCGTTGCTCTGTGTCCGTTGAATCGTGGCCAGACCGCCGAGCAGTTGCGTGCTCGTGCCGGTGCTGGTGGTCACCGGTATGTTTTTAAGCCCGCTCATCGTGCCGAGACTGCGCGGTGGCGTCTGGATCGAGACCGGATAGGAAACCCCGGTCTTGGGATTGAGCCAATAGGTCGGAGAAGTCTGCGAGCTGCCGGCCAGCGTGGTCTGCATCGCCGTCGCCGCATCCTTCTCGCTCAGACCGACCAGCCCGGCCAGTGAACGGTCGACATTGACGTTCAAGGTCGGCTGCTGGAACGCCTGCTGGACGCGCGCGTCGGCGATACCGGGGATCCGTCTGATTTGGGCCAATAGTGCGTTGGCGTATTTCCTATCCGCCTGCAGATCAGCGCCCACCACCTGGAGGTCGATCGGCGCGGGCACGCCGAAATTGAGGATCTGGCTGACCATGTCGGCGGGCAGGAACGCGAAGGACGTGCCGGGGAACCGGCGCGGCAGTTGCTCGCGCATGGTCTTGACGTAGTCTGCAGTCGGCGCGTGGTTCGGCTTGAGACTAATGAGGATGTCGGCATCCTCGACGCCGATCGTCCCCGAATTGTTATAGGCCATATTGATGCCGCTGACGCTCAGCCCGATATTGTCGACGATGCCGTCGAGCTCATCGGCCGGGATGATATTGTGGATCGCTTCGCCGATCCGGTCGGCGAGCTTGGTGGTCTCTTCCATCCGCGTACCGGTCTGCGCCCGCACATGGATCTTGATCTGGCCGCCATCGACGCTCGGGAAGAAGTCCTGGCCGAGATAAGGCGCAAGCGCGAATGAGAGCAGGGTGAAGCCCATGAACCCGGCGATGAGCTTGGCACGATTGTGCAGACCCAGGTGGAGCAGACCGCCATAGGCGTTGCGGAACGCCTCGAAGCGGCGCTCAAAAGCCTGCTGAAATCGCGCCAAGGGATTGCGGCTGGACTTGACAGTCATGGAATCTGGGTTGCCGTCAGTGTCGATATGAGCCGTGTGCGCCTGGAGCACCTGCTTGCGTAGAAGATAATTCGCCAACGTGGGTACGAGCGTGCGCGACAGGATGTAGGAAGCGATCAGTGCAAACACCACGGCCTCGGCGAGGGGGCGGAAGAGATAGCCGGCGACACCGCCCAGGCCGAACATCGGCACGAAGGCGAGGCAGATGCACATCAGCGAAACGGAAGCCGGGACGACGATCTGCTGGGCGCCATCCAGAATTGCGGTCTCGATCTCCTTGCCGCGTTCGAGATGCCAGTTGATATTCTCGATCGTCACCGTCGCGTCGTCGACCAGGATGCCGACCGCGAGCGCCAGCCCACCGAGTGTCATGACGTTGATGGTCTCACCGAGCACGGAGAGCATTGTCACCGAAGCCAGTATGGCGAGCGGAATCGAGATGGTGATGATCAGGGTCGAGCGCCAATTGCCGAGGAACAGCAGAATCATTAGTCCGGTCAACGCGGCCGCGATTACGCCTTCGCGGATCACGCTGGAGACGGCACTGATTACGAACACCGACTGATCGCCAACGGCCGTCAGATTCAAGCCGGCGGGCAAAGTCTTGGCGACGCTCGGAAGCAGCTGCTTGATGCCCGAAATGACCGATAAGGTCGAGACGGCACCTGCCTTGATCACGGCCAACAGCACGGCGCTCTTGCCGTCGACGTGAACGACATTGGTCTGCGGCGGGCTGCCGTCATGTACATAGGCCACGTCGCGCATATAGATGACCGTTCCATTGACGATCTTGATCGGCAGATCGTTGAAAGCGGCTATCTCGCTGGGCGAAGCGTTCAAATTCACCGTGTATTCGAACGTTCCGATTTTTTGAGTGCCCACCGGGGTAATGAGGTTTTGGATCGACAACGCGTTGACGACGTCGTTCGCAGAGATGCCGTAGGTGTGCAGCGCCTGCTGGTTGAGGTCGGCCTGAACCTGCCGGACCTTGCCGCCATAGGGCAGAGGAATCGCTGCGCCGGCGACCGCGGCCAATTGTGGGCGGATGAAGCTGGTTGCCTGATCGAACAACGTCGTCTCGGAGAGCTGGTCGCTCGACAAAGCGAGTTGCAGGATCGGCACGCTGGACGCGTTGAAGCTCAAGATCAGCGGCGGCGTGATACCGGCCGGCATCTGTTTCAGTACCGTTTGCGACATCGCGGAGACCTCCGCCAGCGCCGCGTTGATGTTCACGGTCGGCTGGAAGAAGATCTTGATGATTCCATAGTTGGGAATCGACTGCGATTCGATGTGCTCGATATCGTTCACGCTGGTGGTAAGCGCGCGCTCGTAGAACGTGACGATACGGCCGGTCATGTCGTCGGGCGGCAGGCCGGTATAACTGAAGACGACGCTGACAACCGGGATGTCGATGTTCGGGAAAATATCGGTCGGCGTGCGCAGGGCCGATGCCACGCCGAAGATCATGATCAGCACCGCCATGACGATGAAGGTGTACGGACGTCGAAGCGCAAGCTTGACGATGCCGACCATAATTGCCTCTCCTCTTGGCGAGTCATGCTAGCACGAGGCGGGGCGGCAAACGCTGCCGGAAAGGACCTAGTTGTTGGCGACCTCGGCCGGTGACGATCACCGGGACCGCAACGCCGTCCTTGTCGGCGAATAGCGTCTTTGGAAACGTGCTGGCGCGCTCAGTTGTTCCGCATTCGCCGTTCAGTGCACTTGCGGGCAGGTGGCTAGGTGTCTCGCGCGTTCGGCCAAACGCCTGCCCGCGAAGGCATTTCGCCCCCTCTGTTGACGGGAACCGGATGCGCACTAGAATGCCGGTGAAGTGGCGATGGAGTTCGCCGTAACTGCCCTCCGGGCTGATGACTCCTGTCGAAGCACCGCTCGTCGAAGCACCGCTTTGATCGGAGTCGCCATGGTTCCCCTCAGATCTGGAGATTTGCGGACAGCCGATTCGGGCGCACGGCCGCGCCTTGCGTTGAAGTGCCCGGATTGCACCCGCGAACAGCAAAAGTCTCTCTCCCACCAGCAACCGGGTCGACGATGACTTACGCTTGGACGCTCGCTGCCCTGTGGCTCGGATTGGCGCTGACGGCCACGCTGTTCGCACTGTGGTTCCGCGTATCCACGGCGCTCACCGAAATCATCGTCGGCACCCTCGCGCAACTGATCCTCGGATCCTGGTTCGGCGCCGACGTGCTCGGGGGCAACGAATCCTGGGTCAAATTCCTGGCCGGCGCCGGCGCCATCGTGCTCACGTTCCTCGCCGGCGCGGAGCTCGACCCCGTCGTGTTCCGGCGCAATTGGAAGGAGGCGACGGCGCTGGGCCTGATCGGGTTCTTCGCGCCGTTCCTCGGCTGTGCCGCGGCGGCCTATTGGATCCTCGGCTGGGCCGTGATGCCGAGCTGGCTCGCCGGCGTCGCGCTCTCGACCACGTCGGTCGCGGTGGTCTACGCGGTGATGCTGGAGTACGGGTTCAACAAGACCGAATACGGCAAGATCGTGCTCGCCGCCTGCTTCATCAACGATCTGGGCACGGTGCTGGCGCTGGGCTTCATCTTTGCGCCGTTCACGCTGCGGACCTTGCTGTTCGCCGGCATCTCGGTGGCGGTCTTCATCGTGCTGCCGTGGCTGACCCCGCGGCTGTTCCGCCGCTACGGCAACCGCCCTTCCGAGCTCGAGGCCAAATATCTGCTGCTGGTGCTGTTCGCGCTGGGCGCGCTGGCGGGCTGGGCGGACAGCGAAGCCGTGCTGCCGGCCTACGTCATCGGCATGGTGCTCGCCGGCACGGTGGGCCGGGATCACGCGCTGATCCGGCGGCTGCGCACGCTCGCGCTCGGACTGTTGACGCCGTTCTACTTCCTCCGCGCCGGCTCGTTCGTGTCCGTGCCGGCCCTGATTGCCGCGCCGGTCGCGTTTCTCATCCTGCTGGCCGGCAAGATGGTGACCAAGTTCGTCGGCATCTATCCGATCACGAAAGTGTTCGGCTCGCCCAAGAAGGAATCGATGTACACCACGCTGCTGATGTCGACCGGGCTCACCTTCGGCACGATCTCGGCGCTGTTCGGCCTCTCGCACGGCATCATCGACCAGGCGCAGTACTCCGTCGTGGTCGCCGGCGTCGTCGCCAGCGCGGTGATCCCGACCCTGATTGCCAATTGGTTCTTTCTGCCACATCATCTGTTGCCGCAGGAGGAGCCGGAGGCCTTGGCTGGTCCGGCCGTGCCGACGCAGGCGCTCCCTCCCGGGCGGGCCGGCTAGAGCATTTTCCGGCAAAGTGGGCACCGGTTTGCCGCAGAAAATGCGATAAAATAGAGAAAATAGAGGCTAGAGCGCGTGCCGATTCAACTTGATCGGAACGCGCGCTAGCCAGGACGGCGGGCGATGTTCAGCAAGATCCTGCACGCGAACGACGGCTCGGATCACGCCTTCCACGCGCTGGCGCTGGCGATCAAACTTGCCAAACAGACGGGTGCGGAGCTGCACATGGTCTCGGTCGAGGAGGTCTCCTATCTGCCGGAGATGATCGAGGAAGTCCGGGAAGAGACCGGCGTGGCCGCCCGCCGCTTCCACACCGTGGTCAATCGCGCCCGCGAGATGGCCGACAAGGCCCAGGTCAAGCTCAAGACCCACGTGCTCGCCGGGCATCCGGTGCGCGACATCGTCGATCTCGCCGCCGATCTCAAGGCCGACCTGCTCGTGGTGGGCGCGAGCGGCCATTCGGCACTCTACGATCGCATGCTCGGCAGCCGGGCGGACCGGCTGGTGCATCTCTCACCCTGCCCGGTGCTGGTCGTGAAGTGACGTGTCCCGGACGGGCGAGGCGCCAAGCGCGAGCGACGGATCCGCGACCGTTATCCGTGAACTCCGTAGGGGAGCGCAGCGAAATCCGGAATCGCCGTTCCCGCATTCCGCTTCGCTCCATGCGGGCTACGATGCTTCTGATTTCGCGGCGGTGGCCGAGCCCGCGGTCGCCTGCGTGACGATCTCGGCCACCGGCTTGAGCGGCAGCCCGGCCTTGACGAGCGCGTCGCGGTGATGCGCCAGGTCTTCCGGGCGCTTGTAATGCAAGGTCTTGAGATAGTTCTCGACGCAGAACGCGGGCTCGCGCTTGAGCACCTCCGCGGCATGGTTGCGGGCGGAAGCCTCGTTGCCGAGCTCGGCGTTGCAGGCGGCCAGGAACGCGTAGTGCAGATGGTCGGGGGCGGTGATGCGGGAAAACGCGGCGATCGCCTCGGCATAGCGGCGCGCCACGAACAAGGCGCGACCGAGATGGTTCCAGAACCGCTCCGGATGGTAGGGGTTGAGCCGCATCGCCTTCTCGATCCACGGTATGCCCTCTTCCGGGCGCCCGAGCCAGGTCAGCACTTCGCCCTGCTGCACCACGATGAGATCGTCGTTGGCATTGAGAGCGAGCGCGCGTTCCTGATGGAACGCGGCCTTGTCGTGCTCCTTGCCGGCGAGATTCACGGCGGCCAGGATGCGGTGGACGTCGCTGTCGTTGCTGTCGAGCTCCAGCGCGATCTGCAATTCCCGGCCTACCTCCTCCCAGGTGGCGTCGCGGTCCCGGCAGTACCCGTTGACCCAGGACTGGCCGAGCACGCATGCCTTCCAGGCGTGGGCATGGGCGTAATTGGGATCGAGCGCGATGGCGCGGTCGAGCAGGCCTAGCGCCGCCTCGTTGTCGGCGCGGTTCGAGCGGTGATGCAGCAATTTCCCGGCGAGCACGCACTCATAGGCCGCCATGTTGTCGGTCGGCTTGCGCGCGGCGCGCTCGCGCGAGGCCGCCTCGAGCCGGCCCGGCAGCGTGGAGACAATCGCCGAGGTCACTTCGTCCTGGATGGCGAAAATATCCTCGAGCTGCCGGTCGTAGCGCTCGGCCCAGACGTGGCGGTCGGCCTCGCCGTCGATCAGCTGCACGGTGACGCGGACGCGATTGCCCGCCTTGCGCACGCTGCCTTCGACCACGTACTGGACCCGAAGCTCGCGCGCGACCTGGCGCACGTCGACGGCCTTGCCCTTGTATTTGAACGCGGAGTTGCGGGAGATGACGAACAGGTGCCGGAACCGCGACAGCTCGGTGAGGATGTCCTCGGTGAGCCCATCGGCGAAGAACTCCTGCTCGGTCTCGCCGCTCATGTTGGCGAAGGGCAGCACGACGATCGAGGGCCCGTCCGCGGTCGCGCCGCGCGTCTCGATCGAGGCACCGAGGCCGGGCTCGCCGCGCGCCGACACCCGATAGACCCGCACCGGCTGCGCGAAATTCTTGACTTGCTGCTCGCCCAGATCCTGATAGGCGAGCGGCAGCTTTTGGCGCACGTGCTGATAGGCGGTCTCCGAGATGCACACTCCGCCCGGCTCCGCCAGGCCCTCCAAGCGCGCCGCCAGATTGACCCCGTCGCCGTAGAGGTCATCGCCCTCGATGATGACGTCGCCGAGATTGATGCCGATCCGCAGCTGCATCCGCCGCGGCTCGGGAAGCGCGGCGTTGCGCGCCTCCGTGCCCTGCTGCATCTCGATCGCGCATTGCACCGCGTTGACCACGCTGGCGAACTCGACCAGCACGCCGTCGCCCATCAGCTTCACCAGCCGGCCGTCGTATTTGGCGAGCAGCGGCTCGAGCACCTCGCGGCGGCGCTGCCGCAGCACGGCGAGCGTCCCGGTCTCGTCCTCGCCCATCAGCCGGCTGTAGCCGACCACATCGGCGGCGAGAATCGTGGTGAGGCGGCGTTCGTTCCTGGTTTCGCTCATCGCCAATGCTATCGCCGATCCCAGATCGAGGATAGGTACGGCCGAGCTCTACGACAAGCGTGGCGAATGGCAGGTTACCGGTTCGCGCCGGCGCGTTCCGGGTGCCTTGGGGGCCGGCAAGCCCGAAAATGGCTCGGGCGTCGATTATTTCCGGCAGTGCAAGAAGCTGCGCCATCCGGCCGCGACGTGGTAAGATTTGCCGCGAAGGTCCGATATTCGCGGTGCGCTCCTCGGATTTCAGGCCGCACCGCCATCGGGCGGCGATCGGGAAACACCCTATGGCACCGGCGCTTGCCACGACGCCCGCTTGCGAATTGGACGAAGCCGCGATCGGCAAACTGCGCGCCATGCTCCGCGGTCCCCTCGTGCAACCCGGCGATGCAGGTTTCAACGAGGCGTGCGCGATCTGGAACGGCATGATTGCCAGGCGGCCCACGCTCGTCGCTCGGGTCAGCGGCGCGGCAGATGTCGCGGCTTGCGTGAATTTCGCGCGAGACAACGGCTTGTCCCTGTCGATCCGAGGCGGCGGCCACAACATCGCCGGCACCGCGCTCTGCGACGGCGGGCTGATGATCGACATGAGCCTGCGGCGCGGGGTGCGGGTCGACCCCGAGCGCCGCATCGTCCGGGCCGAGGCGGGCGCCACCTGGGGCGACGTCGATCATGAAGCGCAGCCGCTCGGGCTCGTCGTTCCCAGCGGCATCGTTTCGAATACCGGCGTCGCCGGTTTCACCATGGGCGGCGGTTTCGGCTGGACTTCGCGGAGATGCGCCTACGCGGCGGACAATCTTCTCTCGGTCGACATCGTCACCGCGGACGGCGAGCGCCGCCATGCGAGCGAGCGGGAGAACGCCGACCTGTTCTGGGCATTGCGGGGCGGCGGCGGCAATTTCGGCGCCGTCACCTCCTTCGAGTTCCGGGCGCATCGCCACGGACCGCAAGCGCTGTGCGGGATGGTGGTGTACCCGATGGCGCAAGCGCGCGCCGTTGCGCACCAGTTTCGTCAGGTCACCGCCGCGGCGCCGGACGAGCTGTGCTGCTTGCTGATTCTACGCATCGCCCCGCCCGCGCCTTTCCTGCCGAAGGAACTGCATGGCGTTCCCATCGCGGCGATTGCCGCCTGCTGGACCGGCGATCCCGTCGCCGGACGGGATGCGATGCATGCGCTCAAGGGCTTCGGCAAGCCGGTCGCCGATACCATCGCGGTGAAGTCCTTCATCGCGCACCAGACCATGCTCGATTCCGGTCAGCCGTTCGGTCGCCGCTATTATTGGAAATCGGACTTTTTCGCCGAGATGAGCGACCGCCTGATCGACGCCATTGTCGAGCACGCCGAACGCATCACCTCTCCGCATTCGGCCGTGCTCTTCATGCATATGGGCGGTGTGCCCGCGCGTCTCGATCCGCAACTCAACGCGGTGGGTTTCCGGACCGCCGAATATGTCTTGAACGTTCAGGGGGCGTGGGAGAATCCGCAAGAGGATCGCCGGCACATCGAATGGGCGCGTGAATACTGGGCGGTGACTCATCCGTTCGCGACCGGCGCCGGGTACATCAATTTCATGACCGAGGACGAGGGCGACGCCCGCGTGCGTGCCGCCTATGCGAACGAGGTCTACGCGCGGCTGCGCGAGGTCAAAGCCAAGTTCGATCCCGGAAACCTGTTCCACGGCGCGCAAAACATCCCGCCCCCGTAGCTGCACGGGCGGGCGGTACCGGTCTGGTTGGACGGCTATTCCGGCACTTGGGCGCCCGAGCCGCCGAATTCCTTCGGGAAATCCTTGAGCTTCGGCAGTCCGTCGCGCAGGTGCAGCACCGTCTCGCCGTAGTTCACGTGCAGGCCCGGCTCAAACGGCAGGTCGGGGATGACCGCGGCATAGACGTCGGTCAGGCCGAGCGGCGGATGCTCGGTGAAAATGTGGCCGCCGCAGGTCTTGCACCATTTGCGGTAGCTCATCGGGCTCTTGTTGTAGGTGCCGATGTTGTCCGCGCCGCGGGTGATGCGCACGTTCTGCGGATTCCACAGGGTGAATGCGTTGACCGGGCCGGCGGACCAGTGCCGGCACGAGCCGCAATGGCAATAGCCCATGCCGGCGGGCTCGCCGGTCACCGTGAACTGGACTGCGCCGCAAAAGCAGCTGCCCTGATAGGTCTTTGCATCGCTCATGATGCCCCCGGATGTTTGCACTGGCTCGCTTGCGGCACCGAGCATGTGCCACGTCGGCGACCGAGGCAAGCCGTGCGGCCGGCGCCACGCGCGGGCGCGCTTGCCTCGACCAACGTCGCAGGTTCGCTTTCGGAACCGCTCGCCGTCCCGCGGCGTTGTTCCCTATTCGTAAGCAGGGGATGCCCGGTGAGTAATCCTGACCGATATCGTCAGAACGCCATCGACTGCCTGCGGCTATCAGACGAGACCCATGACGCCGACGCCAAGGCTGCGCTGCTCGACATGGCCCAATCCTGGGTCAGGCTGGCGGATCAGGCGCAAAAGAATCTGCGCACCGATCTGGTCTACGAGACCCCGCCCCCCGCCTCGGCCGACGATCCTCCGCCGAAGCCATCGCCGCGCTAGCGTCAATGCTTGGATGCCGTTTCGGCCAGGGCGGCAGAAATGCACCCGATACCCGTCGGGCCATCCGGGTCAAAACCGCCGCATTCCGGTGCTGGGCTCTTTTGCATTGCCTTAATTCGGCCCGGCGCAACAAGACGCAGGCCCGCCCGCGCGCTCGACTTGAACCGGCGGGCAAGGCACGGAGCCATAGGAACAGAACACGCAACAATCGCCCGGCAGCGGTTTCAAGCGCTGGCCGCAACCCTTGCACACATAGAAAAACTGGCAAGCGTCCGTGGGCATTTCCTCGGTCGCCTGATGGCCGCACTTGGGGCAGGTGATGGTCGATTGCGCGATCATGCAGGCTTCCGACGCAGATAGGCATAAATAATAATCGCGATGAAGATCACGATGGCGGGAAGCAAGACATAATCGAGATAGCCCGTTGCTGCGGACAAGCCAATGGCGCCCAAAAGCGCGACCAGGATCGGCGTGAAACAGCAAACTGCGGCGGCTGCCGCCCCCATGATGCCGAGCGCCAGCATGCGAGCCCGTGTCATGCCGCCATGTACCGCTTCCCCGGGCCTCCAGCACATTCACGATGTCGTTAAATTCCCGGAGCCGGTTGGTAACGCCGGCCGCCATTGCCGGAGTTGTCCGCACTACCCTCATTGAGACACCAGCCGCATTCCAACCGGCAGCTAGTGGTCCGCGACCCAGTTCCGGCTGGCGCGAAGCTCGGCGAGCTCATCGGCAGGGCAGGCGTCGACTGCGTCGTGATCGATGGCGCGCGGACCGTCGCCGCGCTCGACGGCGAGCATGCGATGCGATCCGCCGATCTCCTGCAGGTACCAGGCCCCGATCGCATCGGGCTCGATGAGGCGTGCGACCTCGGCCCGGGTCGCGAGATTGTCGATCCGCCGGACGCGTCCGCCGCTCTCGATGAATTCGATCCAGGCAAAGGCGGTCCCGGCCTCGGCGATCGTGCACGGGCCGATTGCGTTGACGATGCCGAGAACGCGGAAGATGCTCACGGAAGCAATTTGGTAAGTAGCACCGTCGAACGTCTATCACCGTGAAGTTGAGAATAGCTTAAAAGCTATAGGAATTTCCGCCGCCCCCATGTTCCACCCTCCCGGTGCGGCGGGACCAACCACGGATTCGGCGGCTGCTGGCGAAGAATGTGCGCCGGCTTCGCCTCGCGCGCGCGCTGAGCCAGGAGGCGCTCGCGGCCGACGCCGGCCTGCACCAGGCGCTCATCTCCGAGATCGAGAACGAAGCGTCCAACCCCGAACTCGACACGCTCGGGCGGCTGGCAAAAGCGCTCGGCGCACGCCCGCGCGACCTGTTCGAGGAGTGATTACGGACGCGCTGGCCCGTCCGGTCGTCAATGCATGTGCGTAGGACCGCCGCCCGGGTCGGTTGCTCAAAAATCCATGGGCCGACATCACTTGGGAGCCCGAGCCGAGATCAACTTGATAAGCTCGTCCACGACGAACCGGGTGCCGATCGGCTCCAACCCCGCTTCGGGAACCTGTTCTTCCGTCCGGCGATCGAAGCTTGCACCATAGGCCCATGCGGCCCAGGGTTCCCACATCCGCGTAATGAAGCGCCGAACGCTCCCGCGCGGACGCGTGTACTCCAGCAGCCGAACCATCCCCCCCGGCTTGAGCACGCGGCCCAGCTCCTGGAGTGCTGGTACCTGTAGCTCGTCGGGAAGCGTGCAGAACAGGAATGTGGCCACGGCGGCATCAAATGACCGATCCGGAAACTTTAGGTCGGTCACATCCATTTGCCGCAATTGAACCTCGGCAGCCGCCGAGGCATGCCTGCGCTGCTCGGCTCGCGCCAGCATGGCCGGACTGATATCGACCCCGACCACCTGGGCGCCCGGCGGATAAAACGGAAAATTCCGTCCGGTGCCGACGCCCGCGTCCAAGATGCGACCCGAGAGCCCTTGAAACAGCATCGGCCTGATCCGGCGATAGCGTGTGTACTCGAACGGAAAATCGATCAGGTCGTACAGCGGGGCAATCCGCTGGTAGCGATCAAAATTTGATCTCCCGATCGGCATTGCGCGTCTCGCTCCCACCAGACTCAGGGGGCCCGATGCGCATGCCCGCCGCGCACGGGCTTGTTCATCATCCGCAGCATTGCGGGGCCGCCGGTATTGAGGAATCGCCATACCAGCGCGGCGGCCAGCGCCAGGAATGTGATGTCGAGCCAGGTCGTGTAGTTCCACGCAATCGCCGCCTCGACGACGCGGGCCTGGTGCTCGCGCGGAATCAGGCCGGCGGCGCCGAAGACCGCTTCGACGATCAGCGCGGCACCGGCCATCGCCGCATAGAAGCTCGCGAACAGGAAACCCGCCATCTTCCATCCGTAGTACTTGCGGTAAATGTCCAGGATCGGCAGCACGATGAGGTCGGCGAAGATGAACGCGATCACCCCGCCGAAGCTGATGCCGCCGTTCCACAGCACGGCGGCGAGCGGAATGTTGCCGACCGAGCAGACGAAGGAGACGACCGCGACGAGCGGGCCGACCAGCGGCCCGCTGATTTTCGCCAGCCACGGATGATCCACCAGGAACAACGCTTGCCACAACTCGCTCGGCACCCAGGCCGCCAGCGCGCCGGCGATCAGCAGACCGCCGACGATATCGATCCAGACCGAGGCCCAATCCATGACGAAATAATGGCTGATGGCGGTGAAGCCCTCGGGCGAGGCGATCCGTCGCCATAGCGGGCGAGCGTTGGATACCGACATGTCCATCTCGGCGTGTCCTTCCATGCGGCCGGGGATTCCCCGCTCCGCCTGGGCCTTCGCCGCGCGGACGAGTTCCGGACGCAACAACAGCCGAAACAGGATGACGAGGATGGCGACCATGATCGGCGCGCCGATCGCTTCGGCGACCATGAATTGCCACCCCATCAACACGAGCATGATGATGCTGAGCTCGAGCACGAGGTTGGTGGAAGCCATTTCGAACGCCATGGCCGCGGTGAAATCGGCGCCCTTGCGGAACAAGGATCGGGCGAGCGCAATGGCCGCGTAGGAGCACGAGGAGGACGCCGCGCCGAGCCCGAGCGCGATGGCGATCGAACGCGCGCGGTCGTCGGGCAACAGCCGGCTCATCTCGCGATGCGAGACCACGGCCTGGACCACGCCGGAGAGCGCGAACCCCAGGATCAGCGGCCACAGGATTTCCCATCCCATGGCGAGCGCCATCTGCAGCGCATGCAAGATCGCATTCGTCATCGTGAGTCCGAAAATGGGGACCCGGGAAAACTCGGCGCCTTTAGTTGTGTTCCTGGAGTCGGCAGCCACCGGCATGCTGTGGCGGGCCAACCGGCTTGCGCCTTCGGTCACGCGGACCGCCGGCAGCGCCTCAGTTTGAATTTGCTAGATGGGCCAAGGCATCGTCCGCGAGCCGAATCGGGTCTCTTTCGCCCTGGCGAGCCGTCTCGATGATGCGCTTGGCGAGCAATTCACGCGTGGAGGCGGCCCGATAATCGGCAGCGAGAACGTTGCCCGATGTCCTCAACATCTGCCATGCGGTATCGAATGCCGCCGTCAAAATGTTCGTGGCTTCGGGATCGAAGAAACCATCACTCCGGAGCAGCTGGACGATCGGCATGGTGGCGCTCCCTGCTAGGCGCGAGCGCGACTGGTCTCTCAGTCACCGGGGCCGCCCCTTCATGGTTGTTTTCCCGATGATGCAAACATTATCTGCCCATTTGGACCATCTAGCGAGTCTCTTGTTTTCCCGCTCCCCGAGCACGGAACGCGCGGGTGTCGGGCGGCCGGCGCGAAGCCAGGCTGTTCCCTGCTTCTATCGCCTCGATAGGGGACAATTTTCGTCTCCTCATCGGCGAATGCACACGCGATGGCGCGCTCGCGCTTTATTTCCACGGCCGTCGAAATGAGCCTTGACGGGCGTACTCAATTTCGATATTCGTAGAATCATGGAAAAGACAAATGTTCTTGCGGCGCTTGCCGCCCTGGCACAGGACAATCGTCTCGACACCTTCCGCCTGCTGGTGCGGGCGGGGCCGGACGGCTTGCCGGCCGGCCAGGTAGCGGCGGCGCTCGGCCTCCCGCCCAACACCCTGTCGTTCCACTTCGATCGCTTGCGTCAGGCGGGGCTCGTCACGGTCCGGCGCGCGGGCCGCTCCATGATCTACGCCGCCCGGTTCGACACGATGCGTGCGCTGCTGGGATATCTCACGGAAAATTGCTGCGAGGGCCAGCCAAACCAGTGCGGGCCGGCCGGCAAGACCGGCCGGGCAGTCATTCTCGCCAAGAAGGACGGGGTCGCAGCAAAATCTGCCCGCCCGCGCGGCACGACCGATCCGGTTTTCGCATCCCATCGAAGCGGGGGACGAAAATGAAGCTTTACATGTTCGAACACTGTTCCTTGTGTTTCCGGGTGCGAATGGCCGCGGCACTCAAGCGGCTGCATTTGCAGGAAGTCGTGGTGCTGGATGACGACACGAACACGATGGTCGAACTCGTGGGCAAAAGGGTGATTCCGATTCTGGCGAAGGATGACGGCCGCCCGATGCTCGAAAGCATGGACATGGTCCGGCACCTCGACGGGCACGGCGAGCCCATCCTTACCGGCCCCGAACGCCCCGAAATCAGCAAGTGGGCCGAGCACTTCGTGACGAAATCGGCGCCGCTCACGATGCCTCGGTATCCACTGCTCGGCTTGCCCGAATTCGCCACCGTTGCCGCGCTCGACCACTATCATTTGCGCAAGCGCAAAGCCTTCGGCGACTTCGTCGAGCTCAGGGCAAACACGCGAAAATACCTGAGTGATCTCATGCCGGAGCTCGAAGCGCTGGATCGATCGATCGAGAGCCCGCAAGCGGTCAACGGCAAGCTGTCGCTGGACGACATTCGCGTTCTGCCGCTGCTGCGAGCGATCGCCGTCGTCAAAGGGATCCGGCTGCCCCGAAAGGTCCGCGATTACTTCGAATCCATGATGAGCCGCACCGGATTCGAACCCTTGCCGGCGATTTGAGCCGGGAACCAGGAGCAAAGACATGAGCGAGATCGACATGAAAGCGGCGGTGCAAGAGAAATACGGCCGAGCCGCGCTGCGGGTACGCTCGCGCGCGGCGCCCTGCTGCGGGGCATCCGCGGCGCGCGAAGACAATCCCATCACGTCCGACCACTACGACGATTCCGAAACGGGCGTGTTGCCCGAGGAGGCGGTGCTAGCTTCGCTGGGCTGCGGCAACCCGACCGCGCTGGCGCAGCTCGAGCCGGGCGAAACCGTGCTCGATCTCGGTTCGGGGGGCGGCATCGACGTGCTGCTGTCGGCGCGTCGCGTCGGGCCAAGCGGCAAGGCCTATGGCCTAGACATGACGGACGAGATGCTGGCGCTCGCGCGCGAAAACCAGCGCAAGGCCGGCGTCGAGAATGTGGAATTTCTCAAGGGCGAGATCGAGAACATACCGCTGCCCGACGATTGCGTCGACGTCGTCATCTCGAACTGCGTCATCAACTTGTCGGGCGACAAGGATCGGGTGCTGCGCGAAGCCTTTCGGGTGCTCAAGCCGGGCGGCCGGTTTGCCGTTTCCGACGTGGTGACGCGCGGCGAGGTGCCGGCTCAGATACGCAAAGACATTCTGCTGTGGGTCGGCTGCATCGCCGGCGCACTCCAGGACAGCGAATATGCCGAAAAGCTCGCAGCAGCCGGATTTGCGGCGATCAGCATCGAGCCGACGCGCGTCTACAACGTCGAGGACGCGCGCGAGTTCTTGAACGGCAAGGGCATCGATGTCGATGCCCTCGCTCCGCAAGTCGACGGAAAATTCATGAGCGCATTCGTGCGAGCGGTGAAACCGATCGATCCGCGCAATTGATCGGATGCAGCCCAATCGAGTTCGGTGCCCATGAGGAGCGGCAGCTAACTTTGCGCGTTCACGGGCGCTGCCCGCAAACGAGACTGCGGCTGCGCCCCGGCCTCGAAACGCAAACGCAGGAAGTGACCGATGAAGGACGTCGCCAGGAATGATCCCTTTAACGTGCTGTTCCTTTGCACCGGAAACTCGGCACGCTCGATCATGGCGGAGGCCCTGCTCAACCGGAACGGTCGGGGAAATTTCCGGGCGTTCTCGGCGGGAAGCCAGCCGAAAGGACGAATCCACCCCTTTACGCTCGATCTGCTGCGCAAGTTGAGCTTCGATGTGAGCGGTCTCAGATCAAAAAGCTGGCACGAGTTCACCGGACCGGAAGCGCCGAAGCTCGATTTCGTGTTTACCGTCTGCGACAACGCGGCAGGCGAGACCTGCCCGGTCTGGCCGGGCCAGCCGATCACCGCGCATTGGGGTATTCCGGATCCGGCCGCCGCCACCGGGAACGAGGCGGAAGTTCGCCTGGCTTTCGCCGACGCGCTGCGCATGCTCGCCAATCGCATCAGCGTGTTCCTCGGTCTGCCGCTGCGCTCGCTCGACCAGCTTTCGCTGCAAAACCAACTCCGTGCCATCGGCAAGATGAAGGAAGCAGGAGACCCTGCGTCCGCCGCCTGATGCACGAAACTTCTCGGTCGCTGCCCCGGCGCCTCCTCGCGGAAGGATTGGGGACCGCTATTCTGGTGGCGACCGTGGTCGGCTCCGGCATCATGGCGGAGCGGCTCGCCGGCGGGAACCAGGCGATCGCCTTGCTCGGCAACACCATCGCGACCGGCGCCATTCTCGTCGTCATCGTCACGATCTTCGGCCCGGTGTCGGGTGCGCATTTCAACCCGGCCGTGACCCTGGTGTTCGCGGCACGAAGGACAACGCCCTGGGCCGAGGTGTTACCGTACGTGATCGTCCAATGCGCCGGCGGGATTGCCGGCACCGCCGTCGCACACCTGATGTTCGATCTCGCCCCGCTCGCCATCGGAACGAACGTCCGCAGCGGGCCCTCGCAATGGCTCGCCGAAGCCGTCGCAACGTTCACGCTGATCGTGACGATCCTCGGGGGCCTGCGCTATGCGCCGCAGGCGGTGCCCTGGCTGGTCGGGTTGGCAATCACCGCGGCCTATTGGTTCACGTCCTCGACCTCGTTCGCCAACCCGGCGGTCACCCTTGCGCGCGGATTCACCACGACCTTCGCGGGGATTGCCATCAATCACGTGCCCGGCTTCGTGGCGGCGCAGCTGGTCGGAGCCGCGCTCGCCTTGCCGGTGTGCGCCGCGCTTTTTCCGGCCGATGTCCGGTCCATCGCAGCGCCCGCCGCGCGGGAATGACGGAATCGGCCGGTCGCAGGTGAATGGGAACCAGGCCGCCGCAGCGCGCATTGGTTTGTCGCGGCTCGTCCGAATTCTTTGCCCAGGGTGGGCCGTGGCGCCCCGATCTTCTCACCATCTTCGATCGGGGCCGCCTTTTCGCCGAGCTGACAATCGGCTTCGCCGGCGCGAGCCGTCGCCGGCCGGCGGCGGCACGATCGCGCTTGCGGGCATGGCAAATCCCGGCTGGCGAGCGCGGCTGCCGGACCGAAGAGCGGCCTACGATGCCGCCGGCAGATCCCGCGGAGGCGGCGCCTCGTAGACGAGACCGAGTTGGCGGTTTTTCTGCGCCCGATCGGCCAGCTTGATCCAGGCTTGGGCCATGTCGATGAGCACGGCCTTGGTGCTGGGTTCGTTGGTGTCGTTGGCAAGCCGAAGGCATTCCAGTGCGTACTGGCGATAGCAGTCGGGTTTGTTCACGGGGTGGCCTCCGCCGCGAGTCCGCAATCTTGAACCCGGAACCCTGATTCGGGCAAATCCGTTGCCGAGCAGTGCGGCAAACCTGCGAAGACATTCAGGAAATTCCCGAGGCTGTTGCGGGTGCCACAGATTGGCGCAGGCGGCCTGCCCGCAACGCAGCGAGGCTTTCGACCTGTCGGCAGTCCTGCGCGCCCGCCCCGCGCTGCCGGCGCGCGCACTCCTGTTTCGGGGAGCTTCGCATCGGCAGGGCGGGTCGAGCGCTGCCGTCGATCGTCTGTGGGCAACGTTTCGGACTTCCAACTCGTGATTTGACTCGACTTTGTCGAGCCGCAGGCGCAAAATATTTCTTCTGGAACCGCTCTAAAATAACAGCAGGCTGCCGGCAAAGTCGCCGGCGGATACGCGAGAACTTGGGCGGCCTGGGGAGGCGTTCATGTGCTCGCGTGCGCAACCTGTCACGATCCTCATCGTCGAGGATTACGCTCTCATCGCTTTGGAGATCGAGGACGCCGTTCGCAGGAACGGGGGCCAGGTACTCGGCCCGGCCGCGCAGATTCCCGATGCCCTCGCGTTGATCGCGAGGGCCGCGTGCGATGCGGCGCTGCTCGACATCAAGCTGGCGAACGGTGAAACCGTGTACGCGGTCGCCGAGCGGCTCGAGGCAAAGGCGGTGCCATTCGCATTCATCACCGCATGGGACGGTGAAATCGACGAGCGCTTCGCCCATGCGCCCGTGCTGAGAAAGCCGTTCGGCGAAGCAGAGCTCGATCGTTGCTTGCGGGTGCTGATCGGCTCCATGCCGCATCCGGCCGGGGAGCGACAGGCCGCCTAGCGAGGCGAGCCCTCGACTTCCCGGGCAGCGCCTTAGGGCCGGCGGTCGGCTTGCGAGCCCACGGGTGTGCTCGGCCTCACCCCCGCCCCGCGGCTTCGGCCAGGATCGCCTCGAGCTTGGGAATGTTCACCTCGGCGCTGAATTGCGCGGCGAATCGCTCGCGCCCCTCTCGCCCCATGGCGCGGGCGCGCTCGGGATCGCCGAGCACGCGCACCAAAGCCTCGCCCAGCGCCTGCGGCTTGCCCGGCGCCACCAGCTCTCCGGTCAGGCCGGGCGAGACGAAATCCGGCATCGAGCCGCACATCGTTCCCACCACCGGCAGGCCGAACGCCATGGCTTCCAGCACCACGAGCGGCCCGGTCTCGACGTGGGAGGCCTGCACGTAGAGATCGGCGGCGCGCAGCAGGTGACCGATGTCGCGGTCCGACGTGCCCTCGAGCCAAATCACCCGGTCCTCGACGCCGAGGGCTCGGGCGCGCTGCTCGACCTCGGCACGATAGCCGATGCTGTGAAACCAGCCGGCCACGACCAGGCAGGCGTCGATCCCGGCGCGCGACACCAGCGGGAGCGCCTCGATGATATCGGCGACGCCCTTGCGGCGCTCGACGTTGCCGACGGTGACCAGCATCTTGCGGCCTTCCCCGACGCCCAGGCGCCGCCGGGTCGCGCTCGGCTCCTCCGCGGCGGCGGCCAGATAGAATTCGTCGACGAACGCCGGCACGTGGCGCAGCTTGCGCCACGGCACGAAATTCCGATTGTGCATGAACCGCATCGATTCTTCGTTGTGGCAGACGACCCGGTCATTGACCGCCCAATGCAGCTGATAATTCAGGCTGTGCGCGGTCGCGACGCACGGCACGCCGTAGAACAGGCGCAGCAGCCCCCCGAACGCATGGGCGCTGCTCTTGTGGGTATGAACGACGTCGATGCACCTTTCGCGGCAAAGTCGGGCGACCCGCCGGACCTCGCCGGGCAATCGCCGGAGCGAGGAGATCTGCACCTCGATATGGTCCGGCAGGGCGACCACCGAGCCAAGATCCACGACCGGCCGCTGCAGGATGACGATCTCGTGCCCGCGCAGCGCCAGCAGCCGGGACACCAGCGCCGCATAGCGCACCGCGCCGTTCAAATTGATCCCGGAATGGATCTGCAGGATTCTCATGGCGGAAAAGACGCTGGCGTGGGATTGGGCGATATCGTCAGGGTGTCGGTGTGGCAAGCTTGGATGTTTTCGTCAAAGGAAAATCGTCGATGACATTTCCGCTCCGAGACGGCGTCGCCGTGGTGACCGGCGCCGCCAAAGGCATCGGTGCCGCGCTTGCCATGCGGCTGGCTTCGCGCGGCTGCCATCTGGCGCTCGCCGATCGCGACCGTGAGGCGCTGGCTGGAATCGCCGCCGCGGCTCGCAAGACAGGGGTGGCAGTCAGCGAGCACGCGGCGGACGTGACGGATCCGGCCGCGGCGGAAACCCTGCGCCAAGGGGTCCTTGCCGAGCACGGCAGGGTGAGCGTCTTGATCAACAATGCCGGCGTCGCGCTGCTCGGCCGCTTCGACGAGATCGGCCTCGCCGACATGGAATGGCTGTTCGCCATCAATTTCTGGGGCACGGTGCGGATGTGCAAGGCGTTCCTGCCGGTGCTGCGGCAACAGCCGGCCGCGCAGATCGTCAATCTGTCGAGCATCTTCGGCATCGTCGCGCCCGCCGGCCAGACCGCCTATGCGGCGAGCAAGTTCGCGGTCCGCGGCTTTTCCGAGGCGTTGATGCACGAGCTCGAGGACACCGGCATCGGCGTCTCCGTCGTGCATCCCGGTTACGTCCGGACGGGAATCGCCCGGAACGCGCGGGTCGCCGCCGCCATGGATCCGCAGGAGGCAGCCGAAAGAATTGCGAATTTCGACCGCATGACCGGATCGGGCCCGGACGAGGCCGCCGCGCGCATCGTCGAGGGCATCGAGCGGCGGCAAAAACGCATCCTGATCGGCCGCGATGCGCTCTGGCTCGACCGGGTGCAGCGGATGCTTCCGGTCTCCTATTGGGCGCTGATGAAGCGCCGTGCGGCACGGGCAGCGCGAACCAAGCCGTAGCGCGAAGAGCGCGCGGCACTCTCCCACCTCCCCCTGGAGGGGGGAGATCGGCGAACCGCGAAGCGGCGAGCCGGGAGGGGGTGAAGCCGAATCCACCCCACCGCGGCAGCTCGCAATATGCTCGCTGCCGACCCTCCCCCTCCAGTCGACATCGGATGTTTCCGATGTCGACCAAGTTAATATGCCGAACCCGGGAACACCCGGGTTCGGTGGGAGGGTGAAGCGAGCGTGACGCCTAGCAGAGCAATGCGATTCCTGTCGCCGCCCGCCCGATCTCCCCTCAACAAGGGAACGCAATTCGTCCTAAGATGCCGGCCAACGACAGCGGCGAGCCTTTTCGCCGCGGACCGGGAGGAAGCTGCCATGGGAAGCGGGATTGTTCTGCGCGGTATCGCGCACGTCGTGCTCGTCGCCGGCATGATCGGCATGTTCGCGGCTGGCGCCGCGGCGCAGAAGCGGGGCGGCACGATCACCGTCGGGCTCGAGGTCGACATTCCCGGGCTCGATCCGCTCAAGGTCGGCGTCTACGACACCGCGGCGGAATCCGCGGCGGCGCTGCTGTTCGACACGCTCACCACGCTCGACGACAGCGGCAAGGCGGTGCCGAAGCTCGCGGAGTCCTGGACCCATTCCGACGATTACAAGACCTGGACCTACAAGCTTCGGCCCGGCGTGAAATTCCACGATGGGACCCCGTTCAACGCCCAGGCCGTCGCCTTCAACATCGCGCGCCAGAAGGACCCGAACAACCATTGCCGCTGTGCGTTCTATATCCAAAGCACGGAGAGCGTGGAGGCCGTCGATGATTTGACCGTGGTCTTCCACCTCCGTGATCCCGCGGTCGACCACCCGTCCATCCTTGCCCCGCCGGCCGTGAACAACCCCATCCACTCGCCGAGCGCGATCCAAAAGCTCGGCGACGATTACAATCGCAACCCGGTCGGTACCGGACCCTTCATCCTGAAATCCTGGATGGCGGGCGATCGCCTCGTGCTCGAGCGCAATCCCGACTATTGGAACAAGGGCCACCCCTATCTCGACCGGGTGGTGCTGCGCCCGTTGCCGGACGCGCAGGCGCGATTCGCCAGCCTGCAATCGGGCGAATCCGATCTCGTCTGGGACGACGAGTTCGATGCCGACAACATCCTGCGGGCCAAGAGCGATCCGGCGATGACGGTGTTTAGCTACACCGGCTCCGGCGCCACGGTTTACGCCTTCAACACCAAGGTGGCGCCGTTCGACGACGTGCGGGTACGCCAGGCGCTGGTGACGGCGCTCGACCGCAACAAATGGTCCCAGGTGGTCACCAGCGGCCTATCGAAGCCCGCCACCAATCCCTACGGGGAAGGCTCCTGGGTCAAGTGCAAGGACGATGGCGCGTTGCCGTACGATCCGGCCAAGGCCCGGCAGCTCCTCCAGGATTACGGCAAGCCGGTCGCGTTCAAGATGCTGGTCACGGCGACCCCGCGCGGACGCGCCAACGGCCAAGTGCTGCAGCAGTTCTGGAAGCAGGCCGGGGCCGACATGGAGATCGAGCAGGTCGACCAGACCTCGATCGTGACCCGCGCCTTCTCGCGCCAATTCCAGCTCACGCCGTGGCGCATCATCGATCTCGCCGATCCGGATCCGCAGATGTACGCGAATTTCCATACCGGCAGTCCGGTCGCGCTCGCCAATTATTCCAATCCGGAGCTCGACGCGTTGCTCGAGCACGCCCGCAAGACCGCCGACAAGGAGCTGCGCACCGACGATTATTGCGCGATCAGCCGCTTCATCAACAAGGAGGCGATCTGGTTCTGGACCTTCCAGAACACCTATTACGCCATCTCCAAGAGCAAGCTGAAGGGCTTGCCGAAAATGTACAGCGGGATCATCGACGTCTCCGACACCTGGCTCGAGTAGCCGGCGATGCTCGGCTACATCGGGCGCCGGCTGCTGTATCTTTTTCCGGTGCTGTTGGCGGTGACGCTGCTCACCTTCCTGATCGCGTCGCTGTTGCCCGGCGATCTCGCGGTCGCGATCCTCGGCGATCAGGCGACCCCCGACAAGGTTGCCGCGCTGCAAGCGCAGATGGGCCTCGACCAGCCGGTCGCCTGGCGCTACCTGCATTGGCTCGGCGGCGTGATCCAGGGCGATCTCGGCCGCTCGTTCCGCACCGGCGAGACGGTGCTCGCCGCCATCGGTGCCCGCCTGCCGGTTTCGCTGCAGCTGATGCTGATGGCGGAGGTTGCCGGTCTCTTGATCGGCGTGCCGCTCGGGATTTTCTGCGCGGTGCGCCAGGGCGGCAGCTTCGACCGCCTGCTGACCGGGGGCGCGTTCGGCATGCTCTCGGTACCGGCATTCCTGTGGGCGATTCTCCTGATCTATCTGTTCGCGGTGCGCCTGCGCGTGCTGCCGGCGACCGGCTGGGTGCCGTTCGAGGAGGACGCCGTCGGCAACCTGCGCAGCTTCGTGCTGCCGGCGCTGACCCTTGCGCTCGGCGAATGGCCGGTGCTGATGCGCGTGCTCCGCAGCGACATGATCGCCACCCTGCAGGAAGACTACATCGCCATGGCCAAGGCCAAGGGGCTCAAACCCGCGCGCATCCTGCTGGTGCACGCGCTCAAGCCTTCCTCGCTCACGCTGGTGACCGTCACCGGCATCAACATCGGCCGCTTGATCGGCGGCGCCGTCATCGTCGAGTCGATCTTCGCCCTGCCGGGCATCGGCCGGCTGCTGGTCGGCGCCATCTATGCACGCGACTTCATCATCCTGCAGGGCGTCGTGCTGTTCGTTGCCGTGGGCTTCGTGCTGCTGAATTTCGCCGTCGACATGCTCTATGCCGTGCTCGATCCGAGGATCCGCCATGGCCGCGCTTGATGCCTCGCTCGACGCCGCGGTTGCGCCACGCCGGCGGCGGCGCCTGAGCAACATATTCTGGGCGGCGGCAGCCTGGATCGCCGTCGTGGTCCTCGCCGCGATCTTGGCGAATTTTCTGCCGATCCCGAGCCCGACCGAGATGGACATGCTCGCCCGCCGCGCGCCGCCGGACGCGCAGCATTGGCTCGGGACCGACGGGCTCGGCCGCGACATGCTCTCGCGCCTGGTGTTCGGCGCGCGGACCTCGCTCACCGTGGGATTGCTGGCGCCGATGATCGGCCTCCTGTTCGGTGCCGGGCTCGGCATGGTAGCGGGATATTTTCGCGGAAAATTCGAAGCGCTGGCGATGGGCGGCATGGACGTGCTGCTGGCGTTCCCGCCGCTGGTGCTGGTGCTCGCCATCACCGCCTATCTCGGCCAATCGCTGCTCAACCTGTCGATGACGATCGGGTTCTTGAGCATTCCGCCGTTCGCGCGCGTCGCGCGGGCGGCCACCCTCACGCTCGCGCAGCGCGAATTCGTGACCGCGGCGCGGGCGCTGGGCGCGACCCACGCCCGCATCCTGTTGCGCGAGCTGCTGCCCAACGTGTCGCTGCCGCTGGTTGCCTTCTTCCTGCTGGCGGTCGCCGTCACCATCGTGGTCGAGGGCGCGCTGAGTCTATTGGGGCTCGGCGTGCCGCCGCCGACGGCGAGCTGGGGCAGCATGATCGGCGAGGGCCGCGAGAGCCTCGACATCGCGCCCTGGCTCGCCTTCCTGCCGGCCGGCGTGATGTTCCTGACCGTGCTGTCGTTCAACCTCGTCGGAGACGCGCTGCGCGCGATCACCGATCCTCGCCAGGCGGCGTTGTGAGCGCCGAGCCGCTGCTCTCGGTCGAAGCCGTCTCGGTCGATCTGCCGACCCGGCGCGGCCCTCTGCGCGCGGTCGAGAGCGTCGATCTCACGCTGTTGCCCGGCCGCACGCTGGGCATCGCGGGCGAGTCCGGCAGCGGCAAGACCATGCTGTCGCGCGCGATCCTGGGGCTCTTGCCGCGCCATGCGCGGCTCGATGGGCGCGTGCGCTTCGACGGCGTCGATCTGACGCGGCTCGAGCCCGCCGCGCTGCGCCGGTTGCGCGGGCGCTCGCTCGCGGTGGTGTTTCAGGATCCGATGACCTCGCTCAATCCGGTGCTCACCATCGGCCTGCAGATCATCGAGACGCTGCAGGAGCACCTCGGCATGACCGGCGCGGCCGCCCGCAAACGCGCCGCCGAGCTGCTGGCCGCCGTCGGCATCGCCGAGCCGGAGCAGCGGCTGCGGCAATACCCGCACCAGCTCTCCGGCGGCATGCGCCAGCGCGCGGTGATCGCCATGGCGCTCTCCTGCGAGCCCAAGCTCCTGATCGCCGACGAGCCGACCACGGCGCTCGACGTCACCATCCAGGCGCAGATCCTCGACCTCTTGGCGCGCGAGCAGCGCCGACGCCGCATGGCCATGATCCTGATCACCCACGACCTCGGCGTGCTGGCCGGACGCACCGACGAGGTCGCGGTGATGTATGCCGGCCGCGTGGTCGAGCGCGCGCCGACGCCGCTGCTGTTCGCCCATATGCGCATGCCCTATACGCAGGCGCTGCTGGCGGCGATCCCCAGACTCGACACGGCGCCGCACACCCCGCTGCCGACGGTCGCCGGCCGGCCCCCCGACCCGACCCGTCGCATTCTCGGCTGCGCCTTCGCGCCGCGCTGCCGATATGCGGTGGAGCATTGCCGCCACGAGGCACCGCCACTCTCCGGCTCGCAACCCGAGCATCGCTACGCCTGCTGGCTGCCGCTGCCGGTGCAACGGGTGAGCGCGTGATGTACGCCGCCGCCGCTGTGCCCGCCGTCCCAGCCCCCCGGCGCGAGCGCGAAGCCTTGCTCAGCATCGAGAATCTCGTGGTCGAATATCATCTGCACGGCAACATCGTGCACGCGGTGTCCGGCGTGAGCCTCGAAGTGTTGCCCGGCGAGACGCTCGGCCTCGTCGGCGAATCCGGTTGCGGCAAGTCGACGCTCGGTCGCGCGGTGTTGCAGCTCGTGCGGCCGACCTCGGGCCGCGTCCTGTTCGAGGGCAAGGATCTGACCGAGATGCGCGGCGGGCCGCTGCGGCTGCTGCGCCGCCGGCTGCAGCTCATTTTCCAGGATCCGATCGCATCGCTTAATCCGCGCCGGCGCATCGGCGACATCGTCGCCGAGCCCCTCGTCATCGCGCGTGTCGACAAGGCCGAGCGGCAGCGCCGCGTGCGCGAGGTGCTCGGCGCCGTGGGGCTCGATCCCGACCTCACCATGGGCCGGCTGCCGCACGAGTTCTCGGGCGGCCAGTGCCAGCGCATCTCGATCGCGCGCGCGCTCGTGCTCGAGCCGCAGCTCTTGATCTGCGACGAACCGGTCTCGGCGCTCGACGTGCTGATCCGCGCGCAGATCCTCAATCTGATCGAGGCCATGAAGGCCCGCTACGGGCTCACCCTGCTGTTCATCGCGCACGATCTTGCGGTGGTCAAAGCGGTGAGCGACCGGGTGGCGGTGATGTATCTCGGGAAAATCGTCGAGGTCGGGGCGACCGAGGCGCTGTTCCGCTCTCCCGCGCATCCCTATACGTCGGTGCTGCTGCAGGCGATCCCGCTGCCCGATCCTGGCATCACGCCGCCCGAGAATATTCCGGTGGGCGAGCCGCCCTCGCCGATCGCACCGCCGTCCGGTTGCCGGTTCCGCACCCGCTGCCCGCGCGCGACCGAGCTTTGCGCCGCCGAGGAACCGCTGCTGCGGGAGATCGCGCCGGCCCAGTTCGTGGCGTGCCATTTCCCGCTGACTGCAATCGCTGCGCCGTGCGCCGGATCGCCGGCTACGGCCAAGGAAGCAGACCGCACCCGCCCGGCGCAATGACAAGGCTGCGGCATCGCACTAGGATACGCCCCCATTCTTTCCGCCCCGGAGGCTGACATGGCCATGGCCGAAACCCTCGCGACGAGGCCTTTGCTCGACCTCACGGACCCGAGATTCCTCGCCGATCCCTATCCGTTCTACCGCCTGCTGCGCGAGACCAAGCCGGTGTGGCGCTCCCCGACCGGGCTGTGGGTGCTCACGCGCCACACCGATATCGCCGCGGTGCTGAAAGACCCCCGCTTCGGCCACGATTTCGAGAGCAAGCTGTCCGATCCGCGCGGGCGGGACGAATTGCTCGAGGAGCCGGCCTACCGCGGGCTCAGGCTCTCCATGCTGGTGCGCGACCCGCCGGATCACACCCGGCTGCGCGGCCTTGTTGCCAAGGCGTTCACGGCGCGGCGGCTCGAGGAAATGCGGCCGAAGATCGCGGCCCTCGTCGAGACGCTGCTCGACGCGGTCGAGCCGCACGGTCGCATGGACGTGATCGCCGATTTCGCCCGCCCGCTGCCGGTGCTGGTGATCTGCGACCTGCTCGGCATTCCCGAGGAGGACCGGCCGCGGTTTCTCGGCGGCTACCGGGTCTCCGGCCGCGCGCTCGACCCGACGCCGATGACGCGGGAGGAGCTCGACGAGGTCAACGCCATCGCGGTGCGCAACCGCGGCTATTTCGAGGATCTGTTCGAGCGCCGGCGTGACGCGGGAGGCGACGATTTGATCAGCGCGCTGCTGCAGGTCCGCGACGAGCACGACGGCCGCCTCACCCACGACGAGCTCGCCGCCAACATCGGGCTGCTGTTCGGCGCCGGCCACGAGACCACCACGCACCTCATCGGCAACGGCCTGCTCGCGCTGCATCGGCATCCCGACCAGTGGGGAAAGCTCGTGGCCGAGCCCACGCTCGCCGGCAATGCGGTCGAGGAGCTGCTGCGATTCGATTCCTCGGTTCAGCTCACCTCCCGCAAGGCATTCGAGGACGTGGCGCTCGACGGCACGATTGTGCGTCGGGGCGAGAGCGTCATGTGCCTGCTCGGCGCCGCCAACCGCGATCCCGAAGTTTTTGCCGATCCCGACCGGCTCGACATCACGCGCGCGGGCGTGCGGCCGCTGTCGTTCGGGGGCGGCATCCACCATTGCCTGGGCGCGCAATTGGCGCGGATCGAGGGCGAGATCGCGTTCCGGCGCCTGGCGGAGCGGCTGCCAAAACTCACGCTCGAGGACACCGAGCGCCCGACGTGGAAGCCGACGATCACGCTGCGCGGGCTCACGAAGCTGCCGGCGCGATGGTGATCAGGTGGTCAGAAGTCAGATATCAGTGATCAGAAAGGGTGAGCTTGATGGGTCCGGTCCTGGTTACTGATTACTGATTACTGATATCTGATTCCTGATTCCTGGAGCGCGCATGCCGACACCCGCCATTTCCACGGTCCAGATCGACGAGCCCGAAGTCCGCGTCACGCAATGGCGGCTGCCGCCGGGCAGCGCCATCGGGCACCACCGTCACGAGTACGATTACGCCGTGGTGCCGATGACCGACGGAGAATTGACCATCATTGCGGCCGAAGGCACCAGCCGAGCCCCGATCCGCGCCGGCCAAGCCTATTTCCGCAAGGCCGGCGTCGAGCACGACGTGCGCAACGACACGAGCCGCGAGATCGTGTTCGTGGACGTGGAGCTCAAGCGGTAATGACGCGCGCGCTTCCCCTCTCCCCTTGTGGGAGAGGGTGGCGAGTTGCGAGCGCTTGCGAGCAACGAGCCGGGTGAGGGGTTTTTGTTTGGATTGCCGTTAAGAATGACCCCTCACCCGGTTCCTCCCCCGGATCAAGTCCGGGGTCGGAACCACCCTCTCCCACAAGGGGAGAGGGAAGAAATCGTGCTGGGAACGGTCTAAAACTCCCGCAGCAAGCGCTCGATGTAATCGAGCTCGAGCTTCGGCCGCTCCGGGTCCGCGAAGCGCCGGCGCAGCTCCTCGAGGATGCGGCGCGCGCGCTGCACGTCGATCTCGCCGGGAATTTTCACGCTGAAATCGTCGCCAAGATCGTGGCCGCGCATCGGCCGGCCGAGCGGGTCGGTGTCCTGCTGCGCGCGCGCCGGGCCGTTGCGGCCGGGCAGTCCGGGACCGCGCCCGGGCCCTTGCTGCATCTGCTGGGCCATGCCCTGCGCGCCCTTGCGCAAGGCTTCGAGCGCGCGGCCCTGGGCGTCCACCGCGCTGTCGGCGTTCTCCTCGCCGAGCGCGCCCTCGGCGTCCCGCATCGCCTCGTCCGCCCTGCCGAGCGAATCGTCCATGCCCTGGCCCTGCTGGCCTTGCTGGCCTTGCTGGCCTTGCTGGCCCTGCTGCCCCTGCTGGCCGAGCTCGCCGCGCCGGCGCAGTTCCTCGAGCAGCTTCTTGAGCTGTCCGCGCAGCGCCTGCTGGTTCTTCTGCAGATCGCCGAATTGGTTGTCCGGTTTCTGGTCGCCCCGCTGGCCCTGTTGTCCGCGTTGCTGGCGCTCGCCGCGGCGCGACTCCTGGCCCTGCCGGAAGGTGCGATCGCGCAACTGCTGCTGCTGGTGGATCATGTCGCCGAGCTCGTCGAGCGCCGACATGTCGTCGTCCTGCGGGCCACCGGGCTGCGCCATCTGCAGGTTCTCGAGCATCGATTGCAGTTCCTGCAGCAGTTGCCGCGCCGCGTCCTTGGCTCCCGAACGCGCCAGATTCTCGATGCGGTCGAGCAGGTTCTTCAGATCCTGCGGGCGGAGCACGCGCGTATTGGGGTCGAGCGGACGCGCGAGCTGCTGCGGATTGTTCTTGAGTTGCTCGGCGAGCGCCTGCAGGAACTTGTCGAGCGCCGCGCGCAGCTCCTCGGTCAGCTTCTTGATCTCCGCGTCGTCGGCGCCGCGCTCGAGCGCCTGGCGCAGCGCATCCTGCGCGGCGCGCAGCGCCTGCTCGGCTTCCGACATGTTGCCGTCCTCGATCGCGGTCGCCATCGCCCACAGTCGCGCCACGACTTCGCGAAGCTCGTCGTCGCCGCGGGCGTGATCGAGCTGCCAGTAGATCGCCCGCAGCCCCAGATAAATGCCGGCCTCGGGAATGAAACGCTCCGGCGCGATGGTGAGCGCGTCGAGCGCCCGCAGCACGCCCTGACGCGCATCGGCGTCGAGCGCAAGCTTGCGCCGCTGCTCGACCAGCGCCTTGGCCAGCGGCTTGTAGAAGCTCCGCTCCGGCAGCCGCAGCTCGCGCGGCGCGCTCGTGCCCTCGTTGCCGGCCTCATCGCGCGCACTGAGCGTCATGACGACGTCGGTTCCGGCCCATGGATGGTCGGCGAGCTCCTTGGTGGTCTGACCCACCCCGCTGCGGGTCCGCGCCTGCGGCAGCAGCAGGGAAAAATCCGGTGGGCCGAACAGCGCCCGCCCGCGCTCCCGCGCCTCACCGGCTTGCTTGGGCGCAAAGGCGGCGCGCGCCGACACGACCCCGTAGTCGTCCTCCAGCCGGTAGACAAGATGCAGTCCGCCGCGCGGCTGGGCCTCGGGCTCCTTGACGAGCGTGATCGTCGGCGGGCGGTCGGGAACGGCCCGGAACGTCCAGGTGATGTCCTCGCTCAGCGCCCCGCGCACGGTCGCGGTGCCGCTGTCCTTGATCGTGAACCGCCGCTCGTCGGTGCCGGCCGGCTTCGGCCCCTTGGCGTCGCCGCCGCCCTCCGTGAGCCCGCCGCTGATGGACACCTCCAGTCCGGCCGAGCTCGTCGCACGGACCACCAGCACGCTGCCGGCGGGCACCTCCAAGGTGCCGGCGATCTGCGCCGGCTCGCCGCCGCGCACACCCGGAAGGATCAGCGGCGGCCTTGCCGTATAGGCGGGCGGGGTGACCCAGGCATCGATGCGGAAATTGGCAGCCACCCCCACGCCGGCCCAGTCGAACGCGGCGAGGAAGCGTTTGCCGCGCTCGCTGCCCGCCGCGAAGAAGGTCGCGACGAGCAGCACGGCCACGAACGCCCGCAGGGCGACCGGATCGCTCGCGGCAAGCCCCGGCGCCGGCAGGCCCGCCTTGAAGGCGCGCACCGCCCGCCGCGCGCGCTCGACGTGCGCCTGCCACAGCACCTGTGCGACATGATCGCTCTGGTCGGTCGCGAGTTCGTCGGCAACGGCGGTGGCCGGGCGATGAGCAAGCCCGCTCACCCGATCCAATCGGCGCAGCCCGTCCGCTGCGCGGGGCAGCCGGAACCGGAACAGCGGCACGGCGGACATCGCGATGAGGAGCAGCAGGCCGAACAGAACGACGGCGCGCGCCAAGGGCGGCAGGATCAGCCACAGCCCGGTCCAGGATACCGCGACGAAGAAGCCGACGGCGGTCAGGACCGAGGCGAGCGCCGGCCACAGCCGCTCCCACAGGATCGCCCAATACGCGCGTGACAACGCCCGCTTGAGCATGCCGCGCGCCCCCGGATCGTTGCTGGGAGGCGTGAGCTTCTCGTCGGGGCGAGGCGTCAATGGTTTCTCGGGCGCCAAAGGTCCTCCGGTCGGATCACGCGAATCCACAGTTTAGCATCGTTCCGGCAATTTTCCGGCGGTAACAGTCGGTAAAGTGACGGTGATCCGCCCCGGTTCCCCGCGGGCTCCGGCCGAGATCCGAGACTGCAAGGCCTTGTGCGCAGACGAGGATCCGACGCCGCCGGCTGGGAACATCCTCAATGGGATTCCTTTGCCGCAAGCCAGGGCGCCAGCCGGTCGAGCGCGATCAATTGCTCGACCTCGAGCCGCGGGCGGACCAGCGCCCATTCCCCGCCGCGAACCAGCACTTCGGGGACGAGCGGGCGCGTGTTGTAGGTTCCCGATTGCACCGCGCCGTAGGCGCCCGCCGACATCAGCGCGAGCAGATCGCCGGCATGGGGCTCGGCAAGCTCGCGGTGGCGGGCGAGGAAGTCGCCGGATTCGCACAACGGGCCGACCACGTCGGCGAGGATGCGCGCGCCGGAATTGCGCTCGGTCACGGGGCGCACCTCATGATGCGCCTCATAGAGCGTCGGGCGCACGAGATCGTTCATGCCGGCGTCGACCACCACGAAGGTCTTGGTCTCGCCGCGCTTCACGTAGAGCACCCGCGTCGCCAGGATGCCGGCATTGCCGACCAGCACGCGGCCGGGCTCCAGGATCAGCCGGCAATCGAGGCCGCGGATCGCCCGCTTGACCACATCCGCGTAGGCGTCCGGGTGCGGCGGCGGCTCGTTGTCCTCGCGATAGGGAATACCGAGCCCGCCGCCGACGTCGACATGCTCGATGCGGTGGCCGTCGGCGCGCAGCATGCGGACGAAATCCGAGAGCAGCGCGAAGGCTTGCGCGAACGGCTCGAGCTCGGTGATCTGGCTGCCGATGTGCATGTCGACGCCCGCCACGCGCACGCCCGGCAGCTTGGCGGCCAGCGCATAAACCTCGCGCGCGCGGCTGATCGGGATGCCGAACTGGTTCTCGGCTTTGCCGGTCGAGATCTTGGCATGCGTGCGCGGGTCGATGTCGGGATTGACTCGGATGGAAATGGCAATCGTTCGCCGTTTCGCCGCGGCGATTTCGGCGAGCAGGGTCAGCTCGGGCTCGGATTCGACGTTGACGCAGAGGATGGCCGCGTCGACCGCGAGCGCGAGCTCGCGCGCGCTCTTGCCGACCCCGGAGAACAGGATGCGGTCCGGCGCGATACCCGCCGCCCGCGCCCGCTTGAGCTCGCCTTCGGAGACCACATCGGCGCCGGCACCCAGCCGCGCCAGCGTGGCGACGACGGCTTGGTTCGAATTCGCCTTCAGGGCGTAGCAGATCAGCGCGGGCACGCCCGCAAACGCCTCGGCGAACACCCGGTAATGGCGCTCGATCGTCGCGGTCGAATAGCAATAGAACGGTGTTCCGACCGCCTCCGCCAAAGCGGGGATGCTCACCCCCTCGGCGTGGAGCACGCCGTCGCGATAGGCGAAATGGTGCATCTCGGGTTCAGTCGAGCAGCCAGTCGATCGGAAGCCGTTTCTTGGTCCCCGCAGGGGCAACCGGCCGGCCATCGGGGCCGACGGCGGGAGCCTCGGCGGCGGTCCCGGGCGGCTGGTTGATCGCGGCGCTCGGCGGCAGATCGAGCGGCCCCTTGCGTCCGCAGCCGGAGAGCGCGAGCGCGAGGATGCCCAGCACGACAAGCGGCAAACGGCGAACCGACCGGATCACGAAGCGCTCCCCTCGACGCGGCGCAACATAGCAGAACCGGGGCGTCCTACGCGAGCCCTTTGGCTTTTCGGTGACGATCACGCCCGCTCTTTCTCGAGCTTCTTGAGCCATTTCCGCGCTTCCCGGCGCACGTTGGCGGGCGCGGTGCCGCCAAAGCTCGTGCGGCTTCCCGCCGAGCGCTCCGCCGTGAGCAGCGACAAAGCCTCCTCCTCGATGCGCGGTTCGACGGCCTGCATCGAGGCCAGCGGAAAGCGGTGGAGCGGCACGCCGGCGCTTTCCGCCGCCGCCACGATGCGGCCGGTGACATGGTGCGCTTCCCGGAACGGCAGTCCCTTGCGCACCAGCCAATCCGCGAGATCGGTCGCGGTCGAATAGCCGGCGCCGGCGGCCTTCTTCATGCGGGCCTTGTCGGGCTCCATGTCGCGCACCATTGCGGTCATGGCGGCAATCGACAGCTCGAGCGCGGCGAGCGCCTCGATCGTGGCTTCCTTGTCCTCCTGCATGTCCTTCTGATACGCGAGCGGCAGGCCCTTCATGATCGCGAGCAGCGCGGCGAGCGCGCCGATGATCCGCCCGGCCTTGGCCCGCACCAGCTCCGCCGCGTCGGGATTGCGCTTCTGCGGCATGATCGAGGAGCCGGTGGTGAACTTGTCGGAGAGCGCGAGCAATCCCACCAGCGGCGAGCTGAAGATCACGATCTCCTCCGCGAGGCGCGACAGGTGCATCGCCGCGATCGCCGCTGCCGCCAGGGTCTCCAGCACGAAGTCGCGGTCGGCGACAGCATCGATCGAGTTCGCCGTCGGTCGGTCGAACCCGAGCGCCCGCGCGGTCATGTCGCGGTCGATGGGAAGCGAGGTGCCGGCGAGCGCCGCCGAGCCGAGCGGGCACTCGTTGAGCCTCGTCCGCGCGTCCGCGAACCGGCCGCGGTCGCGTCCGGCCATCTCCACATAGGCCAGCAAATAATGGCCGAAGGTCACCGGCTGCGCCGGCTGCATGTGCGTGAGCCCGGGCATGAGCGTGCCGGCATGGTCGAGCGCTTTTGCCGCGAGCGCGCGTTGATAATCGCCGAGCGCCGCATTCAGCCGGTCGATGGCTTCGCGGACCCACAGCTTGAAATCGGTCGCGACCTGGTCGTTGCGCGAGCGCGCGGCGTGCAGCCTGCCCGCCGCAGGCCCGATCAGCTCCTGCAGGCGCACCTCGACGTGGGTGTGAATGTCTTCCAGCGCGCGCCGGAAGGAAAACTTGCCGCTCTCGATCTCCGCGCGGATCGCCTCCAGTCCCTGGACGATCTTGCCCGCATCCGCGCCGGTGAGGATGCCCTGCTGCGCCAGCATTTCGGCGTGGGCCTTGGACGCGGCAATGTCCTGGGCATAGAGGACGCGGTCGACCCCGATCGAAGCATTGATCTCTTCCATGATGGCGTCGGGCTCCGAGCCGAACCGGCCGCCCCACATCTTGTTGCTCATGGCTCGTCCATTTATAGGCTGTGCCGATGACCGATCGACGCGATGAAGAACGGCCGGCCGCGCGCCTGCGTCCGCTCACCCTGTCCGCGCTCGCCGCGGCGGCGGCAGCCGCGACCGTGCTCGCGGCGGTATACGGGATGGGCGGCTTCGGGCGCAATGACGCCGACACGGCCTGCCGGCCGGCGCAGGAAACGGCGCGGCGATTGGCAGCGCTCGCCCGCGGCGAAGTGGCCGCGGTGGCGATCGCCCGGGAGCCGCGCCCCGTCCCCGACCTAGCTTTCGTCGACAGCTCGGGAACCCGGAAAACACTCGGCGAATGGCGCGGCCGAACGCTGCTGCTCAACCTGTGGGCCACCTGGTGCGTGCCCTGCCGCAAGGAGATGCCGGCGCTCGACGGCTTGCAGGCAAGGCTCGGCGGTCCCCGCTTCCAGGTCGTCGCGATCAACATCGACACCCGCGACCCGGACAAGCCGAAAGCCTGGCTGCGCGAGGCGCAAGTCGATCACTTGGCCTATTACGCCGACCCGAGCGCCAAGGTATTCCAGGACCTCAAAGCCGTGGGCTGGGCGTTCGGCATGCCCACCACCCTCCTCGTCGATCCGCAGGGTTGCGAGCTCGGCGTGCTCGCCGGGCCGGCCGAATGGACGAGCGAGGATGCCCTGAAGCTGGTGACCGCGGCGATCGGGGGCTGAGGGCGACATACCTGCCTTCCGCGTTGTCATGGCCCGCGAATGCGGGCCACCCAGTAACCACAAACGCTTTGCGTGATTCCTGGATCGCCCGCATGCGCGGGCGACGACAGCATCGCGCGCTACCGCGTCGGCACCGGCTTTTCGCCGCGATAATCGTAGAACCCGCGCTGGGTCTTGCGGCCGAGCCAGCCGGCCTCGACGTATTTCACCAGCAGCGGGCAGGGCCGGTACTTGGAATCGGCGAGGCCCTCGTGCAGCACCTGCATCACCGCGAGACAGGTATCGAGGCCGATGAAGTCCGCGAGCTGCAGCGGGCCCATGGGGTGGTGGGCGCCGAGCCGCATGGCCGTGTCGATCGCCTCTACCGTGCCCACGCCTTCGTAGAGCGTGTAGATCGCCTCGTTGATCATCGGCAGCAGGATGCGGTTGACGATGAACGCCGGAAAGTCCTCGGCGACCGCCGGGATCTTGCCGAGCTTCGTCACGAAGGCTTTCGTGGTCTCGAACGTGGTGTCGTTGGTGGCGATGCCACGCACCAGCTCGACCAGCTCCATCAGCGGCACCGGATTCATGAAGTGAATGCCGATGAACTTTTCCGGTCGGTCGGTGGTGGAGGCAAGCCGGGTGATCGAGATCGAGGAGGTGTTGGTGCCGAGAATCGCCTCCGGCTTGAGCAGGGGGCAGAGCTCGGCGAAGATCTTGACCTTGACGTCCTCCTTCTCCGCGGCGGTCTCGATCACCAGATCGCAGTCGGCGAGCGCGTCGAGCTTCTCCGCCGGAGTGATCCGCCCAAGCGCGGCCTTGCGATCCTCTTCGCCGATCAGGTTCTTGCCGACCTGACGCGCCATGTTGCCGTTGATGGTGGCCAGGCTCGACTTGACCCGGTCGAGTGCAATATCGTTCAGCAGCACCGAAAACCCCGATAACGCGCACACGTGGGCAATGCCGTTGCCCATTTGACCGGCACCGATCACGCCGACCTTGTGAATGTCGAGCTGCATGGCGTTGGTCCTGACCGACTTGGGCGCGGCGAGCGTCACCATCCTGGCATCTGCAAGATTCGAGGGATTCTCATTGCTTTACGACGATCCGCGCACGGAAACCACAGCCGGCGCTCATGTGCTCAGCTTGCCGAGTTCCTCGGCGAGCTCCGGCAGCGCTTGGAACAGGTCGGCGACCAGGCCGTAATCTGCGACCTGAAAGATCGGGGCCTCTTCATCCTTGTTGATGGCGACGATCACCTTGGAATCCTTCATCCCGGCGAGATGCTGGATCGCGCCGGAGATGCCGACCGCGATATAGAGCTCGGGCGCCACCACTTTGCCGGTCTGGCCTACTTGCCAATCGTTGGGCGCATAGCCGGCGTCCACCGCGGCTCGCGAGGCGCCGATGGCGGCGCCGAGCTTGTCGGCCACCGGCTCGATGTACTTGGTGAAATTCTCGCGGCTCTGCATGGCGCGGCCGCCGGAGATCACGATCTTCGCTCCGGTCAATTCCGGGCGATCCGATTTCGACAATTCCTCGCCGACGAAGCTGGAGATTGCGGGCCCGGCCGGCACGGTGACGGTCTCGATCGGCGCCGATCCGCCGGTCCCGGTCGCCTGGAAGGTGGCGGTTCTGACCGTGAGCACCTTCTTGGCGTCGCGCGAACGCACGGTCTGAATGGCATTGCCGGCATAGATCGGCCGCTCGAACGTGTCCGGACCCACCACTTTGATGACGTCGGAGATCTGCATCACGTCGAGCAGCGCGGCGACCCGGGGCATCACGTTCTTCCCGGTGGTCGTCGCGGGCGCGACAATCGCATCGTAGGGGCCGGCAAGCGACACGATGAGCGCCGCGGTTGGCTCCGCGAGCCGATGCTCGAGACCGGCGTCCTCGGCCAGCAGCACCTTGGCGACGCCGGCGAGCTTCGCTGCCTGCTCGGCGACGCCGCGGCAGTCCTTGCCGGCGACGAGCACGTCGATGTCTCCGCCCAGCTCGCGGGCGGCGGTCAGCGCCTTTTGGGTGGCGTCGAAGAGCCGCTTGTTGTCGTGCTTGGCGAGCAGCAGCGTCTTCATCCCGCGTCTCCCTCCGACGGCCTCACAGCACGCCGGCTTCGTTCTTCAGCTTGCCGACCAGCTCGGCCACCGAGGAGACCTTGACGCCGCCCTTGCGGCCTGGCGGCTCCGACGTTTTCACCACTTCGAGCCGCGGCTTCACGTCGACCCCGTAGGCGTCGGGCGTCTTGTCTGCGATCGGTTTCTTCTTCGCCTTCATGATGTTGGGAAGGCTGGCGTAGCGCGGCTCGTTGAGTCTCAGATCGGTGGTGACGATCGCCGGCAATTTCAGCTTCACGGTCTGCAGCCCGCCGTCGACCTCCCGGGTCACCAGCAGGTCGGAGCCTTCGATCACCACCTTGGACGCGAAGGTTCCCTGCGGCCAGCCGAGCAGCGCGGCGAGCATTTGTCCGGTTTGATTACAATCGTCGTCGATCGCCTGCTTGCCCAGGATCACCAGGTCGGGTTTTTCCTCGTCCACGATGCTCTTGAGGATCTTGGCGACCGCGAGCGGCTCCGGGCTCGTCTCGGTCTTGACCAGGATGCCGCGGTCGGCCCCCATGGCAAGCGCGGTCCGGATGGTCTCGCCGGCCTGTTGCGGCCCGATCGAGACGCAGACGATCTCGGTCGCCTTGCCCTGCTCCTTGAGCCGGATCGCCTCTTCGACGGCGATCTCGTCGAAGGGGTTCATCGACATCTTGACGTTGGCGAGCTCGACCCCGGAGCCGTCCGCCTTGACCCGGACCTTCACGTTGAAATCGACGACGCGTTTTACGGGCACGAGGAGCTTCATGAACATCCGCTCGGCATGGGGCCGGCACCGGCCTGAAATCTACTGATCGCGCAAGGCGGGGCACCCTAAAGGCCGCCGCCCAAAAGTGTCAACTTTCCGCCGCCCGCCGGGGTTTCGCAGGCTTAACGGTTCTGGCCCGGCACCCAGAGCACGTCGCGCGCTCCCTTGTCGTTGCAGTACCGGCTGACCACGAACAACAGATCGGAGAGCCGGTTGACGTATTTGCGCACCGCCGCCGACACGCTTTCGCCGGGCCGATCGGCGAGTTCGACGATCAGCCGCTCGGCGCGGCGGGCGACGGTGCGGGCCAGATGCAGGTAGGCGGCGGCCGCCTCACCGCCGGGAAGCACGAACGAACGCAGCGGCGCCAGCTCCGCATTGAGCCGATCGATCTCGCGTTCGAGCCGCTCGATCTGGGCGTCGACGATGGCGAGGCGCTCGCCGCCCGGACCCTTGCCCCTGTCGGGGCTGCTGAGATCCGCGCCGAGATCGAACAAGTCGTTCTGGATCCGGGCCAGAATCGCGTCGAGGTCGGGATCCGTGCCGGTATGCAGACGCGCCACGCCGATTACGGCGTTGAGCTCATCGATTGTGCCGTAGGCGGCGATCCGCAGATCGTATTTGGGCCGGCGCGCGCCGCTGCCGAGCCCGGTGGTGCCGTCGTCTCCGGTTCGCGTGTAGATCCGGTTCAGGACGACCATGCCGCCCTCACCTTGAGCTTCGCGGCGGCGCTCAGCGACCCAGCGCCCATATCGTCACCATGACGATCAGGATAGCGATCGCCTGCAGCAGCACGCGCCAGCGCATCAACCGCTGGGACTTGTGCGGCGAGCCGCCCTGCATCGTATTCCACAGCCCCAAACCGAGCACAACGGCAACCGCGCCGATCGCGATCGGCACGATCAGATGCGAGAGCAGGTCGGACATGCATGCCTCTTAGCACCGGGGCGCGGCAGTGGCCATCGCCGCAAACATTCCGGCTGTGGCCATCGATCCCGGGTTCCCTCGCCTCGCTCGGGCCCGGGATGACGAGGCATGGCGAAGCCATCGCACCTCAATTCCCGCGATCGAGCAGCCGGCGCGCGATCACCTGGGCCTGGATTTCCGCTGCGCCTTCGAAAATGTTGAGGATGCGCGCGTCGCACAGCACGCGCGAGACCGGATATTCCAGCGCGAAGCCGTTGCCGCCATGGATCTGCACCGCGTTGTCGGCGGCCGCCCAGGCGACGCGCGCGGCGATGAGCTTCGCCATGCCGGCTTCGAGATCGCAGCGCCGCCCGGAATCCTTCTGGCGGGCCGCGTAATAGGTGATCTGACGCGCCAGCATCAGCTCGGCAGCCATCATGGCGAGCTTATCGGCCACGCGCGGAAACCGGATCAGCGGCTCGCCGAACTGCACGCGTTCCTCGGCGTAGCGCAACGCCAGCTCCATCGCCGATTGCGCCACTCCGACCGCACGCGCCGCCGTCTGGATGCGGGCCGATTCGAAAGTCTGCATCAGCTGCTTGAATCCCTCGCCCTCGACGCCGCCCAGCAGATTCTCCGCTTTGACTTCGAAGCCATCGAACCCGATCTCGTATTCCTTCATGCCGCGATAGCCGATGACTTCGATCTCGGTCCCCGACATTCCCGGGGCCGGGAACGGATCCTCGTCGCTGCCCCGCGGCTTTTCCGCCAGCAGCATGGAAAGTCCGCGATAGCCCGGCTCGTCGGGATTGGTGCGCACCAACAGCGTCATCAGGTCGGCGCGCACCGGATGGGTGATCCAGGTCTTGTTGCCGTAGACCTTGTAGACGGCGCCCGCGCGCACCGCCCGCGTCTTGAGCGAGGCGAGGTCGGAACCGACGTTGGGTTCGGTGAACACCGCGGTCGGCAGCACTTCGCCCGCGGCGATCTTCGGCAGCCACTTGCGCTTCTGCTCCTCGGTGCCGCCGCCGAGAATGAGCTCCGCCGCAATCTCCGAGCGCGTGCCGAGCGAGCCGACGCCGATATAGCCCCGCGACAATTCCTCGGAGACGACGCACATCGACTCCTTGCCCAGCCCCATCCCGCCGTATTCCTCCGGAATGGTGAGACCGAACACGCCGAGCTCCGCCATGTGGGCGATGATTTCGAGCGGGATGTAGCGGTTCGACAGGTGCCAGCCGTGGGCCTGGGGCACGATCTCGCTCTCGGTGAACTTGCGCATTTCCTCGCGGATCGCTTCGAGCGTATCGTCGAGACCGTGGTCGAGCACGAGCGAACCGCCGCTCCGCATCAGCTCGACGAGGCGCGCGCGGTTGTGCGCATTGTTGCCGCTGGCGATCAAAAGCTCGATCCCGGGCGTCACGCGCGCCGCGACCTGCGCGCTCCTGAGGCCGAGATGGGCGGGCCGGACGATCTCGCCCTGGCTGATCGGGATGCCGCCGATGGCCTGCGCGAGGTATTCGCCGACTCCTACCCGGACGGCCAACGTCTCGAGCTCGCCCAATCTCCCGGCATCGCGCATGCGCTCGGCATAGGCGGCGAGCTGCCGCACCGCCTCGACGTAGGTCGCGAGCCAGGCAAGGCCGTGGGTGGCGCGCTGCTCGCGGTCCACGATCCGGCCCGACACGTGCCCGGCCGGCGACACCAGCGCGCGCACCGCAAGCGTAGCGTCGGCCAACAGCCCCTCGAGCGCCGCCGTCGCATCCTGGGCCATTTCCACCGGATCGGCGGCGCAATCGCTGCGGGCATGGGTCAGGGACATCGGTGTCTCCCTCGGAATCGGCAGCGGCGCCGCAACGCGATGGAACGCAGGGCGCTCCAAACTATGCGTGCACTGCACAAAAGCAAAACCATTTCGCTGGACTTTGGTGCCGGGCCGGCGCCAAGACGCCGGCCCTTGCCAATCGCCCACCGATTGGCGATTGGAGGGTTCCTGGCGGCGGCCGAGGGTGTTCCGTGGGGTTCCTGCGCCACAGCTACCGCATTGTGATGGACGCTTACTGGCTGTTCCAGGACGACGACGGCTGGGCGATCGCCAGCCACATCGCGCTTTCCGCGCTGATGGCGCTGTTCCCGTTCCTGATCGTGCTCACCGCGTTCGCGGGCGTGGTCGGCTCGCAAGCGCTGGCCGACACCGCGGCACAGATTCTGCTCGAAGCCTGGCCCAAGGAGGTCGCCGGGCCGATCACCAGCGAGATCAATAGCGTGCTCACCGAGGCGCACAGCGGGGTCGTGACCATCGGGGTGGCGCTCGCGGTCTATTTCTCCTCGAGCGGCGTCGAGAGCCTGCGCATTGGCCTCAATCGCGCCTATGCGATCAAGGAGTCGCGCAGCTGGTGGCTGCTGCGCCTCGAATCGATCGCCTATGTGCTGATCGGCGCGGTGGCGCTGATCGCGCTGTCGTTCTTCGTGATTCTCGGCCCCCTGATCTTCAATCGCATCATCCGCTACGCCCCGTGGCTCGCCCCGTTCGAGAACATGGTGACGTTCGCCCGCCTCGGCGCGGCGAGCCTGGTTCTGATCATCACGCTGGTGCTGATCCATCTGTGGCTGCCGGCGGGCCGGCGCCGGTTGCGGGAGATCGCTCCCGGCATCGTTGCCACGCTGCTGCTGTGGCTTGCCGGCGGCGCCCTGTTCGGCCGCTATCTGGCCGAGTTCGCCGACACCTATGTGACCTATTATGCCGGCCTTGCCTCGGCGATGATCGCACTGGTGTTCCTGTATTACTCGGCCTGCATCTTCCTCTATGGCGGCGAGCTCAACGCCGTGCTGCGACGCCACCGCGCGTTCGGCGAGACCACGCCGGGGAAATAGCGTCTCGGATCCTGCTATGTTCCGACTCCGCGCCGGCACAGCGCCTGATTTTACGGTGACAAAGCCCGTCGAACCATGGGCCAGCCATCAGGCAGATCTTCTTGTACAAAGTCGAAAAATATGCTTGGCGCCTCTTGTTTCAGGCTTGCCAAAATAATCGCAGAAACTCTTCTCATTTCAACATCGCCTTCAATCGAGCCTCGCAGCGTCAAGAAATGGCGGAATGCTCTCGCGTTTCCGGTTACCGCAATTATGGCTTCGACACAGTTCGGCAAAATACTCCTCGCTCCCGACCTCACAAAGCGGTTGTTTTCCTTGGAATTGAGGCGGCGTGGCTCATTCTGAAGTCCGTCCAATAGATCGATATATTGTTTGCGTAACACCAAGATCTGTCGCTTCCAACGCGCCAGAAGACGGGGTTGAGACAAAATCTCTCCTGGGATGACAAAGCGTACGGAGCGGTGATCAACATATTGCTGCGACAACTGACTATATGCAAATCCAACTCGATGCCTGACCAACTGGTGCGTGAACGCGCGAGAAACCCCGGCCAGAACCACCGTCCAAGACACGTGCTCCAATACGCTTTCATGTCCCTGACGAATAAGATTTTCTATGTATGACCGTGTAGTTTTGGCCGACGGATTCTGAAAGGACAAATAACAAACACGTCCGGCAATCTCAACAATATGTTCCGCGGGCGTGGCGCCCTGGGGATCCTTGAGTGACGAGTTGAAAAAAGCAAGCAACTCAGGAATTTGGTCGGATTTTTCGGGCCGAGAGACAACAAAGATCTTGGGCTCAGCAACAAAAAAGGCTGCTTCATTGGCGTTGCCTTCCGGAGCAATGCTTCCTTGTTCATGCATGGCTTCAAGGAACCTTTTTCTCCAGTTTTTCGATTCGATCTTTTAGCTCCTGAACTGAAATGTGCTCTAGCTTTTCAAGCCGGCCTTTGAGCTCCTGAGCTGAGACGGATTTTTCGAACCCCTCCAACTTTACTCTTAGTTCCGTAAGACCCGAAAAATGCGTGATCAAAACAGTAGCTATGGCAGTGAGAATTGCTGCCAATAAGGCCGTGCCGCCCGGAACAACCACTTGTGCAAACTTTAACCGCAGGTCGATCTTGCCGATCTCACTGTCTACCCGTTCCGTTATCCTTTCAGTAACGCTGAGAAAGTCTCGGGAAAGCCTTCGTAGCAGGCCGCGCAAAGATGACTCAGGCTTCCCGACCGTGTTCAATCTGTTGAAGGGGACATCAGGAGGTGTAATGCGGAAGAAAAGCACAGAGCAAATCGGCTGACCCGTATGCAATTCATAGGGCTCTTTCGCCATGTTTATTACTGTAAATTTCAGTCTTCCGGAGTACCCAGGATCGATATGACCCGGGTTTGTCATCAGTAGGCCTTGCAGCGACACAGAAGAGGGAGGGAACCCTATCCCTGCCATATCATGTGGTACCTGCAGAAATTCTTGCGTTTCTACGACAGCGGTCTCGCCTTGCTTTAACAACACTGGCGGCAGAGCAACTGACACCGCTTGATCTTCGCCAGCCAATGGCAAATAAACAGCGCCGATCGAAAGGTCCATGGAACACGGCTGTATCTTCGAGTTCCATGAACCGACATTACCAGGATCAACGTTCGAAACCAGCGGTGGGCGGGCTCTAACGGCGGCCTGAAGATCATGATCACGAATCAGGGTCAAATCGCGGCTCCCATGCTGGATATGGCCGCTTAATCCTAACACATCTGGCGGGTTTGGCAGCCCCTGTCCGCGCCCTGCACCATCTGTCGCTCTACAATCTAAGTCACGCCGCGCCGCTCGCCTCCAGCACGTCGTCGAAATTGCGCAGGCCCGGGCGCGGCGCATTGACCAGCACCGCCATGTTGCCGGGCTTGTGCTGGTTCTTCCACATTTTCGTGTGCGCGAGCGGGATCTGCTCCCAGGGAAACACGTCGCTCGTGCACGGATCGATGCGCTGGTCGATCACGAACTGATTGGCGGCGCTCGCCTGCTTGAGATGCGCGAAATGCGAGCCCTGGATGCGTTTCTGGCGCATCCAGACGTAGCGCGCGTCGAAGGTGATGTTGTAGCCGCTGGTGCCGGCGCAGAACACCACCATGCCGCCGCGCTTGACCACCAGGGTGGAGACCGGGAACGTCTGCTCGCCGGGATGCTCGAACACGATGTCAACGTCGCGTTTTCCCGTGATGTCCCAGATCGCCTTGCCGAACTTGCGCGCCTCCCGCACCCAGGCGTCGTATTCGGGCGAGTTCACCTTCGGCAGCTGGCCCCAGCAATTGAAATTCTTGCGGTTGACGACGCCCTTGGCGCCGAGCTGCATCACGTAATCGCGCTTGCTTTCGTCGGACACGATGCCGATGGCATTGGCGCCGGAGGCGGCGGCGAGCTGCACGCCGAACACGCCGAGCCCGCCGGAGGCGCCCCACACCAGCACGTTGTCGCCGGGTTTCAGCGCATGCGGGGGGTGGCCGAACAGCATGCGGTACGCGGTCGCAAGGGTGAGCGTATAGCTCGCGGATTCTTCCCAGGTCAGGTGCCGGGGCTTCGGCATCAATTGCCGCGACTGCACCCGGCAGAACTGGGCGAACGAGCCGTCCGGCGTCTCGTAGCCCCAGATGCGCTGCGAGGGCGAGAGCAGCGGATCGCCGCCATTGCACTCTTCGTCGTCGCCGTCGTCCTGATTGCAATGGACGATGACCTCGTCGCCGACCTTCCAGCGCCGCACCTTGTCGCCGATCGCCCACACCACCCCGGACGCGTCGGAGCCGGCCACGTGGAACGGATTCTTGTGGACATCGAGGGGCGAGATTGGCTGGCCGAGCCCGGCCCACACCCCGTTGTAATTGACGCCGCCCGCCATGACGAACAGCAGCACCTCGTCCTCGCCGATCGGCCAGGTCGGCACCACCTCGACCTGCATCGAGTTTTCCGGCGGCCCGTGGCGCTCCTTGCGGATCGCCCACGCATACATCCGTTCTGGAACGTGGCCGAGCGGCGGGATTTCGCCGATCTCGTAGAGGCTTCGCGCCGCCGCCTGCGGCGTCTTCAGTTTTGCAACAGCCGTCATGCCCGTTCTCCTAAAAAGAGTGGGCCTTTGCCGTGAAGGTGATGTGCGGCAGTCTGGCGCAAACCATGCTGCGATGCAACACCAACGCCGGCGGCGGCTTCCGGTTGCGTGGAAAACGCCGGTATGGGGTATTTCGCTTCCCGCGCTGACAGCGGCGGCGCAGCCGGCTATGATGCTTCGTTGCACCGCAACACAGCGGCGGCCGTCCCGGAGGAGAACTGCATGCCGATGTCGGGGGAGAGCCTGATCATCGTCCTTCTCATTGGCCTGATCGCGGGGTGGCTCGCCGCCAAGATCGTGACCGGCGGCGGTCTCGGGATCATCGGCGATATCGTGGTCGGCATTCTCGGCGCCTTCATCGCGGCCTGGCTCCTGCCGAAGCTCGGCGTTCGACTGGGCACTGGGTTCGTCCGGCAGATCATCGATGCAACCATTGGCGCGGTGATCCTGTTGGCCCTGGTCCGGCTGGTCCGGAGCGTCTAGCGGAGCGGCGATGCGCGACAAGCCCTGGATTTTTCGCACCTACGCGGGTCATTCGGCGGCGGCCGAGTCGAATGCGCTCTACCGCAAGAATCTCGCCAAGGGACAGACCGGGCTCTCGGTCGCCTTCGACCTGCCGACGCAGACCGGCTACGATTGCGACCATGCGCTCGCCAGAGGCGAGGTCGGAAAGGTCGGGGTCGCGATCTCGCACCTCGGCGACATGCGCGCGCTGTTCGCCGGCATCCCGCTCGACGAGATGAACACCTCGATGACGATCAACGCCACGGCCGCCTGGCTGCTGGCGCTTTATATCGCGGTGGCGGACGAGGCGGGCGTGGATCGCCGCGCCCTACAGGGCACCACCCAGAACGACATCATCAAGGAATATCTCTCGCGCGGCACCTACGTGTTCCCGCCGGCGCCCTCCATGCGGCTGACCAAGGACGTGATCCTGTTCACGACCGCGGAACTGCCGAAATGGAATCCGATGAACGTGTGCTCCTATCATTTGCAGGAGGCGGGCGCGACGCCGGTGCAGGAGCTGGCATTCGCGCTGGCGACCGCGATCGCGGTGCTCGACACCGTGAAAGCCTCGGGAGAGGTCGATGCGGACACGTTTGGCAACGTGGTCGGGCGCATCTCGTTCTTCGTCAACGCCGGGCTCAAGTTCATCACCGAGCTTTGCAAGATGCGGGCGTTCGCCGAGCTGTGGGACGAGATCACGGCCGAGCGTTACGGCGTGAGCGATGCGAAGCACCGGCTGTTCCGCTACGGCGTGCAGGTCAATTCGCTCGGCCTCACCGAGCAACAGCCCGAGAACAACGTCTACCGCATCCTGCTGGAGACGCTCGCGGTGACCTTGTCGAAGCGCGCCCGCGCGCGCGCGGTGCAGCTTCCAGCCTGGAACGAGGCGCTCGGTCTGCCGCGGCCGTGGGACCAGCAATGGTCGCTGCGCCTGCAGCAGGTGCTCGCCTATGAGACCGACCTGCTCGACCATGCGGACATTTTCGACGGCTCGATCGTGATCGCCGAAAAAGTCGCGGAGCTCAAGCGCGAGGCCAGGGCGGAGCTCGCGCGGATCGACGCCATGGGCGGCGCGGTCGCTGCGGTCGAGACGAGCTACATGAAGCAGAAGCTGGTCGAATCCAATGCGCGGCGGCTCGAGGCGATCGAGCGCGGCGAGCGGGTCGTGATCGGCGTCAACAAGTTCGTCGAGACCGAGCCTTCGCCCCTTGCCGGCGGGACCGAGGCGATCCTGACCGTTCCGCAACAAGTCGAGACCGAGCAGATCGCGCGCCTGAAAGCCTGGCGGCAAAGCCGCGATGCGCGCGCCGTGGCCACCGCACTGGAAGCCCTGAAGGCCGCGGCCCAGGAGGACCGCAACATCATGCCGGCCTCCATCGAGTGCGCCAAGGCCGGGGTAACGACCGGCGAATGGGGTGCGGCGCTGCGCGAAGTGTTCGGCGAGTATCGGGCGCCCACGGGCGTCTCGGGGGCGGCCGCCCATCCCGGCGACGGCCTCGACCGCGTGCGTGCCGAGGTCGAGCGCGTTTCTCGCAAGCTCGGCCGCCGCATCAAATTTCTAGTCGGCAAGCCCGGGCTCGACGGCCATTCCAACGGCGCCGAGCAGATCGCGGTGCGCGCCCGCGACGCCGGCATGGAGGTGGTCTACGAGGGCATCCGACTCACCCCCGCCGAGATCGTCAACGCCGCGCTCGAGGAAGGCGTGCACGTGGTCGGACTGTCGATTCTCTCCGGCTCCCACGTGCCGCTGGTGAACGACATCGTCGCCCGCATGCGCGAAGCCGGCCTCGACGACGTGCCGGTCGTGGTCGGCGGCATCATTCCGCCGGAAGACGAGCGGCTGCTCAGGGCCGCAGGCGTCGCCGCGGTCTATACGCCCAAGCATTTCGAGCTCAACCGCATCATGGCCGACATCGTGCGCATCGTGGATGCCGGCGCCGCCAAGGCGGCGTGAAGCTCGGCCTCGTGTCCCGGGCGCGGCGCAGCACGTCAGTGGTGCGCTGCTGAACCGGGACCCATATTACAACCTGAACCCCGGAAGAGATCTGGACCCCGGATCTGTGGCGCATCGCTTACGCGCTGCGCCGCGTCCGGGGAACGCATCACGCAAGCCCCACCATTTTCCGAATCTCATCGGGCTCAACTCCCCGCGCGCGCAGCTCGCGCAGCCCGGTCGCTCGCGTCGATTTCGCGAGCTTCTTGCCGTCCGCATCCAGGATCAGCGAATGATGATGATAGGTCGGCGCCGGTAGCCCGAGCAGCTGCTGCAACAGGCGGTGCGCGCTGGTCGACCAGAACAGATCTTCTCCGCGCACCACGTGGGTGATGCCCTGCAGCGCGTCGTCGACGACGACCGCGAGGTGATAACTCGTCGGGGCTTCCTTGCGGGCCAGCACCACGTCGCCCCAAGCTTGCGGCGCGGCCGCGATCGTTCCGGTCTCGCCCGCGGGGCCGCGGCCGGTCTCTTGCCACTCGAGCGCGCCCATCTGCGCCAGCGCGTGCTGCATGTCGAGCCGGAGCGCGAACGGCGCGCCGGCCGCGATTCTTTTGGCGCGCTCGGCGCGCGAGAGATGTTTGGCATCGCCCGGGTAGAGCGGCGCGCCATCGGGATCGCGCGGCCACGGCGCCTCTTTCTCGCGCTCGGCCACGAGCTGAACAATTTCCGCTCGGCTCTCGAAGCTCGGATAGATCAAGCCGCGGGCCGCGAGCCGATCGAGCGCCGCGCGATAGGTTTGAAAATGCTGCGACTGGCGCCGCACATCCGCTGCCCAAGTCACGCCGAGCCAGCCGAGATCCTCGAAGATCGCCGCCTCGAACTGTGGCCGGCAGCGCGCCCGATCGATGTCCTCGATGCGCAGCAACAGCCGCCCGCCCGCCGCGCGCGCCATGTCGAAATTGACGAGCGCCGAGAACGCGTGCCCGAGATGCAGGTAGCCGTTCGGGCTCGGCGCGAAGCGGAAGACGGGAGGAGACATGCAATCGGATCAAACGACGGACGAGCCGTTGCGCTCGGAACCCTCTCCCCTTGTGGGAGAGGGTGGTCCGAGCAGGCATCGCCTGCGAGGACCGGGTGAGGGGTAGCTTTCAATCGCACTCGGTGTCAAAGACACCCCTCACCCGGCACGTACCCTTGCTGATGCTCGGCGCGTGCCACCCTCTCCCCCAACCCCGGGTGTTCCCGGGTTTGGCCATTCATGATTGGTCCAAGTCGGAAACATCCGACTTGGACGGGGAGAGGGCAAACGCGTCTGCTGCCCGACCATAGCGCGATCATCACGCATGTCTTTCCTCATCAACACCGAGGCCGATCTGACAACCGCGACGCAGGCGCTGCTGAAGCTCGATCCGCGTTTCGCGCCGATTCTGGCGATCGCCGGCCCGCCGCCGCTGCGCCGCCGCGACGGCGGCTTTGCCGGGCTTGCTTCGATCGTCGTCTCCCAGCAGCTCTCGACCGCGAGCGCGGCGGCCATCTGGGGCCGGCTCGCCGCGCTGCTCGATCCGCTCGACGCTGCGGCCTTTCTGCGGGTCCGGGCGCCGCGCCTCAAACGCGCCGGACTGTCGGCGGCAAAGATCCGCACGCTCAAATCGATCGCCTCGGCGCTCAAATCCGGCACTTTCGATTTGGCAGGGCTGGTCGATCGTCCGGCGGACGAGGCGCATGCGGCGCTCACCGCGCTACACGGCATCGGACCATGGACCGCAGACATTTATCTGTTGTTCTGCCTCGGCCATCCCGACGCCTGGCCGGCCGGCGATCTGGCGCTGCAGGAAGCCGCGCGACTGGCGTTTGCGCTCAAAGCCCGGCCCAGCTCGCGCGAGATGCAGCCGCTGGCGGAAATTTGGCGGCCGTGGCGCGGGGTGGCCGCCCGGGTGCTCTGGTCCTATTATCGCGCCGTCAAGGGCCGCGACGCGGCGCCGGTACCGGCTCGAACGCCGGCTTCGCCACCCCCACGCTTGTCGCGGGGGTCCACGAATGCAGCTTCGAAACCAGCCGCCGTGGACGGCCGGGACAACAAGCCCGGCCGTGACGGAGAGCGGACCGCAACTCGGGTCGCGATCCGATCGCGATCGCGCAATCCGAAAAATTAACGGGAGGTTCGCGTGCCCACTGCGCTCGACGGTCCGCGCCTCCCCCCGCGCGCGCAAGGCCCCGCGCGGCAGCTCGTGGTTTTTCTGCACGGCTACGGCGCCGACGGCAACGATCTGATCGAGATCGGCCGCGCGTGGCAGCCGCTGTTGCCGCAGGCGGCATTCGTGTCGCCGCATGCGCCCGAGCTTTGCGCCGAAGCCCCGGTCGGGCGGCAATGGTTCCCCCTGACGTTTCGCGATCCGCAGGAGCGCTGGCGCGGCGTCACTGCGGCGGCGCCCGGGCTCGCGCGGTTTCTCGACGCCGAGCTGGCGCGGCATCGGCTCGGCGACGAGGCGCTGGCGCTGGTCGGCTTCAGCCAGGGCACCATGATGGCGCTGCATGTGGGCTTGCGCCGGCGCAGGGCGCCTGCGGCGATCGTCGGCTATTCCGGCCTGCTGGTGCTTCCGGAGCAAGGCCCCGACGCGGTGGCGGCCGAGATCTCCGCCCGCCCGCCGGTGCTGCTGGTGCACGGGGACGAGGACGATCTCATTCCGGCGCCGGCGCTGTTCCTGGCCGCCCAGGGGCTGGCCGCGCTCGGCATTCCGGCAGAATGGCATCTCTCCCATGGCATCGGGCACGGCATCGACGCGGAGGGACTGCGGCACGGCGGGGAATTTCTCGAGCAGCGCTTCGGGCTGCGGCCTTGAGCCGAATCGGCCATCCTGCGGCGACTTGGCGGGTTCAAGCGCTGTCCCGCTTCACAATCCGGTCATGGTCCCTATAGACTATGGCCATGCTGCTATGCAGCAGGAAGGAGGAGCGGAGACTTGAACGCGCACGTGTCGTCAACCGGCTGGCCGGCATTGGTCCTCAATGCCGATTTCCGCCCGCTGAGCTATTATCCGTTGTCGCTGTGGTCGTGGCAGGACGCCATCAAGGCGGTCTTTCTCGACCGGGTGAACATCGTCGCGCATTACGACAAGGCGGTGCACAGCCCGTCGATCGAGATGAAGCTGCCGAGCGTGGTTTCGCTGAAAACCTTCGTGCGGCCTTCGACCCATCCGGCCTTCACCCGGTTCAATGTGTTTCTGCGCGACAAGTTCGTGTGCCAGTTCTGCGGCACGCGCGACGACCTCACGTTCGACCATCTGTTGCCGCGCTCGCGCGGCGGGCATACCACCTGGGTCAACGTGGTCGCCTCCTGCTCCGACTGCAATCTCAAGAAGGGCAATCTGACGCCCGCCGAATCCGGCATGTGGCCGACGCAGATGCCGTTCCAGCCGAGCGTGCATCACCTGCATCGCAACGGCCGGCTTTTTCCGCCGAATTACCTGCACGAGAGCTGGCTCGACTATCTCTATTGGGATTCGGTACTCGAGCCGTAGCATCGGAATTGTCATGCCCCGCGAAGGCGGGGCACCCAGTAATCACTGCGTACGCGGTGGTTACTGGATCGCCCGCATGCGCGGGCGACGACAAACCGTCAAGCGGGACGCCGCATCCTCGTGACTCCCCACATCGCAATTGCGGCGAGCGTCAGCGAGATCAGCACGTTGTATCCGGCAAGCGACACGCCGAGGAGGCGCCAGGCGGCCTCGTCGCAGCGCACGACGGTGACGTTCTGCAGCTGCCGCATCAGGTCGGAAGCGCGGCCGAGACTGGTCACCGGCCCCGAGCAGTCGGTCGGGCCCGGCCAGAATTTCCACTCGACGCCGGAATGGTAGACGCCGAGGCCGGCGTTCACCAGCATGGCGAGCGCGATGAGGACGAGCGCGGCGGTGAGGAGCGCGCGCGGCGCGGCGCGCGAGGCCGCGAATGCCACGATCAACGCCAGCGGGATCGCGAAATAATAGGCGATGCGCTGCTCGAGGCAGAGCGGACAGGGCGCGAGGCCGAGCCCGTACTGGAAATAATAGGCGCCGAGGATCGCCGCCGCGCCGACGATCGCGATGACGATCGCCGCGCCCGCCGCGCCCGCCACTGGCTTCCGCGTCATGGCGCTTGCCTGCATGAATCCCCCTTGGTTGCTGCCGCCCCGGCATAGCGCCCGGCTCCCGCGCTGTCGATTGGGGAAAGCGCGCGGCGATTCGCGAGGCGGGCTCGCTTTACCTCCCACGGAAAGCGGGAGGTCGATCGCGCAAAGCGCGATCGGGGGGGTTGGGGGCGGGTTTCGGTGTCGGCCGTGCCAATCGCGAAGCGGGCTCCCTCTCCCCGTCGGGGAGAGGGTTGGGGTGAGGGGGATCGGGCCTTTCCTTCACGCGACGAGGCGTTGACCCCTCACCTCGCGCCGCTATATTCCGCCTCGCCTTGCCCCTGTGGCGGAACTGGTAGACGCGCCTGACTCAAAATCAGGTGGGCTAACACCCGTGCTGGTTCGAGTCCGGCCAGGGGCACCAACAAAGCGGAGCACTTATGGTGAACTGGACATGAGGATCAGATTCTACCAACTGCTTTTTGCCGGCACGTTGCTCCTCACCTGTACGATCATCCCGACCACAAAAGTTGCATTGGGACAGTCGGGGATCAACCTTGTGGCACCCGACGAGGTCTCGCTTTATCTTCATGCGGAATTGAAAAATACGGATTTTGTTGAACCGCTTGTTTGCTCGCTCAAACGTGTCCTTGTTGCACCGGTAGAAACCCATACCCTCAATCTGTCACTAAGCCCCGAGATGCTGGCGTCGCCAGGCCAGTTCGATGTTGCCAAGATCGCAAATAAATTTAGGCAAGCTACCGCGTCACTGGGAAATTCGTATACATTCAATTATTTCTTGATCCCTTACGATATGAAAGACAAGCAGTTCCGTTTCGTTTTCGCGACGGGCTTTGGCAACGCCTCGACGCCTTATCATCTTGGCATTGTATCCATGGCTCGCTTGGAATCTCGCGATCCTGAGCTGTCTCGCCGGGAGCGTGCCGAGGTCACGGCCCTTCGCGCGTACAAGTTGGTGATCAAATCGATAGCGCGGATCGCTGGTTTGCCGGATTTCCAGCGCTGCGTTCTCGCGTTCCCAAGGAATCTCGATGAGCTTGACCGTAAGTCTGCAGAATTCTGCCCGCAGGACCGAGCCGCATTGGTTGAAGCTCGGATCTTGAAGTCGGAGGAAAGTGCCGGTTGCGTTTACGTTTCAGAGCAACACAATTGGAGAATTTTGTCAGGGCAGAATACCGCGCATATCCTGCATAAAGAGTCAGATGAGTGACTACTTAAATCGGCCAGCTTGATACCCTCTCTCCTGTTTGCCCGATGAAGGACAATCGCGTGAAATTCGCTCGTATTTTCGGCAGTTTGCCGCACACCTCCGTGCACTCAAAATCAGGTGGGCTAACACCCGTGCTGGTTCGAGTCCGGCCAGGGGCACCAATTCCTTCCCAAGCGCCGCAGCGCTGCAGATCGAGTGCGCGCAACGCTTGATCCTAGCGCAGGGCCGGACGGGTGCTCGCTACCGCGAGCCGAGTGAGGCTGGAAACGCCGCGCATCCAAATCCGGGCAATGCCGGCGCGCTCGCCACCGGGGCCCAAAATACCCCGTCACACCTAGGTGACGAAGAAAGCAGCGGTGCCCTGCAGGGGGTGAGCCGTGTAGAGCTCCGTCTGGCCCAGGGGCGCGCCGAAAATAGAGAATTTGTGCAGCGTGGTGATACCGTAGGTCGTGATATTTGCCAGATCCGATACTGGAAGGTTGACGATCGGTATCAGCACGGTGAACGTCGTCGACCCGGCATCCGGCGTAATATTGAGGGTGACGCTCACGAGCGTGCCTATCTCCGTCTTCGCAGTGCGAATGTTTTTGTCGACGAATAGCTTGGTCCCATTGCCGTCTTGATAGGAGAACTGCGGCCGGCCACCGAAGGTGGTGGTGGAGTAGGTGATGTGTATCCCATCACCGGAAAGCTCGAATCGGTTGGGCTGCTTGCTCGCAACGGGTTGGGGGCTCATGCTGCGATCCTTTCCTAGGCCGGTTCCGGGGGCCCGCGGGATCCACGCCGGCCGTTGCTCCCGACCGACTATCGGCGGGCGCCGTGGCGCCGCGTCCCGGAACCGCCCATACTATTGGCCGTTGTAAGTGCTAGCTCATTTATTTTAAGTGGATACTTCAGTGAAGTCAACGTGTGCGTTTATCGCGCTTCGGTTGCGAAAATGGCCCCGCGGTTCGCCTCCGATAAGACGCTGCATGGAGATCGGAGCGTCCGCGCCGTCACCGACGTTTCCCGCACGCAAGACGCTTCGCTGAATTCGGCCCGGCGCGCTCCCGCTCACCCGCCCGCCATGCCGCGCGGGGAGAAGCTGAGATCCAAGAGCTTCCATTCCTGATATTTTCCCGCGGGCAGGAAGCCGTAGGGCTGGCACGCCCGCAGTGCGCTGATCGCGGTCGCGACCAGCGCGGGGCCCTGCGCCGACGCGCTGGCCTCGATCAAGGTCGGGCTGCCGGTCAGCGCTCCGTTGGGCCCCAAGGCGACGCGCAGCACGACTTTCAGCTTCTGCGCCTCGGCGACGGCGGCCGGCGGGTTCCAGCATTTCTGCAGATGCGCGCGGAATGCCTCGATCTCCTCGCGCGACAGCTTGGCCGTGCTTTGTGCGGGCGCATCGAACCCCTCGGCCGGGCTCTGCGCGTCCCCGAGCGACAGCGGCACGTCCGGGATCGGCGCCACCGTCGGGTTGAATACCAGCAGATCGGACGGCGGGGACGGCGGTCGCGGCTGCGGCGGCCGGGCTGGGCTCGGCTCGCGCTGCCCCGGCTGCTGCGCCTGCGCGGAGGGCTGCGGGGGCGCGGACGCGCTGTTGCTCTGCGGGTTTTCCGCGGGCTTTTGCATCGCCGGTTGCTCGCGTTCGGGCGCAGGCTGCGGTTGCGCGGCCGCGCTCTCGGGGCCGGGCCGATCTTTGGAGCCCTGCGCCATCGCCGCCGCCGGCACGATGTCGACCGTGATCGAGTCCGGCGGGACCGGCGCGAACTGCTTCGGACTTGCGAACAGCACGAAGCCCCACACCAGCAGCACCAGATGGCCGACGGCGGAGAAGATGAGGCCCGCGCGCATGAGAAGCCCCGTTTCCAGCCCCGCCGGTTCTAGACCGCCTCGGCCGATGTGCCAACCTCGGCGCCTCGCGCGCGGCGGTCGGCGTTGCGGCGGCCAAATCTCTCGTTGCGGCAGCTGCCGCGCGGCGGCACTCTGGTGCCGGTCACTCTCGGGGAACACGATCCATGACGCTTTCACGCCGCCGCGTGCTGCAGGCCACGCTTGCTTCGCTCCTCGCATCGAGGCTCCCATCGCCCGCCCTGGCGCAACGACCCGCCGCAGTACCGGCCGGCGAAACCCCGGTGCCGGTCGTGTTCGTGCACGGCAACGGCGATCATGCCGCGCTGTGGATCACCGATTTGTGGCGCTTCGAATCCAACGGCTTCCCGCGCGACCGTCTGCTGGCGTTCAACTTCACGGATCCGCTGGCACGCAACAACGACGCCGAGGCGCAGGCCGGGCGCTCGTCGACCGCCGACCAGCTGCGCGAGCTCGCGGCCGCCGTGGACGCGATGCGGCAGCGCACCGGAGCGCCGCGCGTGGCGCTGGTCGCGAGCTCACGCGGCGGCTATGCGGTCCGCAACTACATCCGGAACGGCGGGGCCGAGCACGTCAGCCATGCCGTGCTGTGCGGCGTGCCCAACCGGGGCGTGTTCGATTGGGAATTCAATCCCGGCAGCGAGTTCAACGCCCGCGCGGCGTTTCTGCAGCGCCTCAATGCCGGCGAGAGCGACGTCGCGCCCGGCACCGCCTTCCTCACCTTGCGCAGCGACGGCAACGACAAATACGCGCAGCCCGACGGCCGTTTCGTCGGCAAACCCGGCACGCCGACCGGGATCACCGCCGAGGGTCCCGCCCTGCGCGGCGCGACCAACCTCGTGCTCGGCCAGCTCGATCACCGGGAACTGGCGTTCCATCCCCGCGCGTTCCGCGAGATCTACAAGTTCATATCGGGCAGCGAGCCCGAGCGGCTCGGCATCACGGCCGAGCCGCGGGTCACGCTCGACGGCCTGGTGACCGGACTGCCGGCGGGCGTGCCGACCAACCGGCCGCTCGACGGCGCGACCGTCGAGGTCTATCGCGTCTCGCCCGACAGCGGCGAGCGGCTCGATGCTCCGGTTCATCGCCGCGTCACCGGGCCCGACGGAGCCTGGGGCCCGGCAAATGTCGAGCCCGGCTGGTTTCTCGAGTTCGTGGTGGCGGCATCCGCCCATCCCACCACCCACGTCTATCGTTCGCCGTTCCCGCGCTCGTCGAACGTCGTGCATCTGCGGCCGGGCCGCCCGCTCGGCGACAAGGATTCCGGCGCGGGCGCATTGGTGCTGATGTCGCGGCCGCGCGGCTATTTCGGCATTCCGCGCGACGTGGTGCTGCTCGACGGCAAGGAACCCAAGGACGTGACCGCGGGCGTGCCGACCGATTCCGTTGCAACGCTGCGGCTGCCGGCCGGCGAGGCGGCAAGGCCGATTGCCGCATTGTTCAACGAGGAGCGCATCGTCGCGCGCGGCTGGCCCGCCGCGGAAAACCGCATCGCGATCGCGGAATTCACCTATTGAGCCGCAGGGCTATCGCATTTGGCTCCGAGCGGGCCGCAGTCGACTCCCTCGCCCCGGAGGGGAGAGGGATGGGGTGAGGGGGGTCGGGCCATTGTTTGACATGAGAGATCGTAGCCCCCTCACCCGATCCTCGCCTTCGGCGAGGATCGACCTCTCCCCCTTGGGGAGAGGTAAAACCCCGCTCGGCCCTCACATGCGATTGCCCAGTATTGAACCGGGAGCCAAGCTGACCCGCGCGATGACGCGGCTAGTGCGTCAGGTCTTGCGTTCGCTGAACAGCACGCCGCCCTTGGCCTTGTGGGTCTTGGGCGATTCCATGATCTGCACCATCACCACCTCGGGATCGACCTTGAAATTGCGCACCACCGCGTCGGTGATGTCTTTGATCAGCGCCCGCTTCTGATCCAGCGTGCGTCCCTCGACGGCATAGACGTAGACTTCCGGCATGTCGTTTCCTCCCGGGTCCGGCGCGATCGCGCGTGGGCGCCTCCTCCATAGCCGATCGCGGCGCGAGGGCCAATCGCGCCCGGCCGGGCCCGCGAAGAAATTCACCGCGCTACGTCTCGACCGCCTGAATGTGCCGTCCATATTTGGGGACACGGGCCTGCAGGACTCGCTTGGAGGGCCAATACGGCGGCTGCGCCAAATATCCGCTCTTGATGGGAAATTGGTGGGTCATTCCGCAGTATGGGCACTTGAGGTGCATCGTCACGACCTGGACCGACGACAGGCTTCGCGGATCGGTCGCGACCCCGGCATCGATGGCTCGGCCCGTTTGCGGGCAAGTGAACGTGAGACTGCGCATGCGCGCACCTCCGGCGAATTTCCGAGAACGCCGGCGACAAGTGTCCAGAGGGTGGTTAACGATTGGTTAAGCTCGGGTGAGCAGGCCGACAGACGAGCGTGCCGCGGTGCATGAGCCGACTTCGTCTCGCCTCAAAGCAAAGGGCTGCCGGCGAGGTTGGCGTAGAACGCGAAGGTCTATGGTAGGATCGCGAATGCAGCGCGCGGACCGGCGAAGTTCGACGAGACGATGAGCGCCGACCAGACCCTGATCGAGCACGCCAACGCCGAGAACGACTGGGTTCGGGCCCGCATTCTCAAGCGGGACCCGCCGGTGGAGGGGTCATTGCTGAAAATCGCCGAGCGGGCCCGTGACATGGCCGCCAATTCTCTGGGCACCGGGCATCCGGCCTACGCGGTCGCGCTGCAGAACCTGGGGCTCTATTACGATGCCGCCGAAAACGATAGCGCGAAGGCGAATGAGCTCTTCGCAAAGGCGCGGGCGGTTCTCAAAGACGACGATCTCCCGCTGGCGTACGGGTTCTATTGGCTCGGCGTCTTCCATCATCTGACCAGTCGCGATGCCAGGCGAGCGCAAGCCCCGCTCGGCGAGGCGCTGGCGATCCAGCGGCGCGGGCTCGGCAGCGATGATCCGCGGCTCGCCGACACGATGATCGCGCTCGCCCATGCCAAGCGCGAGACGGAAATCCATGCTGCGATTGCGCTGATGGAGGAGGCTTTGCGAATCCAGCGCGCCCGGATCGCTCCCGGCGATCCGGCCATCCTGGACACCGAGAACCGGCTTGCCATTCTCCACGCTCTTGCGCGCATGCAAGCGCAGGATGGAGGCTGAGAAGCGGGTTCATCGATTCGGCCACGGGCGCCGGCGCCCGGGTGAACGATGATCCGAATCGGATCGAGTCAAGCGAGATCCGGCAGCGCGCAATGCGCTCGATCGTACGCGGGTTACGGGATTCGGTGCATAGCCCGCGACGCGGAATTCTCGCCCGGCGCCCTCGCCGGAACGACGCGGCCCGGGCGGTCACGCCGCCCGGGCCGCAAATCAGTCGCAATGCCTCAGAACAGCAAGCCGTCCTTGAGCAGCACCCAGCGGCCGTTCCTGACCTGCTGGACCTGGGTCACTTCGGTCGCGAGGTGATTGGTCTTGGAGAATTTCACCGGCGGCGAGCCGAAGATGTCCTGGAACTCCTTGCCGGATTCCAGCGCGTCGAGCAGCTTCTGCCCGGTCAGATCCTTGCCGGCGAGGTTGGCGTAGAACGCGAAGGTCTCGATCGCGTTGTAGCCGATGATCGCCTGGGTGTTGGCGTCGGTGCCGAACTGCTTCTTGTAGTTCACCAGCCATTCCTTGACCTTGCCCTTCGCGGTGTCCTCATAGGGGATCTCGAACCCGGACGCGGCGTAGAGACCCTCGACCACGTCCTTGCCGAGCGCCGGCACTTCCATGACGTTGGTCGGCGTGGCGCCGAGGAAATCCACGTTCCAGCCGAGCTTCTTGGCCTCGCCCATGGCCCCGATGGTCTCGCGGATCACCGTACCGAGCACCACGAGGTCGCAGCCGTCGGATTTCATCCGGGCGATCTGGGCGCTGAAATCGGAGGCGCCGCGCTTGTAGGTGGTGGCCGTGCCGGGCTCGATCTTCATGGCGACGAGCTGCGCGGAAAAACCGTCGAGCACGTTTTTGCCGTACTCGTCGTCCTGGTGCAGGATGCACGGCCGTTTCGAATGCTTGAGGTCGATCATGTATTTTACGGCCGCGCGCGTGGATTCGACGTAGGGCAGCAGATTGTTGAACTTGAGCCGCTCCTGGGGTTTTGCGGGATCGAACTTGAAGGTGAACTGCGCGGCGGTGAGCGGGAACAGCTGCGGCACCCCGGCGTCGAGCACGATATCCTGAGCGGCGAGCACGGTCGGCGAGCCCATGGGACCGACCATGGAGAACACCTGGTCCTTCTCGATCAGCTTTTGCGTCGCCAGCACCGCGCGCTTGGGATCGTAGCCGCTGTCCTCGATCGTGAGCTTGAGCTTGCGGCCCTGGACGCCGCCGGCGGCGTTGATCTCGTCGACCGCCATCTTCATGCCGTTGGCGACCGCCACCCCCCAGGTCTTGATCGGTCCGCTCAGGTCCTGATGGGTGCCCAGCGCGATCTCGGTGTCGGTGATGCCCTGGTTCGTTACCTTGGTCTGCGCCCCGGCGGAAGAGGCGGTGAGCGCGATCGCGGCGCCGATCAGCGCCGCCCGGCAATGGTCGAGCCTCATGGTGTTTCCTCGTGTTCGGTGCCGACGGGTGGCGGGGGGAGCGGGGACATCGATTTTCGAGCCGTTGTTGCCCGTCTGGTGGAGCCGATCCTAGCGCAATCGGACGCAACAGGTAATAGCGCCGACCCGGAAATCGCGGATTTCGGCGAGCGTGGTTAGGCCGCAGGCTGCGGTGATCGTATGCTTGGCGGCTGGCTCGGGGCACCTCCCCCCGAAAGGGGGAGGTCGACCCGGCCAAGTCGGACGTTTCCGACTTGGCCCAAAATATATCTGCCGAAATCGGCAAGAGCCGATTTCGGTTGGCGGTCGGGAGGGGGTCGCAATCCCTTCCCCATCCCTCTCCTTTTCAAGGGGAGGGAGGAGATTGGGGCGCGCTCGGAGTTACGACGCTGCGCCAAGGCCTTTACGCCGCGGCGCTGGAATAGAGCGCCTCGATCTCGCGGCGGTATTTCTCGTTCACGAATTTGCGCTTGAGCTTCATGGTCGGGGTGAGTTCGTCGTCCTCCGGGGTGAGCTGCTGCTCGATCAGGTGGAATCTCTTGACGGTCTCGACGCGGGCGAACCGGGCGTTGACCTTCTCGATTTCGCTCCAGATCAGGTCGCGGACCTCCCGCGTGCGGCACAGGCTGGCGTAATTGGTGAACGGCACGCCGCCGTCCTGCGCGAATTTCTCGACGTTCTCGTGGTCGATCATGACGAGGCAGGTCAGATACGGCCGCCGGTCGCCGATCACGACCGCGTCGCTGATATAGGGCGAGAATTTCAGCTGGTTCTCGATCTCCGATGGCGTGATGTTCTTGCCGCCGGCGGTGATGATGATGTCCTTCATGCGGTCGGTGATGCGCACGTAGCCTTCGTTGTCGATGAGCCCGACGTCGCCGGTATGCAGCCAGCCGTCGCGGTCGACCGTCTCGGCGGTTTTTTCGGGCTGGTTGAGGTAGCCCATGAACACGAATTCGCCGCGGATCAGGATCTCGCCGGCGGGCGACAAGGTCACCTCGCCGTAGGGCACCGCCTTGCCCACCGTGCCGAGCTTGATGGCCTGCATCGGCATCACGGTCGCGAGCCCGGCGTTCTCGGTCTGGCCGTAGACCTCGTACATCCGCATGCCGAGCGCGAGATACCAGCGGATCAGCTCGGGCGCGATCGGCGCCGCGCCGGTGAACAGCCAGCGGCAGCGGTCGATGCCGATCATCCTGCGGATGTTGCGCAGCACGAGAAAGTAAGCGAGCGCGAAGCCGATGCGGTCGAGGAGCCCGGGCTCGCGGCGATCGAGCCGCGCGTCGGCCACGCGGTTGCCGGCGAAGAGTGCCAGCCGGTAGGCCCAGCGCTCGACCGGCGTAGCGTCCTTGAGCGCGATCATCACCGCCGAGTAGAAGCGCTCCCACACCCGCGGCACCGCGCCGAACAGGGTGGGCTGCACCTCGCGGATGTCCTCCGGCACGGTCTCCGGGCGCTCGGCATAATTCGACACCACGCCGGTGGCGATCGCGTAATACATGCCGGCGACCCTTTCGGCGACGTGGCACGCCGGCAGGAAGGCGAGGCGCTCGTCGCCCTCGCACCAGGAGAGCACGTCCATGCAGTGGCGCATCTGGGTGACGATGTTGTGATGGGAGAGCATCGCTCCTTTCGGCGGGCCGGTGGTGCCGGAGGTGTAGACGAGGATCGCGAGATCCTGTGGGCGGCGCGATTCGAGCATCTCCTGCCAGAGATTCTCGCGCCCCTGCAGGTAGGAGCGGCCGGCGGCGAGGAACTCGGCCAACGAGACGCACATCGGGTCGCGGAAATCGGTCAGCCCCTCCATGTCGAAGATCACGATTTTTTCCAGCCTCGGACAGCGCCCGCGCGCGTCGAGTGCCTTGTCGAGCTGCTCGTCGTCCTCGACGAACAGCACGCGGGTCCTGGAATCGGCGATCAGATATTCGACCTGCTTGACCGAATCGGTGGGATAGATCCCCGACGAGACGCCGCCGGCACACAGGATGCCCATGTCGGCATAGGCCCACTCCGGGACGGTGTTGGAGAGCACCGAGGCGACGTCGCCGGGTCGAAAGCCCGACGCATGCAGCGCATAGGCGATCTCGCGGGCGCGCGCGAGCCAGTCGTTCCAGCTGATGCTCTGCCAGATGCCGAGATACTTTTCGCGCAGCGCCGGGTTTTCCCCGCGCATCTCGACTGCGAGCAAGAAGCTCTTCGGCACGGTGTCCGCAACGGTCAGCGTGGCGGGTTTGGGCATCATATCCTCATCGACTGCGCGTCATTCCGGGCGCCGCGAAGCGGCGAGCCCGGAACCCATGAACACCGGCCTTTCATATCACAAAAATCCGCGTTCATGGATCCCGGCTCGCGCTCCCCCGGATCAGGTCCGGGCTCGCTTGGCCGGGATGACCTTCCCAGTGAAATCCTGACCTCTGACGCCTGATCCCAGACCTCCCGTCAGCGCCACACCTTGCGCTTCTTCCAGCGCCGCTCGCCGCGCGCGCCGGCTTCCTTGGCGCCGAGATAGAACTCCTGGATATCCTGGCTCTGCATCAGCCGCGCGCAGCTGTCCGCCATCACGATCCTGCCGACCTCGAGCACGTAACCGTGTTGCGCGGTCTCCAGCGCCATCTTGGCGTTCTGCTCGACCAGCAGCATGGAGATGCCTGCTTCGGCGTTGAGCCGACGGATGATGCTGAAGATCTCGCGCACCAGGAGCGGCGACAGCCCGAGCGAGGGTTCGTCGAGCAGCAGCAGCTTGGGCCGGCCCATGAAAGCGCGGCTGATCGCCAGCATCTGCTGCTCGCCGCCGGAAAGCAGGCCTGCGCGCTGATGCAGCCGCGCCTTGAGCACGGGGAAAAACCCATGGATCCGCTCGAGATCGGCGGCGACGCCATCGCGGTCGTTGCGCGCGAAGGCGCCCATCATCAGGTTTTCCTCCACGGTGAGGAACGGAAAGATCTCGCGGCCTTCCGGCACGTGCCCGAGCCCCAGCCGCACGATACGGTCGGGATCGAGGCGGTCGATGCGCAGGCCGTCGAATTCCACGCTTCCCTTCAGCGGATCGAGCACGCCGGAAATGGTCTTGAGGATCGTGGTCTTGCCGGCGCCGTTGGCGCCCAGCACCGCGACGATTTCTCCGCGCGGGACTTCGAGGCTGACCCCGCGCACGGCCATGATCCGCCCGTAGTAGGTTTCGATATTGCTGACCTTGAGAATCGGATCGGCGGCGCTCATGTGGCCTCGCTCAGGCGCCGAGATAGGCGGCGGCGACCTCGGCATTGCGCTGGATCTCCTGCGGGCTGCCGAGCGCCAGGACGCGCCCGTAATTGAGTGCCAGCACCCGGTCGGAAACCCGGTTCACCAGGGTCATGTCGTGCTCGACCATCAGCACGGTGATGCCGAGCTCCTTGCGGATGTCGTGGATCCAGAACGCCATGTCGTCGGTCTCCTCGACGTTGAGGCCGGAAGAAGGTTCGTCGAGCAGCAGCAGCTTGGGCTCGGTGCACAAGGCCCGCGCCAGCTCGCAGATCTTGCGCACGCCGTACGGCAAGGCGCCGATGCGCTGATCGCGGTAGCGCTGCAGGTCGAGGAAATCGATGATCTCCTCCACCCGCCGGCGATGGGCGTATTCGGCCCGGCGCACCCTGGGCAGGAACAGCAGCTCCTCCCAGGCCCGGGTGCTGCGGTGCCGGTGGCGCCCGACCAGCAGGTTGTCGAGCACGGTCGCGTTGTCGAACAGCTCGATGTTCTGGAACGTGCGCGCGATGCCGAGCCGCGCCACCTCGTGGGCCGGCACCTCGGTGATGTCACAATCCTCGAACGCGAGCCGTCCGGCACTCGGCGTGTAGAACCGGGAGATGACGTTGAAGATCGAGGTCTTGCCGGCGCCGTTGGGGCCGATCAGGGTGAACACCTCGCCGCGGCGCACCTCGAAGCTCACGTTGTCGATCGCGGTCAGTCCGCCGAACCGCAAGGTGAGGTTCTCGACCGCGAGCGAGCTCACCGGTTGCGCTCCGATTTCACATAGGTCTTCTGCCGCCGGAACGTAGCCTTCTTGTAGAGCGGGAACAGCTCGAAATACAGCTTCAGCTTGACCCAGCGGCCGTAGAGCCCGGTCGGCTCGAACAGGATGAACACGATGATGATGATCCCGTAGATCGCGCCCTTGAGGCCGGGCGCGCCGCCGATGCGGGAGAGCATGTCCTCGATCCCCGCGGCGCCGCCCGGCGAAGCGCCGAGGCCCGCGGCGAACCGGCCGATCGCGCCGGGCAGGTCGTCCTTGAGCAGCGTGAGGAACGGATCGACCATCACCACGAAGATCGACCCCAGCACCGCCCCGTGCAGGCTGCCCACCCCGCCGATGATGATGACGATGATGAATTCGAGCGACAGCAAGAGCGTGAACATTTCCGGGCTCACGAACGACAGCTTGTGCGCATAGAGACAGCCGGCGAGCCCGGTGATCGCCGCGCTGATCGAGAACGCCATCACCTTGTAGACGGCGAGATTGACCCCCATGCTTCTTGCCGCCGTCTCGCTGTCGCGGATGGCGAGAAACGCGCGGCCGGTCGGCGAGCGCAGCAGGTTGAGCGCGCCGAGCATCACCGCGACCAGCAGCGCGACGCAGACGACGTAGAAGCCGTAGCCGTCGCGCCCGAGCGTGAAGCCGAACAGGTCGAGCGCCTTGATGCGCATCCCCTCGTTGCCGTTGGTGACGCTCTCCCAGCGCGCGGCGATCTCCTCGACGATGAAGCCGAACGCGATCGTGGCGATGACCAGATAGATGCCGGAGAGCCGCAACGCCGGGAAACCGACCAGCGCCCCGACCGCTCCGGCGATCAGCGCGGAGAGCGGCAGATACACCAGGAACGGCACGCCGAGCCGCTGCAGATAGGCGGTCGTGTAGGCGCCGATCGCCAGGAACGCCGCATGGCCGAGCGAAACCTGGCCGGTGAAGCCGGTGAGAATCAACAGCCCGACGCCGACGATGGCGTAGATGAACACAAACACGAGCTGGCTCTGCAGATACGATCCGACCAGGAACGGCGCCAGCAGAACGAGCACGAGCAGCGCGCCGTAGGACCAGCCGTAGCCGCTGTGCTTGAACAGGCGGATGTCCTGGTCGTAATCGGTCTTGAAGATCGCACGCATCCGGCTTTCAGACCTTCTTGTGCAGATGGAGGCCGAACAGGCCCTCGGGCCTGACCATCAGCACCACCAGCAGCAGGATGTAGGCCGCGACGTCCTTGAAACCCTCCGGCAGATAGAACCCGGACAGCGTCTCGACCACGCCGATGACGATGCCGCCCGCGAGCGCGCCCGGGATGCTGCCGAACCCCCCGAGCACGGCCGCCGGGAAGGCTTTGAGCCCCAGAAAGCCGACGTTGGTGTGGATGAAGGCGATCGGTGCCAGCAGCACCCCGGCAAAGCCCGCGACCGCGGCGCTGATCGCCCAGATCAGCGAGAACACCCGTTTGACCGGAATGCCCATGTAGTAGGCGCCGAGCATGTTCTGCGAAGTCGCCTGCATGGCGACCCCCATCCGCGTCTTGTTGAAATAGATCCACAGCGCCAAGCACAGCAGGATGGTGGCGACGATGACCGAGAGCTTGTCCTCGCCCAGCACGAGCGCGCCCAATCGCGCGACGCCGGCGCTGAACGGCGTCTCGATCTGCAGATCGTCGGTGCCCCAGATCATGCCGGCAACCGAGCGCAGCAGGAATCCCAAGCCGATCGTCACCATCACGATCGAGAATTGCGGATAGCCGAGGATCGGCCGCACTATGACCCGCTCGACCAGGGCGCCGAACGCGGCCATCGCCAGCACGGTCAACGGCAAGCCGACCCAGTAATTCATTCCGAGCTGGGTGATGAAGGTGAAGGCGAAGAAGCCGCCCAGCATCATCAGGTCGCCCTGGGCGAAATTGACGACTTCGGTGGCCTTGTAGATGAGCACGAAGCCGAGCGCGATCAGGCCGTAAACGCAGCCGAGCGCAACGCCCCCCACGAGCTGCTGAATGAAGTCCAGCATGCTCCACGTTCCCCGATTGCCGGCGCGGCGGGTTCTCCCGCTTCTTATCGCGAGCCGGCGAGCTTAGAGGCGTGCGGCGCGGGGCTCAAGCGCGGGCATGCGCCCCCACACCCTGCCTGGTGATGCAAGCGCGCCGTTGCGGGCGTTCGCTCCCCGACTCAGCCCCACGCGGGCGTTGCCACCCGGGCCGGAAGTGCCGCAAGGTTCCCAGCGTCCATAGCCGAGATCGTTGGCGCACGCGCTTGTCGATCACGAATGGGCCACCGGCTCGTTACCAGCCGGCACGACCGTCGCATGGAGGGATGATGACGAGCAAGCAGAGCGGCGGCTTCGGATCCTGGAACTCTCCGATCACGGCGGACGCCGTGGTCGGGGAAGCGGTGTCGCTTGCCGAGCCGCGGGTCGATGGCGATGCCATCTATTGGGTCGAAGGCAGGCCCCGGGAAAAGGGCCGCAGCGTCGTCGTGCGCGCGGTCCACGGCGACATCGGCGACGTCACCCCCCCGCCGTTCGACGCACGCTCGCAGGTGCACAGCTACGGCGGCGGCGCCTATGCGGTGCGCGACGGCAGCTTGTATTTCGTCAATTTCGCCGACAATCAGCTCTATCGCCAGGCTCCCGGCGCCTCGCCCGCGAAGCTGACGTCGAGCCCGGCATGTCTGTTCGCGGATATCTGCATCGATGCCGGACGCAATCGCCTGATCGCGGTGCGGGAGGAGCATCCCAACGGCGACGTCATCAACGCGATCAACACATTGGTCGCGGTGGATCTGGCAACCGGCTCGGAGACGACCCTCGATTCGGGATGGGATTTCTATGCGTCTCCCGCGCTCAGCCCGGACGGAACCCGGCTGGCCTGGCTGAGCTGGCGCCATCCGTACATGCCGTGGATCTCGACGTATTTGCGGGTGGCGGATTTCGATGCGTCGGGCGCTTTGAACGCCCGCAGCATCGTCGCCGGCGGCGAGACAGTCTCGATCCTGCAGCCGCAATGGGCGCCCGACGGCACGCTGTTCTTCCTCTCCGACGCGACCGATTTCTGGAACCTCTATCGCTGGAACGGCTCGGCCGCCCAGCCCGTGCTGCCGCGGGACGCCGAGTTCGGCGCGCCGCAATGGCAGTTCGCGGCTTCGACCTACGCCTTCGTCTCGGCCGAGACCATGATCTATGCGTTCACGCAGAACGGGATGTGGTTCCTGGGGCGGCTCGATCTGCCGACCCTCGCCGCGTCCGACTATCCGGCCGAGTTCGCGTCGATCTCCGGGGTCCGCGCCGCCGGCAAGACCGTGGTGATGCGCTGCGCGAGCCCGAGCTCGGCGGCGGCGATCGCCACCCTCGACATCGGCACCGGCAAATTAACGGCGATCAAACATTCCATTCCGCCCGCGAGCTATCAGCAGTTCCAGCCGTATTTCTCCGTGCCGCGGTCGATCCGGTTTCCGACCGACGGCGGGGATGCCGCGTACGGCTTTTTCTATCCGCCGCACAATCCGGACTGGGAGGCCGCGGCTTCCGACAAGCCGCCGCTCATCGTCAAGAGCCACGGCGGGCCGACGTCGGCGACCACGGCCGGGCTCGATCTTTCGCTGCAATTCTGGACCAGCCGGGGCTTCGCGGTGCTCGACGTGAATTACCGCGGCAGCAGCGGCTTCGGCCGCAAATACCGGGAGAAGCTCTACGGCCAATGGGGCGTGGCCGACGTCGCCGACTGCATCGCCGGCGCTAAATTCCTGGCGGCGCGCGGCGACGCGGATGGCGCCAAGCTGATCGTGACCGGCGGCAGCGCCGGCGGCTACACCACGCTGTGCGCGCTCACGTTCCACCGCGAATTTGCCGCCGGCGCGAGCTACTACGGCGTGAGCGACCTGGTCGCGCTCGCCGTCGATACCCACAAGTTCGAATCGCACTACTTGGATTGGCTGATCGAGCCCTACCGGCCGGGCAGCGCGCTCTATCACGACCGCTCGCCGATCCATTTCGTCGAGCGGCTCTCGGCGCCGGTCATCTTCCTGCACGGCGAGGCCGACCCCGTGGTGCCGCTCGATCAGGCCCGAACGATGTTCTCGGCGCTGCGCGCTCGCGGCATCCCGACCTGTCTCATGGTGTTCCAGGGCGAGAAGCATGGGTTCCGTCAGTCCGAGCATCTCCGTCGTGCGCTGGAATCCGAGCTGTTGTTCTACGCCATGAACCTGCGCATTGCGCTCACGTCCTAGCCCGCCGCCCCGCCCCCGGCCGGCTCGCGGTTGAGCGCAACGGCCGATTGCGCCAAGCTGCCCGCGATTGCGGCTCAGCCACGGCAACGAGCGGGGGAAACATGGGCACGAAGATCACCTTCAAGCGGCCGGACGGCAAGGATGCGGCCGGCTATCTCGCCAAGGCGGGACGCGCCAAGGCACCCGGCGTCGTCGTCATCCAGGAATGGTGGGGCCTGCAGGATCAGATCAAGGGAATTTGCGACCGCTTTGCACTCGCCGGTTACGAGGCGCTCGCGCCCGATCTCTACGCGGGCACCGTGGTTCCCTATCACGACACCGAAGCCGCGAACCGCGAGATGAGCTCGCTGAATTTTCTCGAGGCGACCGACCAGATCGTTCGCGGTGCCGTCCAATATCTGAAAATCAACGGGGCCAAGGTCGGGCTGACCGGTTTCTGCATGGGGGGTGCCGTCACCATTTTGGGCGCGATCCGCATCCCGGAGCTTACCGCGGCGGTTTCCTTCTATGGACTGCCCCCCGGCAACGTCGCCAAGCCCGCCGACATCCGCGTGCCGCTGCAGGGTCATTTCGCCAACGACGACGATTGGTGCACGCCCAAGGCGGTCAACGATTTCGAAGCCGCGCTGAAAAGCGCCGGCAAATCCGCCGAGATCTATCGCTACGACGCCAAGCACGGCTTCATGAACGAGCAGCGGCCCGACGCCCACCAGCGCCAGGCTGCGGAGCTTGCGTGGTCGCGGACACTCGAGTTCTGGGGCCGGCATTTGAGCCGGTGATTCACCGCGGGTGTCGTGGCCCGCGCATGCGGGCCACCGGTAGCCGGCTGAACTCCGAGAGAGCGGCAGCATATCGACCCATTTGTAAGATGCGTATCCGCGCGAACCCTTGCCCATCCAGTCGGAGTTCTCACTGGCCCCCAAGCGACGCGGTTTATAAGATTTATTGCATTCTCAGACATAGCCGCGCGGTGCCGTGCGGGAGTGAGGGGGACGCACTTACCGCAGGAAATCGGACAGGATTCAGGTCAGCAATCCTGCCAGAATCCGAACGAGCCTCTCTTTCACAAGTTGAATTGAAATCGTGTGTTGGTTGTGTAATAGTCACCTTGGTTGTGAAGGCGGCAATGATCTCGGTAGAGCGGTATCATGGGCCAAGGATATATACGTTCGCGTTCGACGGTTTCAGCTCTCGTATTATCAGGGTTCATGCTCGGTCTTTGCGGCGCCACTCCAGTTCTCGCGCAAGACCAGGACAATGACTGCGAGCCATGGCAATACAGGACGCCGAGCGGGGGGTGTGCTGATTATCCAGATGTGACCCACCAGCCGGAAGGGCACAGACCAGAGCCCGGAGAAACATGTTGGGATTACACCAAATGCCTGTGCGAACTACACCAGCGGCCCGCGGGGCCAACCTGCTCTCCATGTTCATACGAGGGTGAGGAAGTGGTTTGCAGAAGGGGCTGATTGGCTGTCGAAGGATCCTGCAAGTCATTGAATAGCAGGACTTCTACCGTGGGGCGCGGACCCGCGGGCGATGACAGCTCGGAGGATTATTCCGCCGCCGTCTGCGTGTTGGGTGCTGCGAACGCGGCTTCCATTTCGCGCCGAATTTTTACCGCGAGATCGTTGCGATCGTACTCGACGTCGGCCCATCGCAGCGGCTCTCCTGGCGCGACCTCGCGTTTGAGCTTGACGTTGTGCGCCAGGCCCAGCGGCAGGAATCCGGCTTCGAGCGAGCGCTCGGCCGGGCACTGCTTGCCCCAGACGCAATAGCCGCCCTCGCCGTCGAGGATCTCGCCGCGCTCGAGCTTGCGCTTTGCGGTCGCGACCACGTCGGAGCGGAATCCCGTGGCGGCTCCGGTCGGCTCGCCCCGCAACGCAATCGCGGCAACCGAGATGCCGAGTTCGAGCCCGATCATGTGGGTCGGCCGGTAGAGCGCGATATGCTCGAAATTGTCGTCGGGAAGCAGGTGATATTCCTCGGCACAATGGCGCACGTAATCGTGGCCGGCCTTCACCACCACGTAGGTGCCCATCTGCAAATGATTTTGCACCGGCGACCCGTCGCGATGGAGCGAGGACACGACCTCGGTGGTCCCCGTGATCGCCAGCGCGCCTCCGGCGTGCCTCGGCTTGCAGATCCGCGCCAGGTCGTAGACCGAGGCCGGCGGAAACGACAGGCCGTCCGGTTGCGGAACGAGGCCGGTGGCGTTGCACACCGCCGTCATCTCGATTCCCGACTTGGTGCCGTCGATGAAGCTGTTGAACATTTTCGGGTTCATGCCGCCGCGCGCGGCTTTCTCGGGCGCGATGCCGAAATTCTCCCACACGTCGTCGGGCGTCGATTGATGGAAGCTCGGGTGGTAGCGCGTGCCCTTGCCGGCCGCCACCACTTCGAACCCGCACGCCCGCGCCCAGTCGACGTGCTCGCAGATGAGCGCCGGCTGGTCGCCCCATGCCAGGCTGTAGAGCACACCGGCGGCCTTGGCCTTGCGGGCAAGCAGCGGCCCGGCGACCGCGTCGGCCTCCACATTGACCATGACGATGTGCTTGCCGTGGGCGATCGATGCGAGCGCAAATTTGATGCCGTTGCGCGGGTCGCCGGTCGCTTCGATCATCACGTCGATGTCGGCAAACCCGATCAGCGCCTCGGCGTCGGCGGTCACGAAGGTCCGCCCGCCGCGCAGGGCATCGCCCAAGCCCTTCGCCGCGTACTGCGGCTCGCTCCATCCGCAGGAGCGCAGCTGGTTGCGCGCGCGCTCGACGTTGAGATCGGCGAGGCCGACGAGATGCATGCCCGGCGTGCGCCGCACTTGCGCGAGAAACATCGTGCCGAACTTGCCGGCGCCGATCAGGCCGACCCGGATCGGCCGGCCGGCGGCTTCGCGCTCCAGGAGCTTGGCGTGAAGGTTCAATGCTTCCTCCGTTTCGGGTTACAGAGGTCAGATATCAGAGATCAGATGCGCCTGGCAAACGCGACGAACGACCGGCTTTTCAGCTTCCGAATTCCTGATTTCTGATCTCTGATTTCTGATTTCTGACTTCCGACCTCCTGTCACCGGCAGAACGCGCGCTGGACGTAGGATTCCATCCGGCATTCGCCTTTCGTCGGCTGCGCCCCGGAAATCCACACGCGCGCCGGACATTTTTCCGCCGATTGGATGTCGAGGCTCTTCCCCGGCGCAAATCCCTTGCTGCGGCACAAAGCTTCGATCGCGCCGCGGCAATCCGGAGCGCCGTTTGCGGCGGTCTCGCAACGCTCGCGTCCGGAGACGATTTTGTTCTTGGGCAGGAGGCTTATCCCGGTCCTTTTCTGCGCCTCGTCAGGCGGGGCCTGGGGCTTGCCCTTCCAGACCGTGGTGACGCTCGCAACCGAACCGTCGATCCAGCGGCCGATCGTGCCGAAGAAGCCGGCTTGTCGGGGCGGCTGCGGTGGCGCGGGAGGCGCCGTTTCTGACGGCGCGGCTTGCTCCGATTGCGCCGCGGGAGCGGCTTGCGTGGGCATCTGCTGCGCGCTTGCCGTGGCTACCAGGCAAAGCAGGACGCCCAATGCGAGCCCCAGTCCGGCGCCAAAGCGCGCCGCCTGCGCCGGCTGTTCGCTCTTCGCACTTGCGGTCATGGCGTCTTCCATCCGGCCAGGGCGCGAGCCGGCGCGAGCGCAAGTTCGCGACAATGGCGTGGCGAAATTGAGGAGACCGGGTTTTAGAACAATCGGGTGGCCGCGATCACCCCGACGAGCACCACGAGCACTCCGATGGTGAACCACAGGCCCAGCCGCTTTTCGATGTTCACCCGCGCCCAGACGCCGTAGCGGTGCAGCAGAAAGGCAAAGAAATAGAATCGCACTCCCCGTGCCACGATCGACAGCAGCACGAACGGCACGATCGGATAATCGGCAAACCCCGACGTGATGGTCACGATCTTGTAAGGGATCGGGGTAATGCCCTTGAGCAGGATGATCCAGGCGCCATAATGGACATAGGCGTCGCGGAACAGCTGCACCTTGTCGCCGTAGCCGTAAGCCTGGATGATCCAATGGCCGACGGTATCGTACAGCGCCGCGCCGATCAGATAGCCGACCAGGCCGCCCGCCACCGAGGTCACCGTGCACAACGTCGCGTAGTACCAGGTCTTGTCCGGCCGCGCGAGTGACATCGGGATCATCATCACGTCGGGCGGAATGGGAAGAATCGAGCTCTCGCCGAACGACAATGCGCCCATGATCCAGGCCGCATGCGGCTTGCCCGCGGCGCCGATGCACCAATCGTAGATTCGTCGAAGCAGCATGGCCGCGCTTGATTACCGGTACGGGAGGGCAGTGTCCATCGAAAGCGCGAAAAGCCGCCGAACCCGCCGTCGCGGCTCGCTCCGGCTAACGGCGCTTGTTGAGCCGGCGGCTGTCGAGTGCGACGATTTGCCGGCGCGGCTCCGGCTCCGGCGCGGCCTTGGGCGGCTTTTCGGCAATCCCCAGCAGGCGCTCGCGCCGGTCCATCTCTTTCCACACGTCTTTGGGATTCACTCCGGCGGCGCCCCACAGCACGACCAGATGATAGAGCAAATCGGCGCTCTCGCGGATCACGGCGTCGCGCCCGCCGTGCATGGCGTCGATGATCACCTCGATGGCTTCTTCGGCGAGCTTCTTCGCCATTTTGGCCCGGCCGGAGTGCAGCAGGCGCGCGGTGCGCGACGTGCGCGGATCCCCGCGCTTGGCGGCGAGCACGGCCACGTAGAGTCGGTCGAGCGAATCAACCATGCGACCAGCATAGCGCGATAGATTGACCGGACGTTAACGAATGCGCCCGGGACGCAGGCCTCACTCGGGCTCCGCCAAGAGGCTCGCGTTACCGCCGACCGCCGCGGTATTGACCGCGACGGTCTGCTCGACCGCGAAGCGCGGGAGATAATTCGGGCCGCCGGCCTTCGGGCCGGTCCCCGAGCGCCCCGATCCGCCGAACGGCTGCGTGCCCACGACCGCTCCGATGATGTTGCGGTTGACGTAGACGTTGCCGACGGCGAGCCGCGCGATGATGCGCGCGACCGTGAGCTCGATGCGCGAATGGATGCCCAGCGTGAGCCCGTAGCCGCTCGCCGCGATGTCCTCGAGCAGGGAATCGAGCTCGTCGGCGCGCCAGCGCACGACGTGAAGTACCGGGCCGAACACCTCCTCTCTGAGATCGCTGGCGCGGTCGAGCTCGACGATCGTCGGCGCCACATAGGTCCCAGCCGCAGGCAGCGGCAGCCGGTCCCATTGGAATCGCACCCGGCCCTGGCCGTGCATTCGTTCGATCCATTGCTCGAGACCTTTTTTCGCCTCGGCATCGATCACCGGGCCGACGTGGGTGGAGAGTTCGCGCGGATCGCCCACCTGCAGCTCGAACATCGCGCCTTCGATCATCTCCAGCAGAATATCGGCCACGTCCTCCTGGATGCACAGCAGCCGCAAGGCCGAGCAGCGCTGGCCGGCCGAGCGGAACGCGGAGGTGAGCACGTCGTCGGTCACTTGCTCGGGCAGTGCGGTGGCATCGACCACCATGGCATTGATGCCGCCGGTCTCGGCAATGAACGGCACCAGCGGCCCGGATTTTCCGGCGAGCGCGCGGTTGATGTTCGCCGCGGCCTCGGTCGACCCGGTGAACGCCACCCCGGCGGTCCGAGCATTCTCGACCAAGAGCGCGCCGACGCGGCCGTCGCCCGGGACCAGATGCAGCGCGCTCGGCGGCACTCCCGCCGCATGCAGCAGCCGCACCGCCTCCGCGGCGACGAGCGGTGTCTGCTCGGCCGGCTTGGCGATCACGCTGTTGCCGGCGGCGAGCGCGGCGCTGACTTGGCCGACGAAGATCGCCAGCGGGAAATTCCACGGCGAGATGCAGACGAACGAACCGCGGCCGCGATAGGTGAGCTCGTTGGATTCCCCGGTGGGTCCGGGCATTCCTCGGGGTGCCAGCGCGCGGCGCAGCTCGGAAGCGTAGTAGCGGCAGAAATCGGCCGCCTCGCGGACCTCGGCAATCGCATCCTCGAGCGTCTTGCCGGCCTCGCCCTGCAATAGCGCGATGAGCCGCGCGCGCGCGGCCTCGATCGCGTCCGCGGCCCGTTCGAGCGCCGCGGCCCGGCTCTCGCGCGGCGTTGCCGCCCACGCCGGAAAGCCGGCGGCCGCCGCCGCCATCGCGGCAATCGCAATGGCTTCGTCGCCCTCGACGACGGTGCCGAGGGCTGCGCCGTCGATCGGCGAGGTCACGGCGCGCCTTCGGCCCTCGAGCGCGGCGCCGTCGACCAGCGGCTGCGCATTGGCGTCCTTCGGCGCCTGCGCGGTGATCTCCGTCAATAGCGTGCGCACCGCCGCGCGGTCGCCGAGCTCGACGCCGCGCGAATTGCGGCGCCCCGGCGCATAGAGATCCGCGGGCAGCGGAATGTGCGGGTGGCGGGCCGCCTTCGGGTCCGCGATGCGCGATTGCGGACGCTGCAGGATCGTTTCGACCGGCACGCGAGGATCCGCCGCGACCGAGACGAACGAAGAATTCGCGCCGTTCTCCAACAGCCGCCGCACCAGATAGGCGAGCAGGTCCCGGTGGCTGCCGACCGGCGCGTAGACCCGGCAGGCGGCACCCGGTTCCTCGGCCAGCAGCGTCTGATAGAGCGCCTCGCCCATGCCGTGCAGGCGCTGGAACTCGTAACCCTCGACCCCGCCCGCCTCCTCGATCACGCTTGCGACCGTGAGCGCATTGTGCGTGGCGAACTGCGGAAACACCTGCGGGCGGGCCGCGATCAGTTTGCGCATGCAGTCCATGTAACAAAGATCGGTCATGGCCTTGCGGGTGAACACGGGATAATCGGCGAGCCCGCGTTCCTGGGCGCGCTTGATCTCGCTGTCCCAATAGGCGCCCTTGACGAGCCGCACGGTGAGCCGGCGGCCGAGCGCTCGCGCCGCGGCGATCACCCAATCGATCACCGCGGGTGCCCGTTTCTGATAGGCTTGCACCGCGAGCCCGAACCCCGACCAGCCGGCGAGCGAAGCATCGGCGAGCACCAGGCCGATCAGTTCCAGCGACAGCTCCAGGCGATCGGCCTCCTCGGCATCGATCGTGAATTGCAGATCGCGGGCTTTCGCCCTGCGGGCCAGCGCCAGCAGCTTGGGCCCGAGCTCGGCCAGCACCCGCGACCGCGAGATCGGCTCGAAACGCGGGTGGAGCGCGGAGAGCTTGACCGAGATGCCGGGCCGATCCGCCGATCGAGGATCCGCCGCGTGTGCCGCGATTGCATCGATGGCGGTCGCGTAGGCAAGGAAATAGCGTTCGGCATCCGCGGCGGTTCGCGCGGCTTCGCCCAGCATGTCGAAGGAATAGCGCAACTCGCCGTGCGCGGCCGCACGCGCGAGCGCCTGCTCGATGGTTTCGCCGAGAACGAAATGCGAGCCCAACAGCCGCATCGCCTGCCGGGTCGCGGCGCGCAGCGCCGGCAGGCCGAGCCGTTTGGCGAGGCTGGTGAGAATATGCTCCGGCATTTCGCCCGGATGGATGATGCGCGCCCCGATGCCGAGCGCCCAGGCCGAGGCGGAGACCAGCAAGGCGGTCGACTGCACGTCGTGATGCGACCAGTCGGCGGCCGCGAGCTTGTCCTCGATCAGCCGGTCGGCCGTGGCGGCGTCCGGCACCCGCAGCAGCGCCTCGGCCAGCACCATCAGGGCCAGCCCTTCCTTGGTGGAGAGCGAGTATTCGCGCAGAAAATCCTCGACCCCGCCCAGTCCGCCGGCGCGCGCGCGAATCGCATGGAGGAGCCTCGCGGCTCGGGCATCGATGCGCCGCTCGGCGTCCGCCGCCCGCGGCGCTTCGGCGAGCAGCCGCGCGGCGATCGCCTCGTCGGGCGGCGCAAAGGGCGCCGCGAACGGCGCGATCCCGCCGCGCTCGATCGCATGTTCTCGCGGTAAACTCATCGAAGCCTCCGCTCCGATCCGCCGCTTTCGAGGCGCTCGTCAGCACCGGAAGCCGTCGTCAGGACCTCCGTGATGCGGCATCCTGCCGCGCCGCGCGGGCACCAACGCTCCTGTGCCTCCTCGCGGCTTGAGCTTTGCGCCGGCATTGCCGACTATGGCGCAAGCGGCGGCCGGAATAAAACCGTGCAAGTGGCGTTAGCGCAACGAGTGCGGAAGCCATCGCTCGATCGCGAGCGGTGCCGGCATGGGGACGCGGGCAAATGCGGGAGTTCAAGCGAGATCGGCTCAGCCGCGCCGGGCGCAAGCTGGCGGTGGCGAGCGTGGTCTTGGCGTTCTGGATCTCGCCGCTCGCAGCGCAGACCTCGGTCAAGCTCAGCCTGAACGGGCAATTGGGGGGAGCAGTCGCACCGTTTCTTGTCGCGGCCGACAAGGACTACTACCACGCCGAGGGGCTCTACATGACCATCGACCCCGGGGCGGGTCCGTTCGACACGGTCGGCCGGCTTGCCTCGGGTAATTATGACATCGTCTTCGGCGACATCAACGCGCTGATCCGGCTGCGCGACCAGAATCCCGTCTCTCCGGTCAAGGCCGTGTTCATCGTCTACAACCGGCCGGCCTACGCCGTCATCGGCCGCAAGAGTCGCGGCGTGGTGAAACCGAAGGATCTCGAGGATAGGAAGCTCGGCGCGCCCGCTACCGACCCCGCCTATGCGCAATGGCCGCTGTTCGCGCAATTGAACGGCGTCGACGCCGCAAAGGTCACGGTGCTGAACGTCGCCGTCCCGGTTCGCGAGCCGATGCTGGCCTCGGGCGAGGTCGACGCGATCACCGGCAGCACGTTCGTCTCCTACGTCAACCTCAAGGAACGCGGCGTCCCGACCGACGACATCGATGTCATGCTGATGGCCGACTACGGACTGGAGCTCTACGGGGGCGCGGTTCTGGTCAACACGAAATTCGCCGCGGACAATCCGGAGGCGGTTCGCGGATTTCTGCGCGCGTTTCTCAAGGGGCTGAAAGATACCGTCAAGAACCCCGCTGCGGCGATCGAGTCCGTGCTCAAGCGCAGCGAGGGAGCCAGGAAGGAGATCGAGCTTGAGCGGCTGCGCATTGCGCTCAGGGACAACATTCTCACGCCGGAAGTGAAGGCGCAGGGTTTTGGCGGCATCGAAGCCGCTCGCTTCGATCGCGCGATCGATCAGATTGCGCTCGCCTATAAGTTCAAGACCAAGCCCAAGGCGGAAGATGCGTTCGATGCAAGCTTCCTGCCTCCCCTGGCCGATCGCAAGTTGAAATGACCGGAAACGATCAAGGTTCGCTGTGCAATTGCGTCGCCGGCTCCTCGACATCGGGCGGGATGGCCGAAGGCGCCGCCATCGCCGGCCGCAACCTCTCGGCGAGCATATCCGCAAGCTGACCGGCCCGCGGTTCCCCCGCGCCATCGTGCAAATGGACCCCGCACATCAGCTCGGGCAGGCGCGGCAGGCGGGGATCCTCGCAGACGACCAGCTCGGCCGGCACGAAGCGGTAGAGCGTCACGCCGATCCCGAGCCCGGCCGCGACCGCGGCCGTGCAGCCGAGAGAGCTTGGAACGCGGCAAGCCGCTTCCCATTCCGTGCCGCTGCGGTCAAGCACGGCAGTCGCGAGCCGCGCGATTTCCCCGGCGCCATTGGCGAGAACGACCGGCAGCGCAGCCGCTCGATTAAAAGCGAGCCCCGGGGCGCAGACCCAGGCCAGGGGTTCGGTCCAGCGATGGCGCGCTCCGGAACTCGCGCCGGGCTCGCCCAGCGCAATCACCAAGTCCAATTCGCCCAGCCTGAGGTCGCGCAACAGATCATCGGAGCCGCGAATCTCGAACGATCCCGGCGCGCCCTGCCGGCAAGCGCCGAGCACCGAACCGAGCATCGCGCTCTGTGCCTCGTCCGCCATGCCGATGCGCAGCCCCGATGGCGACCGCGGTCTTGCCATGCCGACGATCTCGTCGTTGACGCACAGCAGCTGGCGCGCGTGCTGGACGACGCCTTCGCCTTTTGGCGTGAGCGCCACGCCGGGAGCGCTCTTGTCGAGCAGCTCGCCCCCGAGCAAAACCTGCAGGCGCTTGATCTGCGCGCTGACCGCCGGCTGCGTCATCCCGAGAGCGTGAGCAGCCTTGGTGAAGCTGCGAAGGTCGACGACCGTGATCAGCGTTCGCAACAGCTCGGTCGGAATATTGGTCATGTCGCATGCCGCCGCGGTTGCGGTGCGGTCCGGCTCGCGCGGGAGCGCACCCGTCGTTAACCTCCAACGCGGTTCCCGTCATTTCCGATCCGTGAAAGGTTCCAAAATTTTTGCGCGAAATGTGGAGGATTTGGCGCGAATCCCGCTTCCGGCAGCGGAATGAGCCGGGATCGGCCGGGCGGCCGGCCTTTTCGTTCGGTCGAGGCCGAGCCGGACGGGGTCTTTCGCGGCCGGATGCTTCAAGTTTTTCTGGCCGACGCGGACGCTCGTCCTGCCGGCTTGTCGAACACCATCACCTTCGACACGAAGGCGTTCAGGTCGCGGGTATGGCCGAGACCGCACGCCCCGGCGATCGCGGCGAAATCCTCCTCGAGATAGCTCGTGTAATACGGCTCGTGGAAATTCTGCGGGAAGAGTTCGAGCAGGCCCTCATAATCCGGCTCGTCGCCGCGTTGGAGCGAATCCACCAGGACGAGTCGCCCGCCGGGTTTGAGCACGCGGGCGAATTCACGGAACATGGTGCGCCGCACTTTGGGCGGCAATTCGTGGAACAGGAAGATGCTCGTCACTGCGTCCTGACTGTCGTCCGGCAGGGGAATTTTTTCGCCGTTGCCGACAGCGAGATCGATGCGCGCCCAACGCTGCAAATGTCGCTTGGCTTCCCGGACGTAGGCCTCGGACATGTCGAGGCCGACGGCGGGAAGCCGCGGCCAGATCTGCTTGACGAAATCCAGGAAACGCCCGGTGCCGCAGCCGACATCGAGCAGCCGCAGCCGGCGCTGATCGCGGCCGGCGAAGATTTCGTGGAGCGGCGGCAGTGCCTGCCTGCGCGTGGCGTTCGCCGAGCCCTGGAACAGCACCTCGACCTGCGTGTCGTAGCGCCGGGCCGAGTCCTCGGTGAGCCAGCCGCCCGACTGGAAGTGAAAGTTCTGCAGATAGTAGCGGGGCCGCTTCCCGCGAGTCTCGGGCGTCAGCACCTCACTGCGGGCGCCGCTCTCGCGCCGCCGATGCACGTCGGGCAGGTCCTCGAAGAATAGCCGCGAGCGGTGCAGCAGGGTTGCCAGCGAACCGTCGTGATCCACCGGCAGCGGATAGATGCCCGCCTCGACATTTGCGAGGTCTTGCTGGAACAGGACCGCCATGTCCGCGAATAGCCGCCGGCGGTCCGGCACGGCTCGATCGGTACGGGGGCGGGGTCGCGTGCTCTCGCCCTCTCGCCCCGCCTGCTGCGAAAGCTTGCGCATGGCGAGGCCGTGTCCGACGTACCAGGCGACGCGCGGCAGCTGGCTGGCGCCGTAGGCGGCACGGGTGACGAGGCGGGAGAAGGGATCGCTCATCGGATCGCGTCGAACATTTTTCCGGTTCAGCTCATGCCCGACGCCGAGGTCGGCTCGATCTCGTAGATCACCCGAACCTCGTCGGGGCGGGCCCAGGGATATTTGTCCTTGCCGAGGTATTTTTTTGCCAGGGAGTCGATATGGGCGTTGGCGTTCTGCTCGGCGACGCGCCTGACGCGGCCGCGAACCTGGACGTAGCGGTACGGATTATCGGGATCCATGATCGCCAGCGCCACCGGCGCGCCTTCCTGCATGTTGCGCGCCTTCACCCTGCCCTTGGCGGTGTTCACGCGAAGCCGCCCGTCCTTGTAATCGAACCAGACCGGCGTCACCTGCGGCGTTCCGTCCGGCATCAGGGTCGCCAGATTTGCAAACGCTTTCTTCTGCTGCACCAGATCGAGATATTTTTCGGGAATCGCTGCCATCGTGTTGCCTCTCCGCTACGTGCGCCCCTTCGCGGCCCCACTCATCACACCGAGCACGGATAAGCTAACTTCGGCCGAGCCGCTTTACAACGGGACCGCGTCGCAGATTGAACCCGTCCTTCGCTTTGCCTCACGATGACACGCGGGCTTTGCCGCTTGCGCTCTTCCCCTCTCCCCTTGTGGGAGAGGGTGGCGCCGAACGCAGTGAGGCGTCGGGTGAGGGGTTATTGAACCCACCCCTCACCTGGCTCGGCGGCTTTGCGCCGCCTCGCCACCCTCTTCCGCAAGGGGAGAGGGAAACGAGTATGCGGCTGCCCGCAAACCGTAGCGTCGCGTTTCATTTTGATCGGAACATTCTGTAGAATTTCAATCGTAATGGAAACGCGCGATGGCAAAGCTTGAATATCCCGTGATCATCGAACCGCTGCCCGAGGATGAGGGCGGCGGGTTCGTTGCACTGGTGCCGGACTTGCCGGGCTGCATGTCGGACGGCGAGACGGCCGAAGCCGCACTCGCCTCCGTTCAGGATGCCGTAGCGGCCTGGATCGAGGAGGCAACTGCGCTGGGCCGTCCGGTCCCGCCCCCATCTCGTCATCTCACTGCCGCGGCGGAATAGCCGATCGAAGCCCGCGCGTTTCGCGCGGCGCATCGATGCCTGCGTCGTGCAGCAGGGCGCGGGTGCGGGTGCGCGAGGGAATTTTGAGGAATGCGGCGAGATCCCGTGGATTGTCGATGTCAAGCCCGATCCCGGCAAGGCGGATGACTTTCGGCTCGATGCCGGCGCGTCTGGCAGCCTCCAGATGCGGCACGAAACTGTCGTCGCCGAATTGCAGCGGGACCCGCTCCGGCGGCGCGCACAGCACCGCATTCGACCCGCGCCCGTCATGGGCCGGCGCGATGACGAAGTCCGGCGTGCGCTCGTGGGCAGCGATGAGCTCGCGTACCTCCTCGGACGTGATAAGGGGAACGTCGCCGGGAATCGTCAACATCGCCGTGCGGCCTTCGCTCGCGAGCGCGCGCGCCGCCGCGCGCACGGCTCCGGTCTGCCCGTCGAGCGCGCCGGCGGTCATCAGCCGCGCGCCATAGCGCCGGGCCAGCTCGCTCGCCGCGGCATCGAGGGTCACGACCGCAATTCCGCTCAGTCCCGGCATGGCCGAGAGCGCGGACAGCACGTCTTCCGCCATGGCGAGCGCGAGGCGAGGTTTCAGCTCCGCCGGGACCGCATCCGCGAGCCGCTGCTTGGCATGCGCGGTGTCCTTGATCGGGACCACGGCCCAGATGTCGCGGGTGTTCACGCCGGCGTACCGGCCGCTTCGGCGTGGCAGCAGCGGCGCAGCGAATCGGCGAATGCGAGCACCTCGCGCGCCAACGCTTCGCGGTCGGCCAGTGTCGTCATCAGCGTCGCGGCGGTCGCCACGGCGACACCCGGACCAGCGACGGTGCCGGCGTCGCCGTGATCGACGAGGTAGCCGTCGATCAGATCGCCGTAATGCGCGGCGACCGCGACCGCCGTGACCGGCAGTCCGAGCTCCATCATCATCTTGGCGGTCGGTCCTTTCACGGCGCGGCCGCCGATGATCGGCGACACCGCCACGACCGGAGCCGGACAGGCGGAGAGCGCCGCGCGCACGCCGGGCAGCGCCAGGATCGGATCGATGCTCAGGAACGGATTGGACGGGCAGATCACCACCGCGCGCAAGCGCGCGTCGGCCAGCGCCGCGATGAACTCGCCGTTCGGGCGAGCCGTGGCCGCGCCCTCGTACGCGAGTTGCGTGACAGCGGGCTCGCAGTGCCGTCGCACGAAATAATCCTGGAACTCGAGCCAGCCCGCCGCCGTGCGCAGGCGCGTGCGAACCCTGTCGTCGCTCATCGGCAGGATTTTTGTAGGCACGCCGAGCCGGCGGCAGAAATCGTCGGTGATCCGCGACAAGGTCTCGCCGGCGTCGAGCCGCCGGGTACGTTCGACGTGGGTCGCAAGATCGCGGTCGCCGAGCCGGAACCAGGTTTCGCCGCCGAGCACGCCGAGCGCCGCCATGAAGGTCCAGGTTTCCGATCGCAGTCCCCATCCGGTCTCGGGATTGTCGATGCCGGCGAGCGTGTACATCAGCGTGTCGAGGTCGGGCGAGATCGACAGCCCGAGGTGCTCGAAATCATCGCCGGTATTGGCCACGACCAGGAGCCGGCCGGGCGGCAGGATGCGGCTCAATCCGAGCGCAAGCTTCGCGCCGCCGATGCCGCCCGACAGCGCGAGCACCCGTCCGTCACGAGAATGCAGGGACGGTGCGGAGGCATTCATCGGAACAAATCCTCGGCCGCAGGCCGGACCAGAGAGAGTGCCGGGGTCGGCGCCTCGGTCCACGCAAGTCCGCGGACGAGGACGACCGGTAGTTTCTCGGCGGCCTGACCCATGATGAGAGAGGCCGCCGCGGCGATCTCGTCGGCGAACCCCACGACGCTCACCTGCAGCTTGCGGCCGAACAGGTCGGCCTGCCCGCGCAAATCGCGCAACGCGGGAACGCCCGCCGCTCCCAGCGCCACCCCCACGGTGCCGCGGCGCCAGGCGCGGCCAAAACTGTCGTTGATGATGACCGCGACATCGCAGCCGTAATGTGCCGAGAAGCGCCGACGCAGCGTCTCGGCGGATCGATCCGGATCGCGCGGCAGCAGCAGGACGCGGCCGGTGTCCGGCGCCACGTTCGATTGATCGATCCCGGCGTTCGCCATCACGTATCCGAGCCGATGCTCGGTAATCAGCAGTCCGGCACGCCGGCGCACGATGCGCGTCGATTCCGACAGGATGACCTCGACGAGCCGCGGGTCTTTTTCGGTCTCGGCCGCGAGCGCCAGCGCGCGATTCGACGGCTCCACGTTGGCGAGATCGACGAAACGGTCTTCGGCCTTCGAGACGATCTTGTGGGCGATGACCACAATTTCGCCCGCCGAGGGTCGCAGCCCGTTGCGGTCGAGCGCGCCCGCGATCATTGCTGCGAGATCGTCCCCCGGTCCCACCAGCGGCAGATCCGGCACGCCGATCAGCTCGATGCGTGTTGAGGATGTCATACCAGCCGATCGATCCGCCCGTGCACGCTGTCTCGCGCCCGCATCTCGCTACCCGAAGCGCGCGCGCAGCCGCGGCAGGATCTCCTTGGCGTAGAGCCGCAGGAAACGTCCCTGATCGGGTCCCGGCGCATGGAACACCAGATGGCGGAATCCGAGGTCCACATATTCCCGGAGCCGTTCGACGTGCTCCTCGGGATCGGTCGAGACGATCCATCGCTTCGCGGTCTCGCTCGCCGGAAGATTTCCGGCAAGTCGTTCCATCTCCAGCGGATCCTCGACCGAGGTCTTCTGTTCGGGCTTAAGCGCGAGCGCCGCCCAGTGGCGGGTGTCCTCGGTCGCGCGCGCAGCATCGGTATCGAACGACACTTTCATTTCGATCATGCGGTCGATGCCATCGCTGCGGCCCGCCGCCTCGATTCCGGCGGCCAGGCTCGGCAACAGCGTGTCGCGATAGAGCTCCGGCGCCTTGCCGCTGGTGCAGATGAAGCCCTCGGCGGTGCGGCCCGCATATTTCGCCACCACGGCGCCTGCCGCCGCGACATAAATGGGGACCGGAGTTTCCGGGCGATCGTAGATCGTCGCGTGCCGGGTGCGATAATATTCGCCCTCGAACGAGACGCGCTGTTCCCGCCAAAGCCGCCGGATCAGAGTCAAGGCTTCGCGGAAGCGGGCGAAGCGCTCCTTGAACTCCGGCCATTGGATCCCGGTCGCCGGGACCTCGTTGAGCGACTCCCCCGTCCCCGCGCCGAGTACGATGCGGCCCGGGAACATGCAGCCGAGCGTCCCGAACGCCTGCGCGACGACGCTGGGGTGATAGCGGAACGTCGGCGTGAGCACGCTCGTGCCCATCAGCACCCGCGAGGTCTTGGCTCCGAGCACGCCGAGCCAGGCCGGCGAAAACGGCGAGTGCGCCCCGGTGTGCTTCCAGGATTGGAAATGATCGCTCACGAACACCGAATCGAAGCCCAGGCTCTCGGCCAGGATCGAGAACTCCAGCAGCTCATTCGGCCCGAACTGCTCGGCGGACGCCTTGTAGCCCAATCGGATCAAGACGAGGGCTCCTCATCGCGCCCTTGCGCCGGCGGCGAGCGCCGCAGGCCTAATGGGCAGATTGGCTCGATCGCACGGCCGGGCGCCGCAGCGGGGTGAGCACGACAGGCGCCAGCGCGGGCGCGCCAAGACTTCGCCGATAGCGATCCGCCGCGACATCGCGATAGAGCGTCGTGCGCTGGCGCGGCACGCGGCCGACCTCGCGGATCAGTGCTTCCATGCGCTCCGGAGGCAGCTCCTGGCCGTGCTGCGTGCCGGCGGCCCGCGAGATGCTTTCGTTCATCAGCGTGCCGCCGCAGTCGTTGACGCCGGCATTGAGCACCTGCGCGACGCCGGCCGGCCCGAGCTTGACCCAGGATGCCTGGATGTTGGTCACCAGCGGATGCAGCGCGAGGCGGGCCACCGCGTGCATCAGCAGCGTCTCCCGCCAGGTCGGTCCTCGGCGCGACCCGCCCCTGAGATACATGGGGGCTTCCATGTGCACGAACGGCAGCGGCACGAATTCGGTCAGCCCGCCGGTGCGCTGCTGGAGATCGCGGATGTGAAGCAGATGCGCGGCCCAGGATTGCGGCCCCTCGACGTGCCCGAACATGATGGTGGCGGTGGTGCGCAAGCCGGCGCGGTGCGCGGTCTCCACCACTTCGATCCATTCGTCGGTGTCGAGCTTGTCCGGACAAATGCGCTCGCGCACCTCGTCGTCGAGAATCTCGGCCGCGGTGCCGGGGAGGCTGCCGAGACCCTCGGCGCGCAGCCGCTCCAGAAAGCCGCGCAACGAGAGCCCGAGCGTCTGCGCGCCATGCGAGACTTCGAGCGGCGAGAAGGCGTGGACATGCATCGCGGGCACCGCCTGTTTCACGGTGCGCAGCAAGGTCAGATAGGTATCGCCGGTGTAGGCGGGGTGGATGCCGCCCTGCAGGCAGACTTCGGTGGCGCCGCGGTCCCAGGCCTCGATCGTGCGCCTGGCGATCTCCTCGAGCGCTAGGTCGTAGGGCCGGCCGCGCAAATCCTCGCTGAGCTTGCCTTTGGAGAATGCGCAGAAGCTGCACGCATAGCTGCAGACGTTGGTGTAATTGATGTTGCGATTGACCACGTAGCGGACGATGTCGCCGCTGGTCTTGGCGCGCAGCGCGTCGGCGGCGGCGCAGATCTCCTCGACCTCCGGACCGCGCGCCGCGAACAGCCGGACGATGTCGTTCGCTGCGAGTCGCTCTCCCGCGGCCGCCCGATCGAGCAGCCTGCTGAGGCCGTTGTTATTGGCCGCGAGCGACCCGCGGTCTGCCTCCTCTCCCCGACGGGGAGAGGTAAAGGGCGGCGGCGGGATGACCGCGCCCGGCACCCAAAGATCCTCGCGCGCGAATCCCTCCGCATCGATCTCATCGAGCACCCGCGACACCAGCGAGCGATCGAGCCAGCGTTGCGGCGCGCGCGCGTATTGCGGATAGATGGCGAGCCGCTGCGTGAGCGTAGATCCGGCGGCGGCGGTCGCCCGCTCCAACGCGACAAGGCTCGGCCACGGCGCCTCGGGATTGACGTGATCGGCGGTGACCGGAGAGATCCCGCCCCAGTCGTTGATGCCGGCTGCCGCCAGCCGCGGAAAAACCCCGAAGCTGAGATTCGGCGGCACCTGGATGTTCATGGCCGGGCCCAGCACGAGCCGCGCGGTTGCGGCCGTCCACAGCAAGTCTTCGAGCGAGGGCTCGGCGGCGCCGGCCATGCGGGTTCCGGGCTTGGCGCGGAAATTCTGGATGATGATTTCCTGCAAATGGCCGTAGCGCGCGTGCAGGTCGCGGAGCACGAGCAGCGAGAGGACGCGCTCGCGCCTTCTCTCGCCGATCCCGATCAGGATGCCGCTGGTGAATGGAACCTGCTGCCGGCCGGCCGCCTCGATCATCGCGATGCGGACCGCCGGGTCCTTATCGGGCGAGCCGAAATGCGGCCCGCCCGGCTCGCTGAGCCGCGGCGAGGCGTTTTCCAGCATGATGCCCTGCGAGACGCTCACGCGCCGCAGCGCGGCGATCTCCGCCTCGGTCGCAATTCCGGCATTGACGTGCGGCAGCAGCCCGGTCTCGTGGATCACGAGCTCGCACATCGCGGTCAAATATTCGATCGTGCTCGCATGGCCGAGCCGGTCGAGCGCGGAACGCGCCGCCTGGTAGCGCAGCTCGGGCTTGTCGCCGAGCGTGAACAAAGCTTCGCGGCATCCGGCCTCGCGCCCCGCCCGCGCGATCGCGAGCACCTCGTCGGGGCTCAGGTAGGCGGCGCCCGCCTGGCGCGGGCCGACCGCGAACGTGCAATAGCCGCACACGTCCCGGCACAGCCGGGTCAGCGGAATGAACACCTTTCGCGAGTAGCTGATGACGCTGCCGTGACCTTCCCGGCCGAGCGCGCGTGCCGCCTCGAGCAGCCGCGGAAGCGGCGTGGACTCGAATTCCGCCAGCAGCCGATCCGCCTCGGCATCGATGGTATGATGCATGGCATCCATGCGGCGCCCGCCTCAGAGCCCCTGCGCGAAGCCGGCGCTTTCATCCAGCATCGGCAAGATTTCTTCGCGCGGTTTCGAGGGAAGCTGCAGAACGACGCGATCGACGCCCGCGTCGCGGTATCGCTTGAGCAGCTCCGGGTCGCGCGCTACGCCGAACAAGGAAAACGACAGCGAGGCGGGATCGCGTCCGGCATCCTTCGCCATTTTTCGGAACTGCGGCAATACTTGCAGCGGATCGAGCCGGCCGCCGATCGGGATCCAACCGTCGCCATAGGTAATCGCCCGTTTGGCGGCGTGCGGAAATCCCCCGCCGACGATGATCGGCGGGTGCGGCTTCTGCACCGGCTTCGGCGATTGGAAGATCTCGTCGAATTTGACGAACTCGCCGGAAAATTTCGCCTTGTCGTGCGTCCAGATCTCTTTCATGGCCAGGATGCGCTCTCGCATCAGCTTGAAGCGCGTCTCGAACGCGGTGCCGTGATGCGCCATTTCCTCGGCGTTCCAGCCGGCCCCGACACCGAACAGGAAGCGGCCCGAGGATAGCCGGTCGAGGGTCGAAACCTCCTTGGCGGTGTGGATCGGATCGCGCTGGATGACGAGACAGACGCCGGTCCCGAGCTTGATGGTCTTGGTCAGCGCCGCCGCAGCGGCGAGCGACACGAAGGGATCGTAGCTGTAGTAATAGGGCTTGGGCAGCTCCCCGCCGCCGGGCCAGGGCGATTTGCGGCTGGTAGGAATGTGGCTGTGCTCCGGCAGCCACAGCGATTCGAAGCCTCGCGCCTCCGCTTCCACCGCGAGGTCGTGCGGCTGGATGGCATATTCGGTCGCAAACATGGTGAGCCCGACGTGCATAGCGCCTAACCATCCGTTTTCAGCCGAGGCTTCGGCCGCCCGCCAATCGGGTATCCGGTTCCCGCATTTCGCTGTCTAGCGGATCGAACCTGTCGGAACAACCGTCTCGGCTCACGCGGGTTCGCGATCGCCGGCCGCGGAAAGGTTGCCCCAGCTCGTCACATGCTCGACGCGAACCGCAATGACGGCGAGGGCGGCAATTTGCATCCCAGCCAATTGCGGATAGCGGGAGCGAAGCAGGATCTGCGCGTTATCATGGTCGGCTCCGCCGGCCAGGATCTCGGCGTGTCCCCGCAGCATGACCCAGCCGAGCCGCGTCCAGTCCTCATCGTAGCGATCGGCGACGAATGCGACGTGGGGATTCTGCTCGATGTTCCGCACGCGCTTGAGTTTTGCGCCGGCGGATCGCTTCGGCTTTTCGTCGATGGTGACGTAGAGCGTGCCATCCGAGATCACGAAGCACACCGGCACCACGTGGGGGAAGGCGCGGCCATCGGCAGTTGCCAGATAGCCGACCTTGCGCGTGGCCAGGAAGCGCCGCTCGCGGTCGGACAGCATCCTCTCTTTCCGCGCGGGCGACGCAGGATCGGGCGCAGGACCGACCGCCCTAGCCCTTCTTGGCGTACGGGTTGTAGGCCGGCTTGGGCGGCGAACTCCCGATCGCGAACGGCGACGGCGCAGGCCCGCCTTTCTTCTTCTTGTTCCACTCTGCCTTCGGCTTCTTCTTTTCCTTGTTGCCTCGCATCTGACCCTTGGCCATGACGATCTCCTTTGGGGCTGCGGTCGCGGATACTGCATCGATCATAGCACGACGGGCGCCGGGTTGAACTCTTGCGAATAGGCGACGTTCCGATGCTATCCTGCCCGACCCCATCGGCGCCGGAACGAGATCGGAGGAAGGGATGCAGATCGGGTTCAATTTGCCGCTGAGCGGGGCGCTGGCCTCGCCGCCCGTCCTCACCCGCCTGGCCGTCGAGGGCGAAGCGATCGGCTTCGACTACATCGCGCTGAGCGACCACATCGTCGAGCCGATGCACATCCATGCGCGCTATCCCTATTCGGAAACCGGCGAATTTCCCAAAGGGTCCCGCGGCGAGCGCCACGAGCAGCTCTCCGCCATGGCGTATCTTGCCGCCAAGACCTCGCGCATCCGGTTCCTGACCTCGGTGATGGTGGTACCGCATCGACCCGCCGTGCTCTCGGCAAAGATCCTGTCCACCATCGACGTGATGTCCGGCGGCCGGGTCATCGTCGGGGTCGGCGCCGGCTGGCTGCAAGAGGAATTCGAGGCGCTCGGCGCGCCGCCGTTTGCCGAGCGCGGCAGGGTGACAGACGAATATCTGCAGGCGTTCCGCGCGCTGTGGACCGAGCCGCAGCCGCGGTTCGAGGGCCGCTTCGTCAAGTTTGCCGATATCCTGTTTGCGCCCAAGCCGGTGCAGAAGCCGCATCCGCCGTTGTGGATCGGCGGCGAGAGCGGTCCGGCGATGCGCCGCGCCGCGCGGCTCGGCGACGGCTGGTACCCGATCGGCACCAATCCGCAGCACCCGCTCAACACCCTGCCGCGCTACCGCGCCGCGGTCGAGCGGCTGCGCAAGCTCATCGCCGACGCCGGACGCGATCCCGCGGCAATCGCGCTCGCCTATCGGGTCCATCGCCACGGCGCCGAGGTGTCCGCCAAGGCCGACGACGGCGAAAAACATCTGTTCTCCGGCAGCGCCGCGGAAATAGGCGAGGACCTGCGCGCCATGCGCGGACTGGGGGTTGCGGCCGTCGACTTCAGCTTTCCCGCGCCGACGGCGGACGCCATGTTGGCGGCGATGCGAAAATTTCACGACGAGGTGGCGGCAAAAGCCCGATGAAGGGCGCCAGCCGCGCGCGTCCGCGTTTGGAACTCCGGCAGCCGCGCTGGAGTTTTCCGGCCGGCCCGCGGCCGATGATGATTTCGCTTCCGGCCGCGATCCGAGCCACCGGAGTGCACCATGCCGCAGATTCGAACCGACAATCGGCTCCTAACCCAGATCACAACGGTCGAGCCCGCGCCGGGCAAGCAGGCCGAAGCCCTGACGCTGATGCAGGACCGGGCCCGGTTCATGGCGCGCCAACCGGGATTCGTCTCGATCGTCCTCCATCGCAGCCTCGATGGAAAACGCATCGTCAACTACGTCCAATGGCAGAGCCGCGAGTTGCTGCAATCGGCGCATCGATCGCCGGAATTCCGCAAGGAGTGGGGCCAATTCGATCATTTGGCCGAGGACATCGACGCCCACCTCTACGAAGTGGCGCACGTGGAGGAAGGCGGCCGGCAGCCGTGACGCGCACCAAGCGGGTGCCGGCAATTCTGACTCGTCATGGCCGGGCTGACTCGTCATGGCCGGGCTTGTCCCGGCCATCCATGCGTTCCATGAAACGGGATCAAGATCGTGGATGCCCGGCGCAAGGCCGGGCATGACGCATCATGAGTTAGGCAGGGGGGCATGGCCGCGACGGGATGGTGGGAGGCCTTTGCGTTCGTCTGGGTGATCGGATTCCTCAACCTCACCTATGCGGCTGGCATTGCGCTCGGCGTGCATCCGACCGCGTTCCTGCTCGAGGCGTTCCTGTCCGGCGGGATCTCGCTGGTGCTCATCGCCGGCCCGGGTCCGGACGCCCACAGGATCGTCTTCGCGCCGCAAACCTGGGCCTACGGCGCCGCCACGATCCTCGGCGAGATCTTCTATTATCTGATGATCGAGTTCGTGCCGCCTGCGGACGCCAGTGTGTTCATGCGGGTCACCATCCTGGTGACGATTGTTCTTGCGTGGCTCGTGGTGGGGCGGCGGATCACCGGGCTGCGCGCGCTCGGCATGGTCATCACGCTGGTCGGCCTGCTGATCACCGGCTATTTCTTTCCCGCGACCCACAGCCCGTCCTTCATCGCCGTGACCTTGGCGGCGGCCGCTTTCATGTCCATGCGCAATCTGTTGGCCGAGTTTCATCCGTGGAACCGCCGCGCCCGGACGGTGATCGAGAAGATGCGGGTCACCGGCCTCGTCGTGCTGGCGACGTCGATCGTCGGGCTGGCCGCGACCGTTCTGCTCTCGATGCTGATGGCATACGGGCTCGTCCCGCCGCTCCGCGCCGTGCCCCCCGCGCATCAATTCATCGCACTGCCCACGATCGCGCTTGCGCTCACCATGGGCTGCGTCATCATCACGACGATGCAATATCTGATGTTTTCCTCGGTCGTGAGAATCACGTCGGAGAATTTTTTCGCGGTCTCCTCGCTCTCGCCGCTGGCGACGCTGATCCTGCAGGAGGCCGCCGTCCGGCTCGGGCTCGTCGGCGCCGCGGCGGCCGGCTGGGGCATCCTGCCGTTCATGCTGCTGATCCTGGTCGGCAACCTGCTGATCGCCTGGCGCGGCGGCTCGGCGGCCGGCGGCAATCTGCTCGCCCCCGTCCCGGTGACCGAAACGCGCGACGGAATGGGCCGATAAACCGCTGTCTTAAAGGCCTTGCGAATTCTTGACGCCCACCCTAACGTGTATTCAAAGGACCACTATAACGGTCCTCGGGGCATAAACATGCAGTTTTGGGCAGGCATTTTTGCGGGTATAGCCGCGAGCGCGCTTTTTTGGCTCGTCGACAAGTATCTCTTCACATTTCCCCATGGCTATCAGGTGGGCGGGATGATCGCCTGCTTCGTCATCTTTGGAAGTGCGGGCTATTGGATGGCTTCCCGAGCCCCCAAAAAGCCCGAACGGCAGCACGGCACTCGCGTCGCCTCGGGTCTGAAAGGGCGGAATGTGAAAGTCAGAGTGGACGGCGTGACGACGACGGGCGATGCCGACATTATCGCTGATGTTGATGCTAAGGCTGATATCGATGCTGACGCTAAAAACATCAAGACCAAGTCTTGAGCAATGCTGACGCGAGTTTACCCTATCGATTGGCGAGACGAGTTTACCGGATTAGCTCCCTACTTCAATGGAAAGGGAGGTATCGTACGGATCCGCTACACGGGGGAGCGCTGCGCACCGTCGGCATTTATCGCGACGCTCACATCTGAGTACGAATGCAAGGATGGCATCGATGCGAGTTGGCGTTCAATCCGCATCGATCGTGAGGTGTACAGCGTCAGGTATTTGTCGGGAATTCGTTACGAGTTCGTTCGAAAGATGAAACTGGTGTTATCTGAAGCGTACGTCGTCGAGGGAAGCCTTTCGCCACTCAACGTCTTCACCGACGTCGAGGCAGGCGGGGACTTACGTGCAGAGGTCTCGAACGTCACACAGCATAACTACTTCTCTGGCGACAATGCGGTCCTCATGTCTCGAAATCGTGGGCGATGGGTCAAGGAACTTTGTGGTCAACTTACGGATTTTCTAGTCGCGAGCCACATGATGGTGGTCCTAAATCACGGTAGCAGCGAGGATCAAGATGAGTTTTGGCGCTACTTATGGCAGGACGGCCTGGAAAAACTCGCCAGTCTGCTGCTCGTGCAGATGGTCGATGTTTCGGATACAAGCACGCACTTACATACTTTGGCTCCGACCCCGGATCTGGAGATCGATCTCCCTTGGGCCCTTACCGCTCGCACACAGCAACATGCGATTGAGGACCTTGCCGAAATCATGGTAAGGCAACTACCCCGTATGCCCATGGAGGAGGCACGGCTAAGGGCCGATACCCTCGTGCACACTCATGTCAATGATATTCCCAGATTACATGGGCAATACGCAGGGCTTTTAATGCAGCTTGCTCGGACAGTCGGCTGAGCCCAAATGACAACGGCCATTCAGAATTTTCTCGAAACAGCGCCAGAGGGGGCGGCGCACGTGCTGCAATTGCTCGCGATCGCGGAGAGCCTCACGGACAACGTCGCGCGAGATATCTATGTACTTGAACCGATTGATGGTCTTTCCCCGGACGCTTTCGTCAAAGCACTGCACTATGCGGACTTCGTAGCGGCGCGGAACAGCGAATGGCATTTCTTGCCGGAGGCCCGCAGAGAGCTACAGGCCCTGCGGGGATCTAGCCCCGACGTCGTGAACGCGGCGCATCGAGCACTACTGGCGCTCGGGGCGGAGAGCGACCATGCGCTCGCGGGGTCAGTCATTCCTGCCTACCTCTTTACCGACGCAGGAAGAGCCTATCATTCGGCTGCCATCGGCGAGCGCGAGGAGGCGCTCGCGCTATACGGGAAGGCGGCGAAGGGGCCGCTAACTGGCGCGCAGTGGTTAGCGTCCAAGCTGGCAATTGAACAGGAAGACCGAGGCATCCTGCCGGCTGGCAGGATCGAGACGATGTTCCTGCGCGCGATGGTCTGGGTGCGGGAGGGAGATCGTAGGAAAGCCGAACCGCTGCTGCGGCGAATCGCTTCAAGCGATGAGATCAGGATTGAAGTTGCGATCTCCTGCCATGTACTTGCCGGGATCATATCACGGACCGAAAGAACTACAGCTGAGCAACTATTCCGCAAGAGCATTCTCCAGAAAGAAAGACTCCATGATTTGGCGGGCCAGGCACATAGCCTTCACAGCCTCGCCAATCTAATCGGGCGCGACCGAAACCGTCGCAGCGAAGCGGAGGAGTTGTATCGGCGCAGCATAGAAATTGGCAACGAAATCGAGAACCGTTATCACGTTGCGCAAACCCTGCACAGTCTCGCCAACCTAATCGGCCGCGACCCGAACCGTCACGGCGAAGCGGAGGAACTGTATCGGTACAGCGTCAAAATCCGTGAAGAGATTGGCGACCGACACGGCATTGCGCAGACGATGCACAGTCTCGCCAACCTAATCGGGCGCGACCGGAACCGTCACGGCGAGGCAGAGGGGCTTTATCGGCGCAGCGTCAAAATCCTTGAAGAGATTGGCGACCGATACGGCATTGCGCAGACGATGCATAGTCTCGCCAATCTAATCGGGCGCGACCGGAACCGTCAGAACGAGGCGGAGGAGCTGTATCGGCGTAGCATCGAAATGGACGAGAGTCTAGGCAACCAATATGGCGTTGCGCAGACGATGCACAGTCTCGCCAACCTAATCGGGCGCGACCGGAACCGTCGCGGCGAGGCGGAGGAGCTGCTTCGGGAGAGTCTACGGATTGGGGACGAACTGAGAAACTGGCGTCACCAAGCTCAAGTATTGCGTAGTCTATCATTTGTAGTGGAGCATCGCTCACCGAGGGAAGCGGAGCAACTCCTTGAACAGAGTCTCGAGCTGAACCGGCGCGAGCGAGATCGATCGGGCGAAAATCTCGTCAGAAGGTCCTTGCAACAGCTTCGAGAGCGCTACCGCTTGTAGGCGACCTCCGCGCCCGATCCATAGGAATGAGGCGATAGGCCGCGCAGACGCGGGTTGCGCGCAACATTCACGACAAGGCTTTGCTCGCGTCCCGATCGGGTAAATCGAGTGCATGTGTCCTGACGGCGAAGCGCAATCAAATCACGCCAGGATGACGAACTGGTGCGGTTCGAGCGGCAGGCGAACGTACAGCGTGCCGTCATCGGCTTGATCGAGCGTGCGGTCGCCGAGGTTGCCGTAGAGACAGGTCATGGTGTCGCCGCGCTTGTGCAGGCTCGCATCGACGACGACGCAATCCTGGCGCCGCTCGCCGGATACGTTGTAGGCGACCAGCACCTCTTGCCCGTAGAGGAGGCGGGAGAAGGCGAGCGTGTAGGCATTCCCGTAAGGAAATCCGAAATGCTGGCCGTCGCCGGAGATCTGCCGGAAGTACATGCGGCCGAATCGCAGCGGCTCGCGGGATCGAACGACCGCGGCGATCCGGCTGATTTCCCGGTAGATGCCGCAGTCCGGGTTGAGCAGGTCGAGCCCCGGCTTCGACGCATCGAACATCGCCTCCCGCATCTGATTGTCGCCGCCCCGGCCGGTGAAACCCTGCTCGGTGCCGTAATAGATGCAGGGCGTGCCCAGCGCGCACAGCAGGTAGCCCACGATGGCGATGACCTGCTCGTCCGGCGTCGCATTGGCGATGCGGCCGGAGCCCTGCCAGAACGAATCGTGATTGTCAGCGAAAGTGACGAGATAGCGGCCGATCTCGCCACGCGTGAGTGCCCGATCGCGTTGCGCCTCCAGCCGGTCGCAGAGAACCTGCGGGTCCTTGAGCCCCTTGATCACCCACTGCAGATCGTAGGCCAGGCGGAAATCTAGGGCCGAGTCGAGCCCGAAGAACACCGTCTTGCCGTCGTCCTGTCGCGACGTGTTCTGGCCGATATAGCGGTCGATCAGTTCGTCGTCGGCCGACGCCACTTCCCCGAACAGGAAGAAGCCGCGCTTGCCGAGCGCATAGGCGTACTCGCGGATGTTGGAGCAGAACTCCGAGCACGCCAGCTCGCCCATGTGCTTGACCGCGTCCACGCGGAATCCGTCGACGTCCGCCTCGCGGATCCAATAGCAGTGCACCTTGGTGAGAATATCGAGCACTTCGTAGCCCGCCGCGTCGTCGTCGTTGGCGTAGTCCTTGAGCGTGACGATGTCGCCGTGCTGGTTTTCGGGATACGCATCGTATCCGTCGGGGCTGCTGATGGCGCCGCGCCGGTGATAGAGGTTCTCGTTGCGAAGCTCGACGGGAATCGGCCGGTCGTCGCGGCGCCAGAACCCCAGCGGAAATTGCCGATCCTCGAAATACCGATAGGGAAAATCGCCGGGATAGGCCCAGTTGTCGCCGGAGTGATTGATGACGACGTCGAGAACGACGCGCATCGGCGGGTCGCGCCGGTGCGCCGCCTCGACGAGGTCGATGAGATCCTGCTTGGTCCCGAAGTGCGGGTCGACGTCCAGGTAATTGTTGATGTTGTAGCCGTGATAGGCGCCGGGATTGTTGCCGAACACCGGCGAGAGCCAGATCGCCGTGCAGCCCAGCCCGGCGATATAGTCCAGGTTCCGGGTGATGCCCTTGATCTTGCCGCCGTAGAAATCGTCGGGCGTGGCAATTCCCGCGATGCGTCCCGCCTGCCTGACCGGCGCCCTGGCTTCACCGTCGTGAAAGCGATCGACCAGCAGGAAGTAGATGAATTCTTCCCGCCATTCGCGAAAGGCCTCGAAATAGCTCTTGCCGGAGATCGGAGCGAGATCGATCTCGCGGATGGACGTCGGAATTGCCATGGCAATCCCCGAGGAGCGGCCGCGATCAATCCGGGCGTCCCGACACGGATATCACGTGCCGGGTCGATCTTGCAACGCCTCGTTGCCGCCGCACCCGCTGCCCCCGCGCGGCCGAACGGCTAGCGCAGCCGCTCCAGGATGCTCACGTAGTTCGCGACCGCGGCGCCGCCCATGTTGAAGATGCCGGCGAGCGAGGCGTCCTTGATCTGCATGGCGTCGGCGGTGGCGGTGAGCTGCATCGCGGCGAGCGCGTGCATCGACACGCCGGTGGCGCCGATCGGGTGCCCCTTGGCCTTGAGCCCGCCGGAGGGATTGATCGGCAGTTTGCCGTTCTTCTCGGTCAGGCCCTCGCGGATCGCGGCGGCGCCCTGGCCTTCGGGAACGAGGCCCATGGCCTCGTATTCGATCAATTCGGCGATGGTGAAGCAGTCGTGGGTCTCGACCAGGGAGAGATCGCCGAGCTGCACGCCGGCCCGCGCCAGCGCCCGCCGCCACGCCTCGCCGCAGCCTTCGAATTTCAGGATGTCGCGCTTCGACATCGGCAAAAAATCCTGGACGTGCTCGGCGGCGCGGAACACCACCGCCTTGTCCAGCTTCAGCGCGGTCTCGACGTCGGCGAGCACCACAGCGGCCGCGCCGTCGGAAACGAGCGAGCAATCGGTGCGCTTGAGCGGCCCGGCCACATAGGGATTTTTTTCGCTCTCGGCGCGGCAGAACTCGTAGCCGAGGTCTTTTCGCATCTGCGCGAATGGATTGGAAACCCCGTTCTTGTGGTTCTTGGCCGCGATCCTGGCGAGCGCGTCGGACTGGTCGCCGTATTTCTGGAAATAGGCGCCCGCGATCTTGCCAAAAATCCCGGCAAAGCCGCCCTCGGTATCGGCCTCCTCGCGGACATAGGAGGCCTTGAGCAGGTTGCGGCCGATCTCGGCCGCGGGCGTCGTGGTCATCTGCTCGACGCCGACCACCAGCACCAGGCGCGACGCATTGGCCTCGATCGCCCGGATGGCCTGATGCACCGCGGCCGATCCGGTCGCGCAGGCGTTCTCGACCCGGGTCGCGCGCTTGAAGCGCAGGTCGGAGGCGGCCTGGAGCACCAGCGCGGCGGTGAAGTCCTGGGCCGAGAAGCCGCCATTGAAATGGCCCAGCATGATTTCGTCGACGTCCTTGGGCTCGACCCCGGCGTCGGCGAGCGCCTCCTGGGCGACGCGCACGATCAGGCTCTCGACCGTCTCGCCTTCGAGCTTGCCGAACGGCGTGTGGGCCCATCCAACGATGCAGGCGGTCATGACGGTCTCCTCGAGCGGGCTTCGCCGAAATTTAGTCGCTTTCCTGGGCGATGGCGACCAATGCGCCGGCGGATCGCGGCGGCTTTGCGTTCGATCCGTGCTACCGCCTAGATAGCGATGTCCATCGCAAATGTCATCGCCCTGCCCGCACGGGCCGCGATGATTCTGCGCCGTGAACCAGGCGCCGATCCGCGCGTTGCGTATCGGCGTGCGGATCCGGATGTTCCTTAGGGCCGAACCGATTGGGCCTTCCCGTGGATTGGTTGCGTAGTCGCCGACTGGCCCGAACCTCGACCGCCGCGGTTTTGGCCGCCGCGTTGGCGGTGCTCGCCGCGCGCTCGGCCTCCGCCGAAGCGCTGCTGCTGGTCGAGGTCGATAGCGGCAAGGTGCTGCACGCCGAGAACGCGACCTATCCGTGGTATCCGGCCTCCGTCACCAAGCTGATGACCGCCTATGTGACGCTCAGCGCCGTCAAAGAGGGGCGGATCACGCTCGATACCCTGATCCGCGTGTCCAACAACGCCGTCGCCCAGCAGCCGACCAAGATGGGATTCCGGGCCGGGACCCAGGTCACCATCGACAATGCGCTCAAGATGATGATGGTGAAATCCGCCAACGACATGGCGGTCGCTTTGGCAGAGGGCGTCGGCGGCTCGATCGAAAATTTCGCCGGCGAGATGAACCGCGCGGCGCAGCGGCTGGGAATGGCGCAATCGAGCTTCGTCAATCCCAACGGGCTGCCCGACGAGAATCAGTTCACCTCGGCGCGCGACCTCGCCATCCTGGCCCGGGCGCTGATCCGGGAATTTCCCGAATACGATCTCTATTGGCACATCCCGGCGATCAAGCTCGGCAAGCGGGTCATGCGCAATTACAACACGCTGATCGACCGCTATCCCGGTGCCGACGGGATGAAGACCGGGTTCATCTGCTCGGCCGGGTTCAACCTGGTGGCAAGTGCGACGCGGGGCAACAAACGCCTGATCGCGGTGGTGCTGGGCGCGCCGTCCTCGAGCGTGCGCGCGGTGCAGGCCGCCCAGCTGCTGGAGAAGGGGTTCAGCCCCAATCCGCTCTCCTGGCTGCTGCCTTCGCTCGGCACCGTCGATGCGCTGACCGCGATCGCGGCGTCCCCTCCCGACCTTCACGAGGCGATGTGCGGCAAGCACCGTCACCGCCCGGCGGCGGAGACCGAAGAGGAGCCGACGGACACCCCCAGTGATCCGGACGCCGCCTCGGCCTATGCGGCGATGAACCAGAGCCTGCGCGCCCAGAAGGTCGTGCTGGGGCCGCTGATCCCCTCCATGCCGCCGATCGAGGTGTTCGTCGGCGCATCCAAGCCGCGCCCGCGGCCGGTGGTCGCGCGCTCCTCGGCCTCCGGCGCCGGCACTGCCGCCAGGAAGCCCGCAGACACCAAGTCCGCCGCGACCAAGCCGGCGGGGCCGAAGAAGCCGAGCACGGTTGCGGCGCCTTCCTCCCCCAAGCCGCAGCCCCGGCCGGGCTCCTGACGGCGCACCTGTTCGTGAAATTTTAGATCATCGGAGCGGCACGCTCCGTCACCCTCTCCCCTTGCGGGAGAGGGTGGGGAGCATAGGCGGCCTACGGCCGCCGTTGAATAGAACGCCGACGCTAAGTGTCGGCTATGGCATGCCGCCGAGCCGGGTGAGGGGTTCTTCCTTCGAGCGCACACAATACCCCTCACCCGGTCGATCCTCGTTCCACTCGGATCGACCACCCTCTCCCGCGTCCAAGTCGGATGTTTCCGACTTGGACCAATCTAAAGATGGCCAAACCCGGGAACACCCGGGTTTGGGTGGGAGAGGGAAAGTGCGCAAGCGGCATGGCCGTGTCGCGCTTGCCACGCTATCGGCCCTCCCCGATAGTGCCGGACAACGGCGCTCCAATAAGCGCCGGCAGCTTGGCGGGGGAAACGCATGGGGTTGATCGAGCGGCTGAAGGGCGACGTCACCTTCCTTCGGGGCGCGCTGCGGGCGCTCAGGATGACGACGCCGATCGCCAAAAATCCGACCCGGGTATTCCCCATCGTCGTCGAGGAGCTCGCGGAGAAATTCGGCGACGCGCCGGCCTTGCTTTCGGCCCGCGAGCACCTGAGCTATCGCGAGCTTTCCGAGCGCGCCAACCGCTATGCGCGCTGGGCGCGCGCAAACGGCCTCGCCAAGGGCGAGACCGTCTGCCTGCTGATGCCGAACCGCCCGGAATACATGGCGATCTGGCTCGGCATCACGCGCGCCGGCGGCGTCGTGGCGCTCGTCAACACCAATCTCACCGGCCCCTCGCTCGCGCACTCGATCAACATCGTCGAGCCCGAGCACGTGATCGTCGCCGCCGAGCTCCTGCCGGCGTTGGCGACCGCGCAGGCGCAGCTGACGACCAACGCGAAAATCTGGGCGCACGGAGCCGACGGCGAGTTTCCCCGCATCGACCACGCCATCGCGGATTGCTCGCCGCAGAAGCTTGCGGGCTCCGAGCGCCCTGCGCTCACCATCGAGGACCGGGCGCTCTACATCTACACCTCCGGCACCACCGGCTTGCCCAAGCCCGCGAACATCAATCACTACCGGCTGATGCTGGCGAGCCACGGTTTTGCCGGCGTGATGGATACGCGGCCCGAGGACCGCATGTACGACGCGCTGCCGATGTATCACACCAACGGCGGCGTGGTGGCGACCGGTGCGATGCTGGTGCGCGGCGGGTCGGTCGTCATCCGCGAGAAATTCTCCGCGCGCGAATTCTGGGACGACGTCGTTTCCTGGGACTGCACGCTGTTCTTCTACATCGGCGAGCTGTGCCGCTACCTGACGAACTGCCCGGTGAACGCCAACGAGACCCGGCACCGGATCCGGCTGTGCTGCGGCAACGGCTTGCGCCCCGACGTGTGGCCGGATTTCGCCCGCCGCTTCCGCATCCCGCGGATTCTCGAGTTCTACGCCGCCACCGAGGGCAACGTCTCGACCTTCAATTTCGAGGGCAAGCCCGGCGCGGTCGGTCGCATTCCCTGGTTCATGGCGCACCGCTTCCCGACGAAGATCGTCAAGTTCGACGTCGAGAAGGAGCAGCCGGTGCGCGATGCGCAGGGCTTCTGCGTCGAGTGCGCGCCCAACGAAGCCGGCGAGGCGATCGGAAAGATCCTCAACGATCCTTCCAAGCCCGCGAACCGCTTCGAAGGCTATGCGGTCAAGGCCGAGACCGAGAAAAAGATCCTGCGCGACGTGTTCGAGCAAGGCGACATGTGGTTCCGCACCGGCGACCTGTTGCGCAAGGACGAGCAGGGCTATTTCTATTTCGTCGATCGCATCGGCGACACGTTCCGCTGGAAGGGCGAGAACGTCTCGACTTCGGAAGTGTCCGAGGCGATCACATCATTTCCCGGCGTTGCCGAGGCCAACGTTTACGGCGTCAGCATCCCGGGCAGGGACGGCCGCGCCGGGATGGCGGCGCTCGTCACCGACGGCGATATCGATCTTGCGGCGCTGCGCGAGCACCTCGTTCAGCGACTGCCCGACTACGCCCGGCCGCTGTTCCTGCGCACCCGCGACGAGCTCGACGTCACCGGCACGTTCAAGCAGAAGAAGATCGACCTGGTGCGCGAGGGTTTCGATCCGTCGGCCACGACCGACCCGATCTTCTTCGACAACCAGGAGGCGCGCGCGTTCGTGCGACTCGACGGCCCCCTCTACGACCGCATCGTCGCCGGCGCGGTGCGCGTGTGACGCAAGTGGGGGGCATCGCCAGCGCCGAGGAGGTGCTCGCCTTCTGGCGCGCGACCGGGCCGACGAAATGGTTCGAGCGCGACGACGCCTTGGACGCCGAGATCCGCGCCAGATTCCTTGCGACCTACGAGGCCGCGGCAGCGGGCCGGCTCGAGCATTGGCAAACGACGCCCGACGGCACGCTGGGACTCCTCATCCTGCTCGATCAGTTTCCCCGTAACCTGTTCCGGGGCGACGCGCGCACGTTCGCAACCGATGCGACGGCGCGCGCGATTACCGAACGGGCGATCGCGCGGGGCACCGACCGGCTGTTGCCACTCCCGGAGCGCCGTTTCTTTTATCTGCCGCTGATGCACTCGGAGAATCTCGCCGACCAGGAGCGCTGCATCGCATTGTGCCGCGACGCCGGCGACGCCGAAGGCGAAAAATACGCCGAGATCCATGCCGACGTCATCCGCCGCTTCGGGCGCTTTCCCCACCGCAATCGCGTGCTCGGTCGCGAGACCACGGCGCAAGAGCGCGCCTTTCTCGAGGCCGGCGGATTTCCCGGCTGAGCAGCAACCTCACCCCCGCTCGCGCAGCAGCCGGCGGATCACCTTGCCGGTGGTGGTCATCGGCATGTCGTCGATGAACGCCACTTCGCGCGGGTATTCGTGCGCGGAGAGTTTCGTGCGCACGAAATTGCGGATCTCGGCGGCGAGCGCCTCAGAAGGCTGGTGGCCCGGTTTGAGCACCACGAACGCCTTGACGATCTCGGTGCGCAGCGGGTCGGGCTTGCCGACCACCGCCGCGAGCGCCACCGCCGGGTGCCGGATCAGGCAATCCTCGATCTCGCCGGGCCCGATGCGATAGCCCGACGACGTGATCACGTCGTCGTCGCGGCCGACGAAATGGAAATAGCCGTCCTCGTCGACGATGCCCTGGTCGCCGGTAGTCATCCAATCGCCGACGAACTTTTCGTTCGTCGCCTCCTCGCGTCCCCAATATTGCAGGAACATCACGGGATCCGGCCGTTTCACCGCGATCTGGCCGAGCTCGCCCGCGGGCGCGAGCGCGCCGTCGGGGCGGATCACCGCGACCTGATGGCCGGGCACCGGCTTGCCGATGGCGCCCGGCCGCGACACCCCGATCGAAGCGCAGGAGGAGAGCACGAGGTTGCACTCGGTCTGGCCGTAGAACTCGTTGATGACGAGACCGAGCGCGGACCGGCCCCATTCGAAGGTCTCGATGCCGAGCGATTCGCCCCCGGAGCCGAGCGTCCGCAGCCTGAGGTCATGCCGGCCGCGCGGATTTCCCGCCAAGCGCAGCATGCGCAGCGCGGTCGGCGCCACGAAGGCGTTGCGCACCCCCGCCCCGCTCATCAGCGCGAACGCCTCCTCGGGATCGAATTTTTCGATTCGTTTTGCCACCACCGGAACGCCGAAATGCAGGCTCGGCAGCAGCACGTCGAGCAGCCCGCCGGCCCAGGCCCAGTCGGACGGCGTCCAGAACCGGTCGCCCGGCTGCGGGAAGAAATCGTGCGGCAATTCCACGCCCGGCAAATGCCCGAGCAGGACGCGGTGGCCGTGCAGCGCGCCCTTGGGCGGCCCGGTGGTGCCCGACGTATAGATCATCATCGCCGGATCGTCCGGCCCGGTTTCGACCGGCGTGAAGCCCGCGACGGCACGCTCGACCGTATCGCCGAAACCCTTCGCGCCGTCGCCCGGTCCGTCGGTCGAGAGCACGAGGCGAAGCTCGGGAAGGTTTTCGCGGATCTCGGCGATCTTCGCCGCGCCCTGCGCGTTGGTCACCACCGCCTTGGCGCCGGAATTCTGCAAGCGGTATTCCAGCGCATCGACGCCGAACAGCACCGCGAGCGGCAGCGCCACCGCGCCGAGCTTGTAGACGGCGACGTGGGAGATGACGACTTCCGGCATTTGCGGCAGGAGAATCGCGACGCGGTCGCCGCGCGCGATGCCGTGGGCCGAGAGCGCGTTGGCGAGCCGGTCCGAGCGCTCCTTGAGCCAGCCGAAGCGGATCTCCTCGCTCGTGCCGTCGGCGCGCAAATGGACGAGCGCCAGCCGGTCCGGGTCGCGCTCGGCCCAGCGATCGCACACGTCGACGCCGATGTTGTAGCGCGCCGGCACCTGCCAGCGGAATTTGCGGTAGAGCTCGTCGTAATCCGTTATGTGCGGCAGCATGGCGCTTCGAGCTTATACCAGGCGACAAAACAGTGCCTCGTTATGATCATCCCCTGAGCGAGCTGCAAACTGGACAGGCTCCCTCTCCCCGTTGGGGAGAGGGTTGGGGTGAGGGGGCTACGCCTTCGAGAGATCAAAAACCCCTCACCCAATCCCTCTCCCACCAAACCCGGGTGTTCCCGGGTTTGGCAATATCAATCGGTCCAAGTCGGAAACATCCGACTTGGACTGGGGAGAGGGAGCAGGCCGAGCGAGTCGAGGCTCAGCCGCGCTTCTCGTCCGGCGCGGCGAGGATCAGCGACCAGAACACCTTGTATTTGGAGCTCGGCATGTAGACTGCGGCAATCCCCATCCGGGTGGCGCCCGCGAGCAGCATGTTGCCGCGATGCGAGGGGGAATCGCGCCAGCCGGAGAATGCCTCGGCGAGCGTGTGATATCCGGCGCCGATGTTCTCCGCCGCGATTTTCGCATCGAATCCCGAGGCTTTGACCCGCCCGGTGACGTTGCGGCCGGTGCCCTGGTCGAGCTTGTCGCGCGCGGCCATGGCCCGCGCCTGCTCCTGCGCGATTCGCATCAGGATGGGATCGAGCTCGACCGCAGAGAGGCCGTTGTTCTGCCGGTAGCCGGAAATCATCGATTGCGCCGCGGAGGCATCGAGCTCGGTGCCGGGTTCCGCGAGGCTGCGATAAAAACTCGGCTGCGCCGGCGGCTCGCGCGGCGCGCAGCCGGCGAGCGCCGCCAGCGCGAGCAGACAAGCCGGAACGTATCGATGATTCGGCATGAGCCTTTGGAATCGAGTACGATGGCAGACCCGTGAACCATGGCGGGCCAATATGTCAAGCAAACGGCCGAAACCGATCTCGCCCCGGCTCGATGAATGGCTGCGGCAGCAAGTGGATGAGGCTTTCGCCGATCCTCGGCCGAACGTGCCGGCACGGGATGTGTTCAAACGGCTGCGCGCTCACCACGCGGAGCGCAAGCGCCAAGCGGAACAAGAGACCTTAGCGGCCTCTCTTCGTTCGGCCTCACGACCAAACTGAGGCTGCGACACTTGCGCGCTTCCACGGCCCCAGGTAAGCCGCCGGCAGAAGCGACCGATCTGGGTCCTTACAACCTGTCGATCCAAGTGCTGATCTCTTTGAGGATTTGCTGGAAAGTCGGCTTGTCGCCGTAGTAAAGCGCGGAGCTTTCGGCAAACGCCTTTGCATACGCTTCGCGCGTCTCGGGATCGGCCAGAATAAACGCCTGGTTTTGGGCGATGTTGGGATTGTCGCCGCCGCGGAATCGCCTCGTCTTATGCGCTTGATAGTCAGCCGTGCCGATGAACGCCCGCACCTCCGGGCGTCGGAGCAGGCTGTAGACATCGTAGTAATGCCTCATGAAATCGATCGGAAACTCCCGCGACGCCTGTTGCTGGCGGAATTTCGTCGAAACGGTCTGGAGCTTCTCGACGAAAGTGTAGCCGGGGTCATAACAAACGACAGCCTTTGCCCGGTTGTCGATGATCGGCACTTTGTCGGCTGCATAGTCATAGAGCCACGAGCTGATGTCCCTTTTGGTGTTCGGGGTCACGTCGTCGAAACCGAGTTCCAGCAACACGCCCGGCCTGAGGCCGTCCAAGGTCTTGACATGGGTTTTATAGAAAAGCCGGATGCCGGCGCTCATCAGCGTCTTGTTGTCAAAGGCCGTGTCGCGCTCGACCTCTTCGATGCCGTTGATGCGGATCGTTTTCGCCAACCAGTCGTAAAAGTCCCTGCGGCTTTGGATATGCGCGGGCTTGTGTGATTGCGTCCGGTCTTCACATCCCGGTCCTTGGGAGGCTCGATCCGGATATCGATATCCTCCGAGAACCGGTTGATGATCTGAAAACCTTTCGAGAGGGACGTGCCGCCCTTCAACTCGAACGTCATGCCCAACTGCTGAAGGCCGTAGAGGCAGTGCATGATCCAATAGTCTTTTTCGACCAAGGCCGGATCGACGCCTTTTTGCTGCGCGACGATGCGGATCAGCTCGGGGAATTGCGGGTGGTTATGAAGAAAGTCAGCGGACATGAGTCACCATGTCCGCTTTCAGGGCTTCGGAGAAGAACTTCTTCGTGCGCACATTGCCATAGTCGCGCGCGGCCCGTTGCAGCCGGGGCACGTCATACGACCCGGCGCGTTCCTTCACGCGTGCAAGCACCTCGCTCTTGCTTTCGGCGAGTCGATCTACGTTATTCACAAGATCGACCAATAGGAATTCCCTGCTCAGCGTCCTGGGAAAAGCCGGTTTGACGCGGAAGTCAAACGCCCGCCCGCCGAGCGAGTACAGCCCGTGACGCTTGTGATTATAAACGACGGTCTTGTCGTAAAGCTGGGTCGTGCCGACTCCAAGGCTGTTGTAGGCGTTGGGCGACGCCAGAAGAAAGCGGTGATCCTTCAGGAAGGTCCGGACCAACTTGTCATCCTCCGCCGGCGCTTTCCCGAACACAGTATCTTTCGGATAGGCGTAGAGACCGCCGGCCAGCTTGGTCAGCGTTCCATCGTCTTGCAGTTGCTTGAGGTGCCGATCGACCGCATTCGACCAGCGCGCCAGGTCCTCGCGGCGATAGACCCGTCCCGGCCGCAGATGCTTCTTGAGTGCCTGAAGTCTTGTCATGCCGATAATATAGTGAAAAGGTTGGCAGTCTGCAATATTTTTCATTGACAAATCATGCAATATCGCGGTGGTTGTTTTATCAGGCTAGGCGTTTTTGTTTGATTTATGATAAGTAAATCAATGTGTTACAGTAGCCTTGTCTCCCACACGGGAGAAGGGGAGAGCGCAAGCGACAAAGCTTCGCGTTTCATCGTGACGCAAAGCGCAGGAAGCCGCGCAGGATTAGCTCTCAGGACGAGTGATCCTCACCGCGACTTGCCTTCCTCGACCGCGCGGCCGAGCGCCGGGTTCTTGGCAAAGAAACCATCCGGGACGAACCGCACGGAGAGTTTCATGTTCGGCATCAGCGGATAGTCCTCGGGGCGCACCACGTGCGTCTCGCCCAGCGAATACCACACCACGACATCGCGATCGTAGATGCTCTCCTCGCCGGCGTAATGATAGAGCGTGTCGTCGTAATGCGCGGGCGCCTGATTGGGATATTTGCCGTCGGCAAAAAGCTCGCCGTCGCGATAGGGCGTCACCCAGAGGTGGTGAAAGGTGAAGCCGGCCGGCCCCTTCTCGCGCGAGCGCGGAAAGATCGTTGCGGTATTCTCGACCGGCACGATGGCATAGCCGGCCGGCCGGCCCGTGGGGCCGAGGACCGACGGATTGTAGACCGTCCAGCTTCGCGCGTTCTCGTCATCGGCCTCGCGCTTGGCCTCCGCGGCCTTGCCGAGCACCCGGTGGGTGACGGTGAAATACGGCGTGGTGTCGGGGTCCTGCCCGGACGCCGCGACCCGCTTCACCTCGTTTTCCATGACCGCGTTGCTCACGCCGTCGACATCGAAATCGAGCCGCAGGTTGAACCAATGCTGGTGATCGACGCCGACCACATGCGGGTGAACCATCGTGCCGTAGAAATCCTCCGGCGCCGGTCGCGACTCCTCGCCGCCGCCGGCGTCCGTTCCCGGACGCAGCGTCTCGCACCATTGGCATTTCCCGGCGTTCGCCAGCTTGGTGAGGATCTGGCCGGCGAGCTCCGCCTCGAAGGCGAACGAGCCGTCCTGCTTGAATACCCAGTTCAACCCGTAGGCATAATTCCCCGCGGACGCCAGGAAGCCGATGACCAGCTCGGTCGCGCGCGCCTGGATGGTCGCCTCGTCCTGCCGGTAATACATCAGCATTCCGGCATCGCGCTCGTAGACGTAGATGCGATCGCGCAATACGCGGCCGAAACTCGGGGCGTCGGCATCCGGCAGCAGGGGGCTCAGCGTGACGGCGTTCGCCGGCACTTCGCGGCCCGGCGCCACCGGGACCGAAAGGTGACCCAGGCCGAAATTGCCTTCGTCGAGAAATTCCATCCACGGCCACGCCCGGGTCGGATCGCCGTAGCGGCTGATCACCTCCGCCACCGATGCGCGGTAGAGAATCGAGCGCCTAATGCCGTTGTCATCGAACCGGACCTGATGCAGCACCAGGCCTTCGCGGACGTTGAAGCCAAAGCGCAATCGCCAATTCTGCCACCGGATCGCATTGCCCTCGATGGCGACATTCGGGCCCTGCGCCCGCACCGGGCGGAGCGGCTTTACCGGCGTCGCTGCCCCGCGCACCTTCGCATCGAAGACGTCGTGGGGGACTTTCCGGTTCGGCACCCCGGGAACGTCGTAGAATTGCACGACGCGCCCGGCATGAACGTCGACGACCGCCATCACCGAATCCAGGATCGGGCCGAAATTGTCGATCGCGTCCTGATCGGAGATGAACAGCACCCGAACCAGCCGGCCGGTCTCGCCCGCGAGCGCCGGATCCTCGCCCACGCCGAGGATCAGCTCGCGAACCGACTCCGATATCGCGCCGGGGATATTGAGCCCGTGCCGCACCAGCGCTTCCTTGATCTTCGGCTCGGCATCGAGGATTTGGCGCGCGCGCTTGAGATCGTAATCGGTCAGGCCCGGCTGCAGCGGCGCCAGATCCTGCACCGCATCGAGGTGCCGCGCGGCGAGATCGATGGTGACGGCGAAGCTCTGGTGGCGGCCGAAATCGAGGGCCGCAAGTCGGGCCCGGCGCGGATACCCATGACCCGGCTCGAAGCGCTCGACCAGCGATTTCGCCGGCTCCTCGAGCTCGATCCAGGCGAATTTCGTCTCGGGCGAGAAGCGTCCGCTGTCCGCCAGCACGTCGCGGATCACGAGGAGCTCCTCGTGGTCGAGCGGATCGAGCGGATGCTTCGGCGCGGCGCCGGCGCCGCAGAGGCATGCCGACGCGCAGCACAGAACGAGCGCCAGGACCGTTTTGCGTGTGCCCAGGACCGCCGCGGGCCGGCGGCTTCGCCAGAACAATTCGCACCACGACGGCATTTCGGCTCCGTTGCCAGGATCGGAGATCAGAGCCCGGCATTCTGGCAAAAACTTGCGGCCTGGCTACCGACGCCGAGCCCGACGACCGGGGCCTAGCCTTCGACCGGCCGATCCTCTATAAGCGCGCCTTCCTGATTTTGCCGAACGTGCCGGGCCGTCGCTGCCTGGACGCCCATACCAGGGAGAATCCAGCCCATGGCCGTGCCGAAACGCAAAGTGTCGCCCTCGAGGCGCGGCATGCGACGCTCCGCCGACGCCTTGCGCAAGCCGACGTATATCGAGGACAAGGATTCCGGCGAGCTGCGCCGTCCGCACCACATCGACCCCAAGACCGGCATGTACAAGGGCCGCCAGGTCCTCAAGCCCAAGACCGAGATCTGAGCGCCCGCTCGCGATCTGCCGGCACGCCCCATCCCGCCCGTAAACGCACGGGGAACCGGCCTCCGCGGCCCGTCCTGCGGCGGGCTCGCCCGTGCTCTCCCCGTAGAACCGCCTGTTGGAAGCTTGCCCGCCCGCGCGCTAGACTGGAAGCGCGCGGCCGGGGGCGGGGCTCGCATCCATTTGCCATTGGTGTCTGCCGAGGCCGGTCCGCCCCCGCCCGAGGAGGCCCGATCCGTGTTCCTCATTGGTTTTCCCCTGCTGATCATCCCGCTTGCGATCTACAACATGATCGTATTCCTCACCCCGGGCGTGCTGTGGACCGACAAGGTCGCGACGGTGGCGATGCCGTCCCAGGCCGAATGGGCGGTCACCTTCGGCGACGTGGTGATCGCGAGTGCATTGTTTCTGCTGTTCGTCGAGGCGCTCAAGGCGAGCCGGGCCGCCGGCAAACCGATGCTGGACCACTTCCTCTCGATGCTGGTGTTCCTGGCGGCGCTTGCCGAGTTCCTGCTGGTGAAAGAGGCCGCCACCTCGACCTTTGCGGTGATCACCGCGATCTGCCTCGTCGATCTCGCCGAAGGGCTGGCGATCTCCGGGCGCGCCGCGCGCCATCGGCGGATCATCGAGCGCCTCGAAGCGCAGGCGCCCGGCCAATGAAAGGCCGTCTCCCGCGCACGGCCTGAAACCCGCCATGCACCGCGATTTTCATTTCCCCGGGCGCTCGCCGGTGATCGCCCGCGAGGGCATGGCCGCAACGTCGCACCCGCTCGCCAGCCTTGCGGCGATCGAGGCGCTCCGCGCCGGCGGCAATGCAGCGGACGCCGCAATCGCCGCGGTTGCGGTGCTCGGCGTCGTCGAGCCGCAGATGACCGGCATCGGCGGCGACTGCTTCTGCCTCGTCGCCAAGCCGAGTGCGCCGATCTGGGGCTACAACGGATCCGGACGGACCGGCGCCCGCATGCGGCTCGAAATGCTCGGCACCGCCGCAAGTGTCGGCCTCGATTCGATCCATGCAGTCACCGTTCCGGGAGCCGTCGAGGCGTGGGCGACGATTCTGGCGGCTCACGGCCGCTTCGGGCTCGACCGCGCGCTCGCCCCCGCGATCCATTACGCGCAAGCGGGATTCCCGGTCGCCGCCCGCGTCGCGTTCGACTGGTCCTCGCTGGTCGAGCGGCTGCGGCGCGACGCCGGCGCCGCGCGGCATTTCCTCGTCGGCGGCCGCGCGCCCGAAGCCGGCGAGGTGCTGCGGTTTCCGGCGCTTGCCGCGACCCTGAAGACCATCGCGGCGCACGGGCCCGCCGCGTTCTATCGCGGTCCCATCGCGCAGGACATCGTCGCGACCGTGGCGGCTCGCGGCGGAGTTCTGGCAATGGAAGATTTCGCCGAGCACCGCGGCGACGCAGTAACGCCGATTGCCACCAACTATCGCGGTCTCGATGTGGTCGAGCTTCCGCCCAACGGCCAAGGCCTCACCGCGCTCGTGATGCTCAACATCCTCGAGCATTTCGATCTCGCCGCGCTCGATCCGCTCGGCCCCGAGCGCTTTCACCTCGTGCTCGAAGCGGCGCGGCTCGCCTATTCGTTGCGCGACACGCACCTTGCCGACCCGGCCTTCATGCGCACCGATGTTTCCGGCCTGATCGACAAGCGTTTCGCGGCAACGCTCGCCGGCCGCATCGATCCGGCCAAGCGCGTCGCCCTGCCGAACGCGCCGATCACCGGCGGCAATACCGTATATCTCAGCGTCGTCGATCGCGACCGCATGGCGGTGTCGCTCATCAACTCGCTGTTCTCGCATTTCGGCGTCGGCATCGCCACCGAAGCGACCGGGATCATGCTGCACAATCGCGGCGCCTGCTTCGTGACCGAGCCGGAGCACCCCAACGCGATCGGGCCGCGCAAACGCCCGATGCACACCATCATTCCCGCGCTGGCGCTGCGCGACGGGCGGTGCGAGCTCGCCTTCGGGGTGATGGGCAGCCATTTTCAGCCGATGGGTCACACCCATTTCCTGCTGAACGTCATCGACTACGCAATGGACGTGCAGCGCGCGATCGACTTTCCCCGGGCGTTCTTCGAGGGCGAACGCACGCTGGTCGAGCGCGGCGTCCCCCGATCCACCATCGAGGGGCTCGAGGCCCGCGGCCATGAGGTCGCGCTGACGGCGGCGCCGTGGGGCGGCGGCCAGGCGATCCGCATCGATTGGGACCGCGGCACGCTGACCGGAGGATCGGATCCGCGCAAGGACGGCGCCGCGCTGGGGTATTGAGGCTCTGCTCGATCCGCGCTGTCCCATATCGGCACACCCCGCGCGATCGCCGCGCTTTGCCAAATCTTTAGAGGTCCTGGCTAGCTTGCACGGTCCCGCCCCATCCCACGGGCGTATCCAAGGATCGCTCGTGCGCCAGCGGAAGAGCTCGATCCCCGGTCGCCCCGCGGTGTCGGAGGGGTCCGCGTCGGACGCGGCGCCGCTTTCCCCGCTCGGGCCGCACGAGGTCGCCGCCATCCTCTCCTCGATCGGGGAGGCGGCCTACCAATGGGACCTCAAGTCCGATGCGCTGTCATGGGCGGACAACGCCCCCGCGGTGCTCACGGTCGGGGACGTGGCTCGGATCGCGACCGGCCGCTCCTATGCCCGCCATCTCGATCCGGCGAATCTCCTGACCCGCTTCGACGCGGTCACGCGCTCGGGCGACCGCGACACCGGCAGCGGGGTGCCCTTCCAGGTCCAATATTGTTTCTGCCCGCGCCCGACCGACGGCTGCAAGCTGTGGGTCGAGGACACGGGTCGCTGGTTTGCCGGCCCCGACGGCCGCCCGATGCAGGCCTCCGGCGTGGTGCGGGTCATCAACGAGCGCCATGCGCGCGAGGAGCATCTCGCCTATCTGTCGCGCTTCGACGGGCTGACCGGCGAGATGAACCGTCTGCAGCTCATCGAGGTGCTGCGAGCAGCCGTCGAGGAAGCGAACCGGCACCCCTCCTGCGGATTTCTGCTGGCCAGCGTCGACAATCTCGCGCTCCTCAACGAGGCCTACGGATTCGCCGTCGCCGACGAAGTGATCTCCGCGATCGCCAAGCGCATTCGCGCCAGGATGCGCGGCGGCGATACCCTCGGCCGGTTCTCGGGCAACAAGCTCGGTGTCGTGCTCAAGAACTGCACGGCCGACGAGATCACCGCCGCCGCCCAAAGGCTGCTCGCAGCGGTACGCGAGGAGGTGGTGACGACCAGTGCCGGAGCCATTGCGGCCACGATCACCATCGGCGGGATCATGGCGCCGCGCCACGCGCGCAACGCGGAGGAGGTGCTCGCCCGGGCGCAGGAGGCGCTGGAAGTCGCGAAGGTGAAGCGTCGCGGCTCATTCGAGCTCTATCAGCCGAGCGCCGAACGCGAAGTGCTGCGCCGGGAGAATATCCGCGCCAGCGACGAGATCGTGGCGGCGCTCAACGAGCGCCGCATCCTGCTCGCATTCGAGCCGATCGTGGAGGTCGCTTCACGCAAGCCGCGCTTTTACGAGTGCCTGATGCGCATCCGGCGCCCCGACGGCACGCTCACTTCCTCGGCGGCGATCATTCCGGTTGCGGAGCGTCTCGGCCTCGTCCGCCTGATCGACCATCGCATGCTCGAGCTCGCCATGAACGAGCTCGCCGCGACCCCGGAGCTTCATGCCAGCCTCAATCTGTCCTCGGGTTCCACCACGGATCCGGATTGGTGGTCTGCACTCGAGGCGCAACTTCGTGCCCACCCGGGCATCGCCGGGCGGCTCATCCTGGAGATCACCGAAACCGCCGCGATCCACAACCTCGACGAGACGCGGGATTTCGTGGCGCGCGCCAAGGCTTTCGGCTGCCGGATCGCCATCGACGATTTCGGCGCCGGGTTCACCTCGTTCCGCAGCCTGCGCAAGCTCGGCGTCGACATGATCAAGATCGACGGCGCCTTCGTTCAGAACCTGGCCCGCTGCGAGGACGATCGGGTCTTCGTGCGCACCTTGATCGAGCTGGGCCGGGGCTTGGGGGTTCAGACGGTCGCCGAATGGGTGCAGGATGAGGAAACCGCCGCGCTGCTGAAGGCCTGGGGCTGCGATTTCATGCAGGGCGAACTGACCGGAAGCGCGGAAATACCTGGCGCAGAGATCGGAATCCGGCAGCGTAGGGCTTGAAGCCCGTCATTCCGGTCGAGCGCGCAAGCGCGAGCGCCGGCACCAATAACCTTCTCGCGTCATGGCCGGGCTTGTCCCGGCCAACCACGTCCTTGAACGTGGATGCCCGGCACGGGGCCGGGCATGACAGCTCATTACGTCTCCTGCTTCTCGCCCCCGGTGAGCCGATCGAGCCGCTTCTGCATCTCGGAGAGCTGGCGTTTGAGCTCGTCGATCTCGGTTCCCGGCGCCTGCGATTTGTCCTCTTCGGCTGCCTGACCCTCGCGTCGGGCGAACGGCGCGAACATCGCGAATGCGCGCTCGAACATCTCCATGTTGCGGCGAACCTGGTCCTCGAGCGGGCCGAAGGTGCCGACCCCGAACGCTTGCGCCATCTGCTGGCGGAATTTTTCCTGCTCGCGGGTCAGCGATTCGATCGACACTTCGAGATAGCGCGGCACCAGCATCTGCATGCTGTCGCCGTAGAAGCGGATCAGCTGGCGCAGAAAGGCGATCGGCAGCAGATTCTGGCCTTCCTTGTTCTCTTGCTCGAAAATGATCTGGGCGAGCACCGATCGGGTGATGTCCTCGCCGGTCTTGGCGTCATAGACGACGAAGTCCTCGCCCTTCTTCACCAGGGAGGCCAAGTCTTCCAGGGTCACATAGGTGCTGGTGCCGGTATTGTAGAGCCGACGGTTGGCGTATTTCTTGATCGTGATCGGTTCGGTGGACTTGGCCATGTCGATTCGGTCGGTTCCGGCCTCGCTGCACTAGAAAATAAGCATTTTCCCCGGCGGGGGGCCACCGTTTTGTGCATCGAGTGCCCGTCGGCCGCTGGAATGCCGGCTTTTCGGCTTGGCCCCGGAACGGGGCATTGTTGACCTGGATCATTGAAAGGGCGTACTGCCCTACCGAGGATGCGCCCCCAGGGAAACCGGCACGGAGCGGCATGTCCCGGCTGGTCTTTCCATTCGCCCGCCATTAAGTCTCACCCGAGATCCCGTTGGAAAGGAGTTTCGCAATGAAGGACGACATCGTCATTGTCGGTGCTGCACGCACGGCCGTCGGCGCATTCAACGGCGCGCTCGCGGGCTTGCCGGCTCACGAGCTCGGCAAAGTCGCGATCACGGCGGCGCTCAAGCGAGCAGGGGTCGATCCCGGCAGCGTATCCGAGGTCATCATGGGTCAGATCCTCACCGCCGGGCAGGGCCAGAACCCGGCGCGGCAGGCTTCCATCGCGGCGGGACTGCCGGTCGAGATCCCCGCCTGGGGCGTCAACCAATTGTGCGGCTCGGGATTGCGCACGGTCGCGCTCGGCTATCAGGCGATCCTCAACGGGGATTCGGACATCGTGGTCGCGGGCGGCCAGGAGTCGATGAGCCAGGCCCCGCATTGCGCCCATCTGCGCAACGGCACCAAGATGGGCGGGCTCGAGCTCGTCGACACCATGCTCAAGGACGGCCTGTGGGACGCCTTCAACGGCTACCACATGGGCAACACCGCCGAGAACGTCGCCAAGCAATGGCAGATCACCCGGCGCCAGCAGGACGAGCTCGCGGTTGCCTCCCAGAACAAGGCGGAAGCCGCCCAGAAGAGCGGCAGGTTCAAGGACGAGATCACCCCGATCACCATCAAGACCCGCAAGGGCGACGTGGTCGTCGATGCCGACGAGTTTCCCCGGCACGGGACCACGCTCGATTCCGTCTCCAAGCTCAAGCCCGCGTTCGATAAGGACGGAACGGTGACGGCGGGCAATGCCTCGGGCATCAACGACGGCGCCGCGGCCGTGGTGCTGATGAAGGCGAGCCAAGCCGCCAAGGAAGGCCGCAAGGTGCTCGCACGGATCGTTTCCTGGGCGCAGGCGGGAGTGGATCCCGCGATCATGGGCACCGGCCCGATCCCGTCCTCGCGCGCCGCGCTCAAGAAGGCCGGCTGGAAGGCCGACGATCTCGACCTCGTGGAGGCCAACGAGGCCTTCGCCGCGCAAGCCTGCGCGGTGAACAAGGACCTCGGCTGGGACCCCGCCAAGGTCAACGTCAACGGCGGCGCCATCGCCATCGGGCATCCGATCGGCGCTTCCGGGGCGCGGATACTGGTGACGCTGCTCCACGAGATGGAGAAGCGCAACGCCAAGAAGGGCCTCGCGACGCTCTGCATCGGCGGCGGCATGGGCATCGCCATGTGCGTGGAGCGCAACTGAAGTCGCTTTTCTCGGGCGGAGCGCCCGATGCTGCGCGGCGCTCCGCCCCGATCCCTGAGCAAGACGGCGAGATCGGGCGCAGAACAGCCGATCCGAGATCCGGGAGGAATGCATCATGGCTCGCGTTGGGGTGGTCACCGGCGGCACGCGCGGCATCGGTGCTGCGATTTCCAAGGCATTGAGCGCTGCCGGCTGCAAGGTCGCCGCCAATTACGGCGGCAACGACGAGGCCGCGCAGAAATTCAAGGCCGCGACCGGCATCCCGGTCTATAAATGGGACGTCGGTTCCTACGAGGCCTGCGCCGCCGGCCTGAAGAAGATCGAGGCGGAGCTGGGCCCCGTCGATATTCTGGTCAACAACGCCGGGATTACCCGTGACACCATGTTCCACCGCATGACTCCCGAGCAGTGGACCCAAGTCATCAACACGAATTTGAATTCGCTGTTCAACATGTGCCGCCCGGTGATCGAGGGCATGCGGCAGCGCAAATTCGGGCGCATCATCAACATCTCGTCGGTGAACGGGCAGAAGGGCCAGATGGGCCAGTCCAATTACTCGGCCGCGAAGGCGGGCGAGCTCGGGTTCACCAAGGCGCTGGCGCAGGAGAGCGCGAAGAGCGGCATCACCGTCAATGCCATTTGCCCCGGATATATCGGCACCGAGATGGTCCAGGCGGTCCCCAAGGACGTGCTCGAGAAGAACATCATTCCGCAGATCCCGGTGGGGCGGCTGGGCGAGCCGGAAGAGATCGCGCGCTGCGTCGTATTCCTGGCCTCGGATGACTCGAGCTTCATCACCGGCTCGACGCTGACCGCGAACGGCGGTCAATACATGATCTGACGTCGTCTTCGGTGGCCGACGGCGCAGCATTCTCGGCACCCCGTTCCGCCGCGACGCTCGTCGGCTTTTCCGCCGTGCTGATGTGGTCGTCGCTCGCGCTGCTCACCGCGTCTTCCGGGCAGGTGCCGCCGTTCCAGCTCGCCGCGATCAGCTTCGCGATCGGGGGCGGCATCGGGGCCGCCACCTGGGCGGTGCGCCCGGGCGCCGTGCGGGCGCTGCGGCAGCCGCCGGAAGTCTGGGCGCTCGGGGTGGGCGGCCTGTTCGGGTATCATGCGCTGTATTTCACCGCGCTCCGCCTCGCGCCGCCGGCCGAAGCCGGGCTCATCAATTATCTGTGGCCGCTGCTGATCGTGCTGTTCGCCGGCCTCTTGCCGCAGGAACGGCTGAAGCCGCATCACCTCGCCGGCGCGCTCCTGGGCCTCATCGGCACGATCGTGCTGGTCGCGAGCCGGGCCAACCTGGGGTTCGCCGAAGCCGATACACCCGGCTTGGCGGCGGCCTTCGTGGCGGCTTTCGTGTGGGCGACCTATTCGGTGCTGTCCCGCCAATTCGCGAGTGTGCCGACCGACGTGGTCGCGGCGTTCTGCTTGCTCGCCGCCGCCCTCGCCGCGATTTTCCATCTCGTCTTCGAGGAAACCGTGTGGCCGGCCGGGGCCCGCGAATGGCTGGCTACCGTCGGGCTCGGCCTCGGTCCGGTCGGGCTCGCCTTTTATGCGTGGGACATCGGCGTCAAGCGCGGCGACATTCGCGTGCTGGGCGCCGCCTCCTATGCGGCGCCGGTGCTTTCGACCTTGCTGCTGGTGCTCACCGGCTTTGCCGAGGCGACCGCGTCCCTGGCCGCCGCCGCAATCCTGATCGCGGGCGGCGGCCTGCTCGCGGCCAAAGATTTGCTGGTTCGTTCCTGATCGGCGCCTGACGAGGGTCGGGCATCGACAACATCAGAACCGGTCTTTTCTTCCCCGAATCTCCGCGAACACCTGCGCGGGCGGCGCGTTCGCCAATCCCACGGCCGCGGCAACCGCCGGCACGTCGGCGCGCAGGAACGGATTGACGGCTTTCTCCTGGCCGATCGTCGTCGGGATGGTGGGCTCCCCCGCGTCGGAGAGCCGGGAGACCTCTTCGGCCCGCGCGCGCAACGCGGAATTCTCCGGCTCGACGGTCAACGCGAAGCGCACATTCGCGGCGGTATACTCGTGGCCGCAATAGATCTTGGTCTCGTCGGGCAGGTCGCGCAGCTTGGCGAGCGATCGCCACATCATCTCCGGCGTGCCCTCGATCACGCGCCCGCAGCCGACCGAGAACAAGGTGTCCCCCACGAAGGCCATTCCCTCGGATTTGAACCAATAGGCGATGTGGCCGTTGGTGTGTCCCGGGGTCTCCAGCACGCTGGCGGCCAAGCTTCCGACCCGCACCGCATCCCCTTCCCGCACCGGAATGTCGACCAGCGGAATGCGCGAGGCCTCCCTGGCGGGCGCGACCACCCGGCAGCCGTAGCGCTGCTTCAGCGGCTCGATTCCGCCGGTGTGATCGCCATGATGGTGGGTCACCAGGATGTCGTTGAGCCGCCAGCCCGCCGCGGCGAGCGCAGCCTCGACGGCTGCCGCTTCGGGCGCGTCGATAGCCGCGGTCGCTCCGCTTACGGAATCGTGCAGGAGGACCCCGTAATTGTCCCGCAGGCACACGAATAGGCGCAGTTCGACCGACATGGCGGCGGACCCCGCAACAGAGGGCGCGACGCTAGCATGGCTGGCCGCCGCGACGTAAGCTCAAGCCGATCGGTTGCAAAGGATGGTCCGGCTCGGCGTCCGAGCGTAACGATTGCGCGCATGCCTCTCGATGTCGTCGATCTGCGCAATTTCTACGGCCAGGCTCTCGGCACGGTCGCGCGGCGCTTCGTCGGCCGGGGGATACGCGCACGCTGGCAGGACATGCACGGGCTGCGCCTGCTGGGGATCGGCTATCCGACCCCCTACCTCGGGCTGTTCCGCGACGAGGCGGAGCGGTGCCTCGCCTTCATGCCGGCCGCCCAGGGGGTGGTGAAATGGCCTTCCGACCGTCCGGCGCTCGCGGCCCTGGTGGATGACGATGAGCTGCCGCTGCCCGACGCGGTGGTCGACCGCGTGCTGCTCGTCCACGCGATCGAGACCTCGCAGAACGTCGGCGCTCTGCTGCGCGAGGTCTGGCGCGTGCTGGCGGCGGGCGGGCGGCTGCTCGTCGTGGTGCCGAATCGGCGCGGCGTATGGGCGCGGATCGACACCACGCCGTTCGGCTACGGCCACCCCTATTCGCGTCCCCAGATCACGCATTTGCTGCGCGAGACCTGGTTCACGCCTACCGGCTGGGACGAGGCGCTCTACGTCCCGCCGATTCCCCGCAAATGGTTCCTGCGCTCGGCGATCGCCTGGGAACGCACCGGGCACGCGCTCTCCGCGCCGTTTGCCGGCGTTCACATCGTCGAGGCGACCAAGCAGGTCTATCGCGCGGTCCCGGCCCGGCGCGAACGACGCCGCCTCGTGCCCGCGCTCGATCCGGTGCTGGCACCCTCGCCGGGCGGCGTACCCGGATAGCCCCTCCCGGGTGGTCATCGCCCGGCTCGTCCGGGCGACCTAGTATCCGCGGAATGGACGCGCGCTTCTGCGAGCTCCCACCGCCTCCTGGTACTGGGTGGCCCGCCTTCGCGGGCCATGACGAAGCGGAGTTTATCTCACTCGTTGGTCGGACCGCCGGTGCCGCTCGGCCCCGGCGGAGGGCCAGGCTCCTCGGCCGGTCCGCTCGAAGCTTGCTGCGGGGATCCCGGCATTTCGCCGCGGGGACCGTGCCGGCGCCGGCGCCGGCGGTGCAGCGGGAAGCGATCCGGCTGCCCATCGAATCCGTTTTGGCCGTGGCCCGGGAACGCAGGCTGCGGACCATTGCCGGTAATGAACGACGGCAATCGGTCGCCGCCGTCCCCCTGGTCCGGCCGGCCGGCAGGCGGGCGCCCGCCATAGGACGGCTGCTGCTGTTCGCGCGGCTGATAGGGCTGGGAGTCGCGGCCGGGGTAATGTTGCGGCTCGCGCGGATGTTGATAGGGCTGCGCCTCGCGCGGCGGGTAGGGCTGAGGCTGCGGTTCGCGGCCGAACGGCGAATCGCCCGGATGCTCCTCCTCGGCGTCTTCGAGGCTGTCCTCGCGCGGCTCGCCTTCCGGACGGAAATACGGCTGGCTTTGCCGGAACTGTTCCTGGGCGACAGCGATCAGGCGGAAATAGTGCTCCGCGTGCTGGTAGTAGTTCTCGGCCGCGACCGGATCGCCGGACGCCTGGGCATCGCGGGCGAGCTGGATGTATTTTTCGGCGACGTGAGAAGCCGTTCCGCGGATTTTCACGTCGGGCCCGTTGGATTCGTAGATCCGGGTCAGCGGGTTCTGGCCCTTGCGGTTGTTGCGCCCGCGCATGCGTTTGTTCTGACCGTTTCTCATGGCTTGTTTGTTCATCCACTCCCTTTTGCGGCGGTCGCCCGCCTCTTCCCAGTTCTCCGGCACGCACGCCAGCTCCCCGCGGCCACTCGGCCGCGTCGGCAGGCGCAAGTCCGCACTCAGGACTTCGCGTCGAACTGAATCGTTGTCACGATAACCGCAGCAACCTCTTCCCCGCGACCCTCGCCGCGATGTTGCCAACCCCTTATCCCGCGCGAAGCCTTGAACGGCGCGCGCCAAACCGGTGATGCAGCATCCCGTATCCCAAGTCGGCGAACCCCTTGCCCTTCAGGGCTTGTTCGCCTTACCGCGCCGCAGCCTCAAGGAGCCTTGCTCCGGGCCTTTGTGGCGGCGCGTCACCGTTGTCTCGGGTCGATTCCGTGGCCGAACCGTAGTCGGTCTTGCGCGATAATCAAGCGGTTTTTTGGCCGGCGCTCCCCGGGGCTTTCAGGGGGCCCGCCGAAGGATCAACGCGCGCGGCACACCGTTCAAGTCGGCACGCGCCGCGCGGATTGCAAGCCCTGCGGCGGCGAAAACCGCCGCTACGGAATCCGCCATTCCGGCGTCGAGCTCAACGATGATGTGCGCTCCCGGCGCCATGAGCCCTGGCGCGTCGGCCGCAATCCGGCGGTACGCGGCGAGCCCGTCAACCCCCCCGTCGAGCGCCAGCTTCGGATCGTAGTTGCGCACCTCGGGAGCGAGCCGCGGCCATTCCCGCTCTGCCACATAGGGAGGATTGGAGACGACGAGATCGAAGCCGCCGCCGAGCGCGGCGCCGAAATCGCAGGCGATGAACGCCGCGCGCCGGGCAAGCCCGAGCCGCTCGCAATTTTCGCGCGCGAGCTCGAGCGCCGCCTGGCTCACATCGGTTCCCACGCCGTCGGCCGCTTCGAGCTCATGCAGCAGCGCAAGCAACAGCGCGCCGGATCCGGTGCCGAGGTCGGCGATGCGCAGGCGTTGTCTGCGCTTGCCGTCGACCGCACCGAGCGCGGCTTCGACCAAGGTCTCGGTCTCGGGCCGCGGCACCAGGACCGCCGGCGTAATCGCGAACGGCAGGCTCCAGAACTCTCTGGTGCCGACGATGCGGGCCACCGGCTCGCGGCCGATACGCCGCGCGGCGAAGGTCCGGATGCGCTCGGCTTCCTCGCCGCGGATCGTTCGACCGGATTGCGCCGTCAAGGTCGCATGATCGAGCCCGAGGGCGTGGCCCACCAGGATGCGCGCATCGAGCTCGGGCGTGTCGAGGCCGGCCTCGCGGAAGGTCTTGGCGAGAGCCCGACGCGTACCCGCGACCGAAACCGTCGGTTCGCGATCGCCGGTCATGGCGAATCCTCGGCGGCAAGCAGGGCGGCCTGCGTCTCGGTGACGAGCGCATCGACGATCTCGCCGAGCGCTTCGCCCTCGATCACCTGCGGGAGCTTGTGCAGCGTCAGGTTGATGCGATGGTCGGTGACGCGCCCTTGCGGAAAATTGTAGGTGCGAATGCGCTCGGAGCGGTCGCCGGAGCCGACCTGGCCGCGGCGTTCGGCGGCGCGCTCGCTGTCCTGCTTGCGGCGCTCCAGGTCGTAGAGCTTGGCGCGGAGCAGGGCCAGCGCCTTGGCCCGGTTGCGGTGCTGCGAGCGCTCCTCCTGCACGTTGATCACGATGCCGGTCGGCAGGTGCGTCATCCGCACCGCCGATTCCGTCTTGTTGACGTGCTGGCCGCCGGCGCCGCCGGCGCGCATGGTGTCGACCCGCAGGTCGCCGTCGGCAATCGCCACCTCGACGTCCTCCGGTTCCGGCAGCACCGCGACCGTCGCGGTCGAGGTGTGGATGCGGCCGGAGGCTTCGGTCGCCGGGACCCGCTGCACCCGGTGCACGCCGGATTCGTACTTGAGCTTGGCAAAAGCGCCGCGGCCGCGGACTTCGGCGATGATCTCCTTGTATCCGCCGACCGTGCCTTCGCTCGCCGAGATCACTTCGACCTTCCAGCCCTGCCGCGCGGCGTAGCGTTCGTACATACGGAAGAGGTCGCCCGCGAAGCGCGCGGCCTCGTCGCCCCCGGTCCCGGCGCGAATTTCCAGGATCACGTTGCGCTCATCGGCGGCGTCCTTCGGGGTGAGCGCCGTGCGGATTTGGCGTTCGAGCGCCTCCTGGCGAGCGGCGAGCTCGGATGTCTCCTGTTCGGCGAGCGCCCGCATGTCCGGCTCGGTCGCGGGATCCGCGATGAGCGATTCGAGGCCGCTGAGCTCCCCGTCGGCGGCACGGTAGCGCTTGATGATCTCGACCAGCGGATTGAGCTCGGCGAATTCCCGCGACAGCCGCACGTAGCTCTCGCGATCCGGGCGGCCGGAGAGCTCGCGCTCGACGGCAGCGAGCCGGGCGATCAGCGCGTCCAGCTTGGGGGCGGGGATCATGGCAACATCTTCAGAGCTGGAGGCCCTCGGCCGCCGCGAAGGCCTCGAGCCCCTCGCGAATGGCAACGCTGCCGACCGGGCTTTCGATCATGGGAACCAGCAGCGTTTCCACCTTGCGGGCGTCGAGATCGAGCAGCATGGCCTTGACCGGCCCGATCGAGGAGGGCGTGAGCGAGAGGAATCGATAGCCCAATCCGACGAGCGCGAGCGCCCCAATCGGCTTCGACGCCAGCTCGCCGCACAATGTCACCGGCTTGCCGCAGGCTCGGCCCTTGTCGGCAATGGCCTTGAGCGCCCGCAACACCGGGCAGGACAGCGGATCGAAGCGATCCGCCACTCGCCTGTTGCTGCGGTCGACCGCATATAGGAACTGGAACAGGTCGTTGGAACCGACCGACAGGAAATCCGCCCGCGCGAACAGCTCGTCGAGCTGATAGAGCAATGACGGCACTTCGACCATGGCGCCGACCTGCACGCGTTCGGGCAGGCTGTGGCCGTGCCGTCGCAAATGCGTCAACTCGTGCTCGACCATCGCCTTGGCGCGGTCGAACTCCTCGATCGAGGCGACCATGGGAAACATCACGCGAAGCTCGCGGCCCTCGGCGGCCTTGAGCAGGGCCCGGATCTGGCTGCGCAACAGTCCCGGACGGTCGAGCCCGAGCCGGATCGCCCGCCAGCCGAGCGCAGGGTTCTCCTCTTCGACCGCGCGCATATAGGGCAGCACCTTGTCGCCGCCGATGTCGAGCGTGCGAAACGTGACCGGCAGCTCCGCGGCAACCTCCAGCACCGAACGGTAGAGCGAGAGTTGCTCGCTGGTGCGCGGGAACGCGGCCGCGACCATGAACTGCAGCTCGGTGCGGAACAGGCCGATTCCGGCGGCACCGGATTCGGCAAGATGCGGAAGGTCGACCAGCAGCCCAGCATTGAGCATGAGGCTGACGGGTTCGGCATCCTTGGTGACGCTCGGGGCATCGCGCAGCGCCCGATATTGCGCTTGGCGCCTCGCGCGGAACCGCACCTTCTCGGCATAGGCGGCCTCGATGTCGGGCGGAGGACGCACGTGGACCTCGCCCGAGAAGCCGTCGACGATGATCGCGTCACCGGGATCGACCAGGCCGGTGGCATTGTCGATCTGGCCGGCCGCCGCGATCCCCAGCGCGCGCGCCACGATGGCGACGTGGGAGCTCGGCCCGCCTTCCTCCAGCACCAGGCCGCGCAGCCGCGACCGGTCGTAATCGAGCAGCGCCGCCGGACCCATGGATCGGGCGATGATGATGGCATTGTCCGGCAGTTGCTCCTTGGCGGGGGCGTGGTGCTTCCCGGTGAGCTGCCGCATCAGCCGGTTGGCGAGATCGTCGAGATCGTGCAGCCGTTCCCGCAGGTAGGGATCGGTCTGGCGCAGCATGCGGGCGCGGGCATCCGATTGCACGCGCTCGACCGCCGCCTCCGCCGTCAGTCCGGTTACCACCGCTTCGCGCAGCTTGTGCAGCCAGCCGCGATCGTAGGCGAACATCCGGAAGGCCTCGAGCACCTCCTTGTGCTCGCCGTCATCGGCGACGTCGCCGCGCTCCAGCAGGAGATCGAGATCGGCGCGCAACGCGTCGATCGCGGTTTCGAGCCGCTGCAGCTCCTTTTGCACGTCGTCCGCGATGAAATTAGTGACCACGACGCGCGGCTCGTGCAGCACCACGTGGCCCAGGCCGATGCCGTCGGCGATCGCCTGGCCGCCGAGATGCAGCGAGCGGCGCGCCGCGGGCTCCGCGCCGGGCCTGGCGAGCGCAGAGAGCTCGCCGGACGCGATCATCTCCGCGAGCACCATCGCGGTGGTCTGCAGCGCTTCCTCTTCCTCCTCGGAATAGGTCCGGTGCGCCCGGTTCTGCACGACCAGCACGCCCAGCGTGTTGCCGGCGCGCAGGATCGGCACGCCCAGGAACGAGTGGTAGATTTCCTCGCCGGTTTCCGGTCGGTACGAGAAGGCGGGGTGCGCCTGCGCGTCCGATAGATTGATCGACCTCGCTTCGCGGGCCACCAGCCCGACGAGGCCTTCATCGGAGCGCATCACCGTCAAGTGCACTGCCTGGCGGTTGAGACCTTCTGTGGCGTAGAGCTCGAGCGTGCCGTCGACGCGCAACACGTAGACGGAGCACACTTCCGCCACCATGTTGGCGGCGATCAGCACGACGATCTTGTCGAGGCGTTCCTGCGCGCTTACCGGTTCCGCCATCACCTCGCGGAGGCGACGCAACAGCACGCGCGGACCGCCGAGCACACCACGCATGAGGGTCCTCTCGCCCGGCCGGCCTGTTCCGCGCCAGCATGGCCCGGCCAGGACGATCCGGCAATTCTCTTCCAGAATCACGCAGGCTTTGCGAGGCAGCTCCGGCCGCCGGCCGATCGCAATCCCGCTCGCCGCCGTGCGACCGGAACGCACCGGCCGCGGAGGCAGCGGAGCCGGCGATGGCTACCTGTCGAGGCCGTATAGCGAATGCAACGTGCGCACCGCAAGCTCGGTATAGGCCGCGTCGATCAGCAGCGAAAACTTGATCTCGGAAGTGGTGATGGCCCTGATGTTGATGCCGCGCTCGGCCAAGGCCCGGAACGCCTGGGCGGCGACCCCGGCGTGGCTGCGCATGCCGATGCCGATCACCGACACTTTGGCGACGTCGTTGGCCCCGTCGACCCGTTCGTAGCCGATCGCGGGTCTGGAGCCGGCGAGCACGGCGCTAGCGCGCTCGTAATCGGCGGCCGGTACCGTGAAGGTGATGTCGGTCGTCGCCCCGTCGCCCGAGACGTTCTGCACGATCATGTCGACGTTGACGTTCGCCTCGGCGAGCGGACCGAAGATCGCCGCCGCCACCCCTGGCTTGTCCCGGACCCGGCGGATCGAGATCTGCGCCTCGTCCTTGGAGAACGCGATCCCGGTCACGACGTGCTGTTCCACGATCTCCTCCTCGTCGCAAATCAGGGTTCCGGCCGGCGACCCGCGCGGATCGCCGACCCCCGGCTGCTCGAAGCTCGAGCGCACGCAGATGCGCACATTGTGCACCATTCCGAGCTCGACCGAACGTACCTGCAGCACCTTGGCGCCCAGCGAAGCAAATTCCAGCATTTCCTCGAAGGCGATCTTCTCCAGCCGCCGCGCCTTGGGCACGACCCGGGGGTCGCTGGTGTAGACGCCGTCGACATCGGTATAGATGTCGCAGCGATCGGCGCGGATCGCCGCCGCAACGGCAACCGCGGAAGTATCGGATCCGCCGCGGCCCAGCGTCGTGATCCTGCCGGTCTCCTTGTGCACCCCCTGGAACCCGGAGATCACCGCGACCTCGCCGCGCTCCTTGAAGCGGCGGACGAGCTCCTCCCCGTTGATTTCGAGGATGCGGGCGAGCCCATGGGCGTCCGTGGTGGCGATCGGAAGCTGCCAGCCTTGCCAGGACCGGGCCGGCACGCCGATCCCCTGCAGCGCAATGGCCAGCAGCCCGGAAGTGACCTGCTCGCCCGCGGCCACCACCGTGTCGTACTCGCGCGCGTCGTGCAGCACTGCGGCTTCCCGGCACCATTCGACCAGCCGGTTGGTGGTTCCGGCCATGGCCGACACCACGACCGCGACCTCATGGCCGGCGCCGACCTCGCGCTGGACGTGCTGCGCGACGTTGCGGATGCGCTCGATGTCGGCCACCGAGGTCCCGCCGAACTTCATCACCAGGCGACCCATCGCGGCTTCCGAGCGGCTGACGGCGTGAACGCACACGGCCTCAGGGCGAGCACCGGCGCAAAAAGGCGCGTATACATACCGATGCGCTGATGCGGTCGCAACCGCGCTCAGGTTCCGGTCCGCCGCCGCCGAGGTAACACATGCCCGAACCCCTAGCCGCCGGCTCCAGCGTCGATCCCAGGGAAGTAGCGCAGTTTTCCGCGCTCGCCGACGAGTTCTGGGACCCGCGAGGCAAGATGCGCATGCTGCACCGGATCAACCCGATCCGGCTGCGCTTCATCCGCGACCACGCCTGCCGGCAGTTCGGCCGCGACTCCGGCCGGCTCGATTGCTTGTCCGGCCTGCGCATCCTCGATATCGGCTGCGGCGGCGGCCTCCTGTCCGAGCCGCTGGCGCGGCTCGGCGGCTCCGTGGTCGGCGCGGACCCCGCGCCGAGCAACATCGAGGTGGCGAAGCGCCATGCGGCGCAAGCCGGGCTCACGCTCGATTACCGCGCCACGACCGCCGAGGCGCTCGCCGGCGCGGGCGAGACCTTCGACCTCGTGCTGGCCATGGAAGTGGTGGAGCACGTCGCGGATGTCCGCGGCTTCCTCGGCAGCTGCGCCGCCATGGTGAAGCCGAACGGCCTGATGATCGCGGCCACCATCAACCGCACGCTCAAGAGCTTCGCGCTCGCCATCGTCGGAGCCGAATACGTGCTCGGATGGCTGCCGCGCGGGACCCATCGCTGGGACAAGCTCGTGACACCCAACGAGCTCGAAGCCGCGATGGAACGCGCCGGCCTGCGTTTCATCGACATCAAGGGCGTCATCTACGACTTGCTCGCCGACGCCTGGAAGCTCTCGGACGATGTCGACGTGAACTACATGGTCGCCGCCGCCCGGCGGCATTGAGCGGTCGCCTCCCCCTCCCCGCAAACCATTGCAAGCCACGATCCGATGACCGAGATGAGCTGGCTCTGGGCGGTGTTCACCATCATCGCCGCCGCCGGACAGACCGCGCGCAACGCCATGCAGCGCGAGCTCACGGCAAGGCTCGGCACCGTGGGTGCGACCCATGTGCGGTTTTTGTTCGGCTGCCCGTTCGCGCTGGTGTTTCTGGCGGCGGTGCTGCTGGCCAAGGGCGCGGGCCCGCCGCATCCCGGGACCGCATTCTGGCTGTGGATTCTCGCCGGCTCGCTCTCGCAGATCATCGCCACCGCCCTGATGCTTGCCGCCATGGGCGAGCGCTCGTTCGTGGTCGCCATCGCCTATACCAAGACCGAGCCGGTGCAGGTCGCGCTGTTCGGGCTCGCGTTTCTCGGCGACCCGCTGAACCTTCCCACCGCAATCGCGATCCTGCTGGCGACCGGGGGCGTGATCGTGATGTCCTGGAAGCGACAGGCCGGCGGCGGCTCGTGGCCGGTCGTGCTCGGGATCTCCGCCGGCTCGATGTTCGCGCTCGCGGCGGTCGGCTATCGCGGCGCCATCCTGGCGCTGCACGCGCCGGACTTCGTGCTTGCCGCCACCTTCACGCTCGCCGTCGGACTGACGCTCCAGGCGAGCCTGCTCTCGCTCTATCTGGCGGTGCGGAGCCCCAGTGTGCTGCGCGCGATCGTGCTCGCTTGGCGGCCGTCGCTGTTCGCCGGCGCGATGGGCGCGTTCGCGTCGCAATTCTGGTTCCTGGCGTTTGCGCTCGCGAGCGCCGCGAGCGTGCGCACGCTCGGCCTCGTCGAGGTGCTGTTCGCGCAAGCGGTGTCACACCTCGCCTTCAAGCAGCCCGCGACCTTGCGCGAGGCGCTCGGCATCCTGCTGGTGGTCGGCGGCGTCGTGCTGCTGCTGTGGGCGCAGTGATCTTCTGAGCTGTCATCGCCCGGCCGGGGCATCCCATCGCGCTCGCGCGATGGGCGTCAATTGCGCTCGTCGGGCAGGATCGGCAGCGGGTGGAGCTCGATGCCTTCCTCGATCAGCTCGGCGGCGTCGGCGGTCGACGCCTCGCCGTAGATCGAGCGGTGCTCGACCTCGCCGTAATGCATCTTGCGCGCTTCCTCGGGAAATTTTTGGCCGACGTAATCGGCGTTCTTGACCACGTGGTCACGCAGCTCCTTGAGCTTGGCGCGCAGCTCGCGTTCCTTCTCCGAGAGCATGACGACCGGCGCGCGCGGCTCCGGCACGGGAGCCGGCGCCGGCGCTTCGCGCGCCGCCGCGCCCTTGGCCACGCCGGGCGCCATGATCGCCTTGTCGATCCTGGTCGAGCCGCACACCGGGCACCCGATCAGGCCGCGCGCCGCCTGCTTGTCGTAGGCGTTCGCGCTCTTGAACCAGCTCTCGAAGCCGTGACCCTTCTCGCAGCTCAGCGCGTAGCGGATCACGTCGGCCCTCCCACCACGTGGAGGTGCGCGGGCTCCGCCATCGGCTCCAAAATCTCGAAACGGCGCCCGTGCTGCAGCGAGGGAATGCGGGCGCGCGCCGCGGCGATTTCCGCGAGATCGATATCGGCCAGCACCACCGCCGGCTCGACCCCGCCCTCGGCGAGCACGCGGCCCCAAGGATCGATCAGGAGCGAATGGCCGAAGGTCTCCCGGCCGTTCTCGTGGGTGCCGCCCTGGGCGGCGGCGAACACGAAGCAGCCGTTCTCGATGGCGCGGGCGCGCAGCAGCACGTGCCAGTGCGCTTCGCCGGTCTGCCTGGTGAAGGCCGAAGGGATGCTCAGGAACGAGGCGCCGGCTTCCGCGAGCGCCCGGTAGAGCGCCGGGAAGCGCAGATCGTAACAGATCGTCAGCCCGAGCCGGCCCCACGGCAGGTCGGCGAGCACCGCAAGCTCGCCGGCGCGATAGTTGCGGGATTCCCGGTAGCTTTCGCCGCTGGCGAGATCGACGTCGAACATGTGGATCTTGTCGTAGCGCGCGACCACCTCGCCGTGGCGATCGATCAGGAACGAGCGGTTCGCCGCCTTGTCGGCCGACACTTTGATCGCGAGCGAGCCGACGTGCACGAAGATGCCGAGCGTTCGCGCCAGTTCCCGGAACGTCGTCAGCGCGGCATCCTGCTCCTCGGGGACGATGCTGGCGAAGAACCGCTCGCGGCCGGTTTCCATGATGTTGGTCATTTCCGGCGTGAGCACGTATTCGGCGCCGCGAGCCTTGGCCTCGCCGATCAGCTTGGCGGCCGCGTCGGTGTTGGCCTGGGGACTGCGCGCCGAGCGCATCTGGATCAGGCCGACGCGAAAGCTCGAGTGCTTGCCGTTCGCCATGTCGGGGGCTCCCGTTCAGGCCGCCAGCAGCGCGTCGAGCCGGCCGGCCTGCTCCAGCGCGTAGAGCTCGTCGCAACCGCCGACGTGGGTCGATCCGATGAAGATCTGCGGCGTCGTGGTTTCGCCGTCGGCGCGGCGGATCATCTCGGTGCGGCGCTCCTGATCGCCCGTCACGTCGATCTCCTCGAACGCGACGCCCTTGCGGCGCAACAGCTCCTTCGCCCAGGTGCAATACGAGCAATAGGCTCTGGTGTAGATCACGACCGCGACCATCAGATTCACTTGGAAAGCGTCGGCACGCACTATATGGGGCTGCGGCCGGTGTCCACAACCCGCGCGAACACCAGCACGTCGACGGCCGCGGCGCCGGCCCGATTGAGCGCGCGGGCGCAGGCGTCGATGGTCGCCCCGGAAGTCAGCACGTCGTCGATCAGGATCAGCCGCCGGCCGGCGACGCGCGCGCGGTCCGTCACCGCGAAGGCTCCCTGCACGTTGAGCGCGCGCTCGGACGCGCTCAACCCGACTTGCTGCAAGGTTGCCTTGACGCGCTTGAGCGCGTCGCCGACGACGGGAACGCCGCTCGCTTGCGATACGATCTTCGCCAGCGCCGCCGATTGGTTGAACCGGCGGGCCCACAGGCGGCGCCAGTGCAGCGGCACCGGCACCAGCGCATCGGCGTCCTCGAGCAATGCGTGGCCGGCCCGCGCCATCCAGCGGCCGAGCATCGGCGCAAGGTCGAGCCGGTCGGAATATTTCAGGCCGTGGATGAGAATCCGCGAGACGTCGTCGTAACGCACGGCCGCCCGCGCGCGCCGGTAGGCGGGCGGATCGGCGATCGCCTGCATCGACAGCACCCCGGGTCCGGGATCGTACGCGAACGGCGTGCCGAGCCGCTCGCAATAGGGCGGCGCGATGAAGGCGAGCTTCGACCAGCACGATGCGCACAGCGCCGCCTGCGCTCCGACCGGTTCCCGGCAGGCCGGGCACAGCGGCGGCAAGGCGAGGTCGAGCGAAATGCCGAAGAGCTTGCACCACGTCCGCGACCAGTGCCGCCGTCCGTCGCTGTCGGATTCCGCAAGCGCCCCGGTCCCCATTGCGACAGGATAGCGCCGAGCCGGCCGGCGCTCAATGTGGCACTCAATCTGGCCCTCAATCTTTTGCGGGCTGCAGATTGCTTCCAAGCGACGCGGCAGACGCGCTTCCCCTCTCCCCTTGCGGGAGAGGGTGGCCGATCCGAGTGTAGCGAGGATCGGCCGGGGTGAGGGGTTGATTCATATGACGAAGCAAGAACCCCTCACCCGCCTCGCGGACTTCGTCCGCTCGGCGCCCTCTCCCGCAAGGGGAGAGGGAAAGAGCGCCAGCTTCGAGTCCGAGATCGAAACGTCATCGTTGCGGCGAGTAGGACGGCACGGCTTTGACGCTGCCGCCGCGCGGGATCATAAGCGTGAGCTCCGGAGTGGCGCATGGCTTCAGGCCCCATCGTGTTCGACCGCGCCGCGGTGCGCCGCAATCTGCGCCGCGCGCAAAAACTCGGGCCGGCGACCTTCCTGATCGATCGCGCGGCGGAGGATCTTTGCGACCGGTTGAGTGTGGTACTGCGCCGCTTCGAGCTGGCAGTCGACCTCGCCTCGCCCACCGATGCGGTGCGCCGCCGCCTGCGCGGCACCGAGCTCGTTTCGACCCTCATCGCCGTCATGGAACCTGCGAGCGCCGGCGAGCCCGCGCGCGATGATCCGACGATCATCGCCGACGCGGAAGCATTGCCGCTCCGCGAGGATTCGCTCGATCTTATCGTCTCGGCGCTGGCGCTGCAGTTCGTCAACGATCTGCCGGGCACGTTCGTGCAGGTGCGCCGCGCGCTCAAACCCGACGGACTGTTTCTCGCCGCGCTCATCGGCGGCGACAGCTTGATCGAGCTGCGCCAGGCGTTCGCCGCCGCCGAGGCCGAGCTCGAGCATGGCGCCTCGCCCCGCGTCGCGCCGTTCGCCGACGTTCGCTCAATCGGCATGCTGCTGCAGCGCGCCGGCTTCGCGCTGCCGGTCACCGATGTCGAGCGAGTGAGCGTCCGCTACGCATCGGCGTTCGCCCTGATGCAGGACCTGCGCCGGATGGGCGCGACGAACGCGCTCGCCGAGCGCCGGCGCACCCCGCTGCGACGCGCCACCTTGCTGCGGATGGCGGAGATCTATGCGGAACGTTTCTCCGATCCCGACGGCCGCGTGCGCGCGACCTTCGACATCGTCTGGCTTTCCGGCTGGAAGCCCCATGCGAGCCAGCAGCAGCCGCTCGCTCCGGGCTCGGCCAAGGCGCGGCTCGCCGACGCGCTCGGCACCCGCGAGATCCCCGCGGGCGACAAGGCCGAACGCTAGCCGAACAGGCCGGCGAGCTGGGAATAGAGGTTGGTGAGCACGTTGTTGCCGAGCACGCGAATGGCGCCGACCACCGCCATGGCGACACCGGCCGCCACGACGCTGTATTCGATCGCGGTTGCGCCGCGCTCCCCGCGCAGGAATTGTCGCAGCAGAGACACCGGATGGCTCGCGTCGGTCGTGCGTTTCATGAATGCGCCTCGTCGGTCCTGTCAGAGCAAATTCATCAGATGCGAGATCAGCGGCTCGTCGGCCGGCGGCATCGGATAGTTGCGCAGCTCTCGCGGCCTGACCCAGATCAGTCGCTGCCCTTCGCGCGGCACGACCGTCCCGTTCCAGCGGCGGCAGATGTAGAGCGGCATCAGCACGTGAAACTCCGGATAGGAATGGCTAGCGAACGTCAGCGGCGCGAGACATTGCGCGTCGACCACGATGCCCAGTTCCTCCTCGAGCTCGCGGATGAGCGTGTCTTCCGGCCGCTCGCCCGCCTCGACTTTGCCGCCGGGAAACTCCCACAGCCCGGCCATCGTCTTTCCCGCTGGACGTTGCGCGATCAGCACGCGGCCGTCGGGATCGACGAGAGCGCAGGCCGCAACGAGGAGAATTTCGCGCAACGGCCGGCTCCCAGGCTAAGCGTTCCGGCTTTAACCGGGTGTGAACGAAGGTAGTTAACCCGGGCTTACGAGCGGTAATCGCCGTTGATGGCTACGTATTCCTTGGTGAGATCGCAGGTGAGCACGCGGTCGCGGCCGGTGCCGAGACCCAGTCCGACGCGGATCTTGATTTCTTGGCGTTGCATATAGGCCGAGATTTCGCGTTCGGCGTAGCCGGGATCGCGAGCTCCCTTGCGGGCGACGCGAATGTCGCCGAACCAGATCGACAGGCGGTCGCGGTCGGCCGGCTCTCCGGCCTTGCCCACCGCCATGACGACGCGCCCCCAGTTGGCGTCGCCGCCGCCGACCGCGGTCTTCACCAGCGGCGAATTGGCGATCGCGAGCGCGATGCGCCGCGCCGAGCGCTTCGACACCGCGCCCTCCACCACGATTTCGATGAGCTTGCTCGCGCCCTCGCCGTCGCGGGCGACCTGCTCGGCCAGCGAGCCGAGCACTCGGTCGAGCGCCAGGCGAAACGGCCCCAGCCTGCGGTCGTTGGCCCGCGCGATCGCCGGCGCGCCAGCAGCCGCGGCGGCGCCGGTCGCGAACGCCAAGAGCGTATCCGACGTCGACGTATCGCTGTCGATCGTGACGGCGTTGAAGCTGTCGACCACCGAGCGCGCGATCAGCGCCTGCAGCGCACCGGCCGCAATCGGCGCGTCGGTGAAGACGAAGGCCAGGAGTGTCGCCATGTCCGGCGCGATCATGCCGGCGCCCTTGGCGATGCCGTTGATCTTCACCTCGGCACCGCCGAGCCGCGCGGTCGCGGTGGCGAGCTTGGGGAACGTATCGGTCGTGCCGATGGCCTCGGCCGCTTCGATCCAGCGGTCCGGCGCGGCGCCGGCGGCGAGATCGTGCATCACGCCGGCGAATTTCCCCGCATCGATCGGCTCGCCGATGACGCCGGTCGAGGCCAGGAACACTTCGGCCGGGCGGCAGCCGACCGCCTTGGCGGCCAATTCGGCGGTGATCCGCGTCGCCGCTCTTCCGGTCTTTCCCGTGAACGCGTTGGCGTTGCCGGAATTGACCACCAGCGCCCGCGCGCGACCGCCGCCGATCCGCGCGCGGCACCATTCCACCGGCGCCGAGGGGCATTTGGAGCGCGTGAATACCCCAGCCACGCTGGTCGGCTTGTCGAGCGCGACCAGCAGCACGTCGGTGCGGCCGGCGTAGCGGATGCCGGCTGCCGCCGTGGCGAGCCGCACGCCGGCGATTTCCGGCATTCGCGGCGCATGCGCCGGTCTGAGCGGCGAGACCGCCTTCCCCATGCTCGCCATCGTTACGATCGCTATTTCGGCTTGGGCGTGCCGGGGGTCGGCAGAGGCGCCTCGGGCGCGACCTCGACCTTTTCGATGCTCGCTTGCGCGCGCAATTTGTTGATCAGATCGGCTTGGGTTCGGCGGGCGAGGAAAGTCTCGAGCTGGTCTCGCACCTTGTCGAACTCCGGAATCGGCCGGTCGCGCTTCTCCTCGACCTTGATGATGTGCCAGCCGAACTGGGTCTTCACCGGATCGGAGAGCTGGCCGGCTTCGAGCTTGAACGCGGCTTGCGCGAATTCCGGCACCATCTGGTCCTGGGTGAAATAGCCGAGGTCGCCGCCGTTGGCGGCACCCGGGTCCTTCGACTTCTGCTTGGCGAGCGCCGCGAAATCGCCGCCCTTCTTGAGCTCGGCGAGGATGGCCTTCGCCTCGTCCTCGCTATCGACCAGAATGTGGCTGGCGTGGACCTCCTTCTCGCCCACCATCTGCTTGGTGGCCTCGTCGTAGAGCTGATGCAGCGCTGCCTCCGAGATCGATGCCTTGCCTTCCTGCTGCAGCATCATTTCCATCAGCAGCTTGTCGCGCGAATAGGCGAGCCGGCGCTTGAAATCCTCGCGGTCCTGCACTTTCTTGGCCTCGGCGGCCTGCGCCACCAGGACCATGTCGGACAGATATTTGGTGAGATAGTCGCGTCTGGCTTCCCCGGTCATCGGCAGGTTCGATCCGACGTCCTCTTCGGCGATGGCGAGGTCGCTCGCCCGGATTTCGGTACCGTTGACGCGCGCGATCACCGGATCGCCATCGGCGGCGCGAAGGGGAGCCGCGAGCGCGAGTTGCACCAGCACGGCGGCCGCCACGCCGCATAGCCAACCGCGCCGATGGCGCCGGCACGGCGCGTGCGGCGTCGTGGAGCGGCGGGCAAAGAGCGAAAACGGGACCATGGCGTATTCCTTTTCCAGGAAAGGCGTCGGATCCGGCGCAGGAATTGCGGCGGACACTCGCGCAAACGCTTCGCCTTGGCAATGGCCGCGGGCGCGGCGAAAAGCCGGTTTTCATTCACCTTTCGGCGCCGCGGCGGCGATTGACAAGGGTGGAGCCCGCTCCTATGTCTCGACCGCCCCGCGGGCGGTTGCGCAGGGCGCGCATGCGGTTGTGAACAGACCCGAAAACGCCGTTTTTCCGTGCATTTGGATCATCAACTCGGCGATAGGCGCCTGGGCCTGCGCTGCGACGGCGTTCCCGGCGGCCGGCGCTGCCGGCCCGTTTGCGGGCCGGCGCGCGATCGGTTTCGACTCTACCCGCGGGACGCGACCGGGGATGGTTGCAGCGAACGGAAAGGATCTCCCGCATGATCGGCGCACTCGCGCGCAAGCTCTTCGGCTCCGCCAACGATCGGCGGATCCGTAGCTATCGGCCGCGCGTCGAGGCGATCAATGCGCTCGAGGCGGAGCTCGAGGCGCTTTCCGACGAGGCGCTGCGCGCGCGCACCGAGGCGTTCAAGGAGCAGCTCGCGAACGGCGCGACCCTCGACGACATCCTGGTTGCCGCCTTCGCCACCGTGCGTGAGGCCTCCAAACGCACGCTCGGCCAGCGTCATTTCGACGTCCAGCTGATCGGCGGCATGGTCCTGCACGAAGGCAAGATCGCCGAGATGAAGACCGGCGAAGGCAAGACCCTGGTGGCGACGCTTCCGGTCTACCTCAATGCGCTCGCCGGCAACGGCGTCCATGTCGTCACCGTCAACGATTATCTGGCCCGGCGCGACGCCGAGTGGATGGGCCAGATCTATTCCTTCCTCGGGCTTTCGGTCGGCGTCATCGTGCACGGGCTCTCCGACGACGAGCGGCGCGAGCAATACGGCCGCGACGTCACCTACGGCACCAACAACGAGCTCGGCTTCGACTACCTGCGCGACAACATGAAATATCGGCTCGAGGACATGGTGCAGCGCGGCCACGTCTACGCCATCGTCGACGAGGTCGACTCGATCCTGGTCGACGAGGCGAGGACGCCGCTCATCATCTCCGGGCCGCTGGACGACCGCTCGGATTTCTACAACACCATCGATACCTTCATCCCCAAGCTCGACAAGAGCGATTACGAAGTCGACGAGAAGCAGCGCACGGTCACGCTGACCGAGGTCGGCATGACCCGGCTCGAGGACATGCTGCGCGAGGGCGAGCTGCTCAAGTCGGAAGCGCTCTACGACGTCGAGAACGTCTCGGTGGTCCACCACGTCAACCAGGCGCTGCGCGCGCACAAGCTGTTCCAGCGCGACAAGGACTACATCGTGCGCAACGGCGAGGTGGTCATCATCGACGAATTCACCGGCCGCATGATGCCGGGCCGGCGCTATTCGGAAGGGCTGCACCAGGCGCTCGAGGCCAAGGAGCACCAGCCGATCCAGCCGGAGAACCAGACGCTGGCCTCCATCACCTTCCAGAATTATTTCCGCATGTACAAGAAACTCGCCGGCATGACCGGCACGGCGGTGACCGAGGCCGACGAGTTTTTGGACATCTACGGGCTCGAAGTGCTCGACGTTCCGACCAACATGCCGATGATCCGCGTCGACGACGACGACGAGGTCTATCGCACCGCCAAGGAAAAGTACCGGGCGATCCTCACGCTGATCGACGACTGCAAGACCCGCGGCCAGCCGGTGCTGGTCGGCACCACGTCGATCGAGAAATCGGAGCAATTGGCCGAGCAGCTGCGCCAGCAAGGCTGGGAGCAGCACGACTTCTCCGACCCGAACGCGTTTGCGGCGCTCTACAGCGGCGACGAAGGCGCCTCCAAGGCGAAGGTGTTCGCCATCCTCAACGCGCGCTATCACGAGCAGGAGGCCTATATCGTCTCGCAGGCCGGGGTGCCGGGCGCCATCACCATCGCCACCAACATGGCCGGCCGCGGCACCGACATCCAGCTCGGCGGCAACGCCGACATGCGCATCCGCCAGGAGCTCGCCGACGTCGAGGAGCCTCGCGCGCGCGAGCGCGATCCGCGCGCGGCCGAGATCCGCAGCCAGGTGGCCCGCCTCAAGGACAAGGCGCTCTCCGCCGGCGGGCTCTACGTGCTGGGCACCGAGCGCCACGAATCGCGGCGCATCGACAACCAGCTGCGCGGCCGTTCGGGGCGCCAGGGCGACCCCGGCCACTCCAAATTCTTCCTCTCGCTCGAGGACGACCTGATGCGCATCTTCGGGTCGGACAAGCTCGACGGCATGCTGCAGCGGCTCGGGCTCAAAGAGGACGAGGCGATCATCCATCCGTGGATCAACAAGGCGCTGGAGAAGGCGCAGAGCAAGGTCGAGGCGCGCAATTTCGACATCCGCAAGAACCTGCTGAAGTTCGACAACGTGATGAACGACCAGCGCAAGGTGGTGTTCGAGCAGCGCGTCGACCTGATGCGCGACGAGAACGTCGCCGAGACGGTCGCCGACATGCGCCATGCCGTGATCGAGGATCTGGTCGGCAAGCACGTTCCGGAGAACGCCTATCCCGAGCAGTGGGACACCCCGGGGCTGAAGGAGGAGCTCAATCGCGTGCTCGGCCTCGATCTTGCGGTCGACGAATGGGCGAAGGAGGAGGGCATCGCCGACGAGGAATTGCTCCACCGCATCGACCGCCGCGCCGACGAGCACATGGCCGCCAAGGTGGCGCAATGGGGGCCCGACGTCATCCGCTACGTGGAGAAATCGATCCTGCTGCAGACGCTCGATCACCTCTGGCGCGAGCATCTGGTGATGCTCGAGCATCTGCGCCAGGTGATCGGGCTGCGCGGCTACGGCCAGCGCGATCCGCTCAACGAGTACAAGTCGGAATCCTTCCACCTGTTCGAAGCGATGATGGATCGCCTGCGCGAGGCGGTCACCGCGCAGCTGATGCGGGTCGAGATCGTCAGCCAGCCGCCGGCCGCAGAGGCAGCCCCGCCGCCGGAGCGTCAGCCGTCCCCGCTGCCGTTCGGCCCGAGCCCGACGTTGCCCTACATGGAGGCGCACAAGGTCGATCCCGCCACCGGCGAGGACGAGATGGCGCTCGCCGACACGCCGGCGGGCGGGGCGGGCGCGGCGGGCGGCGGCTTTGCGGCCGCGCGCTCCGCGCAGCGCAACCCGGGCGATCCGAAATCATGGGGCAAGGTCGGCCGCAACGAGCCCTGCCCGTGCGGCTCGGGCAAGAAATACAAGCACTGCCACGGCCGATTTGCGTGAGCTGCGCCTGACCGCGTCGGCGATTCGCACGTGAGGACCGGCGGGGGCTCTTACCTCTCCCCGCTGGGGAGAGGTCGATCCTCGCGAAGGCGAGGATCGGGTGAGGGGGTCACGATCTATAACTTGTGACCATGGCGCGATCCCCCTCACCCCATCCCTCTCCCCTCCGGGGAGAGGGAGTCGATTGCAGTTCGCTCAGACCCAAATGAATAGCGCGGGCTAACGGGGGAGTGCCATGAAGCGGTTCATCGTCCGGTGCGTCGAAATCGTCTCCTACATCGGGTTCTTCGCCTTCGTCATCGGCGGAGCGAGCGGCGGCTATCAGCGGGTAGCCGACCTCGGCGGCATCAAGCCGGTCTGGGGCGCGCTGCTCGGCGCCGTCCTCGGGTTCATCGCGGCGATCATCGTGTTCGGCATGCTGTTTTTGTTGCTCGACATCGCCGACAACACGCGGCGCACCCGCGAGCTGCTGGAGCGGCGGCCGTAATGGCACATCTGTCGTTGTAGATATCGCAAAAACACGTACAAGCCGCATTTTTGCGGATTGAAATCGATTTAACGGTTCGAAGTCAAAGACATAGCGATTTCGACCTGCCAAAAAACGCCCCGTTTTGGGGCGTTTTCGTTCCGAATCCGGGAGGGAAGCGGCGATCAGCGCATCGCCGACCAGCGGCTCTCGAAGCTGCCCGCGGGAACGACCGGCTGCGCGCCCAGGATGAGGCCGCCGGCATTCGCCGAGGCCGAGTTGGCGAGCTTCGGCGGCTCGGCCTGCGCCTGCTGCTGCGGATTGGCCTGCGCCGACTGTTGCGGCTTGGGCTGCTGTTGCGGCTTGGGCTGCGGGGGCTGCGCCGGCTGGGCCCGGGCTTCTTGCCTGGGCTCCGGCTTGGGCTCTGCTTTCGGCGCGGGCTTGGCGGCGGCCGTTGCGGTGCGCACCGGAGCCGGTTTCGCAGCGGGCGCCGGCGGTGCCGCCGGCTGCGCGGCCGCGGGCTGCGGCTTCTCGTCCTCGGTCCGTCCGCCGCCAAACAGCCGCGTGAAGAAATTACCGGAGGACTGCGAGCCGAACCGCGCGGAGGTCATGACGGTCGAGTCGGCGGCGGGCGGCGGCTCGCGCGGCGAATCCGTATAGGCCGGAACGCTCCCGGTCGCGCGTTCCTCGACCAGCGTGTGGATCTTTCCGTCAGCCAGGCGGACGAGGCTGGTCTTGTATTTGCCCTGGAACGCCGGGTTCATGCCGCCGTCCATTCCGGTGCGGATCGGCGCGACCGGCGTGCCGCGGCTGATCAGCTCCGCGGTCTTGACGTCGTCCTTCTTCTGCTTCTCGGCCACCGCCTCGGCGAGTTCCTGGGGCACCTGATAGGCCGGGCAGCGTCCCGCCGGGTCGAACTTCAGCGGGCGCGCCGGGCTGGCATTGGCGGGTGGCTCGGCGTCGAACACGTAGCGCTTGTCGCACACGTCGACACTGGGCTCGAGCCGCATCACCTCGAAATGGTCGTTGCCCTCCTTGAGCATCTTCCAGAACGGCATGTTGGGATTGTTGCGGTGCCTGGCCATGTTCACCGGCGTCATGCGGAACGGATACGCCTGCACCTGGAACGCGCGCTGGCCGCCGAAGAAGGATTCGCGGGCGAGCGCGTAGATCTCGCCGATCTGCTCGTCGGTCATGGCGTAGCAGCCGGCCGAGGAGCAATCGCCGTGAATCATCAGATTGGAGCCGGTGCGGCCGTAGGCGCGGTCGAAGGCGTTGGGATAGCCGATGTCGACCGAGAGATAATAATGCGAGTTCGGATTGAGCTGCGCCGGCGTGATCGTATAGAAGCCTTCCGGCGCCTGGCGGTCGCCTTGCTTCACCTTCGGGCCGAGCTCGCCCGACCAGCGGCAGATCGGATAGGTCGCGAGCAACGCGAAGCGTCCGCTGTCGTCCTGCTTCCAAATTTCGAGCTCGGCTTCCTCTTTGAACGACCGCACCAGGATCGGGGATTCCTTGGGCATGTGCTTGCGCTCGAGCTCGGCGACCATCGCCGGCGACAGCGGCTTGAGCGCCTTGGCGGAAAGGTCGACGCCGTCGGTCTCGCAGCCGGCCAGCATCGCCGCAAGCGCGAGCGCACCCGCGGCAATCGTGCCCCGGACCCAAGGCGAACAGGCTATCAACGCGGGAGTCCCCACCGATCCACGCTCCCCATCCCGCCGATGGTTATCCTTAAGATGCGGCTATCGCAAGGCAGGAGAATGGCTGCCCACCGATCCAACAATGCTAACCATGAACGAAACGTAAACGGCCGTCACAGGCCGCGGCCGATGCTTAAGAATTTCTGCCGCCGCTGCCGGCGCACCGCGTCCCGGTCGAGCCCCCGCAAATCCGCCAGCGCCTCGGCAATGGCCGCTTCGGTCGATGCGATCGCTGCCGGCGGATCGCGATGGGCGCCGCCCACCGGCTCCGCGATGATCGCATCGATGATGCCGAACCGCATCAGATCCTCGGCGGTGATCTTCATGTTGGTGGCCGCCTCCTGCGCCTTCGCGGTGTCGCGCCACAGGATCGAGGCGGCGCCCTCCGGAGAAATGACGCTGTAGATCGCGTGCTCCAGCATCAGCACGCGGTTCGCGGTGGCGATGGCGATGGCGCCCCCCGACCCGCCTTCGCCGAGGATCACCGCGACATTCGCGACGCCGAGCGCCAGGCAAGCCTCGGTCGACCGGGCGATCGCCTCGGCCTGTCCGCGCTCCTCCGCGCCGATCCCCGGGTAGGCGCCGGCGGTATCGACCAGCGCCAGCACGGGAATCGCGAAACGGTCGGCCATTTCCATGAGCCGGGCCGCCTTGCGATAGCCCTCGGGCCGCGCCATGCCGAAATTGTGCCGCAACCGGCTTTCGGTGGTCGCACCCTTCTCGTGACCGATGATGCAGATGCTCTGGCCCCGGAACCGGCCGAACCCGCCGATGATGGCTTCATCCTCGCCGTATTTGCGGTCGCCCGCCAACGGCGTGAAGTCGCTCACCAAGGCGTTGACGTAATCGAGGCAATGCGGGCGCTGCGGATGGCGCGCCACCTGCGTCTTCTGCCAGGGGGTGAGCTCGGCATAGAGTTCCTTGAGGGCCTGCGCGGCCTTGAGCTCCAGGCGCGCAATCTCCTCGGCGGTTTCCGCGGGATTGCCGCCCGGCGCGGCGGCGCGAAGCTCCTCGACCTTGGCCTCGAGCTCGGCGACCGGCTTTTCGAAGTCGAGGTACGTACGCATGCAGCCAACGTGCGGTTCGAGCCTATCGGGCGGCCCCCGCCGCGCGGGCGCGAAACTCGCCCGCAGGGCGAATGGAAGTCAAGGAACGGTGCGCCGACGCCCACGCCGCCGCCGGTTCAACCTTGGGCCAGCGGGTGCAGATCGCGCACCAGGCTCTTGAGGCGCTCGTCGAGCACGTGCGTATAGATCTGCGTCGTCGAGATATCGGCATGGCCGAGCAGCATCTGCACCGAGCGCAAATCGGCGCCGTTCTGCAACAAATGGCTCGCGAACGCATGCCGCAGCACATGGGGGCTGAGCGCCGCGGGCCGCAATCCCGCGGCTGCTGCCAGCGTCTTGAGCTCGCGGGCGAAATGCTGGCGGGTCAGATGGCCGCTCGCGCTGAACGAGGCAAACAGCCACGGGCTTTTCGCCGCTTCGCCCGCTTCCCGGCGCAAGCCCAGGTATTCCGCCATCGCCTGCTTGGCGGCGTCGTTCAACGGCACCAGCCGCTCCTTGCCGCCCTTGCCGCGCACCATCAGTACCCGCGCATCGCGCGAGCCGGCGGACACCGGCAGCGCCACGAGCTCGGAGACGCGCAATCCGGTCGCGTACAGCACTTCGAGCAGGCAGATGAGCCGCGCCGCGCGGAGCTTTGCGTTGAGCGGCTCGTGCCGACACGCGAGCCCGGCGCGGGCGGCCGCGAGCAGCCGGTCGACCTCGGCGATCGACAGGATTTTCGGCAGCGGGCGGCCACGCTTGGGACCTTCGATCGCCGCCGCAGGATTGTCGGCGCGATGACCCTCGAGATAGAGAAACCGGTAGAGCTGACGGATGGCCGAGAGCCGGCGCGCGACCGAGGTCGCCGAAAACTTGCGCCTGGCAAGCACGGTCAAATAGCCTCGCACGTCCTCGCTAGCGGCGCCGGCGATGGCGCCGCCAGCCGCGGCGAGGTATGCGGAAAAATCGGCGAGATCCCGGGCGTAGGCCTGCAGCGTGTTCTTCGCCGCGCCGCGCTCGGCCGCGAGCATGTCGAGAAACAGCTCGATCAGCCTCGCATCGGACAGCTTCGACGACCGCGTCATGGCCAGTTCCCGACCAACGTCCCGGACCTTTGCCGCCGCGGCGGCATCAATGTGGTTTTGCCAGCCGATCTTGGGGGATCGTGACCGTGATCTCGCGCGGCTTGGGCTGGACAAAATTTGCCAGCGTGAACATCGCAGCATAAGCCAATCCGCCGAGCAGGCCCAAGACTACGAGGAGGCGCAGCAGGCTCGGCATGTCATGAACGCTCGCCCGCCCGCCACGCGCCGCAATTGCCGGTCCGCCGCGGCCATCCAGGCATTTTACTGATCCTCATGCTTTCCGCCCGGGCACGCCGCTGCCCGGGGGAGCGCCAAACCGTTGCTCCACGAATATCCCCGTAACCACCATGTTCGGGCACAACTGGCAAGTGGCTCGATGTCGGGTGTATAGGAGTTTCGGGCGTGGCGGCGCTCCCCGCAATCGTCCTATCCTGCGCTCCGCCATGCAAAAGAGGATGATCGCCTCGCCGTCGGAAGCCGCGCTCGTCGCTGCGCTCGGAAGACGCTCGATCGTGCTCATCGGAATGATGGGGGCGGGAAAATCGTCCATCGGGCGCAGGCTCGCCGCCCGGCTCGGCATTCCCTTCATGGACGCCGATGCGGAAATCGAGGCCGCGGCCGGCATGACCATCGAAGACATATTCGCCAATTATGGGGAGGCGTCGTTCCGTTCCGGCGAGACGCGGGTGATTGCGCGGCTGCTCGATGCGGGACCGCAGGTGCTGGCGACGGGAGGCGGCGCATTCATGAATCCCGAAACTCGCGGCATCATCCGCCGCAACGCCGTTTCGGTCTGGCTGAGGGCGGATTTCGACGTGCTGTTTCGGCGCGTCAAGCGCCGCAACGATCGACCGCTGCTCAAGACCGCGGATCCGGCGGAAACGCTGCGGCAACTCATGGCCGAGCGAGATCCGATCTACGCCCAGGCGGACGCCAGCGTGCATTCCCGGGAAGTGCCGCACGAGACCATCGTCGAGGAGATCCTGGCGGCGCTTGCCGACCGGCTGGGAGCAGGCAATGGGCCGGACGACGTTGCCCAACAGAACCAGGGATCGTCATGACGGCTCCCGTGCGTTCGAGCGAACCGGCAGTGGTCCATGTGGCGCTCGGCGCGCGCGGCTACGACGTCATGATCGGCCGCGGAACTCTCGCCGGATTGGGCAAGCGGATCGCGGTGCTCAGGCCCGGCGCATCGGCCGCCATCGTCACCGATACCATCGTAGCGTCGCACCACCTCGCCGCCGCCGAGGCCGCGCTGGAGCGGGCGGGCATGCATTCCACGCGTCTGGTCGTGCCGCCGGGCGAGAGCTCGAAGAGCTGGAGCGTGCTCGAAGCGGTCTGCGAAGGTTTGATCGCGGCCCGCATCGAGCGCGGCGATGTCATCGTGGCGCTCGGCGGCGGCGTCATCGGCGATCTGGCCGGGTTCGCGGCGGCGATCGTGCGGCGCGGACTCGAGGTCGTTCAGGTGCCGACGACGCTGCTCGCCCAAGTGGATTCCGCGTTCGGCGGCAAGACCGCTATCAATTCGCGCCACGGCAAGAATCTGATCGGCGTCTTCCACCAGCCGAGCCTGGTGGTGGCCGATACGGCGCTGCTCGACACGCTTCCGGCTCGCGTTTTTCGGGCCGGCTATGCCGAGGTCGTCAAGTACGGCCTGATCAACGACGCGGGGTTTTTCGCTTGGCTCGAAGCGAACTGGCGCGAGGTGTTCGCCAAAACTTCCGCGCGCGAGCACGCGATCGCGACCGGCTGCCGCGCCAAAGCCGCGATCATCGTCCGCGACGAACGCGAAACAGGCGAGCGCGCCCTGCTCAACCTCGGCCACACGTTCGGGCATGCGCTCGAGGCCGCGGCCGGATTTTCCGATCGCCTGCTGCATGGCGAAGCGGTCGCCATCGGGATCGCGCTCGCCTTCGCGTTCTCCGCCCGCCTCGGGCTCTTGCCCCAAGGCGAGGCCGAGCGCGTGGCGCGGCATCTTGCGGCCGTGGGTCTGCCGACGCATCCCGCCGCGGTCCCCGGAGGCCTGCCGGGAGCCGACGGGCTCATGGAGCGGATGGCCCAGGACAAGAAGGTGCGCCGCGGCAAGCTCACCTTCATTCTCGCGCGCGGCATCGGCGCCAGCTTCGTCGCCGCCGACATCGATGCCGCGCAGGTCCGCGCCTTTCTGGCCGAGAAGCTCCAAGAGCCATGAAGCTTCAGGACTGGCTCGCCATCCTCGTCGTCCTGGTCTGTGTCTTGCTCTCGTTTTTCTTCGCCGCGAGCGAGACGGCGCTCACCGCTTCCTCGCGGGCGCGCATGTTGCGGCTCGAGAAGCAGGGCAATCGGCGGGCCGCGATCGTCAATCGCCTGCTGCAGGCGCGCGAGCGGTTCATCGGGGCATTGCTGCTGGGCAACAACGCGGCCAACGTTGCCGCCTCCGCGCTGGCCACGGGAATATTTCTGGCGTGGTTCGGCGATGTAGGGGTGGTCTATGCGACCATCTTCATGACCGTGCTGTTGGTGGTGTTCGCCGAAGTCCTGCCCAAGACCGCCGCCATCAACGCGCCCGATCGCATCGCGCTGATGGTGGCCAAGCCGATCGAATGGGTGGTGCGCCTGTTCGGCCCGGTGCTGATGGCGATCGAAGCGCTGGTGCGCTGGATTCTATCCCTCGTGGGCATCCGCGTCGGCGAGCACCTGCCGATCCTGTCGGCGCACGAAGAGCTGCGCGGCGCGGTCGATCTCCTGCATCGCGAGGGCGGCGTGGAGAAGCTCGATCGCGACATGTTCGGGGGCCTGCTCGACCTGCGCGAGCTCGAGGTTTCCGACGTGATGGTCCACCGCACCGAAATGATCATGGTGGACGCCGGTCAGCCGACCGAGGAAATCGTGCGCGAGGTGCTCGCCGCGCCGGTGACCCGGGTGCCGTTGTGGCGGGACAGCCCGGAAAACATCATCGGCATCCTGCACGCCAAGGATCTGCTCCGCGCGATCCAGGCCGCCGCCGGCGATCTCGCCCGGGTGGACGTCGGCGCAGTCGCGCTGCCGCCCTGGTTCGTGCCGGACACCACGCCGCTCGCCGAGCAGCTCAAGGCGTTTCGCCGCCGCAAGACTCCCTTCGCCCTGGTCGTCGACGAATACGGCGAGGTCATGGGACTGGTCACGCTCGAGGATATTCTCGAGGAGATCGTCGGCGACATCGAGGACGAGCACGACGTCGCGGTTCCGGGCGTGAAGCCGCAGCTCGACGGCTCCGTCACCGTCGACGGCGGCGTGCCGATCCGCGATCTCAATCGCGCCATGGACTGGAACCTGCCCGACCAGGAAGCGACCACCATCGCCGGCCTGGTGATTCACGAAGCCCGATCGATCCCGGAGCCGGGCCAGAGCTTCACGTTCCACGGATTCCGTTTCCAGGTGCTGCGCCGCGACCGCAACCGCATCACCGGATTGCGAATCACCCCGCTCGGCCGCAGGCCGCAGCCGGCGCGGGCCTTGTGAGGATCAGGCAGGCCCCTCGCCGGGAGCCGCGGCGTGGATGGCGAGCGCGTGCACGCCGCCCTCAAGCTCGGCGGCGAGCGCCGCGTTGATCATGCGGTGGCGCTCGAGCCGGCTCTTCCCCCGGAACGCCTCGGACACGATATAGAGGCGGAAATGGCTCTCGCCGCCCGGCCGGGCGCCGGCATGGCCCTCGTGCTGATGGGATTCGTCGATTACCCGGATGCTTTCCGGAGCGAAAGCTTCGGTCAACTTTCGTGTGATGAGGTGGGAAAATCGCATGGCTTGGGCTTAAGCGGCGGGATTTGGCCGGTCAATGGCCGTTTTTGTCCTCGCCGGGAGCACAAGGGGTGACGATTCCGGGTTCCGCCACGACGCAAAAGCCGGCCCATGCCTATTCAACCGCTTGCGGGTGAGTGTGTCCGTTTCGCATAATCGGTAGCCATGAAGTTCGACTCGCCGCTGTTCGACCGCATCCGGCTCAAGCCCGCAGAGGACCGCCGCCCGCAACCGGGCTATCCGGCCTGCGATTGGCCCGGTTGCCGCGCGGACGCCACCCATCGCGCACCCAAGGGGCGGCTGCGCGGGGGCGAATATTGGCGCTTCTGCCTGCATCACGTGCGCGACTACAATCATTCCTACAATTTTTTTGCCGGAATGAGCGAAGACGCGATCGCCCGATATCAGAAGGAGGCCGTAACCGGCCATCGTCCGACCTGGAAGATCGGCGTCAACGGCAAGCGCACCGCCGCCGGCGCGCCGCAGAACGGCAACTGGCAATTCTTCGCGGACGATCCGTTCGGTTTGTTCCAGGGCGGGAGCGCTTCGTTCCAGGCGGAGCGCAACGCACCCGAGGGCCGCGTCGTGCGCAATGCCGAGCGCAAGGCGCTCGACGTGCTCGGACTGGAACCGAGCGCGAGCTCCACCGATATCAAGGCGAGGTTCAAGGTCCTGGTGAAACGTCATCATCCCGACGCCAACGGCGGCGATCGTTCCTGCGAGGACCGGTTGCGCGACATCATTCAGGCCTACAATTATCTGAAGTCGGTGGGCTGGTGCTGATTCGGGCGCCGGGATTCTCCTCGGCGGGAGATTCCTGCTAGTTTGCGGCGTGGCTGGAGCCGTGCGGCCGAACCAAAGCGGATCTCGGCGCGTTCCGGGACACGGAGGCAGAATGAACAATATCGCGACCCAGGAACCCACGGGGCTGCCGGACATGAAAGTGTCGATCCGGCAGGTGTTCGGCATCGACAGCGACATGCAGGTGCCGGCGTATTCCGAGCCCGACGAGCACGTTCCGGACGTGGATGCGGATTATCGCTTCGATCGCCCGACCACGCTCGCCATCCTGGCCGGCTTCGCCAAGAACCGCCGGGTCATCGTCACCGGCTATCACGGCACCGGGAAATCCACGCACATCGAGCAGGTCGCGGCGCGCCTGAATTGGCCGTGCGTGCGCGTCAATCTCGACAGCCACATCAGCCGCATCGATCTGATCGGCAAGGACGCGATCGTCATCCGCGACGGCCTGCAGGTCACCGAATTCCGCGACGGCATCCTGCCGTGGGCGATTCAGCACAACGTCGCCCTGGTGTTCGACGAATACGACGCCGGGCGTCCCGACGTGATGTTCGTGATCCAGCGCGTGCTCGAAGTCTCGGGCAAGCTCACGCTGCTCGATCAGAACAAGGTGATTCGCCCGCATCCGGCATTCCGGCTGTTCGCGACCGCCAACACCATCGGGCTCGGCGACACCACCGGCCTCTACCACGGCACCCAACAGATCAACCAGGGCCAGATGGATCGCTGGTCGATCGTGACCACGCTCAATTATCTGCCGCACGACAACGAGGTCGATATCGTCCTGGCCAAGGCGCGCTCGTACCGCACGCCGGAGGGACGCGACACCATCAGCAAGATGGTGCGTGTCGCGGATCTCACGCGCAATGCCTTCATGAACGGCGACATCTCCACGGTGATGAGCCCGCGCACCGTGATCACCTGGGCGGAGAATGCGGAGATTTTCAGCGATCTCGGTTTTGCGTTCCGCGTCACCTTTCTCAACAAGTGCGACGAGCTGGAGCGGCCGATCGTCGCCGAATTCTACCAGCGCTGCTTCAACACCGAGCTTCCCGAATCCTCGGTGAACGTCGCGCTGAGCTGAACGGCTCTCCCGCGGGAGAGCGCGCACCATGAGCTCCAATTCCAAAGTCAAGCATCCCGCCAGAGAGGCCCCGACCGAGCCGTTCAAGCGCGCGGTTGCCGGCTGTCTCCGCGCCATCGCCAAGCGGCCCGAGCTCGAGGTCGGATTCGCCGCCGAGCGTCCGGGACTTGCCGCCGGCAAGGCGCGATTGCCCGAGCCGCCGCGCAAGCTGAGCGGACGCGAGGCCGCGATCGTTCGCGGCCATGCCGATTCGATCGCGCTGCGGCTTGCCTGCCACAATCCGGCGGTGCACCGCCGGCTGATGCCGGGCGGGCAGCAGGCCCGCGCGGTGTTCGAATCGGTCGAGCAGGCTCGCGTCGAAGCGATCGGGGCGCGCCGCATGGAGGGCGTGGCGCGCAACCTCGCGGCGATGCTGGACGACCGGTTTCATCGCGGCAAGTTCGACGACATCACCGACCGTGCCGATGCCCCGATCGAGGATGCGGTGGCGCTGATGGTGCGCGAACGGCTAACCGGCCTTGGGCCGCCTCCCGCCGCCAGAAAGCTCGTCGAGCTGTGGCGTCCGTGGATCGAGGATCGGGCCGGCCGCGATCTCGATCGCCTGGGCAAGCTGGTCGAGGATCAACGCCGTTACGGCGATGTCGTGCATGACCTGCTGGATTCCCTCGAAATGGGGGAAGAGCGCAGTCACGATTCCGAGGAGGACGAGCAGGAGAGCCGCGACCAGGATCTGCGGCCTGACGAGGCGGGCGACGAGGGTCGAGCCAAGGAGTCCGATGACGCCGAGGGCATGAGCGTCGAGGAGGCGGAGGTTGCCGTCGAGGAGCTGCCGGAAGGTGCCGCCGAGGCGGCCGACGCGCCGAGCGCCGACATGCCGGACGATGCCGACATGAGCGACGCCGACCAGGCAAGCGAGCCGTGGCGTCCGCGCCATTCCGGGCTCAACGCGCCGCACGGCCCGGATTATCGCGCCTTCACCGCGAAATTCGACGAGATCATCGCGGCGGAGGATCTGTGCGAGCCCGAGGAACTCGATCGGCTGCGCGGCTACCTCGACAAGCAGCTATCGCATTTGCAAGGGGTGGTCGCCCGGCTCGCCAATCGCCTGCAGCGCCGGCTGATGGCGCAGCAGAGCCGCGCCTGGGAGTTCGATCTCGAGGAAGGGGTGCTGGACCCGGCGCGCCTTTCTCGGGTGATCGTCGATCCGCTGCATGCATTGTCCTTCAAGCACGAGAAGGACACGAATTTCCGTGACACCATCGTCACGCTGCTGCTCGACAATTCCGGCTCGATGCGCGGGCGGCCGATCACGGTCGCGGCGACCTGTGCGGATATTCTGGCGCGCACGCTGGAGCGCTGCGGGGTCAAGGTCGAGATCCTCGGCTTCACGACCCGGGCCTGGAAGGGCGGTCAATCGCGCGAGGCGTGGCTTGCCGCCGGCAAGCCGGCCAACCCGGGCCGGCTCAACGATCTGCGCCATATCATCTACAAGGCCGGCGACGCGCCGTGGCGGCGCGCGCGCAAGAACCTCGGCCTGATGATGCGCGAGGGTTTGCTCAAGGAGAACATCGACGGCGAAGCGCTCGACTGGGCGCACAAGCGCCTGCTCGGCCGCGCCGAAACCCGCAAGATCCTGATGATGATTTCCGACGGCGCGCCGGTCGACGATTCGACGCTTTCGGTCAACCCCGGCAATTATCTCGAGCGCCACCTGCGCTGGGTCATCGAGGATATCGAGACGCGCTCGCCGGTGGAGCTGATTGCGATCGGGATCGGCCACGACGTGACCCGCTACTACCGCCGCGCGGTGACGATCGTGGACGCGGAGGAACTCGGCGGGGCGATGACCGATAAGCTGGCCGAGCTGTTCGATGAAGAGGCGCCCGCAGAGCCGCGTCCAAATCCGCGCCGGCGCGTGGCGTGAGCTTGGGCCGGATGGCACGCGGCTCCTCCCTCGCGCGCCGGGGAGGTGACCGCAGCGCGTGTCAGCCGGCGGTGCGCTTCTTGGCGATCTGGCGCTTGAGCTCGAGGGCCTTCGGGGCCAATTGCTCGTCCTTGGCCTTGGCCAGAAACGCGTCGAGTCCGCCGCGATGATCGATGGACTTCAATGCGTTCGCCGAGATCCGCAGGCGCACCGAGCGGCCGAGCGCATCGGACATCACCGTGACGCTGCACAAATTGGGCAGGAAGCGCCGCTTGGTCTTGCGGTTGGAATGGCTCACCTTGTGACCGGTCTGGGCCATTTTGCCGGTCAGGTCGCAGCGGCGGGACATGGTTGAAAACTCCGTCTCGGCGGAACTCCGAATCCGAGCTTCGCCATCGATGCATTGGACCCGCGCCGGAGAGCCGACTTGTCGGCGAGCGCTCGGCCAAACCCGAAGGACCCGGAAAGGTCGCGGACGTATAGTCGTCGCCACCGCCGACCGTCAAGACGAGCAAAGCGAAGTCGCACAATCACAGATTCGACGTATTCGGGGCCGATCAGCACGCTGGCCGGGGCCTGCGCGAACCTGACGGCCGAAACAGGCACTGCATGCGTCCACCCCAAAAGCGAAGTTCGCCGACCGGCGAGGCATGCCGCCCCGCCTGGCGGGACGGGCTTCTGGGCACAGTCTTGGGCGCGGCGCTCGCGATTGCCGGGCCGGTGCTCGCCCAGGCGCAGGGCAGACTCGAAGCTCGCTATACGGCGACGCTCGCCGGGATCACGATCGGCAACGGCGCCTGGACCGTCGAGATTCGCGAGCACCAGTACTCGGCCGTGGCCGACGGCCGCGTGTCCGGGCTGATGCGGGCGATCACCCGGGGCGACGGTACCGCCACCGCCGAGGGCGCCATCGCGGGAGGTCGTCTGGTGCCGGCGGCCTATGCGGCACATACCGCCTACAATCGCCGCAGGTCCGAGGTGCGCATGAGGTTGAACTCCGGCACGGTGACGGAGCTGGTTGCCGAGCCGGTGCCGCCGAGCCCGGATCGGATACCCTTGACCGAAGCGCATCGCCATGGCGTCGTCGACCCGATGAGCGCCGCGCTCATTGCGGTCCCCGGCAGCGGCGAGGTGCTGTCACCCGAGGCTTGCCGGCGCACGCTGCCGATCTTCGACGGTTACCAGCGGTTCGATTTGGCGCTTGCCTTCAAGCGCATGGACGAGGCGAGGGCGGAGCACGGTTATCAAGGCCAGGTCGTGGTTTGCAGCGTGGCGTATCGACCGATCGCCGGACACCGCCCGGCCCGGTTCGCGGTCAAATATCTGATGGAGCAACGCGACATCGAGATTTGGTACGCGCCGATCGCCGGCACGCGCGTGCTCGCGCCGTTCCGCTTGTTGGTGCCGACGCTGGTCGGGCCCGCGCTGCTGCAGGCGACCCATTTCACGACCGCCGTTTCCGCCTCTCGAGCCGGCACTGGCCCGCCGGACCCCCGCACCCAGTAGCGCTGCGACGGAATGTAACGGTTGACAACGAGTTTTGGCCGGAGCCGCGGGGTTGACTCTGCTGGGATCGTGTGATCCGGGCAGAGGTTAACCGCCGACTGGGATGAAGGACCTCACAAGGAGCGCGCCGGCACCCCATCTAGTGGGGCAAGCCGCCTGGGTCGCCACATATGGAGAGAACGAAATCCGAAATCGGTCGAGTCAGCGATTCGGCCGCGTTTCGTTCGGGACTCGTTCCAAGGCTTAACGGCCGCACGCATTCCGTCGCATCGTGAGACAGATTGCGGAAGCGCGGCGGATTGCAAACTCCTGTATTCCGCAGCCTCGCCTGCAAACGAAGATACCCTGGGCACAAGACTTGAGAACAACGCGGCTTCCCGAACCAACTCGCTCTCGCAGGGTTGAGAGCCGCATGGCCGCCGACGTGCGGCTCGACCGCGCACCGTCGCCATGAGCTTTGCACTTCCCACGAGCTCGAGCCGTGACGTTCGCGCCCGCGGCGTCGGCGTGACCGCGGTGCTCGGGCCCACCAACACCGGCAAGACCCACCTCGCGATCGAGCGGATGCTGGCGCATTCCTCGGGGATCATCGGGCTGCCGCTGCGGCTGCTGGCGCGCGAGGTCTACAACAAGATCATCGGCGCGGTGGGCGAGCGAGCGGTCGCGCTCGTTACCGGCGAAGAAAAGATCAAGCCGGCAAACCCGCGGTTTTGGGTCTCCACCGTGGAAGCTATGCCGCGCGATCTCGACGTGGCGTTTCTGGCGGTGGACGAAATTCAGCTCGGGGCGGATCTGGAACGCGGGCATGTGTTCACGGATCGGATGCTGCACCGGCGCGGTCGGGAGGAAACTCTCCTACTGGGCGCCGCCACCATGCGGCCGATCGTGGAAAAGCTGTTGCCCGGCGCCAACATCGTGAGCCGGCCGCGGCTCTCGCTCCTTACCCACGCGGGCGAAAAGAAGATCACGCGTCTGCCGCGGCGTTCGGCCATCGTCGCGTTCTCGTCCGAAGAAGTCTACGCCATCGCCGAGGTGATCCGCAGGCAACGCGGCGGCGCGGCCGTGGTGTTGGGTGCGCTCTCGCCGCGCACGCGCAACGCACAAGTCGAGCTCTATCAGGCCGGCGAGGTCGATTATCTGGTCGCCACCGATGCCATCGGCATGGGGTTGAACCTGGATGTCGACCACGTCGCGTTTGCTTCCGACCGCAAGTTCGACGGCTATCAGTTCCGGCGGCTCAACCCGGCGGAGCTCGCGCAGATTGCCGGACGCGCCGGACGCGCGTCGCGCGACGGAACTTTCGGTACCACCGGCCGTTGTCCGCCGTTCGAGCCGGAGCTGGTTCAGGCGCTGGAGAGCCATCGGTTCGAGCCGGTCAAAGTGCTGCAATGGCGCAACACCGACCTGGATTTTTCCTCGTTGGGAGCCCTGCAGGCCTCGCTCGCCGGCAATCCGGTCGAGACCGGGCTGACACGGGCTCCCGTCGCCGAGGACATGCTGGTACTCGAACATGCCGGCCGCGATCCGGAGGTGCGCGAGGTCGCCAACGGCGCCCGCGCGATCGAACGGCTTTGGGAGGTCTGTCAGGTTCCGGACTACCGCAAGATCGCGCCGGCGACTCACGCCGAGCTGGTCGTCACGCTCTATGGATTTCTAGCCGGAGAGGATAGGATTCCGATCGACTGGTTCGCCCGGCAAGTCGCGCAGGCGGATCGCACCGATGGCGACATCGACACGCTGTCGACGCGCATCGCCCATATCAGGACCTGGACCTTTGCGGCCAATCGCGCGGACTGGCTGGCCGATCCCGAACACTGGCAGGGGGTAACGCGGGGCATCGAGGATAAGCTCTCCGACGCTCTGCACCAGCGGCTGATCGAGCGCTTCGTCGATCGCCGGACCAGCGCGCTGGTGAGGCGGCTGAGAGAAAACACCATGCTGGAGACCGAAATCACCAAGACCGGCGAGGTCGTCGTCGAGGGCCATGCCATCGGCCGGCTCGCCGGGTTTCAGTTCGCGGCAGATCCCGCCGCCGCCGGACCGGAAGCCAAGGCGTTGCGCGCCGCCGCGCAAAAGGCGCTTGCCGGCGAGATCGACAATCGGGCGCATCGGCTGCAATCGGCGGCGGACGACCAGTTCGTGCTGGCCTCCGACGGAGCGATCCGCTGGACCGGCGAGCCGGTCGCCAAGCTCATGGCCGGCGAGGACGTGCTCCATCCGCGGGTGCGCCTGGTCGCGGACGAGCGCCTGACCGGTGCTTCGCGCGACGCCGTGCAGAGCCGGCTCGAATTATGGCTCGAGGTCCACGTCGAAAAACTGCTCGGGCCTCTGTTCCAGCTCGCCGGCGCCGAGGACGTCACCGGAATTGCCCGCGGGGTGGCGTTTCAGCTCGTCGAATCTCTCGGCGTGCTCGAGCGTCACAAGATCGCCGACGAGGTCAAGACGCTCGACCAGGCCGCCCGTGCCACGCTGCGGAAATACGGCGTGCGCTTCGGCGCTTACCACGTGTACGTGCCGGCGCTGCTCAAGCCCGCCCCGCGGGTTCTTGCCGCGCAGCTGTGGGCGATCAAGCACGCGGATCCCGAGCTCAAGGGCGCCGACACCCTCCCGGGTCTCGCCGCCAACGGCCGCACTTCGGTCCCGGTCGACAAGGAGCTGCCGAAAGCGCTGTATCGCGTGGTCGGGTATCGGGTCTGCGGCGAACGCGCGGTGCGGGTGGATATTCTCGAGCGGCTCGCGGACTTGATCCGCCCGCTGCTGGCATGGCGTCCCGGCATGCCGGGCGCCAAGCCTCTCGGCACCGTCGAGGGCTCGGGCTTCGTCGTGACGGGATCCATGACCTCGCTGACGGGGACCTCGGGAGAGGATTTCGCCTCGATCCTGCGTTCGCTGGGGTATCGCATGGAGCGGCGACCCAAGCCGCCGGAGCCGGCCGCGAGCGCGCCGCCGCCACCGGAAGCGAAGCCGGAGGAGCCGGCGACGGCAGCCGAGGCTGCTGCGCCGTCGATATCCGGCTCGTCCGAATCGCCCGACCCCGGGGAGCCGGAGCCCAACGGGCTCGTCGCGGCGGACGACGCGCGGCAGCGTGACGCCGACGCGAGCGCGCAGCCCTCCGAGGCGTCCGTAATAGGGGCAGCCAATGCGCCGGAACCTGCGGTTCCGCTGGATGCCGGTCCGGTCGTCGCCGGGGCACGGCCCGACGGCGGTCCGCTCGACACCGAGGAAATGATCGAAGTCTGGCGGCCCGGTCGGCCCGAGCATCGTCGCGGCGATCGAGCCCAGCCCCGCTCACGCCGCCGCGAGCGCACCGGCGAGCGCCGCGATTCTGCCGCCGCGGCTGCTGCAGGCAAGCGTTCCCAACCGCAAACGCATCCCGTCGCGGAGAAAGCCGGGAGCGGAACGCCGGGTCCGCGGCCGCGCCGGCCCGAGCGGGAAAAAACGCGGACCCCATCGGCTCAGCCCAGGAGCGAAGCCAGGGAGCGGCGCGAACGGGCACCCGACCCGAACTCCCCGTTTGCCAAGCTCGCCGCGCTCAAGGCGCAGCTGGAAGCCGCCAGCAAGGAGCGTCGATGAGCCGCGATGCAGCCAGGAACCGCGCCCGCTTGTTCGGCGGCGGCCAGTGAATATTTGAGATAGGCAGGCTGATTGATCGATCGCCAGCGAATCGACAGATGGCTGTGGCACAGCCGTGTCGTGCGCACCCGGGCGGCCGCAGCCGATCTTGCGGCATCCGGCCACGTTCGGGTGAACGGATCGAGAGTAAAGGCGCCGAGCCGGATGCTGCGCTTGGGAGACGTGGTGACGGTTTCTCTCTACCAGGGCGTCCGCGTGCTGAAGGTGGCGGGCTTTGCCGGCCAGCGCGGGTCCGGCGCGGCGGCACGGCTGCTATACGAGGAATTGGGCATGAACGCGGGAGGTGGCAATCCGATCGGCCACGAACCGACTTGAATCGGTTCCGGCGGATCCTGAGCGAAATGAGCCCGATCCTCCCCTCTCTTGCACCCCGCCTGCCCCTGGGCTAGCACCGGCGTGGATGCCGAACCGGAGCCGCAATGACCTACGTCGTCAACGAATCCTGTATCAAATGCAAATACATGGATTGCGTCGAGGTCTGTCCCGTGGATTGCTTCTACGAGGGCGAGAATATGCTCGTGATCCATCCCGACGAGTGCATCGATTGCGGGGTCTGCGAGCCCGAATGCCCGGTCGAGGCGATCAAGCCCGACACCGAGCCCGGCCTGGAGAAGTGGCTGAGCCTCAACGCGGAATTTGCCAAGGCTTGGCCCAATATCACGGTCAAGAGGGATGCCCCTGCCGACGCCAAGGAATGGGAGGGGGTACCGGGCAAAGAGCAGCATTTTTCCCCGAATCCGGGAACCGGGGACTGATCCGGGCCATTTTGGCAATGATCCTCGATTAACCGATATCGCCGATTTGACCATTTGGCACCGAAAAATCCGTTTTGCACTGCCGCAAAGCATTGATTTTTGCGGCAAATGTGATATATAGCGGCGAAACATGAAGCCCGAGGCGCTCCCGGTGGGGAGCGTATTTTTTCGGGACGAATTTCGAGGAACCGCCGTAGAGGAGCGTGAACATCCACGCGCGAGCTGTGGCAGGAAAAGCACGTCAACGTCCGAAGAAGGGCACTGCGCGAAAGGCCGCCGCCGGTATCCGGCGGAGCACGGCCGTCTCGTCGCGAAGCATCGCTCGTCCCGCTGCACGCAAGGCCAAAACCGTGGCTCGCACCAAGGCCCATAAAGGAGCTCCGAGCGGCATGATTGCAAAGAACAAGAAGGCCCACCGTCCGTCGCCGCGTGCGCCGGAGCCCGCCCAGGCTCTGCCCGAGCGAGTAGTTCCGCGTGCGACCCAGCGGCAGGGGTTCAAGACCAGCGAGTTCATCGTCTACCCGGCCCACGGCGTCGGCCAGATCGTGTCGATCGAGGAGCAGGAGGTCGCGGGCTACAAGCTCGAGCTGTTCGTCATCAATTTCGTCAAGGACAAGATGACGCTGCGGGTGCCGACCGCAAAAATCACCTCGGTGGGCATGCGCAAGCTCGCCGAGCCGCCGATCGTGAGGCGCGCGCTCGAGACCCTCAAGGGCCGCGCCCGCATCAAGCGCACCATGTGGTCGCGCCGGGCCCAGGAATACGAGGCCAAGATCAACTCCGGGGACATCGTCGCGATCGCCGAAGTGGTGCGCGATTTGTTCCGGTCGGAATCGCAGCCCGAGCAGTCCTATAGCGAGCGCCAGCTTTACGAGGCGGCGCTCGACCGGCTCTCGCGCGAGATCTCCGCGGTCCAGCGCATCACCGAGACCGAGGCCATCAAGGAAATCGAGGCGGCGCTCGCCAAGGGCCCGCGCCGCGGTCCCAAGCCGGAAGGCGAGGCCGCCGAGGCGCTGGTCGAAGACGAAGCGGCCTGATCGGCGATTCATCGCATGGAAAAGGCCCGGCCGTTTGGCCGGGCCTTTTTCGTTTCCGCCGCGTGCTGCTTCCCCCTCCCCGCAAGCGGGGAGGGAGGGTCCTCATTCCACCACGAGCTTGACCTGCTCGCCAGGCTTGAGCCCCTGTCCGGGCTGCAGCCCGTTGAGCACCAAGAAGCGGTCGAGCGCCCGGTCCGTCGTCGCCATCCGGGCCGCCAAATGCTCCGGCGTATCGCCGGGCTTTACCGTGACGATTTTGAGCCGCAGCGGCCTTGCCGCTTCGATCTCCGCGAGCGTCATGCGCCGGAAGCTCGCGACCGCGTCGCGAAAGGCCCGGTCGATTTCCGGGCTCTGCTGCTTGCTCGCAAAGATGAACCGGTACACGTCGCTGCCGAAGCGCAGCGCATAGAGGCGGAAGGTCCATTCCTCGCCCCTGGCGATCGCGGTGGCGGCCGGGAAGCCGTTGATATTCGTCGATTCGATCGAGCCGTGGTCGATGTTCTCGATCCAGCCGGAGGCCAGGTAATTGGCGAGGCTCTGCTCCGCCGGCACCTGCACGACGTCGAGGCGCAACGCCTCACCCCCACTTTGATTGACCCCGAGCACCGCCTGCGCCGTGTTGTCGAGGGCGAAGCCGCTCGGGGCGAGGAACGTGAAGCCGAGCCGCGGATGGATGAAGCGCCGGCCGCGCACGAAACCCTCGCTGGGGTCCTCGCCGTAGACGAGCCCGTCGATGCTGGCGAGATACGCGGCGCGGTCGCGCTCGCCGCTGCCGGGCGCCGAATATTGCCGGGCATTGGCCTGGGTGATTTTCACGCGCTCGGGGGTCGCCGGATGCGAGGACAGGAAGTCGAGGTAGCGCGGATCGGGGCCGAGACCCGACTGCGGCTTGAGCTCGGCATTGCGGCCGAGCGCATTGAGGAAGCGCACCGCGCCATAGGGGTCGAAACCGGCGCGGGAGGAAATGCCGACCCCGATGCCGTCGGCTTCGAGCTCCTGGGCCCGCGAAAACGTCGCCAGCGCGATTTTCGATTTGGCCAGCGCCAGCGCCCCCATCTGCGGATCGTTGAACACGTCGGTCGCGACCCGGCTGACCAGCGCCGCCTGCTTGACCTGGTCCTCGCGAATCGCCGCATGGCGTGCGATCACGTGCGCCATTTCGTGCGCCAGCACGGAAGCGAGCTCGGCATTGTCGTTGGCGAGCGCGACGAGCCCGCGGGTCGCATAGAGATGGCCGTTGGGCAACGCGAAGGCGTTGACCGACGCCGAGTTGAGCAGCGTGACGCGATAATGCAGGTCGGGCCGCTCGGAGGCCGCGACCAGGCGTTCCACCGTCTTGGCGATCAGCGTCTCGACCCGCGCGTCCTGATAGGTGCCGCCATAGGCCGAGAGGATGCGCTGGTGCTCGCGCTGCGCGGCCGGACTGGCTTCGGCCTGCTTCGCCGGCTCGGGCGGTATCGCGGCGACGGCCTGCGGATCGAACCGGCCGCTCGCCGCGCAGCCGGCCAGCACGAGAAGCAGCACGAGCGCGCCCGCGACGGAGCGCCACGACACTTCCCCTCTCCGATCCTCGTGCGCGAACGCTTGCACCCCTGCCCCTATCTCAGTTGCGCTCCAGGACCTCGATCTGCTCCGGATGCGTGGCTTCGATCCACGGCCCGCCCCGTTGCTCGACGATCCCCCGGACGCGGACGCGGCGGCCCTGCAGCCGCGCAGGCTGGAGCCCGGCCGCCGTAAAGCCGCGCTCATTGCGCTTGGCAATGGTGACCACGAAATCTTCCGTCCAGCGCCGGCCGAAATTGACGAAGATGGTGTTTCCGCTTTCCCGGACCGACAGCACCCTGCCCTCGACGATCACGAAGCGGCCGCGCTCGGCCGCGACTGCCGCGGGCTCCTCCGCCTGCATGATGCCATAAATCGGCTCCGCCCACACGCCGAGCTTGGCTTCGCGCGCCTTGCTTTCGCGTGCCAGCAACTCGCGGGCGCAGGCCCGGTCGCCGATCCGCGCCGACACCCGGGCTTCACCGCGCTCGAGGAGGTCCGCCTGGATCCAGCGTTCGGAACCGGTTTCGGAAACGAACAGGTGAACCAGCAGGCGGCCGTAGCGGTCCTGCTCCGCGCCCGCCGCGCCTCCCGCACCGATCCGCCGCAGGATGGCGTTGCGGCCGACGAGCGAGGGCAGCGCCTCGCTCGTCCGCGCTTGCGGCCCGGCCGTGGCGATCTCGATTCCGGCAAGACGCGCTTCCCGGCCGCCGTCGAGCAGCACGGTGCGAGCATCGACGATCCCGGTCACGACACCGGGGCCGATCGTCGCGAGCTTGCAGGCGCCCACCATGAATGTCCCGCCGTCTTCGGGGTGAGCTTCGAGCGCAAAAACCGCGGCGAGCGCCATCACCGCGCGCGCAAGCCGGCGGCCGTGCCCTGTACGCGGACTATTCAACCAGGGGCCTTCACGAAACCGGCCCAATGCGGCGACACTGCGGCGAATGCTGTCGTATGCGCCGGAGCGGGCACCCGCGTTTTCCTTGTGTACCCTTATGGCTCACCACCTCCGTGCCCAACAGGATGGCGCAGCGATCCTTTCAAACGTTGGTTCCGCGGTGATATGCGTGTCTGATCTACAGGCCGCGGCAAGCCTGCTACCGCACAAGACGCTCGGTCTACTTGAATTTTCGGGCTACTCGAACCTTCGGGGTTCCTCCCATGGCCGTCGTCGAACGGCGTGGCGAATGTGAAGGACCACGATGTCGTCACGCTCGACAGTATAGAAGATCGAGTAGCGAAATCGGCGGATGTATACCCGGCGTACCCCGCGCTTTTCGGTTTCTTGCGCCGAGTAAGGATGATCGAGCAGCCGCGTAAGCGCTCGGTCGATGCTGTGCGCGAAATCGACGACAACGGAAGGGGCATGCTCGAGGAAGTAAGAGATGGCGGCATCCAGCTCACGCGCGGCAGGCTCCGTATAGCGCACCCTCATGGCCGCGGCGTACGGGCCTTGCGAAAGATCGCGGCCATCTCCTCATCGCTGGCAAATCTGCCTCGGCGCATGGCGTCGAGCCCGCGCTCGATCCCTTCCCGCTCGTCCTTATCGAGACGATACAGGCTGCCGTGTCCAGCTTCGATCTCGTCCATGGCCTCGGCCATGATCTCGGCCAACTCCTGCTGCGCCGCCTCGGGCAGGGAGGCCGCGCGCTCCACGAGAACTTCCAGCGCTTTAGTCTTCGGCATGAGCGCTCCTATAGCATATTTGCGCTGTTGCGCACCGACCGGGGGCTCCTATCGCTCCATTTATGCGCCCACGGCGGGCCTGTGGTAGCATTGCGGAGACGGCACGGACCATGCGGGCGGCACGAAGCGCAGCACTGCGGCTCCTCTACCTGGCGATCGCCGGCACGATCGTTCTGCCGCTCGTGCTGTTCGGCTATGCGTCCTGGGTCGATTACCGCGCGGCGCAACAAACCGCCGACGAGCGGATCGAACGCTCACTCGAGGTCGTGCACGAGCATGCGTCGAAGGTGTTCGAAGCGGTCGACCTCGCGTTCCTGCAGGTCGCGCAGCTCTTTCGCGACATTTCGGACGAGCGCATCCGCGCGGACGAAGCCGAGTATCACCTGCAGCTCAAGGCGATCAGCGATACCGCGCCCGAGATCCACTCGATCGTGCTGTTCGACCGCGACGGCCATCCGCTGGTGTCCAGCCTGGCCTATCCGGTGCCGCGGGAGTTGAGCGCCGCGGACCGCGATTATTTCCGGGCTCAGGTCGAGCGAGACGCCGGGGCGTACGTCGGCGAGATCCTGATTTCCCGCGATCCTCGCCTCGCGGCCGATCCATTCTTCACCGTGAGCCGGCGCCGGTCGACGCCGGAGGGCGCGTTCGCCGGCGTCGTGCGGATCGGCATCCCGCCGGCGGAATTCGAGCGGTTCTACGCCCAGATCGGCCGGGTGCCGGGCTCGCAATTCTCCATGCTGCGGGAGGACGGCAGGTTTCTCGCGCGCTATCCGATCCCGGTCGACCGCAGCCTGCGGCTCGACGCAAGCTCGGCGTTCCAGAGGACGATCTCGGCGAGCCGGCTCGGCGGGGTTTACATTTCGCTCTCGCCGGTCGACGGCATCGAGCGGCGCATCGCCACGCGCAAGCTCGGCGACCGCCCGGTCTATCTCAACGCCGGAATCGAGACCCGGGTCATCCGCCGCGAGTGGCTTTCGGTGATGCTGGGGCGCCTCGCGTTCGGCCTGCCGGCAACGGCCATCATGGTGGTGAGCCTCGCGCTGGCGCTGGCGCGGACCCGCAAACTGCACGACGAGGCGGACCGGCGGGAAATCGCGGAATCGGCGCTGCGCCACGCGCAGCGCATGGAGGCGATCGGACAATTGACCGGCGGCGTCGCGCACGATTTCAACAATCTGCTCACCATCGTGTCCGGCGGCGTCCAGCGCCTGCTGCGCCGCAAGCGCGACGCCGAGGATGCCCGCTATCTCGACATGATCGCCGGCGCCGCCAAGCGCGGCGAGAACCTGACGCGGCAGCTGCTGTCGTTCTCGCGCCGGCAGGCGCTGGCCCCGCAGGTGATCGATCTCTCCCAGCGCATCCCGCAATTCCGGGATTTGCTCAATCCCTCGCTGCGCGGCGATATCGAGCTCGTCATCGAGGTGCCGCGCACGCTCTGCCCGGTGAAGGTCGATCCCGCCGAATTCGAGCTCGCGATCCTCAACGTCGCGGTGAACGCCCGCGACGCGATGCCGAGCGGCGGCAGGCTCTCGATCCGCGTGCGCCCGGTGGCGCTCGAGCACGGGCCCGAGGATCTGTCCGGCGCATTCGCCGAGATCGCGATGACCGACACCGGGCGCGGCATTCCGGCCGAGGTCCTGCCGCGGGTGTTCGATCCGTTCTTCACCACCAAGGAGGTCGGAAAGGGCACCGGGCTGGGCTTGAGCCAGGTGTACGGATTTGCCAGACAGTCGGGCGGCGCCGTCACGGTCGCGAGCACCCCCGGACGCGGCGCGACGGTCGTATTGTATCTGCCGATCAGCGGCGAGCCGCCGAGCGCGGAAGTCCGCGACAAGGAACTGCACCTCGCCGAGCACGCGGGCGGGACCGTGCTCCTGGTCGAGGACAACGACGAGGTCGCCGCAGTGTGCCACTCCTATCTCGACCAGCTCGGTTTCGCGGTCGAGCACGCCGCGACCGCCGGGCAGGCGCTCGCGGTGCTCGAAAGCGACAAGCCGATCGAGCTGATGTTTTCCGACATCCTGATGCCGGGCGAGATGAACGGCGTCGAGCTCGCGCGCGAGGCGCGCCGGCTGCGACCGAGCCTTCCGGTGGTGCTCACCACCGGCTACAGCACGAGCGCCGACGCGGCGCTGCGCGAAGGATTCGTGGTGCTGCGCAAACCCTACGATCTCGCCGGTCTGCGCAAAATGCTCGCCGCGGCGTTCGGCGGCACGGTGGCCGCAGCGGCGCTGCATTGACTCGGCAACGTCGCCGAAAGCTATGATAGCGATCGCGGCCTGATCGTCGATCCGCAGCAATCAAGACACCGCACGCGTCTTCATCGAGCGCGCACGAACTCCACAGGAGGCCCCATGGCTCGGCATCTCAAACGCGGTCTCGACGCGAGCGCCATCAAGGCCGCGGACCAAAAAGTCCGCGAGACCGTCGAGGCGATTCTGGCCGACGTCGAGGCGCGGCGCGACGCGGCGGTCCGCGAGCTGTCGCAGAAATTCGATCAATGGTCGCCGGAGAATTTCCGGCTGAGCGAACAGGAGATCGAGCGCGCCATCGCAAAGGTCGGGAAACGCGACCTCGACGACATCCGCTTCGCCCAGGCGCAGGTCCGCAATTTCGCCGAGAAGCAGAGGGCGACGCTTCGCGACCTCGAGGTCGAGACGCTGCCGGGCGTCGTGCTCGGCCATAAGCACATCCCGGTGAACAGCATCGGCTGCTACGTGCCGGGCGGGCGTTATCCGATGGTCGCCTCGGCGCATATGTCGATCGTGACCGCGCGGGTCGCGGGCGTGAAGCGGATCACCGCCTGCGCGCCGCCGTTCCGGGGCGGTCCGCATCCGGCGATCGTCGCCGCCATGCATTTCGGCGGCGCCGACGAGATCTTCGTGCTCGGCGGGGTGCAGGCGGTGGCCGCCATGGCGCTGGGCACCGAGATGATCGCGGCGGTCGACATGATCGTGGGCCCCGGCAATGCCTATGTGGCCGAGGCCAAGCGCCAGCTGTTCGGCCGCGTCGGCATCGACCTGCTGGCCGGGCCGACCGAGACCCTCGTCATCGCCGACGACAGCGTCGACGCGGAAATCTGCGCGACGGATTTGCTCGGCCAGGCCGAGCACGGGCCGACCTCGCCGGCGATTCTGTTGACCAACTCGGAGAAGCTTGCGCGCGCGACCATGGCCGAGATCGCGCGGCTGCTGAAAATCCTGCCGACCGCCGACGCCGCGGGAAAAGCCTGGCAGGATTACGGCGAGGTGATCGTGTGCGAGGACGAGGACGAGATGGTGCGCGAGGCCGACCGCATCGCCTCCGAGCACGTCCAGGTCATGACCAAAAATCCCGATTTCTTCCTCGCGCGCATGTCGAACTACGGCTCGCTGTTCTTGGGGGCGCGCACCAACGTCGCGTTCGGCGACAAGGTGATCGGCACCAACCACACGCTGCCGACCAAGAAGGCGGCGCGCTACACCGGCGGACTGTGGGTCGGAAAATTTCTCAAAACCTGCACCTATCAGAAGGTGCTCACCGACGAGGCGAGCGCGCTCGTCGGCGGCTATTGCTCGCGGCTGTGCGTGCTCGAAGGTTTTTTGGCCCACGCCGAGCAGGCCAATGTGCGCGTGCGCCGCTACGGCGGCCGCAACGTCGGCTATGCGCAGCCGGCGGCGTGAGTTGTTCGCACCGATGGAGCTGGCCGACACCCCCTCGTTCCGACTCGACGGCAGGCGCGCGCTCGTCACCGGCGCCGGGCGCGGCATCGGGCTCGCGGCGGCTTCGGCGCTCGCCGCGGCGGGCGCCGCGGTGACGCTCGTTGCGCGTTCGCGCGCGGAGATCGAAGATGCCGCGGCTGCGATCCGCGCACGCGGCGAGGCCGCCGAGGCTTTGGCGCTCGACGTGACCGACGTCGCCGCGGTGCGCGAAAAACTCGCCGCGGCCGAGCCGTTCGACATTCTCGTCAACAACGCCGGCACCAACCGGCCGGCCGCGCTGACCGACGTCACGGTCGAGGATTTCGACGCGATCTTCGCGCTCAACGTGCGCGCGGCGTTCTTCGTCGCGCAGGCGGCGGCGCGGCGCCTTGTCGAGGCGAAGCGCCCGGGCTCGATCGTCAACGTCTCCTCGCAGATGGGCCACGTCGGCGCCGCGCGGCGCAGCGTCTATTGCGCCTCCAAGCACGCCATGGAGGGCTTCACCAAGGCAATGGCGATCGAGCTCGCGCCCCACCGCATCCGCGTCAACACGTTGGCTCCGACCTTCATCGAGACGCCGATGACACGGCCGTTCTTCCAGAACGCGGCGTTTCGCGCCGAGGTGCTGGGAAAAATCAAGCTCGGAAGGCTCGGCCAGCTCGAGGACCTCACCGGCGCCATCGTGTTCCTCGCTTCCGACGCCTCCGCGCTGATGACCGGCTCCTCGCTGGTGATTGACGGGGGCTGGACCGCGGAGTGATAAGGGGGCCGCTTTGCGGGCCAAAAAGGCTGATCAGGGCAGCACGCCTCGGCCCGTACGCGATGCATGTTGTAAAATGGTCCCGTAGCTCAGCCGGATAGAGCAGCGGTTTCCTAAACCGAAGGTCACAGGTTCGAGTCCTGTCGGGACCACCATCGCTGGAATGTACATCACAAAGTTCGCTAGGCTTTGGGGGTTAGTGAAGCAGATTTGACGTTCGCTACCAAGCCTGCCGCGAAACCGGGAAACGGCTCAGCCACCGAGTAAGGGAGCGCCTTGTGGTGCGTATCGTCTCGTCGTGCTGCCCGGCTTTGCCATGCTATTCCTCATATAGAGCGGCTACTCCCTCGCAACGGGAATACCAAGCGCAAGATTATGGCGGGGCGTCGGATGGGTAGATGGCTCTTACCTTTTATTTGTAGAGCCAAGGCTTATAGGCAATCTCGATGTTGTATCCGTCCGGGTCGCCGATGTTTGCCGCAAAGTAGTCGGCACGCCATTCGGGCCGAAGGCTCGGTTCCTTGTTTGAAGTAGCTCCCGCGTCTATCGCCGCCTTGTAGCTGGCCCTGACAGCGTCCGCGCTCTTGGCG
>Ga0153941_1000013_pt1 | contig 175709 bp, 145 predicted proteins | sample TSNJ025MetaG_FD_104733 | JGI IMG/M metagenome (GOLD analysis project Ga0153941, IMG submission 104733) | Attine ant fungus gardens microbial communities from New Jersey, USA - TSNJ025 MetaG | ecosystem: Host-associated > Fungi > Mycelium > Unclassified | place: USA: New Jersey, Brendan T....
CATTGGCATTCCGCTCGAAGCGATCATGCTGAAGATCTCCGACGGCGTGAGCAAGGTTGCGATGCTGACTATTCCGTTCTTCGTGCTGGCCGGCGCCATCATGGCCGAGGGCGGCATGGCGCGGCGGCTGGTGCGGTTCGCCGACGTTCTGGTCGGCGTCACTCGCGTGCGCGGCGGGCTTTCGGTGGTCAACGTCATCGCCACGACGTTTCTGAGCGGCATCTCCGGCTCTGCCGTCGCCGACACTTCCGCGATCGGCTCGGTGATGATCCCGCAGATGGAGAAGGCCGGCTACCCGCGAGTGTTCGCGACCAACGTGACGATCACCGCCTCGGTTCAGGCGCTGCTGGTGCCGCCGAGCCACAACGCCGTGATCTATTCGCTCGCCACCGGCGGCACCATCTCGATCATCAGCCTGTTCATGGCCGGCGTGGTGCCGGGTCTGCTGCTCGGATTCGCGCTCATCGTGCTCTGTCTGGTGATCGCCTATCGCGACGGTCATCCCGTCGGCAGGACGGTGCCGCTGCGCGAGGCGGTGAAGATCATCATCGACGCGCTGTGGGGCCTGGTTACGCTCGCCATCATTCTCGGCGGCATCCTCGGCGGGGTGTTCACCGCGATCGAGGCGGGCGCGGTTGCCTGCGTCTGGGCGTTCTTCGTGACCATGTTCATCTACCGCGACTACCGCTGGCGCGATCTGCCGGCGCTCGTCCACCGCACCTTGAGCACGGTCGCGATGGTGATGACGCTGATCGCCTGCGCCTCGAGCGTCGGCTACGTCATGGCGCTCACGCAGATGCCGGCGAAGATCACCGCGTTCTTCCTCACCTTCTCGAGCGACAAGCACGTGATCCTGTTCCTGATCAACGTCATGCTGCTCGTGCTCGGATGCCTGGTCGACATGGCTCCCTCGATCCTGATCGCGACCCCGATCCTGCTGCCGGTCGTCGTCAATTTCGGCGTCGACCCGGTTCACTTCGGCATGATCATGCTGCTCAATCTCGGCATCGGCCTGTGCCACCCGCCGGTCGGCGCGATCCTGTTCGTCGGCTGCGCGGTCGGCAAGGTCACGATCGAGCAGGTGATGCGGAAAATCTGGCCGTTCTACGCGGTGATGTTCGCGGTGCTGATGCTGGTGACCTATCTGCCGTCGATCTCGCTGTGGCTGCCGCACCTGCTGGGGCTGTGACGTTGGGGCACTCGGCGGTGCCGCATGCTCCACCTCTCCCCGATGGGGAGAGGTCGGTCCTCGCCTTTGGCGAGGACCGGGTGAGGGGGTCATGATGCTGATGTCTATTTGAGTCTCGATCCCCCTCACCCCGACCCTCTCCCCAACGGGGAGAGGGAGCCTGCACTCGCAGCCGTGCCCTACTTGAGCGGCGAGAACGGCGCAGGCAGGTAGATATCGGTTTGCTGCGCGACGAGCCGGTCGGGGCCGCCGGGCGGCGGCCAGATCTTCTTCTCCACGGCCTCCTTGCGGATGCGCTGGCGCTCCTCGAGGCTCGCATAGGGCCAGATATGCACGAACCGCGGCGTCGGTCCCGTGATCGAGTACATGGCGGCGGTCACCCGCGACAGCTTCATGCGTTCCGGAAGCGCTTTGCGCCAGGCCTCCATGGTCCCCGCCAGTCCGCCCGGCTTCAACAGATAGGTGCGCACTTCATACACAGGACCATAGGAGCCGGCCTTGATCGGCTCGATGAACGGAAACGAGACATAGGTGTCGGTCTCGACGCCGGTCAGCGCATCGCCGAGGCCGAAGCGATCCTCGCGGGTCGCAAGCGCCGCGCGGTCTGCGCCCAGACTCGCCTCGTCCGCATAGCCGCGGATCAAGAGCACGCGGTTGAGCGCCCCGATCTCCGTATGCCAGCAGGCGAGAAGCTCGCCCCGACCCTTGTTGGCCGTGATCCAGTCGCTGAGCAACGGCAGGGATTTGGGCGTGGAACCCGGCCGGATGCCGAGAATCGTCACATCGTAGAGCATGTTGTTCGCCGCCATGGAGTGATCTAGCCTTGCGAGCTTATCGCTTCGCATTGCCGAAGCGCAACCGCGCGGGACGCCGGCCCGTGAGGCGCCGTCTGCCTCGGGAGAGGCGACCCGGGAACGAAAACATCGGCCTCAACTGCGGCCGGGAGATGGGGAGGAGACCATGCTGGAGGGTTGGCGACGCGCGAGCACGATCACCGCTGTTCTCGGGGCGCTCGGCGCCGCCGCGATTCTGCCGGCGCGGTCTGCCGACAGCGTCAAGATCGGCATCCTGTGGCCGCTCACCGGAAACGCGGCCGCAGCCGGGCAGGCCTCGAAGGCCGCGGCCGAAGTCGCCGTCGAGATCGTCAACAACCCGCATCCGGAGATGGCCAATCTGCCGCTCGCCGCTACGGCCGGCCTACCCGGGCTGGGAGGCGCCAAGCTCGAACTCGTCTTCGCCGATCACCAGGGCAACCCTTCCGTTGCGCAGCAGCAGGCGCTCCGGCTCATCAATGAGGAAAGGGTCCACGTATTGTTCGGCGCCTACCATTCCTCCTGCAGCCTGACCGCGACCGCGGTCGCCGAGCGCTACGGCATCCCGTTCATGGTCGGCGAATCGGCGGCGCTCAACATCACCGGCCGCGGGTTCAAATGGGTTTTTCGCGGCACCCCGATCGCGTCCGATTACGCCGCGACCTATATGCGCTTCTTCGACGACATGAGAAAGGCGGGCAAGAAGCTCGACGCCATTGCGGTCGTCAACGAGAACACCGATTACGGCACGTCCGTCGCCGACGAGATCGAAGCCGCCGCCAGGAAGGCCGATATCCCGGTCGCGATGCGCATTCCCTACGGCGCCAATTCCGCCGACGTCTCCGCCCAGGTGCTGCAGCTCAAGGAGAGGCGTCCCGACGTCGTGATCTTCATCAGCTACACGCCCGATGCCATTCTTTACATCAAGACCATGAAGAACCTCGATTATCTGCCGCCGATGGTGATCGGGGACGATACCGGATTTTCCGACCCGTCGTTTCATCACGGCCATCGCCGACATCGCCCAGGGCGCGATGAACCGCAGCGCTTGGGACATCGGCAAGCAGGGCAGCACGACCGATCGGATCAACGAGATGTACAAGGCCAAGACCGGCCGCGATCTCGACGACACCAGCGCGCGCAACATGCAGAGCTTCTTCGCGCTCGCGGAAGCGATCAATCGCGCGGGCTCGACCGACCCGGAAAAGATTCGCCAGGCGCTGCAGCAGACCGATCTCAAGGCGGAGCAGCTGATGATGGGCTACCGCGGCGTCAAGTTCGATGCGACGGGCCAGAACGTGCTAGCCTCGACCTATCTCATCCAGCTCAAGGGCAAAGCCTACCAGCTGGTGTGGCCGCAAGCGGTGGCGGCGGCCGGGCTCGCGTGGCCGATGCAGGGCTGGAAACATTAACCGGCGCGGGATTTGGCCAGTCCCTGCGGGGATGGCTTCCCCGCAGGATCGCGCCGCAAAGCACGCCGTTCTCTGCCCTCGGCCGGATGTGGTAGCGTGCGCGGATCCTGTCGGGAGGGAACGGGCTTTACCGGCAACGCCGCAGGACCAACGAGAAACGACGCCGTACACCCGGCGCACAGGGAGGAAGCATGGACCGGTCGGTTCGCCCGCTGGCGGCGGCAGGCGCGTTGCTCTTTGCCGCGCTGATCGCCGCGCCCGCCTCGGCGGGAGCGCCCAAGCACGGCGGCATCTGGAAAATCTATCATCGCGACAGTCCGGCGAGCGCCTCGATCCACGAGGAGGCGACGTTCTCGACCGTAGCGCCGTTCATGCCGGTGATGAACAACCTCGTCATCTACAAGCAGGACGTGCCGCAGAACAGCATGGATTCCATCGTGCCGGACCTCGCCGCCAGCTGGTCGTGGAACCCGGACCACACCGAGCTCACCTTCAGGCTGCGTGAGGGCGTGAAATGGCACGACGGCAAGCCGTTCACGTCGAACGACGTGAAATGCACCTTCGACATGCTCAGGGGCGTGTCGAGTGTCAAGCTCCGCAAGAACCCGCGGCAGAACTGGTATGAGAACGTCAAGGAGGTCACGACCAACGGCGATTTCGAAGCGAGCTTCCATCTCAAGCGGCTGCAGCCGGCGCTGCTGGCGCTGCTCGCTTCCGGTTATTCGCCGGTCTACCCGTGTCACGTCTCGCCGGCCGAGATGCGCACCCACCCGATCGGCACTGGCCCGTTCCGGTTCGTCGAGTTCAAAACCAACGAGTCGATCAAGCTGACGAGGAATCTGGACTATTGGAAAAAAGACCGGCCCTATCTCGACGGCATCGAGTTCACCATCATCACCAACCGCTCGACCGCCATCCTGGCGTTCATCGCCGGGAAGTTCGACATGACGTTCCCGGGTGAGGTGTCGGTCCCACTGATCAAGGACGTGCAATCGCAGGCACCGCAGGCGGTGTGCGAGCTCGAGCCGACCAATGTGAGCACGAACCTGATCGTCAATCGCGAGGTCCCGCCGTTCGACAATGCCGAGCTGCGGCGCGCGATGGCGCTGACGCTCGACCGCAAGGCGTTCGTGGACATCCTGTTCGAAGGCAAGGCGGACATCGGCGGCACGATGCTGCCGCTGCCGGCCGGCGTGTGGGGCATGCCGCCGGAGATCTTGCAGACGATTCCCGGCTACGGCCCCAAGGTGGACAAGAACCGCGCGGAAGCCCGCAGCATCATGGAGAAGCTCGGCTACGGCCCGGACAAGCGCCTCAAGGTCAAAGTGTCGACCCGCAACATCGCGATCTACCGCGATCCCGCCGTGATCCTGCTCGACCAGCTCAAGGAGATCTACATTGACGGCGAGCTCGACGTGGTGGAGACGAGCAACTGGCATGCCAAGGTCGGGCGCAAGGACTATACGGTGGGGCTCAACCTCACCGGCAACGCGGTCGACGACCCGGACCAGAATTTCTACGAGAATTACGCCTGCGGGTCGGAGCGCAATTACACCCAGTACTGCAACAAGGAGCTGGAGAAGCTGTTCGACCGACAGTCGATGGAGACCGACTTCGAGAAACGCAAGAAGCTCGTTTGGGAGATCGACAAGAAGCTGCAGGAGGACGTGGCGCGGCCGATCATTCTCCACTCGCGCCAAGGGACCTGCTGGCACCCCTATGTCAAGGGCGTGACCATCATGATCAACAGCTCCTACAACGGCTACCGCTACGAGGACGTGTGGCTGGACAAGTGATGGCACCACTCCGACAAGCGCTGAAGCCGTCGTCCCGGGGCCCGAGCTGGGGTCCCCGCGGTGCAAGCACTGCGGGGTGCCGCGTAGCGAGGGAACCCGGGACCCATGACCACCGCCCGCGATTTGTTTCGAAATCAGTGTTCATGGGTTCCGGGTTCGCGGGCTGGCGCCCGCGCCCCGGAACGACGTGCCTAGAGCTGTACGTCCGACTTCTCCGTCTGCTGCTTTCGTAACCCAAGAAAATGGAGCACCGGGAATGAATGGCAGGTTTCGATGGTTGCTGGCGGCAGGCGGCGTGCTGCTCATGGCGGCGCCCGGCCTCGCCGGCGAGCCCAAGCATGGCGGCGTCTGGAAGATCTATCATCGCGACAGCCCGGCCAGCGCCTCGATCCACGAGGAGGCGACCTATTCGACCAATATCCCGTTCATGCCGGTGATGAACAACCTCGTCATCTACAAGCAGGACGAGCCGCGCAACAGCTTCGAGACCATCGTTCCCGATCTCGCCACCAGCTGGTCGTGGAGCAAGGACGCCACCGAGCTCACCTTCAAGCTGCGCGAGGGGGTGAAATGGCACGACGGCAAGCCGTTCACGTCGAACGACGTGAAATGCACCTTCGACATGCTGATGGGCAAGTCCACGGCGAAATTCCGCAAGAACCCGCGGCAGAACTGGTACGAGAACGTCACCGAGGTCACGACCAGCGGCGACTACGAGGTGAGCTTCCATCTCAAGCGGCTGCAGCCCGCGTTACTGGCGCTATTGGCCTCGGGCTACTCGCCGGTCTATCCCTGCCACGTGTCGCCGGCCCAGATGCGCACCCACCCGATCGGCACCGGCCCGTTCAAGTTCGTGGAGTTCAAGCCCAACGAATCCATCAAGCTGACGAGGAATCCGGATTATTGGAAGAAGGACCGGCCCTATCTCGACGGCATCGAGTTCACGATCATCACCAATCGGTCGACCGCGATCCTGGCGTTCATTGCCGGAAAATTCGACATGACCTTTCCGACCGAGGTGACGATCCCGCTGCTCAAGGACGTGCAATCGCAGGCGCCGCAGGCGGTCTGCGAGCTCACACCGATCAACGTCAGCACCAATCTCATCGTGAACCGCGAGGCGCCGCCGTTCGACAATGCCGAGCTGCGGCGGGCGATGGCGCTCGCGATCGACCGCAAGGCGTTCGTCGACATTCTCTCGGAGGGCAAGAACGACATCGGCGGCTCGATGCTGCCGCCGCCGGCCGGGGTCTGGGGCATGCCGCCGGAGATCCTCAAGACCATCCCCGGCTACGGCCCCGACGTGCAGAAGAACCGCGCGGAAGCCCGCAGCATCATGGACAAGCTCGGCTACGGGCCCGACAAGCGGCTGAAGATCAAGGTGTCGACGCGCAACATTCCGCTGTACCGGGATCCTGCCGTGATCCTCATCGACCAGCTCAAGGAGGTCTACATCGACGGCGAGCTCGATCAGGTCGAGACCAGCAATTGGTTCTCCAAGGTTGCGCGCAAGGATTACACCGTGGGCCTCAACCTGACCGGAAATTCGGTCGACGATCCGGACCAGAATTTCTACGAGAACTACGCCTGCGGATCGGAGCGCAATTATACCCAGTATTGCAACAAGGAGCTGGAGAAGCTGTTCGACCTGCAGTCGGTGGAAACCGATGTCGAGAAACGCAAGAAACTCGTCTGGGAGATCGACAAGAAGCTGCAAGAGGACGTGGCGCGGCCGATCATCTTCCACGCGCGACAGGCGACCTGCTGGCACCCCTATGTCAAAGGCGTGACGGTCATGGTCAACAGTTCCTACAACGGCTACCGCTACGAGGACGTGTGGCTGGACAAGTGACATCACGCGCGCTTCTACCTCCCCCTGGAGGGGGGAGGTCGGCGAGCCTGAAAGGCGAGCCGGGTGGGGGTGAAGCTGCATCACCCCACCCCGGCAGCTCGCAAATGCTCGCTGCCGACCCTCCCCCTCGGTCGACATCGGATGTTTCCGATGTCGACCGAAATATCTTTGCCGAACCCGGGAACACCCGGGTTCGGCGGGAGGGTGAAGCGCGTAACCGTGGATACGGAGCAAGCCCTTGCTAACCTATCTGGTGCGGCGCTTCTCGCTCATGCTCCTGACGCTGTTCGGGATCTCGGTGATCATTTTCGTGTTGCTCCGCCTGGTTCCCGGCAACATCGCCGACATCCTGTTCGACTCCGCCGGCCTGATCAATCCGGCCGAGAAGGCCCAGATCGAGCGCGAGCTCGGCATCGACAAGCCGATCCCGGTGCAATACGCGATCTGGATCGGGGGGCTCCTGCACGGCGATCTCGGTTATTCCTACGTGTCGGAGCGGCCGGCGCTCGAGGAGATCCTGCCCCGCATTCCGATCACCGCGAAGCTCGCGGCGCTGGCGCTGGCGTTCTCGATCCTGCTCGGGGTTCCGTTCGGGGTGATCAGCGCGGTCAAGCAGAACACCTGGCTCGATTACCTCTTGCGCGTGGTGAGCCTGAGTGGGCTCTCCATGCCGGCATTCTGGCTCGGGCTCCTGATCCTGATGGTGTTCGTCGCCCAGTTCGGCTCCATCCCGATCTACAGCGAGGAGCCGAAGAGCTTTTGGGACGCGTTCGTGATGTTCGCGGTTCCGGCCGCGGCGGTCGGCTTCCGCAGCTCGGCGCTGATCATGCGGCTGACGCGATCCTCCATGCTCGAAGTGCTGCGCCAGGATTACATCCGCACCGCGCGCGCCAAGGGTGCGTCGGATTCCTCGGTCAATTATCATCACGCGCTCAGAAACGCGATCCTGCCGGTCGTTACCGTGATCGGCATCGAGGCGGCGTTCCTGGTCGGCGGCCTGATCGTGACCGAGACGGTCTTCAACATTCCCGGCGTCGCCCGCTTTCTGGTCGAGGCGATCCGCTGGCGCGATTACCCGATCGTGCAGAACCTGGTGATGTTCATCGCGATCATCGTGGTCGTCGTCAATTTTCTGGTCGACCTGCTGTACGCCGCCTTGGATCCCCGGATCAAATACTCGGACTGAGAGAGACCGTAATGTCCATCGAATACGACGCACAGCTTGCCAGCGCGCGACCCAGGCTGCGGCGCCCGGCCGGGCGGTTGCGCGTGTTCTTCTATCGCTATCCGCTCGGCGCGATCGGCGCACTGATCATGGCGTTGTTCGTGTTCGCTGCGGTGTTTGCCCCGCTGATCACCTTTTATGATCCGCTGACCACCGATCCGGCGGTGTCGCTGGCGCGGCCGGGCGCGGCGCACTGGCTCGGCTGCGACTTCATGGGCCGCGACGTCTACAGCCGCATCGTCTATGGCGCCCGCATCTCGCTCGCGGTCGGCATCGGCTCGACCGTGCTCGGCTCGGCGCTCGGCATCCTGATCGGCCTGCCGTCCGGCTATCTCGGCGGCTGGGTCGATCTCCTCGCCCAGCGGCTGGTCGACATCCTGCAGGCGCTGCCTCTCCTCGTTCTCGCGCTGGTGATGGCGGCGGCGCTCGGGCCTTCGCTCGAGAACGTGATCATCGCCATCGCCATTCCGCTGATCCCGTACGTGGCGCGCGTGGTGCGCTCGAACACGCTGGTGCTGCGCGAGCTGCCCTTCGTCGAGGCGGCGAAAGCGGTCGGCATGAGCGAGCTGCGCATCGCGATCAGGCACGTGCTGCCCAATACGATGGCGCCGCTGATCGTGCTGGCGACCGCGCAGCTCGGCTCGGCGATCCTGGTCGAAGCCTCGCTGTCGTTCCTCGGCCTCGGCATTCCAGAGCCGTATCCCTCCTGGGGCAGGATGCTCTCGGAATCCGCCGCCGAATACGTGCGCACCGCGCCGTGGCTCGTGATCTTCCCCGGCGTCGCCATCAGCCTGATGGTGTTCGGCACCAACTTGCTGGGCGATGCGCTGCGCGATCTGCTCGATCCGAGGCTGCGCCACTGATGGAAGCCCAGGTGAGGCGATCGCGGCCGGCGCGGACCGCGAATGTGCTCGAAGTCGAGGGCCTCACCACGGTGTTCTCCGTGGGCGAGCGGACCGTCCGTGCCGTCGACGACGTGTCGCTCCGGCTGCGCCCGCGCGAAACGCTGGCGATCGTCGGCGAATCCGGCTGCGGCAAGAGCACGACGGCGCTCTCCATTCTGCGCCTCGTCCCCGATCCGCCGGGAAGAATCGTCGCCGGCGAGGTGAGGCTCGAGGGCAGGGACCTGCTGGCGCTCGACGAGGCGCAGATGCGCGACGTGCGCGGCAACGACATCTCCATGATCTTCCAGGAGCCGCTGACCTCGCTCAACCCGGTGCTCACGGTGGGTGGCCAGATCGCCGAGGCGATCGAGCTGCACCAGGATCTGGGAAAATCCGCCGCCACGGAGAAGGCGGTGAACATGCTCGCGCTGGTGAAAATCCCCGAGCCGGCGCAGCGCGCCAAGGAATATCCGCACCAGATGTCGGGCGGCATGCGCCAGCGCGCCATGATCGCCATGGCGCTCGCCTGCAATCCCAAAGTGCTGATCGCGGACGAGCCGACGAGCGCGCTCGACGTCACCATCCAGGCGCAGATTCTCGACCTGATGCTCTCGCTGCAGGAGGAAATGGGAACCGCGATCATCTTCATCACCCACGATCTCGGCGTCGTGGCCGAGATCGCGCAGCGGGTGATCGTCATGTACGCCGGCCGCAAGGTCGAGGAGGCGGATGTCGAGGTGCTGTTCGAGGCGCCGCTGCATCCCTACACCCAGGGGCTGCTCGCCTCGATTCCGCGGCTCACGATCATGGCCGGAGGCGAAGCGCCCGAGCGCCTGCGCGAGATCCCCGGCATGGTGGCTTCCCTTGCCGATCTGCCGCAGGGTTGCGTATTCGCGCCGCGCTGCGCCTTTGCCGATCAGCGCTGCCGGGAGCGATATCCCGCCTACGAGGAGAAGCGGCCGGGGCACTGGGCCGCTTGCTGGCATTCCGACAAGCTGAGCGCGGCGCGATGACGATCGCGCCGACGCGAGAGCACGCGCTCGAGTCCAGCCCGGCCGCGCCGGTGATCGAGGTCGAGAATCTCAAGAAACATTTCCCGGTGAAGAAGGGCCTGCTGCGGCGGACCGTGGGGCAGGTGCTGGCGCTCGACGGGGTGAGCTTCGCGATCGGTCGCGGCGAGACCCTCGGGCTCGTCGGCGAGAGCGGCTGCGGCAAGTCGACCCTGGCGCGGACCGTGCTCCGCCTGATCGAGCCGACCGCCGGCGCCATCAAGGTCGGCGGCCGCGACATCACCCACCTGCGCAAGCGCGAGCTGCGGCCCTATCGACGCGAGATGCAGATCATCTTTCAGGATCCATTCTCCTCGCTCAACCCGCGCATGTCGGCGGGCGACATCGTCGGCGAGCCGCTGCAGATCCACGGGTTTACCCGGGAACAACGGCGGGAGCGCGTGGCCGAGCTGTTCGAGCTGGTCGGTCTTGCTCCGGCGCAGATGGCGAGCTTCCCGCATCAGTTCTCCGGCGGGCAGCGCCAGCGCATCTGCATCGCCCGCGCGCTCGCGCTCGACCCGAAGCTGATCGTCGCCGACGAGCCGGTCTCCGCGCTCGACGTCTCGATCCGCGCCCAGGTGATCAATCTGATGATGGACCTGCAGCGGCGGAAACATCTCTCCTATCTGTTCATCGCCCACGATCTTGCCGTGGTCGAGCATATCAGCCGCCGCATCGCCGTGATGTATCTGGGAAAAATCGTCGAATATGCCGATAAAAAGACCCTGTTCCTCGAGCCGCTGCATCCCTACACGGAAGCCTTGCTCTCGGCGGTGCCGGTGCCGAACCCCAAGCTCAGGCGCGCCAAGCGCATCCTGCCCGGCGACGTCCCGAGCCCGATGAACCCGCCGCCCGGCTGCCCGTTCCACACCCGCTGCCCCTATGTCGAACCGCGTTGCCGGGTCGAGGTGCCGGCGCTGCGCGAGGTGCGCCCGGGCCACTGGGTGTCCTGCCATCTGCGCTGAGCCCGCCCGATCACGGCCGCCATTCCACCGCGTAAGGCTGGAAAAGGCGCGCGTTCACGCAACGTGCCTCCCTAATGCAATCCCCGGCCCTCCCACGAGTTGCCACATCCCGGCCGTGAAATTGTCTTAACCCCTTGATCAGCTTGGACTTGCTCGGGCGGGCGGGCGAAGGGGAGGGCCGTGCCGGGAGGGCAGCCATGTATCGCGTACCAGCCGTCCTGATCGTACTCCTGTTCATTGCCGTGCCCGCCCGAGCTGCGCCCTCGCATCTTGGCGAGCTCTCCACGCTCGAGGCGGTGCAGAAGTGGATGTACGGCTATCGGGCGAAGCCGGAGCCCGGCCGCGTGCCCGACGCGATCCGCACGCTCACCCGGCTCGGCGCGATCAAGGATCCGGAGACTTCGGGGATCTACGTCGGCTTCCTCGCCGGCGTCATCGGCGCCGATCCGGCCAAGGCCGACGAGCTGTTGGCAAAACTGTTTCCGGTGCCGCCGGCGGACCAATGGGTGATCGTGCGGGCGATCGCCTATTCGGGCCATCCGCAATGGAAGCACCTGATGCTGAAGTACGCCGCCCGCATGCCGGCCCGCAAGGTGATGATCGAAAAGTACCTGGCCCGCGAGCTCGCTACGCTGAGCGAAGTGCCGCTCGAGCATCCCGATCCCGGGCTGATGGCCAAGCTGCAGGGCTATTTCACCATCGGCGGGCACAACAAGCCCCCCGGCAAGGATCTCACCTTCGAGAGCAATCCCGAGCTGCTCGACACGCTGTGGGGCTATTATTTCGCCGGCGGTGCCTATGGCCCGATCCTGCGCGTGGTGAGCGTGCTGCCGTGGTCGAAGGACCGCAACAGCGTCGACAAGCTCAACGTGGGCAGCATGGCGAAATATACTTTGTCCATGTACGCGATGCGCGACCCCGGGCTGCTCGAGATGCTCAAGAGCGAGCTCGGTCACCAGCCCAAGGAGGTGGTGGCGGTGCTCAAGGAAGTCATCGAGGCGGCCGACACCGCCGACGTCGGCCGCATCCGCAAGGAGGCGCTCGCCGCGGTCGAGGAGCTCAAGCGCAAGGGCCCGGGATATAAGCGCGACATCTCGTTCTGGGGCCAGGTCGGCGAGGGCGCCGTCTCGCTCGGCTGCGTCGCCGCGGCGGCGCTCGGCCAGATCGAGTTCGGCATTCCGTGCGTGGTCGGCGGGGCGGCGACCTCCGCGGCGGTGCGCTATTGGTCCTCGCCGCAGTGATATCTCACACAAACGCGGCGGCATTCTCCCACCTCCCCCTGGAGGGAGGAGGTCGGCGAGCGTCGCAAGACGCGAGCCGGGCGGGGGTGAATCAGCATCACCCCCACCCCGGCAGCTCGCAACCTGCTCGCTGCCGACCCTCCCCCTCCAGGGGAGGGTGAAGCGCGTGCTCACGGCGCGCAGGTGCGAAAACCGGCGATCACGTCGTTGCGCTCGGGCGTGAAGAAATTGCGATAGAGCGGACGCGCCAGGCGCGCGCTGGTCGCCCAGGATCCGCCGCGCAGCACCTTGCGGGTGCCGAACCACGGCTGCGAGTAATCCTCGTAAGGGTCGGCTGAAAATCCCGGAAACGGCAAAAAATCCGACGCCGTCCATTCCCACACGTTGCCGAGCATCTGCCGGCAGCCGAATGCGCTGTCGCCCGCGGAAAACGCGGCGACGTCGACCGGGCCCAAGAAGGCGAAATCGAGATTGGCGTGCTGGCGACCCGGCGGCGCCTCGCCCCACGGCCAGCGGCGCTTGCCCTCGGCAAGCCGCGTGCCGCCCGCGGCGGGCTCGCCGATCGCCGCCGCCTCCCATTCCGCCTCGGTCGGCAGGCGGCGGCCCGCCCATCGGCACCAGGCTTGCGCCTCGTGCCAATTGACGAACGCGACGGGTGCGTCGGGGGGCAGCTCTTCGGGCCGCGTGTGGCGGCGCCACAGCCATTGGCCGTCCTGCTTGGGCAGCCAATAGACCGGTCGCTCGGCGCCTTCGCGTTTGCGCCACGCCCAGCCCTCCTCGGTCCAAAACTCGCGCGCGCGATAGCCGCCGGCCTCGATGAAGGCCGCGAACTCGGCGTTCGTCACCGGCGCCCTGGCGATGCGGAAGGGTTGCAGCTCCACCGCATGGGCCCATTTTTCGTTGTCGAACACGAAGCCGTCCGCGGCGGTCGAGCCGAGTCGCCAGCGCCCGCCCGCGACATCCGCGTCGCCGAGCCACCCGCCCGCGCGGGGAGCCGGTATGCTGCCGAGATTGGCGGGTGCGGGGTACCGAAGCGTCTGGCGCGTATAAGCCAAAGCCTCGACGTGCATGTCCTCGTGTCGGATGGCCAATTCGTAAAAATAGCGGCCTTGCTCGTCGACACCGCGGCCGAGCCGCTCGATCTGTCGCTCCAGCACCCGCGACAGGAAGCCGAAAATGCCGTCGCGATCGGGCAGCGCGAGATCCCAGCGCGTGTCGTGTGCGACCGTGCTCGAATTCCACAGCGCGTCGGCACGCTCGAGCATCGGTGCCGCGCCATGCACGTGACGCAGCGTCCAATATTCGTGGAACCAGCCGACGTGGCCGATCTCCCAGAGCACCGGGTTGACGATCGGCAGCATCGGCCCCATCAACTGCTCCGACGACAGATCGTGGGTCAGGCCCTGGGTCCGCGAGCGGGCTTCGCGAAGCTCGTTCGCGAGCGCGGCGGCGCTCGCGCCCGTGGTCGGTCGGTTCGGTTCGGCGCTGTTCATGAACATCGTTGTTATCACGCCCGCGCGTCCCTCGTCACGGTCCGGCAACCGGGCCACGGCATTGCGTTGGGCGAAAATCTTTCGGCGCCTCGGGCATTCCGCCCGCGTCGCGACCGAGTACGATGGAACCCCGGCGGAGCTCATGGTCGCGCTCCACGCCTGGCGCAGCGCCGGCGCGGTGTGCCGCTTTCGCGCGCTCCACCCGGATCGGCCGCTGATCGTCGCTCTTTCCGGCACCGATCTTTACGAGTACATCGACCGCGATCCGCGGCCCACCTTGCGCTCGCTCGAATCCGCGGATCGGCTGGTCGCATTGCAGGAACTCGCGCGGCGGCGGCTTCCGCCGCGATTGCGCCGCAAGCTTCGCATCATCCATCAATCGGCTCCGCCTTTGCCGCGCCGCGGCGCGGCGTCCTCGAGTGCTTTCGAAGTGGCGGTCATCGCCCACCTGCGCAAGGTCAAGGACCCGCTGCGCGCGGCCGAGGCGGCCCGCCTGCTGCCCGCCGCCTCGCGGCTGCGCATCGTCCACGTCGGCGGCGCCGACAGCCCGCAATGGGCGGCAAAGGCCGAAGCCGAGATGAAGCGCAATCCCCGCTATGAGTGGCGCGGCGAGGTCTCCGGCGCAGCAGTGCGGCGTTTGCTGGGCCGCGCCCGGGCCTTGGTGCTGTCGTCGCGGAGCGAGGGCGGCGCCAACGTCGTTTCCGAGGCCGTGGCCGCCGGGGTTCCGGTGCTCGCGTCGCGGATCGACGGCTCGGTCGGACTGCTCGGCCGCGACTATCCGGGCTATTTTCCGGTCGGCGACACGGTGGCGCTCGCGCGCCTGCTCCGCCGCATCGAGACCGAGCCGAGATTCCTCGCTCGGTTGCGAGCGGCGGTTGCTCGGCGCCGCAATCTGTTCAGGCCGGCACGCGAGCTTCTCGCATGGAAGACGCTGCTCGACGAGCTGGCGTGACCATCGTGAAAGGAGGCCCGCCATGATCCGCGTACCCGCATTGGCCGCCGCCACATCGGCGGCGATGCTGTTTGCCGTGCCCGCGACGACCGTGGGACGCGACCGGACGATCGAAGTCACGGACCTGGAAACCCTTATCAAAACCCATCCTCTGCCTCCGGGCGGTCCGAGCGCGAGCGTGGTGGCGTCGCGTCAAGCCGGCAAAGGCGAGCTGCAAATCGTAGTGGCGAGAAAAATCCCGCTGCACATTCACGATCAGGATCACGTCGTCTTCGTCGAGCGCGGAACCGGCACGGCGCGGATTGAGAACGCCGCCGGCGCGATCGAGACGCGGCAGGTCAAGCCCGGCGGTATCGTCGATGTGCCGCGCGGGAAAAAGCACGGGTTCGAGAAGACCGGCGACGAGGATCTGGTCCTGCTCGTGGTCACCACGCCGAGCCGCACACCGGCGAAGTTCTTCGAGTGACACCCGGAGTATTTGGCTGAGCTCGCTCTACACCTTGCGCAGCGCGTATGCTTGTTTCATCTTTACGGGCATTGCATGTCGCACCCACGCATCTTCGCGGATCTCATCATGAAGCTTATCGCGCATCGCGGGTGGTCTGCCGGTAGGGACGAGAACACGCTTACTGCGTTCGCGCGTGCCGTTTGCGATGACAGAATAGCCGGTGTCGAGTTCGACGTTTGCTATGCAGCAGACGCCACGACGTTGGTGGTGTCACACGACCCACCGCTCCATATCGAAAACACACTCACCCTTGATGCGGCGCTGTCGTTTCTCTCTCAGACGAATCTCGAGCTGTTTGTGGAGATCAAGGAGACCGGACTTGCCTCGGTCGTCATCGATAAGCTGGTTTCGAGCAAGGTGGCCGACCGCTCGGTCGTGTTCGGGTTTGCCGCCGTCGCACGATCCTTTCCGTGGGAGGGGGTGCGACCGGTGCGCCTGGGCGTCATTGTCATGGGTCCATGGAATCTGAATCGCGTGGTGCGTGCGTATGCGCCGGATTTCCTCTTCCTTGGCTGGGACGCGCGCGTTTGGACGCGGATCGCGTTCCGTACCTGGTGGTCCATTTTCTCGCTTGAACGGTGTGCGCGGCGTCACCAACTGCCGCTCGTGGCGGGGATTGCGCGACGCTCGGAGGACCTCGATTGGCTCTCGCGGCAACGCATCTACGGGGTGGTCGCCGATATCGATCCGACAATGGCGGCCTGAGACAGAACTCGAGCGCGGGGCTACGAAGGATTCGAAGCCCCGGCACGCGCGGAGCCTAGCGCGCCATCACCACCGTGGTGCAGGCGCTCTCGGTTTTCGGAAGCTCGCGCGAGGGGGCCATACGTATGTTGAGACGGCGATCTTCGCCGCGAACCACCGGGCAATAGGGGTCCGGCGCATCGAGCGCATCGAGCAGACGGCGGCGGCCGGCGCATCCCCCGCGACAGGCGGGCAGGAACGTACATTGCTCACAGCCGGCAGGGATCGAACGCGCGGCTTCGAACTCCGCGGTGGCCACGACGTCGCGGCCGAGATCGAGCAACAGGTCGAGCGGCGCGCCGCCGCCCGGCCAGTAGACGCACGGCTGCACTCGCGCGCGCGGCGTGACCCGCACGGTGGCGACGCCGCAGCCGCCGCGGCGCGGCGGCAACCCGGCCATGGCGCGCACCAGGGGCTCGCCGATGGCAATGGCGTCGGTCTCGGCGAACACGCGCTCGAAGCCGGTCCAATATTCCTCATACCGCAATGAGAATGCGTCGCTGCGCACTGCCTGATAGACGTTGATGCGAAGCGGCGCGTCGTACTCCTTGGCGAGCTTGGCAATATCGGCCATGCGGTCGAAATTGTTTCTCATCATCACGGCGATGAACGTCACGGACACGCCGAGCCTGCGGCAACGCGCCGCCTGCTCGTGGACGAGCCGCCAATTGCCCTCGCCGCGCTGCAGGTCCTGCTCGCGCTCGTTCGGGTAATCGAGAGAGAATTCGACGTCCGCAAACGCCGCGACGTCGCCATCGACGAGCATCTGCAGCGAACGGCCGTTCGAGGTGATGGTGAGCTTGACCGGCTGCCTGCGCAGATAGCGGAGCATGTCGGCGAAATCCGGGTGCATGCCGTTCTCGCCGGTGCCGAGGTTCACCGAGCGGACCGGCAGCCGCTCCAGGACGGCGCGCACCTGCTCGAGCGAGAGCCGGTCGATGCGGGTCGGATCGCGGTAGCAGAACGCACAGGCGAGATTGCATTCGTTGGTCAGCCCCAGGCCCAGTGCAAAACGGGCGTCCGCGCCCGCGCTCCGGTCGATGGTTGCCGCCCCTGCCGCCATGACACGATCCAGCTTGCATGAACACTTGGCGAACCTTAGCTGTCCATGGAAGAGTGGGCCAGAGGCCTGCACCTCAAGAATGATCAATTTGGCTTGTGTGCGATCCGGTACCGCTCGGGGGCAGCACGGCTCACCGCAGTTTGAAGTTCACCCCGCCAAATGTGATAGGTTCGCATCGGCCGATCTGCCAGGGTTCCGAGCCTCTGCCGGCAGAACACCCAGGGAGGATTTTGTGCGTCGAATTGGGCTAGCTTTCGCCGCCGTGCTCGCATTGTCGATGCCGGCCGCCGCGCAGACGAGACCGACGTTCGTCTTCACCGCGATCCCGGACCAGGACGAGACCAGGCTGGTGGAAAAGTTCACCCGCGTCGCGCAATACCTGGAAGGCAAGCTCGGCCTGCCGGTCAAATATGTTCCGGTCAAGAGCTATCCGGCGGCGGTGACGGCCTTCATCAACAACGACGTGCAACTGGCGTGGTTCGGCGGCTTCACCGGGGTGCAGGCGCGCAAGGCCGCTCCCGGATCGGAGGCGATCGCGCAGGGCGCCGAGGACGTGAACTTCAAGAGCCTGTTCATCGCCAATGCGAAAACCGGCCTGAAATCGACTGCGGAGTTCCCCAAGGAGATCGTCGGAAAATCCTTCACCTTCGGCGCGCGGGCCTCGACCTCCGGCCGCGTCATGCCGGAATTCTTCATCCGGCGGGCCTTGGGCAAGGCACCCGATGAAGTGTTTTCGCGCGTCGGCTTCTCCGGCGACCACAGCCGCACCATTCAGCTGGTGCAATCCGGCGCCTACGAGACCGGCGTGCTGGACTACACCGTGTTCGATCTCGACAAAGAGGCCGGCAAATTCGATCCGGAGAAGGTGACGGTCGTGTGGGAGACGCCGACGTTTCCGGACTACCAATGGACGATCCGGGGCGACGTCGATCGAAACTTCGGCAGTGGCTTCAAGGAACAGGTGCGGGCCGCGCTCCTCACGATCGACGATGTCACCATTCTCGGCTATTTCGGCCGCTCCAAATTCATTCCCGCGAAGAACGCCGACTATCGGCCGATCGAGGACGTCGCCAAGGCGACGGACCTTTTGAACTGACCGAATAGCCCACGGATCGATCGTGAGCGTCCTGATCGAGCTGGCGAAGGAGACGGCCGGATATGGCGGGCGTCCGGTTCTGCACGGCATCGATCTCACGATCCGGACCGGCGAGCGCATCGCGGTCTTGGGCCGCAGCGGCGCCGGCAAGACGACCCTGCTCAATCTTCTCTACGGCCGGTTGGCCGCGCGCGTGGCGCTCGTTCCGCAGGGCAGCGCCCTGGTCAAGACGCTCTCGGTGTTTCACAACGTCTACATGGGCCGGCTGGACCGGCATCCGACCTGGTACAATCTGCGCACCCTGGTGTGGCCGGCGCGTCGCGTCGTCGCTGAAGTCGCCGCCGTGCTCGATCTCGTGGGGCTCGGCGACGCGCTGTTCGCGCGTGCGGGCGAGCTTTCCGGCGGGCAACAGCAGCGCGCCTCGGTGGCGCGCGCGCTCTACAACGGCCGGCCGGTCCTGGTCGGCGACGAACCGGTCTCGGCGCTCGACCGCGTCCAGGGCGCTGAGATCCTTTCCCGCCTCACCTCGCGCCACGAGACCATGATCGTCGCGCTCCACGACATCTTTCTGGCGCTCGCTCACACCGACCGCATCGTCGTGCTCGATTCCGGCCGCATCGTCCTGGACGCGCCGTCGCGGACGCTCACCGCCGCGGATCTGATCCCGTATTACGGGGGCTGAGGTGGCGACGCGGCTCCTGGTCCTGCCCCGGCTGAACTACAGGTCCGTCAGCCTGCTGCTGCTGGCGGCGGCCCTGCTGGGTCTTGCGGTCGCCGACCTCAAGGTCACGGCGCTCGACCCGTGGCTCGAGCTGCGGCGTCTGCTCACGGGTCTGCTGCACACCGATGTGCTCGCGGTCGAAGCCAGGGGCCTGGTTCTGACCGTGGCGTTTGCCGTGGTCGGCGTCGGCATCGGCGCAACCGCCGGCCTGGCGATGGCGCTCGTCTTTCCGCATCTTGTCGCAGTGAGGGTGCTGTGCGCGTTCCTGCGCTCGGTCCACGAGATGTTCTGGGCGCTGCTCCTCATCAATGTCACCGGGCTCTCGCCGACGACCGGCATTCTCGCGATTGCGCTGCCCTACAGCGGCATCTTCGCCAAGGTGTTCTCCGAGATGATCGAGGAGGCGGATCTCGCCGCCGTGCGGGTGCTGCCGAAAGCCACCTCGACGATTTCCGCCTTTGCGTTCGCGCGGCTCCCCGAGCTCGCCGAGCAGTTCAAGAACTACACGCTCTACCGGCTCGAGTGCGGGCTGCGGTCGACCCTGGTGCTCGGCTTCATCGGCCTGCCGACCATCGGCTTTCAGCTCGAGAGCTATTTCCGCCAGGGGCATTACGCGCAAGCGTCGGGCCTGCTGTTGAGCTTCTATGTCCTGATCGGGACGCGCAGGCTGTGGGCCCGCGCGGCGACGCTGCCGCTGCTGATCGCGGGCAGCGTTGCGGCGCTAGCGTTCCTGACGGACAGCCTCGGCGGTGGCTCGGTCGCGGTCAATCTCATGCGGTTCCTCACCGAGATCGTGCCGCGGCCGCTGCGCGGCGGCGATCTCTTCGCGCTCGCCACCTGGGCAAGCTTCGGCCAATGGCTGTGGCCGATCCTGACCAATCAGATCGTGCCCGGTCTCGTGCAGACGCTGGTGCTGGCCCAGATCGCCATGGTCGGCATGGCGCTGCTCGCGCTGCTGTTCTTTCCGGCCATTTGCGAGCGCTTTTCCGGACGCCTGGGCAAGGCGCTCGGGCGCGTCGTGCTCGTCGTGGTGCGCTCGACGCCGGAATATATGCTGGCTTACGTGCTGCTGCAGCTGTTCGGTCCCTCGATGCTGCCGGCGGTCATCGCGCTCGCCTTTCATAATGGCGCGATCGTCGGCTATCTTATGGGACGGCACGCCGACGTGCTGGAATATCGGCCTGACGCGCCGCGGGGAGCCAATCTCTACTTCTTCGAGACCGTGCCGCGGCTCTATGGCCAGTTCCTCGCCTACGTGCTGTATCGGTGGGAGATCATCCTGCGCGAGAGTGCGATCTTCGGAATCCTGGGCGTGGCCACGCTCGGTTTCTACGTCGATGCGGCGATCTCCGAGCTGAAACTCGACGTCGCCGCGGTGCTGATCCTGGCCTTTGCGGCTTTATCGATGCTGGTCGACGTCTTCTCGCGCCGGCTGCGCCGAGGGCTCAGGATCGATACGATGCCGACGCGGCTCTCCGCCGCTCCGGTCGAGCCGAGGTGACGAGAGGGCCGCGCGTTGATCTCCACGCATCCCATCCTCAAGGACGTCGTGCTGCTCGGCGCGGGCCATGCGCACGTGACCGTGCTCCGCATGTTCGGCATGAAGCCGCTGCCGGGCGCGCGCTTCACCTTGATCACGCGCGAGGTCCACACGCCGTATTCCGGCATGCTGCCCGGATTGATTGCCGGCACCTACGGTTTCGACGATTCCCACATCGACACCGGGCCGTTGGCGCGTTTCGCCGGCGCGCGGCTCTACCAGGACGAGGCGATCGGGATCGATCTCGAGAACCGCCGCGTGCTCTGCAGGAACCGGCCGCCGGTCGCCTACGACCTGCTGTCGATCGACATCGGCTCGACCCCCAACGTCGGCGACGTGGCGGGCTCGGCCCGGCACGCCATTCCGGTCAAGCCGATCGACGGCTTCCTCAGCCGGTTCGAGGCGTTGCGCGCGCGCGTGCTTGCCGCCAAGGGCGACGTGAGCATCGGCGTCGTCGGTGCGGGAGCCGGTGGGGTCGAGCTCCTGCTCTCGGTTGAGCGGCGGCTCAAGCGCGACGTCGCCGCCGCCGGCCACGATCCGGCCGGGCTCGCCTTCACCTTGATCGGCGCCTCCGACGGGCTATTGCCGTCGTTCCCGGCCGCGATGGGGCGCCGCTTCCGCGAAATTTGCGAAAACCGGGGCATCCGGGTTTTCACCGGCGCACGCGTGGACCGGGTCGAGGCGGGCGCGCTCCATCTCGACACCGGGGAGCGGATCGCGATCGACGAGATTCTCTGGACCACCCAGGCCGCGCCCGCGCCATGGCTGCGCGACACCGGGCTCGCGCTCGACGAGCGCGGTTTTGTCCAGGTCACGCCGGCGCTGCGCTCTCTCTCGCATCCCGAGGTGTTCGCCGCCGGCGATATCGCCTCGGTCGACGGCTATCAGCTGCCCAAGTCGGGCGTCTATGCGGTGCGCGAAGGCCCGCCGCTCGCCAGAAATATCCGACATATCCTCAGCGGCACGAATCCCGTGGCGTACCGGCCGCAGCGCCAGGCGCTCTATCTCGTCACCACGGGTGAGCGGGCGGCGATCGGCTCCCGCAACGGCCTGACGTTCGGCGGCCATTGGGTGTGGCGGCTCAAGGACTGGATCGACCGGCGGTTCATGCGCAAGTTCAACGAGCTCCCGGAAATGGCGGTGGAATCCACTCCGCTCACGAGCCCGATCGCGGACCGCGCGGCGCTCCAGGAGATCTCCGCGATCGCCATGCGCTGCGGCGGCTGCGGCGCCAAGGTCGGCGCGACCGTGCTCTCCCGGGCGCTCGGCGGCGTCACGCCGGCCGAGCGGGCGGACGTGCTGGTCGGGCTCGACGCCCCGGACGACGCGGCGATCGTCGATACCGGCGGGCCGCTGCTCTCGGTGCAGACCGTCGATTATTTCCGCGCCATGATCGACGATCCGTATCGGTTCGGAAAAATTGCCGCCAATCACGCGCTCGGCGACATTTACGCCATGGGTGGCGCGCCGCAGACCGCGCTCGCCATCGCGACCATCCCGTATGGGCTCGAGGCCAAGGTCGAAGCGGATCTCTCGCTGATGATGGCGGGCGCCAACGAGGTGCTGCGCGAAGCCGATTGCGCGCTCGTCGGCGGCCATACCAGCGAGGGCGCGGAGCTGGCGCTCGGTTTTGCGGTCAACGGCCTCGTTGCGCGTGCGGCGGCGCTGCAGAAGGCCGGCATGCGCGCTGGCGACGCGCTCGTGCTCACCAAGCCGATCGGCACCGGGACGCTGCTCGCCGCCGACATGCGCGGCAAGGCCAAGGCGCGCTGGGTGACAGCCGCGATCGAGCACATGTGCCGCTCGAACCGGGAGGCGGCGGCGGTGCTCGCCCGTCACGGCGCGCGGGCCGCGACCGACGTGACCGGCTTCGGCCTGCTCGGTCATCTCGTGGAGATGGTGCGCGCTTCCGACGTCGACGTTCAGCTGGCGCTCGACCGCATCCCGGTGCTCGACGGCGCGCGCGAGACGATCGCCCGCGGGGTATTCTCGTCGCTCCAGCCGCAGAACGTCCGGCTGCGTCGCGCCATCGCCGGCCTCGATGCGGTCGCCGCGCATCCGGATTACCCGCTGCTGTTCGATCCGCAGACCGCGGGCGGCCTGCTCGCTGCCGTGCCGACCGCGCGCGCGGAAACCTGCGTCGCCGAGCTGCGCCGCGCCGGCTATGCGCAGGCCGCGGTCATCGGCTTCGTCCGGGCGCGCGGCGGCCGGCTCGAGCCCATCGAGATCGTGGCGGCGGGAGCGGATCTCGATGCCGCGGCCCACCGCGAAAAACTTGCGGACTCCAGGGGAGAGGACCATGCGCACGAACCCGTTCTTTGACGCCTGGCAGTTTCTGATCGGCGCGACCGACGATCACCGCGCGCTCGGCGCGTTCCAATATGGGATGGTGGCGCTGTTCTGGGCGCTGCTGTTCGCGAGCCTTTGGATCGCGCTGAAGAACTGGCGCGAGGATCCGGCGCAGCGCAGTGCTGGCAATGGGACGGTCTGGATCTGCCGGCTGCTGATCGGCTCGATGTGGTTCCAGGGCTCGCTCTGGAAGCTGCCGCTGCCGGTCTCGGGCGGCTTCGAATATTGGACCGGCCAGATGGGCGAGCACGCGGCGTTCGCCTTCCACCGCGCGCTGGTCAAGAGCGTGTACCTGCCGAACCTGAATCTCATCGATCCGCTGGTGTTCCTGGCGGAGCTCGGGTTCGCGGTCTCGCTCATGCTTGGCTTCGGCGTGCGGCTCGTCGGATGGGTCGCGGCGCTCTACTCGCTGCATCTGTGGCTCGGGCTCTATCGGCATCCGGGCGAATGGCCGTGGAATTACGTTTTTCTCGCGATCGTCCACGTGCTGTTCGCGGTCTACGCCGCTGGCCGCAGCCTCGGCGTCGACGCGCTCATCCGCCGCCGCGCGCAGGGGAGCCTGCTGGCGCGGCTCGTAGCGTGGGCGGGGTAGGCGACCTGCTACCAATCGAATCGCGTGCCTTGGCCGTCATCAGTGCAGCGGCCGCGTGCGCGATTCCGGCGTCCGGCACCCGCCGGCGCCGCTTCCTCACCACAGCGGCGATGCGTCGGACAGCTTGAATCCGGTCGCAAATCCGCGCTCGCTGACGAGCACCTCGACGGCGCCCAGATTCTGCCCGCTGGGGGATTTCCTGGCCGTGATCCGATGTCCCTTGGGGAATGAGCGACGCGACGCCGCCACGGCGCCCATGAAAAGATTGAACCAATCGATGGTTTTCTGCACAAGGTCCATTACTTCAGGAAGGCGAATCCGGGCGTGCTGGGAACCGCGGTATTTGAGGCGAAGCTCGTCCTCGAACAGAATGTAATCCGACGAAAGGAAAGCATCGCGGATTTCCGGCCGGACGATCTGATCGAAGATGACGTTGATGTTCAAAAATTTGTGCTCGATCGCCTTGGCCTTGATCTCGCCGATCTTGGCCGAGACACCGGGCGGAGCGCCGTTCTTGTATTTGTCCAGAAAGCTGAAGACCTTCGGCGAGGCTCGCCCTTCGACGGTCAAGAGCAGATTATAGAGGCAGTGATAGATGAAATTGGCGTCGATGATATGACAATACAGCAGCAGCGCCGTTCGCACCTTGGCGTGCTGGTGAAGCGGGCCATTGATCAACGCGAGCAGGTCCTGAACAAACGCCTGCGCCTCGCCGATCGGTTGCCATCCCGCATCCTCCATGCCGGAATCCATGCCGAGCACCGCGAATAGAAATGCCAGCTCGTCGCGGGCGCGGGCGGCTTGAAACAGCCGCTGCAGCTCGGCGTTGACCGTCTCTCGAAATTGGGTTCGGTTCATCGCCGCGCCTCAGCATTTGTCGCAGAAGATCGTTGTGCTGCCGCGGGGCACGGCATTTGTGAAATCCTCCGCGCCACAACGACCCAAGGTCGGGTTTCATCGGAGGATTTGCATGTGGCTGGGGGACTAGGATTCGAACCTAGATTAACGGAGTCAGAGTCCGCTGTTCTACCGTTGAACTATCCCCCAGTGAGGGTTTTTGCCGCCGGGTTTCCGCGCCGCTAGCGCCGCGTGCCGGCCCCGAGCTTTGCCGTCGGATCCGGATTTTGCGCCGTATATAGGGCCATCGCCCGCGAGGGTCCACCCCGTGCGGCCCCCCTCAGGCGAGCGGCACGAAATCGTATTCGCCCACACCTTGGAGCACCAGGAACACCGCGGATTTCTCGCCCGCATTGGTCACGAGGTGCGGGCGCTTCGGCCTCACCGTGTAGGTCTCGCCCGGCTCGAGCCGCACCTCCTCCTTGGGCTCGCGCAGAAAGATCCGGATTGTTCCGGCCAGCACATAGAACGTGTCCTGCACGTTGCTGTGGCAGTGCCACGGCACCTTCTGCTTCGGGCCGATCTGGAGCTCGGTAATGCGGAAACCGGGCCGCTCGGCATGAAAGGCGCGACGCTCCACTTCATAGAGCCCGCTCGCATCCTTGACCGCGTGCATGTCTCTCTCCTCCTGCTCGGAATCGCAACCTCGTACAAAACGCTATGCTTAAATTCTCTGCTGAGCATCACGCGCGCTTGACCCTCCCCTGGAGGGGGAGGGTCGATGCCGAGCGAATGCGAGACATCGGGGTGGGGTGAGTCACCTTCACCCCCACCCGGCTCGCATCTTGCGACGCTCGCCGACCTCCCCCCTCCAGGGGGAGGTGGGAGAATGCCGGGCGCTCAAAGCAAGTCGTCACCTGGGCCATCACGCCATGTTGGTGGCCGGCCCGCACCAGCCCGGAAGGTAATGCGCCTCCTGGCTCTTGGCCAAGGCGAGCGCCTTCTCCATCGCTTTTGCGAAATCCTTCTCGACCGCCTTGCGCTCGATCCGGCGGCGCAGGAAATCGGCCCAGAGAAATTCGCTGAACGGCGTGGTCTCCTTGGAAAAGCCGCCGGCGCGCCGCAGCTCCCCCGCGAGGCTGCGGAACGGATCGTCGAGGAGATCGCTCACCGATTTCGGGATGGCGCGGAAGGAGCGGCGCTGCCCGTCCTCGTCGTAAGGATGCACCCAGGCACGATGGTCGAGAAATACCCAAAATGCCTCGGGCTCGAGCGCCCTGAGATCCGCTATCACGATGACCAGCATGTTCTTGACGCCTTCGTCGAAAAGCGCGCGGGCGAGGTGATGATGATCGACGATGTAGGAATGCTCCTTCGGCCCGAGGATGACCGGGATCATGTGCTTGCCCAAAAACTCGGCCCGCCTCTTTCCCTTGTACTCGCGCCAGCGCTTGCGCTTCTCGCGGACCTCGCGCATGCCCACCGTGATTTGGGTCGGCCGCATGCTCGCGATCGGGACCAGTTGGAGAACGGGCTCACGCACGGCAACCATGGATGCCTCCGCGTTGTGGCAACGAGCACGTCATTGCCGAGCGTCACGCGCGCTTCACCCTCCCCTGGAGGGGGAGGGTCGGCAGCGAGCATGTTGCGAGCTGCCGGGGTGGGGTGATTCAGCTTCACCCCCACCCGGCTCGCGTCTTACGACGCTCGCCGACCTCCCCCCTCCAGGGGGAGGTGGGAGAATGCCGCCGGCTCAATCCAAAATCTGGCCGCCGTCGTAGCTCGCGGCGATGCGGCCCAGCATGATTCGGAACTGATCGGTCTCCATCAGCCTGGCGTAGAGTTCGCGGATGTCTGCCGCCTCGATGTCGGCCGCGCGCGGGATGCCGTCCGGATGCGTGTCCGCCGGAAACAGCCGCGCGATCGCGGCGGCGCAATCGGATTGATCCGGCTTGCGATGAAGCTCGGCCTCGGTCCCGTCGAGGAGGAACGAAAGCAACAGCCCAGGGTCGAGCCGCGGCAGCCTGGCCAGAAAACCTGCGACCAGCGCCTGGGCGAATGCGTGGTCCGGATGATCGATCCGGTCCGGGGCGCGGTTGGTGTGGCCGAGATGCGGGACCACGAGCCAGGGCGCGGCCGTTTTGGGAAATTGCGCGATCAGCGCTTCGTCTTCCTGCGCCACGTAGAACCGGTTGAGCCCGTCGAACAGCACGAAGATGTAGCCCTGGCCGAGCAGGAAGGGCTCCCAGTCGGCGAAATTCTCCGCCATGGTGCCGGGGGCGAGCGCTTCGAGCAGCACGACCCGAGGCCGGAAGCGGCGAAAATCGCCGCCGGCGAGCACGTCGCCTTCGGCGCCCTCGACGTCGATCTTGAGGAAGTCGATCGTCTCGACGCCATGCTCCTCGCAGATTGCCGCGAGCGTCGTCATCGGCATCCGGCAGGTGTGGAATCCGGCGCCGAATTCCCGAGCGTTCTGCGCGTGCTCGGGAACGATGCTGGAAAACCCGTTGAGCCGCTCGACGACGTGGAAATCGACCTCCCCGGGAGCGCGGCCCAGGAGCTTTGGCACCGCGATGTCGCGCGGGCGCACCAGGGGGTAGAGCTCGATCAGCTGGTGCTGGGGTTCGACCACGAGGCCGCGCCATCCCTGGAGGTAGAACCAGCACGACACATTGTCGGCGACCGGGTGGCCGGCGCCGACATCGATATAGAACCCGCTCGCCTGGCCTTTGAAGGCGCGGGCGAGGTGGTAATCCTCGAGATTGGCGGCGTAGGATAGGTCCATGGGGGTCGGGCCGAATTGGGCTATTTCGGGCTCAGATCATAGCCGAGAAAGCCCGCGGCCGTCCCGGCCTCCCGGCGGCCTGTGGTTGCGCCGACCCGTGGCGCTCCTTTAAGATTTGCCCGATTATGCAATTGCGGCCGCCCGTGGAGCCAAAACCGGCTCCGGCGCGGCAGGAAGGTTTCGATGCGAGACGAGGCCCGGGCGAGCTCCGGCCTCGACCCTGCGCGCGGCGCGCCGTGGCGGCGCCCGCGGGGTCGACGATGGCCGCGTTTTGCCGCGGAGCGCACCGATCGGCCGGCCTATGCGGCGCTCGACCTCGGCACCAACAATTGCCGGCTGCTGGTTGCGCGCCCGACCCGCGACAGCTTTCGCGTCATCGACGCGTTTTCCCGCATCATCCGCCTGGGCGAGGGCGTCTTGGCGAGCGGGCGGCTCAGCGAGGCGGCGATTTCTCGCGCGCTCGAGGCGCTCGCGGTCTGCCGCGACAAGATGCGCAATCGCAACGTGACGCGCGCGCGCCTGATCGCGACCGAGGCCTGTCGCGCCGCCGAGAACGGCCCGGAATTCTTGGCCCGCGTCACGGGCGAGGTCGGGCTCGAGCTCGAAGTGATCGATCGTGCCACCGAAGCCGAGCTTGCGGCGAGCGGTTGCACGCCGCTGCTCGACCCGGAAGCGGAGGACGCCATTCTGTTCGATATCGGCGGCGGCTCCTCCGAGCTGGTTCGCCTCGGGCGCAGCCGGTGGAACGGCGGCGGCCCGCCGGTGCCGGAGATCCGCGGCTGGGCCTCGTTGCCGGTCGGCGTGGTCACGCTGGCCGAACGCCACGGCGGCATCGAGATCGACCGCGCGCTCTATGATTCCATGGTGGCGGAGGCCGCGCGCCACGTCGACGCGTTCGCGGCCGCGCACGGCGCCGGTCTTCGTCTCGAAGCCGCGCATTTGCTCGGCACCTCCGGGACCGTGACGACGATCGCCGGGGTGCATCTCGGTCTGCCGCGCTACGAGCGCCGCTACGTCGACGGCTGCTGGATGAACGATGACGAGATTTCGCGCGTGCTCGACCGCCTGGTGGCGATGAACTACGAGGAGCGCGTCGCGAATCCGTGCATCGGCTCCGAGCGCGCCGACCTCGTGCTCGCCGGCTGCGCCATCCTCGAGGCGATCCGCCGCGCCTTCCCGTGCCGGCGCCTGCGCGTCGCCGACCGTGGCCTGCGCGAAGGCATTTTGGTGCAGCTGATGCGCGCCGACGGGGTGTGGGGCGGGTAACCGGGGTCGGTCTCCCAACCGCGGTGCGGTTGATCCTAATGACGTTATGCGTTATACCGCCCCTCGATGATCGTCGGTTTCCGCGATGCCGAAACGGAAAAGATTTGGTTCGGCGTGGGCAGCCGCCGCTTACCCTATGACATCCAGGCAGTCGCTCTTCGCAAGCTGCGCTTGTTGAATGCCGCAAGACGATTGGATGATTTGCGTGTACCGCCTGGCAATCGTCTCGAGGCGCTGAAACGGAATCGTACAGGACAATGGAGTATTCGCATCAATGATCAGTGGCGCATCTGCTTCCGATGGACGCAAGCCGGCGCGGAGGATGTCGAGATCGTCGACTATCACGGCTGAGCAATTGCCGAACCCGCATCCGGGCGAGATCTTGATGCAGGAGTTCCTGCTGCCGATGGATCTTAGCCAGACGGCCCTCGCCCGGGCCATCGGCGTGCCGCCGCGGCGCATCAACGAGATCGTGCTCGGGAAACGCGCAGTCAGCGCCGACACGGATCTGCGGCTCGCGCGTTATTTCGGGGTTTCCGAAGGCTTCTTCCTCAGTCTTCAGACCGACCATGACTTGATGGAGCGGCGGCGCCAGATCGGCCCGGCCTTGCGGACGATCCGTCCCAGGAACTCGGCGGCATAGTCCGGATGCCTGAACACAATACCGGGCGTCCGCTCAAGACCCGCGTCAAGACCGGCAAGGGCCGCTCGGTTTCCTCCAAACGCTGGCTCGAGCGCCAGCTCAACGATCCCTATGTGGCGCGCGCCAAACGTGAAGGGCTTCGCTCCCGCGCCGCTTTCAAGCTCGCCGAGATCGATGCCAGGCATTCTCTGCTCAAAGGCGGCGCGCGCGTGGTCGACCTCGGCGCCGCGCCCGGCGGCTGGAGCCAGGTCGCGGCCAAGCGCGTCGGTGCGGCCGAGGGCAGGGGCCGCGTCGTCGCGATCGACGTGCTGGAGATGGAGCCGGTCGCGGGGGTCGAGTTCATGCGGATGGACTTTCTCGACCCGCAAGCGCCGGAACGCCTGAGAGCCGCGCTCGGCGGGCCGGCCGACGTGGTGCTTTCCGACATGGCGGCCAACGCGACCGGCCATCGCCGCACCGATCATCTCAAAATCATGGCGCTCGCGGAGGCCGCCGCGGAGTTCGCCCGCGAGACATTGGCGCCGGGCGGCGCCTTTCTGTGCAAGGTGCTCCAGGGCGGCACCGAGACCGCGCTGCTCGCCGGGCTCAAACGCGATTTCGAGAAAGTCCGGCACGTCAAGCCGGCGGCGAGCCGCGCGGATTCCGCCGAGCTCTATCTGCTTGCCACCGGGTTTCGTCATCGCGGCGGCTGATCGCCGCGCGTCGCGGGCAGCGAGGCGCCGCCGGCGAGCTCGGCTCCGGCGTCGGGCGGGAGCTGCCGGAACACCAGCGCCGATACGCCGGAGATCAGGGCGACGACCAGGAACGCCGGCGGGAAATCCGAGGCGTCGATCGTCGACACCGACTTGAGCCGCAGCACGATTTCGACCACCGCGGCGCCGAGCGCGACCCCGGTCGAGAGCGACAGCTGCTGCCCCACCGCCGCGAGCGAGGTCGCCCGGCTCAGGCGCTCGGGCCTGACCTCCGCATACGCCATGGCGTTGATGCTGGTGAACTGCAGCGAGCGGAAGAAGCCGCCGACGAGCAGCACGGCGATGATCAGCGCGAAGGGCACGCCGGGGGAAAATCCGGCGCAGGCGGCGATGAAGACGGCGCTCAACAGCGCGTTGACGCTCAGCACCGAACGAAAGCCGAAGCGCCTGAGGATGGTCGCCGCGGCGGCCTTCATGGTCAGGGCGCCGACGGCGGCCGAAAAGGTGATCAGCCCGGATTCGAACGGATTGAGCTTGAAGCCCAGCTGCAGCAGCAGCGGCAGCAGGAACGGCAGCGCGCCCACCCCGACCCGGAACAGGAAGCCGCCGATGAAGCTCGCGCGGAAGGTTGGCAGCGCGAGCAGCGAGAAATCGAGCACCGGGGCGGCGAGCCGCCGCGCATGGACGAGATAGGCGGCAAAGCAGCACGCGCCGCCGATGACGAGCCCCGCCACGATCGATCCCGGCAGGTAATTGAGCCCGGCGACGGAGAGGCCGAACGCCACGCCGGCAATCCCGGCGCCCGCGAGCAGCATGCCGAGCAAGTCGAACGGATCGCTGGTGCCGATCCGAACGTCCTCGATGTAGCGCGTCGCAAGCATTATGCCGAGCAATCCCATCGGCACGTTGATCAGAAAGATCCAGTGCCACGATGCGTAGGTGGTGATGAAGCCGCCGAGCGGCGGCCCCATCACCGGGCCCACCAGCGCCGGCATCGACACCCACGCCATGGCGTCGATCAGCGCCCGCTTGTCGACCGAACGGATCAGCACCAGGCGCCCGACCGGCGTCATCATCGCGCCGCCCATCCCCTGCACGATGCGCGCGACCACGAAATCCGTCAGCGAGGAGGATGCAGCGCAGCCGATCGAGCCGAGCACGAACACGGCGATCGCGACCCGGAACACCGCGCGCCCGCCGAACCGGTCGGCGGTCCAGCCGCTCATCGGAATGAAAACCGCCAGCGACAGCAGGTAAGACGTCACCGCGAGCTTGAGCGCCAACGGGCTGGTGCCGATATCGGCGGCAATCGCCGGCAATGACGTGGCGATCACCGTGGAATCCAGATTCTCCATGAACAGCGCGACCGCCACGATGAGGGGCACCAGACGGTCGCGGCGCATGCAGGGGAGGGGGTTCGAGTACGGGCGCGCGGGCTGCTCGGCATGGCCGGGCGCCGCGGTTGCGGAGCGGATCGGGAGTCTACATATCAGGCACCGGCATTCAAAGGCACGGGGGACATCCCGATGATCTACATCCTCGCCGCGCTCGTGCCGCCGCTCGGCCTGCTGCTCAACGGCCAGCCGTTCGCGGCGCTGTTCAACCTCGTCCTGATCGTTCCCTGCCTGATCTTCGGCCTCGTCTTTCACGTGCTGTTGCTGGTTCCCTCGCTGCACGCCGTCATCGCCGTGCACATGAAGCGCGAGGACCGCAGGCATCGCGAGATCGTCGATGCGATCGAGCGCCACGGCCCCCCGCCGGGCTATTCGCGCTGACCGGACTAGCGGCACACTCGGAAACCCTCTCCCCTTGCGGGAGAGGGTGGCTCGTTGCGAGCTTAGCGAGCAAACGAGCCGGGTGAGGGGTCGTTGCAAACCAAGCACCCCTCACCCGGTCGATCCTCGCTTCACTCGGATCGCCCACCCTCTCCCGCAAGGGGAGAGGGGAAGCGCGTCTGCGGCTCGGCTCCCGCAAAATCGGTCAGGATTCGCGGACCCCGCCCTAGGAATCGCGCCGCAGGCGTGCTATCGACCGGCGCCAACTCCGCACCGGGGTGCTCGACCGCTGGTCCGGCTTTTTAAGCCGGCCGATGCAGGTCTTCATTCCCGCGGTCCGCGACCCAAGGAGCTTGGCAATGCCGGCAAAACCCAACGGAAGCCCCCGCGAGGCGCTCACCTTCGACGATGTATTGCTGCAGCCGGGCCTGTCCGACGTGCTGCCGTCCGAGGTCGACATCCGCTCGCGCATCACCCGCAGCATCGCGCTGAACATTCCGGTCATCGCCTCGGCCATGGACACCGTGACCGAGGTCCGCATGGCCATCGCCATGGCGCAAGCCGGCGGGCTGGGCGTCCTGCACCGCAATCTCGACCCCGAGGATCAGGCCGCGCAGGTGCGGCAGGTGAAGAAATTCGAGTCCGGCATGGTGGTCAATCCGGTCACCATCCATCCCGATGCGACGCTCGCCGAAGCGCTCGGCCTGATGAAGAGCCACGGCATTTCCGGCATTCCGGTGGTGGAGCGCAGCGCGGAAGGCTCGCCCGGCAAGCTGGTCGGCATTCTGACCAACCGCGACGTGCGTTTTGCCAATGATCCGCGCCAGCCGGTCGCGGAGCTCATGACCAAGGACCGGCTCGTCACCGTGCGCGAAAGCGTCGGCCAGGAGGAAGCCAAGCGGCTCCTCCACCAGCACCGGATCGAGAAGCTCATCGTGGTCGACGCGCAATATCGCTGCGTCGGGCTGGTCACCGTCAAGGACATCGAGAAGGCGGTGGCCAATCCCGACGCCTGCAAGGACGAGCAGGGCCGGCTGCGCGTTGCCGCGGCGACGACGGTCGGGGAAGCCGGCTTTGCCCGCACCGAGCGGCTGATCGCGGCGGGTGTCGACCTCGTCGTGGTCGACACCGCCCACGGCCATTCCCGGCGCGTGCTCCAAGCGGTCGATCGCATCAAGCGGCTCTCGAACGCGGTGCAGGTGGTGGCCGGCAATGTCGCGACCTCCGAGGGCGCCAAGGCGCTGATCGATGCCGGGGCCGATGCCATCAAGATCGGCATCGGCCCGGGGTCGATCTGCACCACCCGCATCGTCGCCGGGGTCGGGGTGCCGCAGCTCACCGCGATCATGGATACGGTCGAGGTCGCGCGCTCAACCGACACGCCGGTGATCGCCGACGGCGGCATCAAATATTCCGGCGATCTCGCCAAGGCGCTGGCTGCGGGCGCCGACTGCGGCATGATCGGCTCGCTGCTCGCCGGGACCGATGAGGCGCCCGGCGAGGTGTTTCTCTATCAGGGCCGGTCCTACAAGACCTACCGCGGCATGGGCTCGGTCGGGGCCATGGCGCGCGGGTCCGCCGACCGCTATTTCCAGCAGGACATCAAGGACATCCTCAAGCTCGTTCCCGAAGGCGTCGAGGGCCAGGTGCCCTACAAGGGCTCGGCCGCGAACGTGGTGCACCAGCTCACCGGCGGCCTGCGCGCCGCCATGGGCTACGTCGGCGCGAAGACGATCGCGGAGTTTCACGCCCGGGCGCAGTTCGTGCGGATCTCCGGTGCGGGCTTGCGCGAGAGCCACGTGCACGACGTGACGATCACGCGCGAGAGCCCGAACTATCCCTCGCAGGGCTGATCCCTGTATCCCTCCCCGTCAGGGGAGGGATAAGCGCGAGAGCCTCCGACATGTCCATCCAAACGGTACTCTTCCCGCTGTTCGTCGAGGTCGTGCTGACCTTCGTGCTGGGTTTCTGGCTCTCGGCCCTGCGCGTCGACGCCATTCGCAGCGGCAGGGTGCACCCGCGCGACATCGCCCTGCGCGAGCCGAACTGGCCGACCCGTGTCACCCAGGTCGGCAACGCCTATCACAACGAGCTCGAGCTGCCGCTGCTCTTCTATGTCCTCACCATCCTGTCGATCATCACCCGGCATGCGGATCTCTTGTTCGTGCTGCTCGCCTGGGTATTCGTGGTGCTGCGGCTGGCGCGCGCTTACGTCCACGTCACCGACAACCGCGTCTCCCGCCGCGGCCTGATGTTTCTGGCAAGCGCGATCGTGCTCGCGGTGATGTGGGCGGTCTTCATCGTGCGGATCCTGCTCGGGCTTCCATGACGCCGGGCGCACGCCTTGCTGCGGCAGTCGAAATTCTTGGCGACATCGAAGCGACGCGGCGGCCGGCCGCGCCCGCGCTGAAGGATTGGGGGCTGCACCACCGGTTCGCCGGCTCGGCGGATCGCGCGGCGATCGCCGGCCTCGTCTACGACGCGCTGCGGCGGCGCGCCTCCTCGGCTTTTCTGATGGGCCGGGAGGCCCCACGGGCGATCTTGCTCGGCATGCTGAAACTGGAGCGCGGCCTCGACGTCGCGGCCATTGCCGCACTGTGTGACGGGGCGCGCCACGCGCCGGCGCCGCTCGATGACGAGGAGCGGGAGCGTCTGGCGCAGGCGAGCCTCGACGGCGCTCCGGCGCCCGTCGCCGGCGATTATCCCGAATGGCTCGATCGGTATTTTGCCGAAACCTTCGGGGAGGAGCGCGTGCAGGAACTTGCCGCCCTCGCCTCGCGCGCGCCGCTCGATCTGCGCGTCAATTCGCTCAAGGCGGATCGCGACGCGGTTGCCGCCTCGCTCGTGGCGCTGCATCCCGTGCCGACCCGGTGGTCGCCGTTCGGGTTGCGCATCGCGCTTACCGCCGACGCAAAAAGTCCGGGCATCCATGCCGAGCCCGCGTTTCTCAAGGGCCAGATCGAGCTGCAGGACGAGGGCTCGCAGCTCGCGGCCGTGCTTTGCGCCGCCAAGCCCGGCGAGCAGGCGATCGATCTGTGCGCCGGGGCGGGCGGCAAGACGCTGGCGCTCGCCGCCGCGATGGAGAACCGCGGCCAGATCTTTGCGACCGACACCGACAAGCGGCGGCTCGCGCCGATCCATGCCCGGCTCGAGCGCGCCGGCGCGCGCAATGTCCAGGTACGCACCCCGCGCGGGGAAACCGACGTGCTCGCCGATCTCGCCGGTCGCGCCGATCTCGTGCTGATCGATGCGCCGTGCACCGGCACCGGCGCGTGGCGGCGCAATCCCGATGCCAAATGGCGCATCCGGCCCGGCGCGCTCGCCGAGCGCGTCAAGGAGCAGATTGCGGTGCTCGACCGTGCCGCCCCTCTGGTCAAGCCGGGCGGCCGGATCGTCTATGCCACCTGCTCGGTGCTCGAAGAGGAGAACGGCGCGCAGGTCCGTGCCTTCCTCGCACGGCAGGAGGGCTTCGCTATCGTGCCGCCGGCCGAAGCGAGCGCCGCGCTCGGCGAGCGCGCCTTCCTGTTCCGCCGCGCGGTGCGCCTCTCCGACGAGGGCCTGCTGATGACGCCGCGACTGACCGACACCGACGGATTTTTCGTGGCGATGCTGCGGCGGAGGAGCTGAGCGGATGCTGCCAGCGAAACTCCTCGCGTGCCGCGAAGCTACTCGGGTGCCGCATACTCGGCCGGTCCCCTCCCCCCTTGAGGGGGAGGGTTAGGGAGGGGGGTAGTTGTTGGGCCGGCCCAGAAGACCCCCCTCCCGTTTCGCGCGCGACGCGCGCGAAACGACCTCCCCCTCAAGGGGGGAGGTGACCGGAGTTGCCGGCACAGCGTCCGCAACCGTTGGGCCGGAGCACTTGACCCGCTCACTCCCGCGTCCCACAAGACCGCCAAACCCATGCACGACAAGATTCTCATCGTCGATTTCGGCTCGCAGGTGACGCAGCTCATCGCGCGGCGGGTGCGCGAGGAGGGCGTCTATTCGGAGATCGTGCCGTTCCAGAAGGCCGAACAGGCGTTTTTCGCGATGCGGCCCAAGGGCGTCATCCTGTCCGGCGGGCCGGCCTCCGTGCTCGACCCGAATGCGCCGCTCGCCCCCGACAAGATCTACCAGGCGGGCGTTCCGGTGCTGGGCATCTGCTACGGCGAGCAGGCGATGGCGCAGCAGTTGGGCGGCAAGGTCGAGGGGGGTCATCACCGCGAGTTCGGCCGCGCCGAGGTCGAGATCGTCGATGCTTGCGCGCTGTTCGAAGGCGTGTGGCGCAAGGGCGAGCGCTATCCGGTATGGATGAGCCACGGCGACCGGGTCACCGCGTTGCCGAAGGGCTTCCGCACCGTCGGCAAGGCGGCGAACTCGCCGATCGCGGCGATCGCCGACGATGAGCGAAAATTCTACGCGGTCCAGTTCCATCTCGAAGTCGTGCACACGCCGCACGGCGCGGCGCTGCTGCGCAATTTCGTGCGCAACATCGCCGATTGCCGCGGCGACTGGACCATGCGCGCCTTCAAGGACGAGGCGATCGCGAAAATCCGCAAGCAGGTGGGTCAGGGCCGGGTGATCTGCGGGCTATCGGGCGGGGTCGATTCCGCGGTCGCCGCCGTGCTCATCCACGAGGCGATCGCCGACCAGCTGACCTGCGTGTTCGTCGATCACGGCTTGCTGCGCCTCGGCGAGGCCAAGAAAGTGATCAGCCTGTTCCGCGACAGCTACAACATCCCGCTGGTGCACGTCGAAGCCGAGGAGCTGTTTCTCAAGAACCTCGCCGGGGTCGAGGACCCGGAGGCCAAACGCAAGACCATCGGCAAATTGTTCATCGACGTGTTCGAGGCCGAGGCGAAAAAACTCGGCGGCGCCGAATTCTTGGCGCAGGGCACGCTCTATCCCGACGTGATCGAGAGCGTGTCGTTCTCCGGCGGCCCCTCGGTCACCATCAAGTCGCACCACAACGTCGGCGGGCTGCCCGAGCGCATGCACATGAAGCTGGTCGAGCCTTTGCGCGAGCTCTTCAAGGACGAGGTGCGCGCGCTCGGCCGCGAGCTCGGCCTGCCCGAGGCGTTCGTCGGGCGGCATCCGTTTCCGGGGCCCGGCCTTGCGATCCGCTGCCCCGGCCCGGTCGACCGCGAGAAGCTCGAGATCCTGCGGCTTGCCGACGAAATCTTCATCGAGGAGATCCGCCGCGCCGGGCTCTACGACGATATCTGGCAGGCGTTCGCGGTGATCCTGCCGGTCAAGACGGTGGGCGTGATGGGCGACGGCCGCACCTATGAGCACGTCGTCGCGCTGCGCGCGGTGACCTCGACCGACGGCATGACCGCGGATTTCTATCAATTCGACATGGCGTTCTTGGCGCACGCCGCGACCCGCATCATCAACGAGGTCAAGGGCGTCAACCGCGTCGTCTACGATGTGACCTCGAAGCCCCCCGGCACCATCGAGTGGGAGTAGGAGTCTGGGATACCCTGGAGGGCTTTGGAGGGGAATAGCGCAGGAAAATAGTGGGTTACTAGCATCAGATTCCGAAGGATCGCGAGCCACTTTCTAGCTAAAGTCTTCAGCTTTTCGTAGCTGAGCTATTCGTGCCACCTGGTGTATGCCTCAGGTATATGGCTGAACGGTGGTCGTCATATGAAGTGCACGTTTGTTTCCGAAGAGAAGCTTCGCAAGCTCATGGTGCGCGCTATTGAGCGGGATGAGCTGCGCAGCCTTGTCAAAGATAAGGCGCAGATTGAGGCACTGAGTGACCGCAGTTCGGATGTGCAGTTCCCGCAATTCGCGATCGATCACCTGGCGCGACAATATACGATTCAGGCGGGGGCAAAGGTGCTTGAGTCCCTTCAACTCCTTACACTTTTGACTAGCGACAAGAACGTCTCAATCGTCTCTGGCGAGGTATTGAGGCCGGATTTGGCCTGCATAAACCCGGAGCAAGAGAGTGTCGTCCTATTCGAATTGAAGAAGACTGGGCAGACCGGGCGTCAAGCTTTGACAGAGCTGCTTGCTTATGAGCAAGAAATCAAGAATCTGTTGCCACTCCTAAGCAACTACGACTTCAACTTCGTTCTAGTCTCACCCGAATGGACACCGCTTATGGATCATGCTGTTTCGGCGGCAATAGCGTGGTCCAACAGAAAAATCCTATGCTTGACACCTTCTCTCGTCGGTAAGAAGTTGCGGCTAGAGACGCATCTGCCGAACGCGTGGAAGATAACCGGTTCTGTATATTTTCCACCGGAGGCGATGCCATGCGTGACAGTTTGCTTGTACGAGAAGGACGCCTATTCACCTAAGCCTGAAGAGAAGGCAAAATCAGACGAGCAGGATGATTCGCTCGACCCGCGAATTTGGACAGCTCTGGAAGTTATCGCACGAGAAGGGGATCGCCTTGGGGGACATGGTTTTGCCCTTCTCTGGAAGGATCACCTCGCAATCTCTCTCACACGTTATAATCTGACTGTTTGCGGCGTCTCTCCATTTGCGTTCTTCCAAGCGAGCCGGATGGGTGGGAATATCGAAAGTGAAGACGGCTGGCTCGTGGAAAAGCTCGATCAGTACGTGCGTGATCACGATCCGGCAGGTCATTCTGAGTCTCTTATGGCTGCAGCGACTGCCGCATTCCCTCTGCTAAGGGAGGTCTCGGACCCGCATCTCGAAGGTTTTAGCAATTGGGAGGCCGTTCGGCACTCTCTTCGCCGCCGCGCCGAACCCTTGCTTTGTGAGTTTTGGGGCGTACTCGGAGATTATGCGCGCGCCTATGTCATGAATCCTGCTGTGCGGGCTCACCGACGCAGCACTTTGCGAAATGGTCTTGGTGACTGGCGCGATCCCAGCGTGGGGCTGCCTCTGATCCAAAGCTTTACTCGTCCTGAGATCTTTTTTGAGGGCGCGGTGAGATGCTCAGATGCGTTTCGTCTCGGTGTTTTGCTCGGCCTCGATCGGACACTACGACTGAATATCAGGGATCATGATCATCCCTCTTTGCGATGCAGGTTCGAGTGGAATCGCATCGAACTCATGACTGCCGTTGACGAGATGAGATTGTTGGCAGATGCAGCCCAAAACGTATCCGCACCCGTTAAACCGTTCCGCTTTTACGGCGATCCCCTGTTTGATGACGACGAAGAGAACCGGCGGATTCTCCGCTGGATTGTCACCGAGTTCTTCCAAAATTCTGTCGCTCATCATCTGTTTTTCGACATCGGGCTTCAAGGTAACCTTATATTTGACGAACAGAGACAGGGACTCTGGGCTGAGCCGAGCCCACCCGAATGGCTCCAGGCCATCGAGCCCAATCTGAGGAAGGCCACCAGTCTCGTGCTTTCGCTATACAAACAACTCGAGACCGAGGGTGGTTTGTGGGGCGAGCTCCCGGTGCATTTTGATCGGCTACGACGAATGCTCGGTCTGCGAAGAAGATTTCCCTTGGCAAAGGTCGCGGAAGTCGAGGCATCAATCTTGTTGGCAGCTTGGGATACGTGTCTTGAGGCATCAGATCTGGTCCTAGAAACCGTCTTTCATGACCATGCTCCTGTAGCCACTGCAACCATCGATTGGGCATGGCTTCAACAGGGCATCGGCGAAATGCGCCAACGAGGCGAATACGACGCCGGTGTCATTCTCCTCCCCAGCGGTCAGATCGTCACAGGAAGGGTGCTGCCGAAAGGCTTTGACATGAATCTCGTCATGGACACGCCGAACGAGCAGGTGCCTTTCATGGATCGCTCTCATGGTTTTGCCGTCATGAGAATTGTCAGATGGGCAGAGCTGATATCAGGTACGGCATTCCGACGGGGCGCCCATCATGGGTGAACCCGATGCGGCAGACCTTCGTTTTGTGGATCCGACACCATCGAATAGGAGTGAATCTCCATGGGCCTTGCCATCCTCATCCTCGGTCTTGCGATCTTCATCGGCGCGCATGTGTTCGTCAGCCTGCGCGACCACCGCGAAAGGCTGATCGCGCGGATCGGGGAGGGGCCCTACAAGGGCGTCTTCTCGCTCGTCTCCATCCTCGGATTGGTGCTGATGGTCTACGGCTTCGCGCTCTACCGGCGCACCGGATACACGCCGCTGTGGACCCCGCCGGATTTCCTGCGCCACGTCGCGGAAGTGCTGATGTGGCCGGCGTTCGTCCTCCTCGCGGCCGCTTACATTCCGGGGACCATCAAGACGACGCTCAAGCATCCGATGCTCGCCGGCGTGAAGTTCTGGGCGTTCGCGCATCTCATCTCGAACGGGGACCTCGGCGGCATCGTGCTGTTCGGATCGATCCTCGGCTGGGCGGTCTACGACCGCATCTCGCTCAAAGGCCGCGCCGATCCGGGCGGGCCGAAAATCCCGGTCGGCGGCTGGAAGAACGACGCGGTCGCGGTCGTGGTCGGCACGCTGATCTATCTCGCCGTCGGCTTCGTGTTCCATCCGCTCGCCGGCGTTCCGGTATTCGGGCGCTGAGGCGGCGGCCTGCAGTACTGCACAGTTCTCGGGATCGAGTCGCAAAGAGCGAGAGCAGATACCCTCCCCCCGCAAAGCACCCCCACCCCTAACCCCTCCCCACCACGCTGACGCGTGGGGGAGGGGAACCCACCGGGAGCGCCGAAATATCGCATTGCGGTGCAAGCCTTTCTGCTTTGCCACGCCCCCGCCACATGAGTATTTTACGCGGCCCTATTGGCCGGCACGGCCGGATTGCGCCGTAGACGGCCCGGAGAGCCTTGTGTCCGACATTTTTCGCGAAATCGACGAGGAAGTGCGCCGGGAGCGGCTCAACAAGCTGTGGGAGCAATACGGCAATGTCGCCATCGCCGTGGCATTGCTCATCGTCATCGGCATCGGCGGCTGGCGCCTGTATCAATGGTGGGAAACCAAGCAGGCGGCCGAGGCCGGCCGGCAATTTGAAATCGCGGTCCTGCTGTCCGAGCAAGGCAAGCACGACGAGGCTGCGGCGGCGTTCGCCAAGCTCGCGGCCGAAGGCACCGCCGGGTATCGCACGCTGGCGGGGTTCCGCGCCGCGCAGGAGCTGGCCATTCGCGATCCGCAGGCGGCGGTCAAGGCCTATGATGGGCTTGCGGCGGATCGCGGGATCGGCCAGCCGCTCCAGGATCTCGCCGAAGTCCGCGCCGCCTTGATCCTCGTCGACACGGCGCCCTATGAGGGGCTGCGCTCGCGGCTCGAGCCCCTGACCGCCAACGAGAGGCCGTTTCGCCACACGGCCCGCGAGCTCTTGGCGCTATCGGCCTGGCGCGCCGGCGATCAGGGCGCGAGCCGCCGCTGGATCGATCTCATCCTGACGGACGCCCAAACGCCTTCGAACACCCGCACGCGGGTCGAAATGCTGATGGCCCTGACGGGCGGCCGAGCGAAGGGATAAAAGGAACGCCATGCGATACCGCGCGATCCTGCCCCTTGCGGTGATGACACTGGCGATCGGCGTTGCCGGCTGCAGCAGCGGTGGCGGCGGCATCGGCGACCTGGTCGACAAGGTGTCGGACTTCATTCCGAGCACCAAGAAGGCGCTGCCGGGCGAGCGCAAGCCAGTGTTCCCCGAGGGGGTACCGGGCGTGCCCCAGGGGGTGCCGCCCGAGCTGGTGAAGGGCTACCAGGCGGAGCCGGAAGCCGCCGTGACGCCGGAGCCCGGTCCGGCGCAGACGAGCACGCCCCGCCGGTCCAAACAGGCGAAGGCGGCGGAGCCGGAAAAACCCAAGCCGAAGCCGAAAAAAACCGCGGCCAAGCCGCCGGCTCAGCCGAATAAGAATCAGGCCGCATGGCCGGGCGTTTCCCCGGCGCCGCAATCCCAACCGCAACCGGCGGGGGCATGGCCTGCGCCGCAGTCCCAGCCCAACCAGCCCACGGCGGCATGGCCGGACCCGCGGCAACCGGCGCCGCAGCAGCCGGCGCAATAACCCCGCCGGCCCGCTGCCGCCGGCGTCGCGAGCAAGCATGCCGGCCGCCGGCGTCGGCCGCACTCCCCATGAGCTTCCGCCTCGCCATCATCGGCCGGCCCAATGTCGGGAAATCGACGCTGTTCAACCGGCTCGTCGGCAGACGCCTGGCTTTGGTCGACGATTTGCCGGGCGTGACGCGAGATCGCCGCGAGGGCGAGGCTCGGCTCGGGGATCTCACTTTCACGGCGGTCGACACGGCCGGGCTCGAGGAATCCGCGCCGGCGAGCCTGTCCGGCCGCATGCTGACGCAGACGAGGCACGCGATCGAAGAAGCCGACGCCATCCTGTTCCTGATCGATGCGCGAGCCGGGCTCACGCCCGGCGATCGCGCATTCGCCGACCTGGTGCGGCGGTCCGGCAAGCCCGCGATCCTCATTGCCAACAAGAGCGAAGGCGCAAGCGGAGCCGCTGGCGCGCTCGAAGCCTATGCGCTCGGCCTCGGCGAACCGGTCGCGATCTCGGCCGAGCACGGCGAAGGCCTGGCCGATCTCTATGATGCGCTGCGCGAAGCCTTGCCGGACCGCACGCTCCCGATGTCCGAAGCCGGCGAAGCGGCGCCGGATGAGCGGGCCCCCCGTCCGATCCGCATCGCCGTAGTCGGCCGGCCGAATTCCGGCAAATCCACGCTCATCAACCGGCTGCTGGGCGAGGAGCGTCTCCTCACCGGGCCGGAGCCGGGCATCACCCGCGACGCGATCGCGAGCGACCTGAATTGGCGCGGCCGCCAATTCCGGATTTTTGACACAGCCGGCCTGCGCCGAAGGTCGAAGGTCGACGAGAAGCTCGAAAAGCTCTCCGCGGCGGACGCGCTGCGCGCCATCCGCTTCGCCGATGTCGTCATCCTGCTGCTCGAGGCCGGCCGCGCGTTCGAGGAGCAGGACTTGCGCATCGCCGACCTCATCGAGCGCGAGGGACGCGCCGTCGTGCTCGCGGTGAACAAATGGGACTTGACGGAGCGGCGTGCCGGTGCGGCGGCGAAGCTGCGCGAGGAGGCCGCGCATCGGCTGCCGCAGATCAAGGGCGCGCCGGTCTTGCCGGTCTCCGCGCTGCTCGGCGAGGGGATCGAGCCGCTGATGCAGGCGGTCGTCGAGAGCCATGCGGTGTGGAATCGGCGCATTGCGACGAACTTGCTCAATCGCTGGCTCGAGGCTGCGCTGGCCTCCCACCCGCCGCCCGCCGTTTCCGGCCGGCGCATCAAGTTCAATTACATCACCCAGCCGAAAGCGCGTCCGCCGACGTTCGTGCTGTTCTGCTCGCGCGCCGACGCCGTTCCCGACGCTTACCGGCGTTATCTGGTCAACGGATTGCGGGAGGCGTTCGACCTGCCCGGCACGCCCATCCGCCTGACGCTGCGCGAGAAGCGCAATCCTTATTCACGGAAAACGTGATTCTGCGCGCAATATCCGAATCGCTGTGATGACCGAAGCGCTTTCTCTCGCAACGCCGCGCCGCGCCGCGCTGGTCTTCATCTTCGTGACCGTGCTGCTCGACATGCTGGCGCTCGGCATGGTCATTCCGGTGCTGCCCAAGCTCGTGGAAAGTTTCTTGGGAGGGGACACGGCACGCGCCGCGACGGTTTTTGGCCTGTTCGCCACCGCATGGGCGCTGATGCAATTCCTGTTTTCCCCGGTGCTGGGCGCGCTCTCCGATCGGTTTGGCCGCCGGCCCGTGATCCTGTTGTCGAATTTCGGCATGGGTCTCGACTACGTGCTGATGGCGGTCGCGCCGACATTGGGCTGGCTGTTTGTCGGCCGGGTCATCTCGGGGATCACCGCGGCGAGTGTCTCCACTGGATTCGCCTATATCGCCGACGTGACCCCCGCGGAAAAGCGCGCCGCCGGCTTCAGCATGATCGGCGCCGCGTTCGGGCTCGGATTCATACTCGGACCCGCCATTGGTGGACTGCTGGGCAGCATCGGTCCGCGCATGCCGTTCTGGTGCGCGGCGGCACTCAGCCTGGTCAACGCGGCGTATGGATATTTCGTGCTGCCGGAATCGCTGGGCCCCGAGCGTCGCTCGACATTCGCATGGCGGCGAGCCAATCCGATCGGCTCGCTCGAGCTTCTGCGCTCGCATCCCGAGCTCGCCGGAATATCGATGGCCAATTTCGTGGCCAACGTCGCTCATGCGGTGCTGCCCAGCACATTCGTGCTCTATGCCGGGTATCGTTACGGCTGGGACGAGACCGCGGTCGGCTTGACCCTCGCCGGCGTCGGCGCCTGCAGTTTGGTCGTGCAGCTTGCGGTGGTCGGGCGCTTCGTCGCGCATTTCGGCGAACGTATCGCCTTGCTCACCGGCCTTGTGTGCGGCGCCGGCGGACTGTTCATCTTCGGATGGGCACCGACGGGCGCGCTGTTCTGCATCGGGATTCCAGTCATGGCGCTGTGGGGCCTCGCCAACCCTGCCGCACAGGGTCTGATGACTCGCCGCGTCGGGCCGTCCGAGCAAGGCGAGTTGCAGGGTGCCAACAGCAGCATCATGGGGGTTGCGGCCCTGGTCGGACCGGGATTGTTCACGCAGACCTTTGCCTTCGCGATCGGCGCGGCGCGCAGCTGGAATGCACCGGGCGCGCCGTTTCTGCTCGCGGGCTTGCTGCTGACGGCGGGAGCATTGGTTGCGTGGCGCGCGACGCGCCCGAGGTGAAATTCAGGATCGGGCCCGCATCAACCAGGCAATTCATCCGTCGGCGCCTGGGATTCGCCCTCCGGCATAGGCTCTCCGAACTTCATGAGCATTTTCTTGGGATACTGATAAAGCTTGCCGGTCTGGGTGAAGCTCGGCAGGCAGAGTTCCAGGATTTTTTCCGCGACTTGGTGCGGCTTGTCGAGCTTGGCCGGATCTTCGCCCGGCATCGCCTGCGCCCGCATACGCGTGCGGATCGGCCCGGGATTGAAGAGGTTCACCCGCACGGGGGTCGTTTCGGTCTCGCTCGCGTAGGTGCGGGCCAGCGCTTCGAGCGCCGCCTTGGAGATGGCGTAAGGGCCCCAATAGGCGCGCGCGATCCATGCGGCCCCGGAAGTGATGAAGACGGCGCGGCCCGCGGCCGAGGCCCGCAGCAGCGGATCCATGGCGCGGATCAGCCGCCAATTGGCGGTGACGTTGACGGCGAACACCTCGTCCCAGGCCTTCGGCTCGACATGCCCGAGCGGGGAGAGCGGGCCGAGAATGCCGGCGTTGCCGATCACGATGTCGAGGCGCCCGTAGCGCTGGTGCAGCGCGCCGCCGAGCCGGTCGATGCCGGCATAATCCTTCAGGTCCAGCGGCACGAGGGTGGCGGAGCCGCCGTCGGTGCGGATCGCGTCGTCGATTTCCTCGAGCCCGCCCACCGTGCGCGCCACCGCGACCACATGCGCGCCGGCTCTTCCCAGCGCCAGCGCGGTCGCGGCCCCGATGCCGCGCGAAGCGCCGGTGACGAGCGCGACGCGATCGGCGAGCGGCTTGGTCATGAGAGACGCATTCCCTGCTCATCGTCCCGGGGCCGAGCGAAGCGAGGAACCCGGGATCCATGAACACCGGACAATCAGTTCCGGTGGTGTTCACGGGTTCCGGTTCGCGGGCTGGCACCCGCGCCCGGAACGACGGCAACTCCTCTAGCTCGCCTCGGCCAGCAGCGAGAGCTGCCGGGGCAGTGCTTCCTGGGCCATCCGGTCGGTCAGCGCAGTCGGATATTCGCCGGTGAAGCAATGATCGGTGAACTGCGGCCGCAGGGCATCGCGCCGCTCAAAGCCCATGGCGCGATAAATGCCGTCGACGGAAAGGAAGGCCAGCGAATCGGCGCCGATGAAGCGCCGCATGCCCTCGACGTCGTGGGTGGCCGCGAGCAGTTTCTCGCGTTCCGGGGTATCGATCCCGTAATAGTCCGGATGCGTGATCGGCGGTGAAGCGACGCGGAAATGCACTTCCTTGGCGCCGGCGTCGCGCATCATCCGCACGATCTTCACCGAGGTGGTGCCGCGCACCAAAGAATCGTCGATCAGCACGATCCGCTGGCCGGCGACCACGGCGCGATTGGCCGAATGCTTGAGCCGCACGCCGAGCTCGCGAATGGTCTGGCTCGGCTCGATGAAGGTGCGTCCCACGTAGTGATTGCGGATGATGCCGAGCTCGTAAGGGATTCCCGAGGATTGCGAATAGCCGATCGAGGCCGGCACGCCGGAATCGGGAACCGGGATCACCACGTCGGCGGGGGCGGGGGCTTCGCGCGCGAGCTCTGCCCCCATGGTCTTGCGCACTTCATAGACCGATCGTCCCCCGACGATCGAATCCGGCCGGGCGAAATAGATGTATTCGAAGATGCAGGGCCGCGGCGCCATCGGCGGGAACGGCTCGATGCTCTCGATGTTTTCGATGCCCTTCCCGGTGGCGATGATCACTTCGCCGTTCTTCACGTCACGCACGTACCGGGCGCGGATGATGTCGAGCGCGCACGTCTCCGAGGCGAGGATCGGGCAGCCGTCGAGCTCGCCCAGCACCAGCGGGCGGATTCCGAGCGGGTCGCGGGCGCCGATGAGCTTCTTGTTGGTCAGCGCGACCAGCGAATAAGCCCCTTCGAGGGTACGCAATGCCTCGACGAAGCGGTCGAGGAAGCGATTGCGCCGGGAGCGGGCAACGAGATGCAGGATCACCTCGGTGTCCGTGGTCGATTGCATGATCGCCCCTTCGCGCACGAGATTGCGGCGAAGGGTGAGGCCGTTGGTCAGATTGCCGTTGTGCCCGATGGCGAATCCGCCCGCGTCGAGCTCGGAGAACAGCGGCTGCACGTTGCGCAGGATGGTGCCGCCGGTCGTCGAATAACGCACGTGCCCCATGGCGACATGGCCGGGCAGCCGCTCGATCACTTCGCGCCGGGAGAAGTTATCCCCGACCAGTCCCATCCGCCGTTCGGAATGGAAGCGCTTGCCGTCGAAGGTGACGATTCCCGCCGCTTCCTGGCCGCGGTGCTGCAGGGCATGCAGCCCGAGCGCGGTGATCGCCGCGGCATCCGGGTGGCCGAAGATCCCGAAGACGCCGCATTCCTCGCGAAGCCGATCGGCGTCGAGATCGAGGGCCGGATCCGTCGTCTCGCTCATTCGGTCTCCTCTGGCCGGCGGATCATCGCCCTTGTGCCACGCCGGCATTAACGAACTGCTCGCTTGCTCGCTGATCAGCCTCGAGCCCGCCATATCCGCCGGCACGCCGGTTCCGATCCGGCCGCGCGTCGAGCCCCGAGCGGTCAGGTCCGGGCGCCGCGTCCGGCGGCTCCTGCTCCTCCGGGCGCGGCTTCCTCAACCGCTTTAAGATGGTGCTCTCGGGGTCATCCGGCAATTGCGCCTTGAGCCATTCCCCGGTCCCCTGGAGCACGATTTTCGATTTGGCGTTCCGGACCCATTCGGGCTGGCTGCGGTCGGGAACCAGCCAGGCAAAGAACAGGAATGCGACCACCACGATGATGAGGCCCCTGCCGAGCCCGAACAGGAACCCGAGCGTGCGGTCGAGTGCGCCGACCCGGCTGTCCAGGACCACGTCGGAGATCTTGATGGTGAGAACCGACACGATCAGCAGCGTGCCGACGAACACGCCCCCGACCACGGTCGCCATCGCCACGTAATCATTGGTGAAATACTGCTTCGCCATCGGCAGCAGCCTTGGATAGCCGTAGATCGTGGCGGCCGCGGCGGCGGCCCAGGAGGCGATCGACAGGATCTCGCGCATGAATCCCCGCACCATCGCCAGCAGCGCCGAGACCATCATGACGACAAGGAGAATGACGTCCAGAAGCGTAATCGGCATCCGACTTCCTAGCAGATTCGCCGGGCCTTTCCCGTCGGCGCCCGTGTATAGCGGGAAGAAAGTCGAGCGTCATCCATCTTGTCGAATCGACCGCGGCATCCCGCCGCGCGGACGGCTGCCCCGGGCGGCAATGTCGGCGACGAGGCTCGACAGCGCCGCGACCGTCGCGACGGCGATGCCGGACTCGGCCATAGCTTCCCCCCGGGCCGCCTCCGGGGCCAGGGCCCGGGCGAAACCGAGCTTTGCCGCCTCCTTGAGCCGGGCGGCAGTCTGCGCCACCGGCCGCACGGCGCCGGACAAGGATATTTCGCCGAAATACACCGCATCGGCGGGGAGCGGCGCATTGGCGAGCGAGGAGACGAGCGCGGCCGCCGCCGCAAGATCGGCGGCGGGCTCCTGAATGCGCAGCCCGCCGGCGACGTTGAGGTAGACATCGTGGCCCCCGAGCCGCACCCCGCAATGGGCCTCGAGCACCGCGAGCACCATCGAGAGCCGGTTGGGATCCCAGCCGATGACCGCGCGCCGCGGCGTACCGAGCGTGGTCGGCGCGACCAACGCCTGGATTTCCACCAGCAGCGGCCGCGTGCCCTCGATGCCGGCGAATACCGCAGTCCCAGGGCTGCCCAGGTCGCGTTCGGACAGGAACAATTCCGAGGGGTTTGCCACCTCCCGCAGCCCCTCGCCGGTCATCTCGAACACGCCGATCTCGTCGGTCGGCCCGAACCGGTTCTTGACCGCGCGCAGGATGCGGAACTGGTGCGAGCCTTCGCCCTCGAAGGAGAGCACCGCATCGACCATGTGCTCCACGACCCGCGGTCCGGCGATCTGGCCGTCCTTGGTGACATGGCCGACCAGCAGCACGGCGGCGCCGGAGCGCTTGGCGAACCGGATCAACGCCTGCGCGGCGGCGCGTACCTGGGTGACGGTGCCCGGCGCGGATTCGACCGCATCGGTCCACATGGTCTGGATCGAATCGATCACGACGAGACGCGGCGTCTTGCCGTGTCCGAGCGTGGCCAGGATGTCCTCGACCGCGGTCTCGGCCGCGAGCTCGACCGCGGCATTGGCGACGCCCAAGCGCTCGGCGCGCAGGCGGACCTGCGCCACCGCCTCCTCGCCGGAAATATAGATGGCACGCTGGCCCTTGAGCGCGATCGCCGCGGCCACTTGAATCAGCAGGGTGGATTTCCCGATGCCGGGATCGCCGCCGACGAGCAGCACCGAGCCTTTGACGAAGCCGCCGCCGGTGACCCGATCGAATTCCGCCACGCCCGACGCGAGCCGAGGTGCCTCGTGCCCGGTCCCGGTCAGGGGCTCGAGCGCGAACGGCCGGCCCTTGCGCGAGGGACGCAGCGCCGGCGCCTCGGTCGCGCCGGCACTCTCCTCCACGATGGTGTTCCACTCACCGCAGGACTCGCATTTGCCCTGCCAGCGCCCGGTCACGGCCCCGCAATTCTGACAGACAAAGCTGAGGGTGTGGCGGGCCATGGGGTCCGGCTGAGATTCCAGGCCGGGCTTCGCCCGCTCCGGAAATGACTCGCGCCTTATATCACCCGACGTACAGGCGCCGATAGCGCCGGCCGAGGCGCGTCAGAACCTCGTAGGCGATCGTGCCGGCGTGCGAGGCAAGCTCGTCGACCCCGATTTGCTCGTCGAGCAGCGCTGCGAGATCGCCCCGGCGCGGCATACCCTCGGGCAGGTCGGTGACATCGACGCCCAGCAAGTCCATGGAGATGCGGCCTGCGAGCGGGCAGCGCCGGCCGGCGATGATCGCCTCGGCGCCCGGCTTGGTGTCGGACGCGCTGGCCGCGCGCGGCAAGCCGTCCGCATAGCCGACCGCGAGGATGGCGAGCCGGGTCGCCCGTTGCGCGGTCCAGGTCGCGCCATACCCGACCGTCTCCCCGGCCGCGACCTCGCGCACCTGCACGACCCGGGCCTCGAGCCGCACCACGGCGCGCATGAGATTGAGGTGGCCCGGCGTGGGATTGGCGCCGTAGAGAGCAACTCCCGGCCGCACCAGATCGTGATGGGCATCGGGCCCGAGAAAGATCCCGGACGAATTGGCAAGCGAGGCGGGGATTGCCGGGAACAGCGCCCGCACTTCGCGGAATTCCGCCATTTGTCGCGCATTGAGCGCGTGACTGGGTTCTTCCGCGCAAGCGAAATGGCTCATCAGGAGCACGAGGCCCGCTTGGGGCGCATTGCGTCCGGCGACTTCCGCGGCCTGTTCGGGAGCAAGCCCCAAGCGATTCATGCCGGTATCGACGTGGAGCGCGGCGCCGCCGCGCCAGCCGGTGCCGGCGCGGAACTCCTCCCATTCAGCGAGCTCGGCCAGGCTGCCGATCACGGGCCGCAGGTCGGCCTCGGCAAAGGCGGCGGCCGCGCCGGGCGCAAGCCCGTTGAGCACGTAGACGGCTGCGGCGGGGACGATGCGGCGCACGCTGCGCGCTTCGCCAAGATCCGCCGCGAAGAAGGTCTTGCAGCCGGCCTGGGCGAGCGCGGCCGCGACCGGTGCAATCCCGCAGCCGTAGCCGTCGGCCTTGACAACGGCGGCGCATTCGGCGGGCGCTGCACGCGAGCCGAGTTCGCGCCAGTTCGCGACGAGGGCGCGAAGGTCGATCGAGAGCATGCCTCCGGCCTCGCTCCCGGGAGAGCCGCTCGTCTCGATTGCCTGGCCGCTGTGCCGCCTGGTCATTCCCGTTCCTCGCCGCATGGCGAGACCAAAATCGATCCGCCGGCGATGAGACAGGAAAAAGTCGCGGGGCTCAATCGGACATCGCCCGAAATTGGGTTGCGGCTGTGCCCGATGCTCGAGCCGACCGCTTCCGCCGGAATCAGAAATGGCTGGGCAGCCGATCTTCCTGCGCGAGGTTGGAGAAGCGGGTCACGTCGGCCTTGAACTGCAGCTGGATCGTTCCGGTGGGTCCGTGACGCTGCTTGCCGATGATGACTTCGGCTTTGCCGTGGACGGCGTCCATCTCCGCCTGCCACTTGAAATGTTCTTCGGTGCCGGCGCGCGGCTCCTTGTTCTTCAGATAATATTCCTCCCGGAACAGGAACAGCACGACGTCGGCGTCCTGCTCGATCGAGCCGGATTCTCGCAGGTCCGAGAGCTGCGGGCGCTTGTCGTCTCGGTTCTCGACCTGGCGGGAGAGCTGGGACAGCGCGAGGATCGGCACCTCGAGCTCCTTGGCCAGCGCCTTCAGTCCGGTGGTGATCTCGGTCACCTCCTGCACCCGGCCCTCGGCGGCGCGCCGGGTCGAGCCCTGCAACAGCTGCAAGTAATCGATCACGAGGAAATCCAGGCCGCGCTGGCGTTTGAGGCGGCGCGCGCGAGCCGCCAGCTGCGCGATCGAGAGGCCGCCGGTTTCATCGATGTACAGCGGCAATTGCTGCATGGTCCGCGTGAAGGCCACGATCTTGTCGAAGTCGTTCTCCGTGATCTGACCGCGACGAATAGTGGAAGAGGGGATGTCGGTTTGCTCGGAAATGATTCGGGTCGCGAGCTGCTCTGCCGACATTTCGAGCGAGAAAAATCCCACTCTGGCGCCGTTCGCCGCTTCGATCGTGCCGTCGGAAAGCGTGCGCGGTTCGAACGCGCGAGCGACGTTGTAGGCAATGTTGGTGGCGAGCGACGTCTTGCCCATGCCCGGGCGGCCGGCGACGATGACCAGGTCCGATTTCTGCAGCCCGCCCATGTACTGGTCGAGATCCTTCAAGCCGGTGGCGATCCCGGAGAGTCCGCCCTCCCTGCGATAGGCATTCGCGGCCATGTCGACGGCCGTGGTCATGGCATCGATGAAGCGCAGGAAGCCGCTGCCGTACTGTCCGAGTTCCGCCAATTCGTACAATCGGCGCTCGGCGTCCTCGATTTGATTTTGCGGGGAAAATTCGACGGGTGCGTCGTAAGCGACGTTGACCATATCGTCGCCGATGCGGATCAAGTCCCGCCGGATCGCCAGATCGTAGATCGTGCGCCCATAATCCTCGGCATTGATGACGGTCGTGGCCTCCGCGGCGAGCCGCGCGAGGTACTGGCTGACGCTCAAGCCGGCGATATCCACATCCGGAGGCAGAAAGGTCTTCAGCGTGATCGGAGTGGCGGTCTTTCCCACCCGGATGAGGTTCGCGGCGATGTCGAAGATCTTCTGATGCACCGTCTCGAAGAAATGCGCAGGCTTCAGGAAGTCCGAGACCCGGTAGAACGCGTCGTTGTTGATGAGAATCGCGCCCAGCAACGCCTGCTCCGCTTCGATATTGTGCGGTGCAGTGCGATAGAGCGGCGTCGGTTGGGACGCCAGGGTGCGCGCCGTCGCGTCTTGGGGAGCCATTCGGTTTCCTCGCTGACGGCGTCCGTAGCACGGCTTCCGGTGGACAACTCGGGGGCAGGTGATCGCTGGGCCGAATTCATCCCGTTATCAAAGCAATCCACAGCGCCGAATTGGATTTTAGCAATTCACTTTGATTCGCGCGCAACGTTGTCCAAGATGGCGGAAGGGTCGGACTGCGGCACAATGACTCATTCGCCGGCGAGCCGCAGCGGCGGGCGCTGCCCGCCTTCGAGCCCGCGCAGCCTCGCCTCCTCGCCGGCGACATAGTCGCGCGTCATGGGCGCGACCCCCTGGCGTTTGGCCAGCTGGATCTGCATCACCATCATGCCCTGCTGGCGAAACGCCATTTCGGCTCCCGCCAGATAGAATTCCCACATCCGGCAGAACCGGGGATCGTAGATGCGCTCGACGTCCTCGCGATGGGCGAGGAAGCGCTCCCGCCAGGCTTTCAGCGTCTCGGCATAATGCAGACGCAGGATCTCGATGTCCGTCACCAACAGCCCGGAGCGCTCGATCGCCGGCAGCACTTCGGAAAGGGCGGGGATGTAGCCGCCCGGAAAAATGTATTTGGCGATGAAGGGATTGGTGGCGGCCGGACCTTCCGATCGGCCGATCGAATGCAGCAGCATGACGCCGTCCGGAGCGAGCAGCTGGGCGCATTTGCGGAAATAGGCATCGTAGAATCCGATTCCCACATGCTCGAACATCCCGACCGAAACGATGCGGTCGAAGGTTCCCCTGACGTCTCGATAATCTTCGAGTCGGAACTCGACGGCATGGCTCAGCCGTCGCTCCTCGGCGCGCGCGCGCGCGAGCGCCAGCTGCTCGGCCGAGAGTGTAATGCCGGTCAGCCGTGCGCCGCATGTCTCCGCGAGATACAGCGCCAAGCCGCCCCAGCCGGAACCGATGTCGAGCACCCTTTGCCGCGGGCGAATGAGCAGCTTCGCGGCGAGATGCCGCTTCTTTGCCAGTTGCGCGTCGTCGAGCGATTGATCGGGGCTCTCGAAATAGGCGCAGCTGTATTGCCGATCAGCGTCGAGGAATAGCGAATAGAGGTTGGAGTCGAGATCATAATGATGTGCGACGTTCCTTCGCGCGCGCCGGGGCGGGTTGAATTGCTGCAAGCGGCGCCAAACGTAGCGGATCAGCCAGTGCGGTCGCAGCCAGCGCGAGGGCGTGCTCCAAGCCTCCGAAGCCATCACCAGCGCCAGCAGATCGGTGATGGAGCCTTGTTCGATCACGAACGTGCCGTTCATATAGGCTTCGCCGAGTCGAAGCTCCGGATCGAGCAGCACCGCCCATTGCGCGCCCCTCGAGGTGAAACGCACCGCGATGGGCGTTCCGGTCCCGTCCCCCAGGATGAATGTCCTGCCGCGTGCTGTGGTGACCCGCAGCGTCCCGCTCTGAGCAAATCTGTCAAAAATGAATGGGAGCAAGCGGTCCATCCGCCGCCTCCATTGCCGATTCATCACCCGCGCTCGCGAACCATCCGGGCGCCGCCCGTTTCCCATCCGGATCAACTCGCTCGGCGAAGCCGGGTTGCGGGCGTGGGTTGCTATTACAACAAAGTTCCTCTCGCCGGGCAATCCGGGCGTGTCGCCGGCAGCGACGGAAATCGGCTCACATTCGCCCCATTATGCGCTAAAGGTCGCCAGCCACGGGAAGGGCCGCGGAACTGCGGTGCCCGGCCCCGCCATGCGAAGCGATCCGCGAGGAGACACGTCTTGTCCGCAATTGGCCGCTATTTGCTGCTTGTTCTCGGACTTTTCGCCTGGGGGGCGGCCCCCTCGCGGGCCGAGGATCTCGAGCGAGGCAAATCCGGCCCGGCGATCTTCGCGGCCGATTGCGCAGCCTGCCATCGCAGCGCCCAGGGCCTTGCCTACGGGATCAGCCGCACGGACCTGATGGATCTGCTGCGCCAGCACTATACGACCGGCCCCGACCCTGCGAACCAAGTGGCGACTTACCTTCTTTCCGTGGTCGGCAACGGGCGTCGCCCCAAGGACAAGCCCTTGACCGAGCCGCAGTCCACGTCGGCGGGTCCCGCGGGCGAGCAGGCCGGCAGGCGCCGCCCCCACGGCGAGGAACCCGGAACGGATGCTGCTGTCGGACCGCGCCCGCCCGGCGAAATCCGCGACAATGAAGCGGCTGTGGGCGAGCAGGGCGGTGCGGCGACCGATCGTGGCCGGTCGGGACCCGCGTCGAAGCGGCGCCAGCAGGCGGATCGGCCGGCCGAACCGGCCTTGCCGAACCGGTCGAGGAAACCCGGGCAACCCACTCCGGCGACGCGCGGGCCCGAGGCCGAGCCGGCTCGAACCCCGGAACCGATCCCGGCGCAGTCGTCCCCGTCGGTCGCGGCCCGGCCTTCCGAGCCGGCGGAAGCCGGGCAACCCGGCGGATCCGGGCAACCCAAGCCCGCGGAAACGGCACCGCGCGCGGAGGGCGCCAAAGCCGAGACCGCGCCCGGCCCAATGCGCGGCGCGGTGCCGGGAGGGACCGGCGATCAGCCGGCCTTTTCGGCGCCCTCGCCCTGACCCGTTTCGGGCGGTTGCGGTTTTTCGAAGAAGCTCTCGGCTTCGACCGCGGGCGGCGGTTCGGCCTCTTCTTGCGCCTCCGGCCCGAGGACGGTTTCGCCCCGAGCCAAACGTTCAGCCTCTTCGGCGTTGCGCGCCACATTGACCGTGACCGTCACCCCGACTTCGGGATGGAGCGAGATCGGCACCTGGTGCAGCCCGATCGTCTTGATCGGGGTATTGAGCTCGATCTGACCGCGATCGACCGTAAAGCCGCCGCCGGCGAACAGGACAACGAGGTCGCGGGCCGATACCGAACCATAGAGTTGGCCGGATTCCGCCGCTTGGCGCAACACCGCGAACGTGCGCCCCTGGAGCTTCTGCGCGACTTTTTCCGCCTCGCTTCGCAGCTCGAGATTGCGCGCCTCGAGCTGGGATTTCATGGATTCGAATCGCGTCTTGTTTTCCTGCGTCGCGCGCAGCGCCTTGCCCTTGGGCAGCAGGAAGTTGCGGGCAAAACCGTCCTTGACACGCACCACATCGCCGATCTGGCCGAGCTTGGCGACGCGTTCGAGCAGAATTACTTCCATCGGGAGTTCTCCATTGTTCCGACCGGGTTGAAACCGAATCGCATCATGTCCGCGTCTCGGGCAGCCCGGGCCGCTTCGCGGCGCGGCGGCGGAAGTCGAGCGCGAGATCGGCGAGGCCCAGCAGCGAGAGCAGCAACGCCGGCCATCCGAACACGACAACCGCGGCGTAGATGCCGGCGAGGACGAAGCCGCGCCCGTTGATGCCCCGCGTCGTCGCGTGCAGCACCGCGAGCCCGACCAGCGCATAGGCGGTCAGCAGGCTCGCTGTCAGCACGCCGGCGGCGATGCCGAAGAGGTCGCCGGCCAGCATGCCGATGGCCGCCGCGGCGAGTAGGGCCAGCGCAGAGCGCGGCAGCGCCGTCGCGCCGAGGTCCGGCCATGGCCGCTTCAGCCGGCCCGACAGCTTCACGATGCGGCCAGCCAGCCAGAGGTTTGCCAAGCTTGTCACGGTCAAGACTACGGCGGCCGCGGGCGGAGTGGCGATGACGAGCAGATCCAGGAACCACTCCACGTCGGAAATTCCCGGCAACGTCCGCGGGCCATCCGACCGAGCGTTGGTTCCCACGCCCAGCAGCCGATCGAGCGCGTGCCGGAGGCCGGCATGAAAGCTTCCCGCATCGGTTCCGAACATCGGGATGGCGAGAATGATCCCCAGAGCCCCGAGCAGCGCAGCCCATAGCACGAGCCGCTCGAGCGGATACCATTGCAAGCCTTCTGGATCGGCGGATGCCGACCGCGCCAGCAGCGCAAGATAGCTGAGCCACCACGCCGGCAGCCCCAAGCCGACCAGGAAGGCCACGAACAGGAAGCCGCCGAACCCCGCGGCCAGGCCCGCAGCGGCAACGAGCGCGGCGATCAGCGCCGCAAAATGGCTCCATCCCAGCCCGGCGATCATGAGGGGCAGGGGAGCGAGATAGAACAGGAGTAACGAGAACAGCGAGTGCGAGACCAGGGACGCGAACAGCAAGGCCGCTGCCAAACCCGCCGCCAGTCCGACCAAGAGAATCTGCAGCATGCTCAGCTGTCCCGCTCCCGGCGGCCGCCTCGGCGCGCCGGATCCGAACTTGGCTGGCCGCCGCAACATCGCGGAGGCTCGCCGGAGCGGTTAGAGGCGGATGGTGTCCGTCCCAACCCCTTGTCTTTCGCGCCCGCAGCAGACGACTGCGCGCGGTTCAATTCCGATCAGTGGATCACGAACGGCAACAACCCGAGGAATCGCGCGCGCTTGATCGCTCTCGACAGCTCGCGCTGTTTGTTGGCGGAAACCGCGGTGATCCGGCTGGGCACGATCTTGCCGCGCTCGGAGATGTAGCGCTGCAGCAGCTTCACGTCCTTATAGTCGATCTTCGGCGCGTTGGCGCCGGAGAACGGACAGGTTTTGCGGCGGCGAAAGAACGGGCGGCGGGACGAGGCCTGGGTCATGCTCATCGTCCTCACTCCTCGACCGTTTCGGTTTCTTCGGCGCCTTCACGCGGGCCGCGCGGTTCGCGCTCGCGCCGGCGTTCGCCACGCCGCTCGTCGCGGTCGCGGTCGCGGTCGACCTTGCGCATCATGGCGGACGGGCCTTCCTCATGCGCCTCGACGCGGATCGTCAAATAGCGCAGCACGTCCTCATTGAGCCGCTCCTGGCGCTCGACCTCCGCCACTGCGGCGGGCGGCGCCTCGACGTTCAGCAGCGTGAAATGCGCCTTGCGGTTCTTGCGAATGCGATAGGTCAGCGACTTGACGCCCCAGTACTCGGCCTTGGCCACCTTGCCGCCCATTTGCTCGAGCACGGCCTTGTACTGGTTGGTCAGTTCGTCGACCTGCTGCGCGCCGAGATCCTGGCGCGCAAGGTAGACGTGTTCGTAAAGCGGCATGGAGCGCCCTTCCTTTTGTCAAACGCGCTTCCGTCGTCCGGCGCCAAGCCAGCTCGAGCCTCGGGAAGGCTCGAACGCCCGAGATGCGGGAACACGGGACGCCGGGCCATCGGCCCTGCCGCGCGGTTTGCGCGACCGTCCGTTCAGCTCCCGGCCGGGATCGAGCGGAAAGCCGGGCTTATACGCAGTTCCCGGCAAAAGACAAGCAGACGCTGCTGCTTTCGTCGGCGCAAACCGCGGCCGCTGCTGCCTATGAGTTCGCATACGTTCGTCCGCGCCGGATTCCCGTCGGGCGGAATTCGATGGTCCCGGGCGATCTTTCCCGCGCCTTGACATCGGGGGGTGCCCGGTGTCTTAGGGCCCAACCTCGGGGATCCAATGGCGGTTGCATTCATCTTTCCCGGCCAGGGCAGCCAGGCGGTCGGCATGGGCAAGGCGCTCGCCGATGCCTTTCCGGCGTCGCGGGCCGTCTTCGCCGAGGTCGATGCCGCGCTCGGCGAAAAGCTCTCGACCATCCTCTGGGAGGGCCCTTCCGAGACGCTCACCCTGACGGAAAACGCGCAGCCGGGGCTGATGGCGGTGTCGCTGGCCGCGATGCGCGCGCTGGAGACGGAAGCGGGGATCAAGCTCGAGCGCGATGCGGCGTTCGTCGCCGGCCACTCGCTCGGCGAATATTCGGCGCTCGCCGCGGCGGGCTCGCTCACGATCAGCGATGCTGCCCGGCTGCTGCGCCTTCGCGGGCGCGCCATGCAGCGTGCGGTCCCGGTCGGCGCCGGCGCCATGGCGGCGCTCATCGGGCTCGAGCTCGAGGCGGCGGCCGCGGTCGCGGCCGAAGCGGCGGAAGACCAGGTTTGTGAGGCCGCGAACGACAATGGCGGCGGCCAGGTCGTGGTGTCGGGCGACAAGGCGGCCGTCGAGCGCGCGATCGAGATCGCCAAGTCGAGAGGCGCCAAACGCGCGCTGATGCTGCCGGTATCGGCGCCCTTCCATTGCGCGCTGATGCGACCCGCCGCCGAAGCGATGGCGCAAGCGCTGGGCGACGTGACGGTGAAGCCGCCGGTCGTGCCATTGGTTTGCAATGTAACGGCCCGGCCGACGACCGTACCCGACGAAATCGTGCGGCGGCTGATCGAGCAGGTGACGGGCACGGTGCGCTGGCGCGAATCCGTGGCCTTCATGGCGGGCGCGGGGGTGAAGACATTCTACGAGGTCGGTGCCGGAAAAGTGCTCTCGGGGCTCGTCAGGCGCATCGCCGATCCCGCCGTCGGCATCGCGGTCGGCGCGCCCGGAGACGTGAGTGCGTTCCAGGCCGGCCGCCACGCGCTCGACGCCGCGATCTGATCGCGATCTCGGGCCATCGCTTCCGGTCGCCGGCCGCTCCGGCGCGTGAGCACCGCCGGGGGGCGATACAAGGACCCCGACACCATGTTCGATCTCACCGGCAAGAAAGCCCTGGTGACGGGCGCGAGCGGCGGCATCGGCGAGGCGATCGCGCGGGTGCTGCACCGTTGCGGCGCGGCCGTGGCGATTTCCGGCACGCGTCGGGAGGCCCTCGAAGCGCTTGCCGGCGATCTTGCGGAGCGCGCCCATGTCCTGACCTGCGACCTCGCCGCCAAGGATCAAGTGGAAACGCTGGTGCCGCGTGCCGAGGAGGCGCTGGGACAAATCGATATTCTGGTCAACAACGCGGGCGTGACCCGGGACAACATCTTCGTGCGCCTGAGCGATGAGGATTGGGATCGAGTGATTGCGGTGGACCTGAGCGCGGCGTTCCGGCTGATGCGGGCCGCGGTCCGCGGCATGATGCGCCGGCGCTACGGCAGGATCATCGGAATCACCTCCGTCGTCGGCGTCACCGGGAATGCCGGCCAGGGCAATTACGCCGCCGCCAAAGCCGGGATGATCGGCATGACCAAGGCGCTCGCCCACGAGGTTGCGTCCCGCAACGTGACGGTGAATTGCGTTGCGCCGGGCTTCATCGACACGGCGATGACCCGGGCGCTGACCCAGAAGCAGCGCGATATGATCCTTGCCGCAGTGCCGGCAGCCCGGCTGGGCAGTACCGACGAGGTCGCGGCTGCCGTGCTGTTCCTGGCCTCTGCCGAGGCCGCCTACGTGACCGGCCACACTCTGCACGTCAACGGCGGCATGGCCATGATTTGACGGCCAAACATCGGGGATTCTGATGCACGGACCGGGCACGGGCGCGCTGGCCAATGCGGGAGAAGTATGATAACCGATCCCCGGCTTGGCTGGGGCGACCGGATCGACGGCGCGGATCGGTGCGATCGGCCCGTCGCGGGGTGCGGCCACAGCGTCAACCACGACGAAGCCGCGCCGCCACGGCTCGGGACCATGTCAGGACCCGGCCCATTCCGAAACGCATGAGGTTTAGACGATGAGTGACATTGCCGAGCGGGTGAAAAAGATCGTCGTGGAGCATCTCGGCGTCGAGCCCGAGAAGGTGACCGAAAATGCCAGCTTCATCGACGACCTCGGTGCCGACAGCCTCGATACGGTTGAGCTGGTGATGGCATTCGAAGAGGAATTCGGCTGCGAGATCCCGGACGATGCCGCCGAAACCATTCTCACCGTCGGCGATGCCGTGAAGTTTCTCGAAAAGAACGCCAAGAGCTGAACCCGTCGGGGTCCCTGCGGTCTCACCGTCGACAACCCGGGCGGCGCTTGGAGGTCTCCTGCGGCTCGGCGCCGAGGATCACCGCCGGCTTTCCTTGCGGCCTGCCGGTGTGGAATAAGTCTCCACGCGGTGCATTTGCCTGGCGCCTCGGCCGGATGGTTTTGCGGCCCGGCTGCCACGCCCGGAAAGGCCGGACATGAGGCGTGTCGTCGTCACGGGAGTAGGAATGGTGACGCCGCTGGGCTGCGGCGTGGAGACGAGTTGGCGCCGGTTGCTGGCCGGCGACAGCGGCGCGCGCCGAATCGAGAGCTTCGACGTCTCCGATCTGCCGTCCAAGATCGCCTGCATCATTCCGCGCGGCGACGGCTCCGACGGCACCTACAATCCCGATCAATGGATGGAGCCCAAGGAGCAGCGCAAGGTCGACGATTTCATCGCCTATGCGATGTGCGCCGCCCGGCAGGCGCTCGACGACGCGGGCTGGCGGCCGACCGAATACGACGATCGGATCTCGACCGGCGTCCTCATCGGCTCCGGCATCGGCGGCGTCGAAGGCATCGCCGAGACCGCGATCGTGCTGAAGGAAAAAGGCCCACGGCGGGTTTCTCCGTTCTTCATTCCCGGGCGCTTGATCAATCTTGCCGCCGGTTACGTGTCGATCGAGTTCGGGCTCAAGGGGCCGAACCATGCGGTGGTCACCGCCTGCTCCACCGGCGCGCACGCGATCGGCGATGCCGGGCGCCTGATTGCGCTCGGCGATGCCGACGTCATGCTGGCGGGCGGCACCGAATCTCCGCTCAATCGGCTGTCGATGGCGGGATTTGCCGCGTGCCGGGCGCTCTCGACCTCATTCAACGACGCGCCGACGCGCGCGTCGCGGCCTTACGATCAGGATCGCGATGGCTTCGTCATGGGCGAGGGTGCGGGCGTGGTCGTGCTGGAGGAATACGAGCACGCCAAGCGTCGCGGGGCACGCGTCTACGCCGAATTGATCGGCTACGGCCTGTCCGGCGATGCCCATCACATCACCGCGCCGGCCCCGGACGGCGACGGCGCGCTGCGCTGCATGAAGATGGCGATTCGCCGGGCGAACATCGCGGCTTCGGACGTCGATTACATCAATGCCCATGGCACTTCCACGCCGATGGGCGATGAGATCGAGCTCGATGCGGTGCAGCGCCTCGTCGGCAACGCCGCAAGCCGCGTTTCCATGTCGTCGACCAAATCCTCGATCGGCCATCTGCTGGGCGCGGCCGGTGCGGTCGAGGCGATCTTTTCGGTATTGGCGATCCGCGATCAAGTTGCGCCGCCCACGATCAACCTCGACAATCCGTCGGTGGAGACCCCGATGGATCTGGTTCCGCACCGGGCGCATCCGCGCGACATTCACGTCGTGCTGTCGAATTCGTTCGGCTTCGGCGGTACCAATGCTTCACTGGTGTTTCGCCGACTCGGAGAGTAGCCGCTTCACCCTTTCGCCATATTTGGCCTTACCTTGCAGCAGGAAGCCATCGCACGGTCATGACTGATCCCCGCAGAGCGCCGTCTCCCGGCACCGAGGCTGGCTTTACGCCGGGCGTGGATGCGTACGCACCGGAGGGGTCGCGCGGGGCACCCGCCGCGGGCGCTTCCTCGCCATCCGAGAAGCGGCTGTCGTTGCGCAGCCCCCGTGCCGCATTGGAGCCCGAACGCGTGCCCGAGCCCAACCGTCCCTCCCGGCGCGCACGGCACCCCATCGTGGTCGCGGGCAGCGCGATTTTCACCATCATTCTCCTTGCCGCCATTGTGACCGGCTTCGCCGTGGCATTCGGCAAGCAGCGGCTCGATGCGGTCGGTCCGCTCGAGCAGTCCCGGATCGTGAACATTCCGCGCAACGTCGGTCCTAGAGACATCGCCGATGTGCTGCAGCGCGATGGCGTGATCGATCAGAAATGGGTATTCCTGGGCGGCATCCTGGTGATGAAAGACTGGAGCAAGCTGAAGTCGGGCGAGTACGAGTTCAAAAAACAGGCGAGCCTCCGCGACGTGATCGACACGCTGGTCGAAGGCAAGGTGCTCCAGCACCACCTCACCGTCCCCGAGGGGCTCACCTCGGAGCAGGTGGTTCAGCGCCTGATGGACAACGACGTGCTGTCCGGCAACGTCAAGGAGATTCCCAGGGAGGGCACGATCCTGCCGGACACCTACAGCTTCCCGCGCAGCTCCGCGCGCGAGCAGCTGATCCAGCATATGCAGCAGGAGCAGCGCCGGCTCGTGCAGGATATCTGGAACCGGCGCGCGCCCGATCTGCCGATCAAGAGCCCGGAGCAATTGGTGGTGCTCGCCTCGTTGATCGAGAAGGAAACCGGCAAACCCGACGAGCGCACGCGGATCGCCGCGGTATTCGTCAATCGGCTGAAGCTCAAGATGCGGCTGCAATCGGACCCGACCATCATTTACGGATTGGTCGGAGGGAAGGGGACATTGGGCCGGCCCATCCTGCGTTCCGAGATCGATCAGCCGACCCCCTACAATACCTATGTGATCGACGGGCTGCCGCCCGGTCCGATCGCCAACCCGGGTCGCGCCTCGCTCGAAGCCGCCGCGAGCCCGGCGAGGACCAAGGAGCTGTATTTCGTCGCCGACGGGACGGGCGGTCACGCGTTCGCCGAAAATTTGGATCAGCACCAAAAGAACGTCGCGCGTCTGCGCCAGCTCGAGCAGCAGCAGAAGGAGCCGGCGCAAGCCGCGCCATCGGCGCCCGCCCTTGCGCCCGCTCCCGCTCCCGCGGCGTCCCGTCAGCCCAAAGAGGCTCCGGCGCGGACCGCTCCCGCCCCGATCCGGATCACCCCGTCACCATCTCGCCCGCCGCAGGAGCTCAAGCCGGCGCCGTCCCGCACCGGCGAAGCGCCGCACCCGGGATCGCAGTAATTTCCCCGCCGCTCGCCAAGCTGTTTCGCGGGAGGTTGCGCCTCTCGTTGCCGGGGTTCGGTAGTTCGGCACACGAGCAGCCGGCGGCCGACTCGGCAGTCGGTCTTGTGAGGGGTGAAGCCCGCGGTTAAGGTCGCGGCCCTGCAGTCTTCCCCATTTCGAGAGTCGCGGCCGATGGCGTTGTCGAGCATGACCGGTTTCGCTCGTTGCAACGGCACCAACGGCGCCTATGCCTGGGCCTGGGAGCTGAGGTCCGTGAACGGCAAAAATCTCGACTTGCGGCTGCGGTTGCCGCCCGGCTGGGATGCCGTAGAGGCTCCGGCGCGCGCCAGGGCCGCCGAGGTGCTGTCGCGCGGAACGATCAACGGCACGCTCTCGGCGCGCCGCGAGGGCGTCGCTCCTTTGGTTCGCGTCAACGAACCGGTGCTTGCCGCGGTGCTCGCCACCATGCGCGAGGTCGCGCAGCGCGTCGAAGCGGCGCCGGCGCGGCTCGACGGCATTCTGGCGCTCAAGGGCGTCATCGAAGTGACCGACCAGCAGGAGAGCGAGGAGGATCGCCGCGCCGCCGAGCTGGCGGTGATCGCCGGATTCGGCGAGGCGCTCGCCGCGCTCGCCGGCACGCGCCATCAGGAAGGCGCGGCGCTTGCGGGCGTGCTCGGGATGCGGCTCGACGAGATCGGCAGGCTCGCCGCGCGCGCCGAAGCAGCACCCGGGCGCCGTCCGGAGGCGATCCGATCGCGGCTGGCCGAGCAGGTCGCGGTGCTCGTCGGCGTTTCCGACCGGTTCGATGCCGATCGATTGCATCAGGAAGCGATCCTGATCGCCTCGAAGGCCGACGTTCGCGAGGAGCTCGACCGGCTCGCCGCGCATGTCGAGCAGGGGCGCAACCTGCTGGGGCAGGGCGGTGCGGTCGGACGGCGGCTCGACTTTTTGGCGCAGGAGCTGCAGCGCGAGGCCAACACCTTGTGCGCCAAGTCGAGCGACGTCGAGCTCACCAACATCGGGCTCGAGCTCAAGAGCGTGGTCGAGCAGTTCCGCGAGCAGGTTCAGAATCTGGAGTGATCCATGGGGGGCGCGGCGGCGGGGCGGACGCAAGGCTGGCCGATCGCCCGCCGCGGGCTGATGCTGGTGCTCTCCTCGCCGTCCGGCGCCGGCAAGACCACGCTCTCCCGCCGCCTGCTCGCGGCGGACCCGGCCGTGACGCTGTCGATCTCGGTCACCACGCGCCCGCCGCGGCCGGGCGAGATCGACGGGCGCGACTATCATTTCATCGATGCCGGTCGGTTCCAGGCGATGGTCGCGCGCGGGGACTTGCTCGAATGGGCGCGCGTGTTCGATCATTGCTACGGCACGCCGCGCGCGCCCGCGGCGGCGGCGCTCGCCGCCGGGCGCGACGTGCTGTTCGACATCGACTGGCAAGGCACGCAGCAGCTGCGCGAGAAGGCGCGCTCCGACCTCGCCAGCATCTTCGTGCTGCCGCCCTCGATCGAAGAGCTGGAAAAGCGCTTGCACAGCCGCGCCCAGGATCCCGCGGACGTGATCCGCCGGCGCATGACCAAGGCCACCGAGGAAATGAGCCATTGGGCCGAGTACGATTACGTGGTGGTCAATGCCGATATCGAGCAGGCGTTTGCCGACGTGCGCGCGATCCTGGCGGCCGAACGGCTCAAGCGCGAACGCCAGCCCGGACTGTCCGCGTTCGTGCGCGACCTGCAGGGCAAGCTGTGAATGCGTCTGAGGACCGATGCGCTCGTACAGCGGCGCCGCCTGATGAGGCGGCCCAGTGTTCGACCGTAACGGGATCAATAGTCGGATTCTGAGATCGACGTCTGCCGGGCCTGGGGCCGTTGGAGGATGTGACGGGCGCGATGGTATGTTACGTTGGCCGGACGCGTTCGGAGGATCACGTGCCGACTGGTCGAATGAGCCGCCGCAAAACGAAGCGAGGCAAAACGGCGAAAGCGCTGCGCCGTCCTGCCGCGACGACAGCTCATGGCACCTCCGTCGCCGGCCTGAAAAAGAAGAATGAACTGCTCACCCGCGAGCTCAGGGAGGCGGTGGACCAGCAGACGGCGACCAGCGAGATCCTGCGCGTGATTTCAAGCTCACCGACTGACGTCCAGCCAGTGTTTGACATGATCGCGCAAAGCGCGGCGCGACTGTGCAAAGCGCAATTTTGCCACGTGTTCCGGTTCGACGGCGAGCTCATGCATTTTGCGGCTTCGCATGGGCTGACACCCGAAGGCGTCGAGACCATGCGAAGCGTTGGTCCGGTTGCGCTCGGACGGGGGAGTGCCGCAGCTCGCTCGATGCTCAGCGGCACCGTCGAGGAAATCCCAGATGTCCACGCGGACCCCGACTATGAGTATGGCGATGCTGCGAAGATCATCAAGTACCGCAGCATCGTGGTGGCCCCAATGCTGAAGGACGGTCGCCCGATCGGATCGATCGCGATGGCGCGATCCCAAACCGGACGCTTTCCCGACTCCCAGATCAAGCTTCTCAAAACCTTCGCTGCCCAAGCAGTCATCGCCATCGAGAACGCGCGGCTGCTCAACGAGCTGCGGGAATCCCTGGAGCAGCAGACCGCGACCTCCGACGTCCTGCGCGTGATCTCGAGTTCGCCGACCGAGCTACAGCCCGTGCTCGACGCCCTGGTCAAGACCGCCTCCATGCTCTGCCGTGCCGATGACGTAGCGATCCTGCGCCTTGAGGGCGACGGCTTGGCGGTGGTCGCACACCACGGCCCGATTCTTGCGCCGCAAGGGTACGTGGTGCCCGTGCGCGGCAGCGTTACCGGGCGATGCCTGATGGAGCGAGGTCCGGTCCATGTGGCGGACCTTCAAGCCGAAACGGAGGCCTATCCGGAGGGCAGCGCGGTCGCGCGGGAACTGGGCCACCGCACCATTCTCGCGGTTCCTCTACTGCGCGAGGGCGTGCCGGTAGGCGCCATCAATCTGCGGCGCGACAAGGTTGAGCTATTCACCGACAAGCAGATCGAGCTTGTGACCACGTTTGCCGACCAGGCGGTGATCGCCATCGAGAACGTGCGTCTGTTCGATGAGGTGCAGGCGCGGACGCGCGAGCTCCAAGAGGCGCTGGAGCAGCAGACGGCTACCTCGGAAGTGCTCGGCGTTATCAGCAGTTCCCCGGGCGAATTGGAACCGGTATTCCAGACCATGCTGGCGAACGCGACGCGGCTGTGCGAGGCCAGTTACGGGGCTCTGTGGCTATGCGAAGGAGGTATGTTCCGTGCGCTGGCCCTTTACGGGCAGCTGCCCCCTGCATTTGCCGAGCAACTGCGAGGCGGTGAACTCCGGCCGGGCCCGACAACTGGCTTGGGTCGGGTCACTAAGACCCGGCAGCCGGTCCACGTCGCCGATTTGAGTGTAGATCAATCCTATCTCGATCGTGATCCATTGCCCGTAGCGGGAGTCGAGCTCGCGGGCATTCGGACGTTATTGACCTTACCGATGCTCAAAGAGGATGAGCTGGTCGGCGCAATCGCCATCTATCGCCGGGAGGTTCGGCCGTTCACCGAGAAACAGATCGCACTGGTTACGAACTTCGCGAGCCAAGCTGTGATCGCGATCGAGAACGCCCGGCTGCTGACCGAGCTCCGGGAATCCTTGGAGCAGCAGACGGCGACCTCCGAGGTTCTGCGCGTGATCTCAAGTTCGCCGACCGAGCTACAACCCGTGCTCGACGCCTTAGTGAAGACAGCCTCAATACTCTGCGCCGCCGATAACGTATCGATCCTTCGCCTCGACGGCAACGGGTTGCCGATCGTCGCCCACTACGGCTCGCTCCCTGCGCCAGCGGGGTACGTGGTCCCCTCCGTGCGCGGCTCCGTTAGCGGGCGCTGCGTGCTGGAGCGACGGGCAGTCCATGTGGCGGATGTCCAAGCTGAGACGCAGGCGTATCCGGAGGGCAGCGCCGTCGCTCGGGAGTTGGGCCACCGCACGGTCCTTGCGGTGCCGCTTCTGCGGGAGGGCGTGCCAATCGGCGCTATCAATCTGAGACGCGACAAAGTGGAGCCCTTCAGCGACAAGCAGATCGAGCTGGTAACCACATTTGCCGATCAAGCGGTGATCGCCATCGAGAACGTGCGCCTGTTCGATGAAGTGAAGGCCCGTAGCCGAGAGCTGAGCGAGTCGCTGGAGCAGCAGACCGCTACTGCCGAGGTGCTCAAGGTCATCAGCCGCTCGAAGTTCGAGCTCCAGCCGGTTCTCAATACGCTAGTCGAATCGGTAGCGCGGCTATGCGAGGCAGAGCAGAACGTCATCTTCCTTCGTGAGGGCGACGTCTATCGCATCGCGGCGCGCTACGGAATGCCGCCTGAGCTGGAAGAGTATGCGAGGCAGCATCCCATTTCCCCTGGCCGAAACACGGTCACTGGACGAGTCGCACTTGAGTCCCGGGTGGTGCACATTCCCGATGTGCTCACCGATCCGGAATACAGTTACGGAGCCCAGCCGCTCGGCGGCTACCGTGCATTGCTCGGCGCACCTTTGCTCCGAGAGGGAACCTGCATCGGCGTCATCGCCCTCTCAAGAAAAACACCTCAGCCATTTACGATCAAGCAGATTGAGCTCGTAACGACATTTGCCGACCAGGCGGTGATCGCCATCGAGAACGTACGTTTGTTCGACGAAGTTCAGGCGCGCACCCGCGACCTCAGCGAATCGCTGGAGCAGCAGACGGCGACCTCGGAGGTTCTCGGCGTGATCAGTAGCTCGCCAGGCGAGCTGCAACCAGTTTTCGAGACCATGCTCGCGAATGCGACGCGGCTCTGTGAGGCCAATTTCGGCATGCTCCTCCGTTACGACGGTAATGTCTTTCATGCTGTTGCCTTACAAGACGTGACGCCAGAGCACGGCGAGTACCTTCGGCGCAACCCGCCGCGCCCGGACCCGAGAAACGCCGTTGGTCGGCTTCTGCAAACGAAGCAACCGGTCCACGTAATCGACGTCACGGCCGAGCCGGCCTATGCCGAAGGTGAGCCGTCGCGCGTTGCACTCGTGGAAATCGCTGGGGCTCGCACGTTTCTCGCCGTACCAATGCTCAAAGACGATGAGCTGATCGGCGCTATTGGCATCTATCGCCGGGAAGTTCGGCCGTTCACCGACAAGCAGATTGCGCTGGTCACCAACTTCGCGAGCCAAGCCGTAATCGCCATCGAGAACGCTCGGCTGCTCAGGGAACTACGAGAGTCTCTGGACCAGCAGACCGCTACCGCCGACGTTCTCAAGGTCATCAGCCGGTCGGTATCCGACCTTCAGCCTGTTCTTGACACCCTAGTCGAGACCGCCGCGCATCTCTGCAATGCGGAGATGGCGCTTATTTTCCGCCGCGAAGGGGAAGTCTATCGACTGGCGGCCAATTCTGGGTTCTCACCCGAGTACGAGGCGTTCCTCAAGGAAGTGTCGATTTCCCCGGGCCGCGGGACTGTCACCGCCCGAGCCGCGCTCGAAGGACGGGTTGTCCACATCACTGACATAACTACCGACCCGGAATACGCCATGCCCGAATCGCACAGGCTCGGACAGGCTCGGACCGCGCTAGGCGTGCCGCTACTGCGCGAGAATGTGCCGATCGGCGTGATCGTGCTCGCGCGCCAGCGGATAGAGCCCTTCACGGACAAGCAGATCGAGCTCGTCACCACTTTTGCCGATCAGGCCGTCATCGCCATCGAGAACGTGCGCTTGTTCGATGAGGTGCAGGCGCGCAGCCGGGAGCTTGGCGAAGCGCTGCAGCAGCAGACCGCAACTGCGGACGTGCTCAAAGTCATTAGTCGCTCGACGTTTGATCTGCAAACAGTGCTTGATACGTTGATCGAATCTGCGGCGCGGCTTTGCGAGGCGGACGCCGGTGCGATTACGCGACAGCAGGGTGACCTTTTCTATCGGGCAGCCTTCTATGGCTTCTCCGACGAGTTCATTGAGTTGGCCGAAGATATTCCGGTGGAACGTGATCGAGGAACCATCACGGGCCGCACCTTGCTGGAAGGGAAGGTGATCCAAGTCCCCGACGTAGAACGCGATCCGGAATACACCTGGAAAGACGCGCCGAGGTTGGGCGGCTTTCGTACGTTACTTGGTGTACCGATGCTTCGCGAGGGGACCCCGATCGGCGTCATCAGCCTGGTGCGTCGCACCGTACGACCATTCAACGATAAGCAGATCGAGTTGGTGACGACGTTTTCCGATCAGGCCGTCATCGCTATCGAGAATGTGCGCCTGTTTGAAGAAGTGCAGAAGCGCACGCTGGAACTTTCCAAATCGGTCGAGGAACTGCGTGCTCTCGGGGAGGTCAGCCAGGCGGTCAATTCGACGCTCGACCTCGACGCGGTGCTGACGACGATCGTCGCCAAAGCGGTCGAACTTTCCAGCACCGAGGCCGGCGCGATCTATACGTTCGATGAATCACGCCGGGAATTTTGGCTGCGCGCGACCCACGGCATGGACGAGGCGATGGTCGCGGCGATGCGGGACCGGCGCATCGGTGCGGGTGAGACGGTCGTCGGCAAAGCAGCCGAGGAACGGGCGCCGATCCAGATTCCGGACGTACGCAAGGAATCGTCTCTGGTTTTCGACATCGTGGTGCGCGCCGGATACCGAGCGGTGCTTGTCGTGCCGCTGCTTCGCCCCGCTCACATCGTGGGCGCCCTGGTGGTCCGACGCAAGACACCGGGCGAATTTTCCAAGAGCACGGTCGACCTGCTTGAAACCTTCGCCGATCAGTCCGTGCTGGCGATCCAGAACGCGAGGCTGTTCCGCGAGATCGAGGAGAAAGGCCGCGAGCTCGAGATCGCGAGCAAGCACAAATCGCAGTTCCTCGCCAACATGAGCCACGAGCTGCGCACCCCGCTCAACGCCATTCTCGGTTACACCGAGCTGATACTCGACAGCATTTATGGCGAGCCATCGGACAAAATGCGGACCGTGCTGGAGCGCCTGCAGGCCAATGGGCGGCATCTGCTCGGACTGATCAACGACGTGCTCGATCTCTCCAAGATCGAGGCGGGCCAGCTCGTGCTGTCGCTCGACGATTACTCGCTGAGCGACGTGGTGCACGGGGTCGTATCTGCGGTCGAGCCGCTTGCCGCCGAGAAGCGACTGAGCTTCAAGGCCGAGGTCGCGCCGGACCTCCCGGGCGGGCGCGGCGATGGACGGCGCCTCTCCCAGGTCCTGCTCAACCTGGTCGGCAACGCCATCAAGTTCACCGACAAGGGCGAGGTGGCGATCCGGGCATCGGCGACGAACGGCGCATTCACGGTGTCGGTATGCGACACCGGTCCCGGCATCGCAGTGGCCGATCAGGTGAAAATCTTCGAGGAGTTCCAGCAGGCCGACAGCTCGATCACGCGCAAGAAGGGTGGAACCGGTCTCGGCCTGTCGATCGCCAAGCGCATCATCGAGATGCACGGCGGGCGCATCTGGGTCGAATCCGAGCCGGGCAAGGGATCGACCTTCTATTTCACGCTTCCGGTGCGGGTCGAAGCGCAAGCGGGGTCATCATGAGCAAGCGCATCCTGGTGATCGAGGATCAGGAGGACAATCGGCGGATCCTGCGGGACTTGCTCACGAGCGCCGATTTCGAGGTCATCGAAGCCGTGGATGGTGAAGCGGGACTCGCCGCAGCCGCGACCCATCGGCCAGACCTCGTTCTGATGGACATTCAGCTACCGGGGCTCGATGGCTATGAGGCAACGCGCCGGATCAAGGCCGACGCGGCCCTGCGGGCGATCCCCGTCATCGCGGTCACCTCCTATGGCTTGGCGGGAGATGCCGATAAGGCTCGTGCGGCGGGTTGCGATGCCTACATCTCCAAGCCGTACAGCCCGCGTCAGCTCCTGGCAAAGGTTCGCGAGCACTTGTCCCCGCCCGGTTCAACGAGGTGATCGTATCGGGCGGCGAGCTCGGTTGCTCTAGCGCGCCGCGCTCGCGAATGCGCGCGCCAGCAAGACGAAACCCGCGACCGGAATCTCTTCGGCGCGCGCGGTCGGGTCGAGCCCGGCCGCTTCGAGCAGGGGCGCGGGATCGGCTCGCAGCGATTTGAGGCTCTGGCGCAGCATCTTTCGCCGCTGCCCGAATGCGGCTTGCGTGACGCGCTCGAGTGCAGAGAGATCGCACGGGGCAGGGGCCGCGCGCGGGAGGAGCCGCACCACCGAAGAGGTTACCTTCGGCGGCGGCACGAACGCGCTCGGCGCGATGTCGAACAGGATGCGCGGCTCGGTCCGCCACTGCGCGAGCACGGAGAGCCGGCCGTACTGCTTGGAGGCGGGCGCCGCGACGATGCGCTCGGCGACTTCGCGCTGGAACGTCAGCACCAGCGCGTCGTACCAGGGCGGCCAGGGCTGCGCCGAGAGCCAGGTAACGAGCAGCGCGGTGGCAATGTTGAACGGCAGATTGCCGACCACCCGGACCGGCCCGCGGCCGAGATAGGGTTTTGCATCGAACCGTATCGCGTCGGCTTCCACGACGGTCAGTCGGCCGGCGAAATGCGGAACAATTTCCGCAAGCGCGGCGACCGAGCGCGGATCGCGTTCGACCGCCACGACCTGCGCGGCGCCGAGTGCGAGCAAGGCCCGGGTCAATCCGCCCGGGCCGGGGCCGATCTCGATCACGGTCACGCCTTCGAGCGGGGCGGCGCCGCGGGCGATGCGCGCGGCGAGATTGAGATCGAGCAGAAAGTTCTGGCCCAGCGATTTGCGGGCGCTCAGGCGGTGGCGGCGGATGAAATCCCGCAGCGGCGGCAGCGCATCGATTTTTCCCGTCATCGACCGGACGCGGCGGCAGCGGGCGCGCCGGATGCGATTCTCGCGGCCAGACGCAGCGCCGCGATGAGACTCGACGGATCGGCCCGTCCGGTCCCGGCGATGTCGAACGCGGTGCCGTGGTCGGGCGAAGTGCGCACGAACGGCAGGCCCAGCGTGACGTTCACGGCGTCCGCGAAGGCCAGCGTCTTGATCGGGATGAGCGCCTGGTCGTGATACATGCACAGGGCGACGTCATAGGTCGATCGCGCCGCGGCGTGGAACATCACGTCGGCGGCAAGCGGGCCGCGGGCGTCGATGCCGTCGGCGCGCAGCCGCTCGACCGCCGGCGCCACCAATTTGAGGTCCTCCTCGCCGAGCGCGCCGGCTTCTCCGGCATGCGGATTGAGGCCGGCGATGGCCAGGCGCGGGCGGACAATGCCGAACCGGGCCTCGAGATCGCGCGCGACGATTCGCGCGGTATCGACGATGAGTTCGACGGTCAGCCGGCCCGGCACTTCGCGCAATGGCAAATGGATGGTGACAGGCACGACGGCGAGCTCGGGAGACCAAAGCATCATCACGGTCGGCGTCCGCCTGCCGGTGGCCTGCTGCGCCAGTTGCGCCAGATATTCGGTGTGTCCGGGCGCGGGGAACCCGGCCTGATAGAGCACCGCCTTGGCGACCGGATTGGTCACCAGGGCTGCCGCGCGCCCGGCCATCACGTCGGCCGCCGCGCGCCGGATCGATGCGATGGCGGCCGGCCCGCTGGAAGCATCGGGACGGCCGGGCTGCGCCGTCACCCGCATGCCGAGCGAGACCACCGGCAGCGTGCGCGCGAACGCCGCCGCAGCCGCTTCCGGCTCGACGTTCCTCACGCGGACCGGCAGCCGCAGGCGTTCCGCCCGTTGCGCCAGGAAATCCGCGTCGGCGACCGCATAGAACGCCGGCAGGCCGAATTCGCCGCGGCGATGCCAGGCCGCGAGCGTGATATCCGGACCGATCCCGGCCGGCTCGCCCAGCGTCAGCGCCAAAGGTGCGGACATGGCGCTGCCACGCTAGCGAATCTCGATCATCGCGCTGCGCCGCAGTTCCTCGAGGTAACGCTTGGATTGCGCCTCATAGCGCTGGTTCGAGATCTCCTCGCGCGCTTCGCGCTCCTCCGGGCTGTCGCCGCGCGTCGGCTCCTTGGAGCAGACCGCGAACACTTCGACGCCGAGCTGGGTGACGCCGGGCGGGGTCAAGCCGCCCACGGGGGTCGCATCGAGCACCTCGCGCTGCTTCGCCGGCACGTCGAGCGAGGAGCGGGTGATCTCGTCGCGCACCGTGACGTCGCGCAGCGTCCGTGCCGCCGCCAGCCCCTCCTCGCAGCCCTGGAAGCGGGCGCGCAACGCCTCGGCTTCCTTCTTGCGGGCCTCATAGGCGCTCTCGGGCGACCCGCGCGGCACGATGAACAGGACTTGCCGCAGCTTGAATTGGAAAGCGGGCGGCGTCGGCTTGTCGTCTTTCTTGCGCGCCCGCGCGGCGGCGATGACTTCCTTTTCGCCCACCTGCAGGCTGCCCTGGAATTTGCCGCGGATGATCGCGCTCCAGCCGATATCCGCCTTGATGCGCGCCTTCAACGACGGGACGTTGATGCCGGCTTTCGACAGCGCATCGGCAAACTGCTGCGAGCTCAGCCCGGCGTGGCGCGCCATGCCGTTGAACGCCTGGTCGACGTCCTTGTCGGTGATGTTGATGATGTAGCGCCTGGCGATCTGCAATTTGAGCTTTTCGTTGATGAGCTCGTTGAGTGCCTCCTCGCGACTTTGCTGCTTGTGCGTGGAGATTTCCGTGAGCCGCATCCGCTGCGTGACGTCGAGCACCGTGACCGGATCGCCGTTGACCAGCGCGGCGACCTGGGCGTGGGCGCCCGCGTGCCAGATCGATGCGATCGCCAGCGCCAGGAGCAGGGTGCCGGCGAGGCGTGATCGCAACAGTCCGATTGCATGGAAAGCTGGAATTTGCATCAAGTGATCCCGGCGAATGGCGTCTTGGTCGATCCTCGATTCCGTCAGTTGGGCGCCGTCCCGCCGACGCGGGTCGAAAATCCCGTGCCGCCCAGGGTACGCAGGCTCATCTGCACCATGACCATGTGGTCGGTGCCGACGGCGATCGAGGTGGCGTTCGTCGGCGAGAAACCATAGTTGAAGTCGGTGATGTAGTTGACCGAAATCGCGAAGCAATCGTCGATGTAGCCGAGACCGAGGCGGTACTGGTCGAACTGGGCGGAGCCGATGTCGTAGCGGGCGGCGCCCAGCACGGACCAGCTGGGCGTGAGCTTGACCGACACGCTGCCGAGCAGGCCGTCGCGGCGCGTCAGGAACCCGATGTCGGCCTGCGCCGCGTAATTGCCGTACAGCATCGAGACCGCCCAGCGATCGAAATTCGCCCGCGCCTCGAGCTCGGCGCGCTGCACCGAGAAGTCCTGCTCGGAGAAGCGGAAGCGCGAGATGAACATGTAGGTCCGGTCGGGCTGATAGGACAGCCGCGCGACGTAATCCGATGCCGTCGTCTCCAGCCCGCTGTCGATCCCGGTGTTGGCGGCGTCGCGGAACGCGAAGGAATTCTTGCCGAACAATTGCGTCGACTGGCCGAACAGGGCATTGACCGTGCCGCCTTGATTGAACTGCGCGGTATATTGCAGGCCGTAATTGGCGCGGCCGCCGCCTTCCACGCGGTCCCAGCCGGCGAACTTGTCGACCTTGAACAGATTGCTGTCGTCGAAGATCAGGCTCTGCGAATCCTCGTTCGGGATCTTTTCGTTGGGGATCTTGCCGTCCGACTCGTTGGGGCGGGCGATCACCTGAATGATCGGCTCGAGCGTCTGCGTTCCCCAGGGCTGGACGTTGATCAGCGGATAGCGGTACTCCATGCCCACCGCCGGCATGAAGCGCACGAAGCTGTTGTTGCCGGTCTCGACGAAATTCGCCACGCCGGGCTGATTGCTGATCGAGGATTCGCCGACGTCGGCGTGCAGGATCACGAACGGTGTCCAGGTCTGGCCCAGGCCGTCGACGAATGTGCGTCGCCAGGTGGTCTCCGCGGATGCGCGTGAATAGGTCCCCGGCACGCCGCGCAGCAGGCAATTCGCAGCCGTGAGGTTGGGATTTGCCGTCATGCACCAATTGTTGTTGATGGCCGCTTGACTGATGGCGTCGAACTCGGCCGATTGCCGGGACAGGCTGGTGAGATTGGCCTTCAGGCTGAGCTCGCCGCCCAGCACCGGCTGCGCGAACACGCGGGCATAGTCGATCACCGGAAGGACGACCGGCAGCTGGCTCTGGTTGTCGGCGAGCGACAGGCCGTAGAAATACATCACCCGCGCGTCGAAATAGGAGCGGTCGCCGCGGCCGATGAAATACAGTTGCGAGGTGCCGGCATCGGAGATGCCGTTGCCGAAATATTTGGGATCGGTGAAATGCTGCCAATAATTGTTGATCTTGTAGTCCTGGAACAGCGTCTTGTCGGATAGCAGCAGTGCGTCCCAACCCCACACCCATTTGTCGTTGAGCGAGAATTGGCCGGTGGTGTCGACCTCACCGCGCAATCGCCGATCGCCGGGATATCCGGGCCCGTGGACTTCCGTCAACAAATGCGGATCGGCCTGGACGATACCCGCGCCGTGAATTGCGAAGCCGCCGTTGTCGAAACGCTGACGCCATTGTCCTTCCAGCAGCGGCCCCTGCTGCGAGGTGATGGTGGGTGTCAGGGTGAAATCGTAGTTCGGCGCGAGCGCCCAATAGTACGGCGTGGAGAGACCGAATCCGTAGTTCTTGCTGTAGGAGGTGGCCGGCATCAGCCAGCCGGTCTTGCGCTTCACCGTCGGGTCCGGCGTGGAGAAATACGGCACCCACAGCAGCGGAACGCCGAACACTTCCAGCCGGGCGTTCTCGAAATAGATCATTTTCTCCAGCTCGTCGTGGATGATGCGGACCGCCTTGACCTGCCATTTCGGCGGCTTTCGCGGGTCGTCCTTGCACGGTTCGCACGCGGTATAGACGCCGCTTTGGAACACGGTGTAATTGCCGCCCGAGCGTTGCGTCAGCGGCGCGGCGAACCGGGTCTTGTCCGGGGTCTCCAGCCGCAGCGAGTCCACAAAACCGTCGCGGAACTGGTCGTCGAGATCGAGGATCTGCCCGTAGATGATCTTGCCGTCCGCCTCGACCAGTCGCACGTTGCCTTCCGCCTTCAGGCGCTTCGTCTTCTGATCGTAGGTGACCTTGTCGGCCTCGAGCGTCGAGCCGTTGTAGTAGATCTGCACGCTGCCGACCGCCGAAATGCGCTCATTGGCATAGTCGTAATGGATCTCGGTCGCCTGGACGAGCATCTGCGCATTGGGGTCGGGCTTCGACGCGGCCACATCGCGCAAATGCGGTTGCTGCTTGGGAATGCCGACCCAATCGGTGCTGAGCGCGGGAGCCTTGTCCTTCTCGGCGGCGGGGTCCGCCGCCGCGGCCGGCTGCGCGCCGAGCCAGCAGGCGACCCACGCCAGCGACAGCACGAAGCTGCCGCGATGCAGCAGCCGGCAGCCCGGACGAGCGGCGGTCGACCCGGCCATCACCCGTCCTCCTGGTACAACAGGACGACAAAACCGGTGAGGCCGCCGGCGAGCACGGGCAGCCACGCCGCTGCCGCCGGCTGCATCAGCTCGGCCCTGCTCAAATCCTCGGTTATTTTCGACAACACATACAGCAGAAAGCCTGCTCCTACGCCACTCAAGACCATGGCGGATACTCCGCCGAATCTAAAGAAGCGTAAACTGACCGAGGCTGCCAGCATGACCATGGCGACCAGCAGCAGCGGGCGCGCCAACAGCAGCTGGTATTGCAATCGATATCCAGTTGCGACGAGACCCGCCTGCTCCGCCGTCTCGATGTACGACGGCAGATCCCAGAACGACACGGTCTCGGGCGTGGCAAAGCTTTCGCGCACCTGCTCGGGCGTGAGGTTGGTCGTCAACGCATAGGAATCCAGCTCCCGCGTCGGCGAGCCGGACGCATAGACCCTGGCTTGCTCGAGCCGCCAATGCCCGGACTGCAGCTCGGCGCTCTTGGCCTCGATGCGCTCCCGGAACCGGCCCGACGCATCGAAGGCGAACACCGTCACTCCGCCCAGCAGCGCCCCTTGCTCGCGGCTGGACGTCGCGTTGATGATGGCCTGACCCTCCGCGCTTTTCTGGCGCACCCAGAAGCCGCTGCCGGCCTGCCGCAGTCCCGCCGGCCGTTCGCCGAACAGATCGACTTCGAGGCGCTTGGACTGCTCGCGCAGCGCCGCCGAAACCGGGTTGTAGACCGTGGCCGCCAGCGTGCCGAGCACGAAGGCGACGAGGAGGGCGGGCGTCACGAACTGCCAAGCCGACATTCCGGCGGAGCGCGCCACCACCAGCTCGTGCCGCCGCGACAAATTCAGATAGCACGTCATCGCGCCGACCAGCACCGCGAACGGCAGCAGGCGTTCCGTCACTTGCGGAACGCGGAAGAACGAGGTCTTGGCGACCAGCCAGGCCGATACGTTCGGTGCATCGGAGGCGCGGCGCATCATTTCGACATAGTCGATGAGCACCACCAGCACGAACACGCCGGCGAATACCGCGGTGACCACGGCGAGGAAGCGCATCGCGAAGTAGCGTGACAGCGTCAGCGGGATCATCGCGCCGGCTCCGTTCGACCGACCTCAAGGGCGCGCGCGAACGCGCAGCGGGCAACATTCCGCCGTTCCGCCACGGTCCCATCCCGGCCGGTTGTGAGCACGCGATTGCGCAACGTTCCCTTGTCCCCTCGAACCCCCGTTTTCACCATCCGCCGTCCGGTCCCGAACGGATCCGGGCCGGCCCAAGGCGATCAATCCTATCCTACTGCCAATTCGGGCATTTTTGGCTCGGCTCGTCGGGTCCGGCCCCGACCCCGGAAGTTCTAGGCTTTCGCCTCGCAGACGTAAACCGCATCGATGGCAATACGACGGCACGGAACCTCGCCAGTCGCGGAATGATGCTGTAAGGCAACACCGAGGCTCCCCCCCATCACCGCCATTCCACCGAAGGGACCGTTCATGGCCGATGCCCCCAAGATCGCATTCGCCCCGTTCGCGACGCCGACCAAGGGCGTCTTGGTGGTGTTCATGAACGGCGAGCTGCGGCTGGGCGCGGCCACGAGCAGGCTTCTGGGCCGAAACCACGACCTGATCGCCCGGGCCGCGAGTGCCGAAAAGTTCACGGGAAAGCTCGGCGCGGTGCTCGACTTCCTGGCGCCGGCCGGCTTGCCGGCGGAGCGGCTCATCGTCATCGGCTCGGGCGCGGAGAGCCCGGATTTCGTCAAGCTGGGCGGCGTCGTGATGGGCAAGATCCCCTCGCGCGCCGCCGAGGCCGACATCCTGCTCGACCTTCCCGCCGCTGCGATGAAGCCGGATCAGGCGGCCGATTTCGCCCTGGGGCTCGGCCTGCGCGCCTATGCTTTCGAGCGCTACAAGACCAAGCGCAAGGAGGACGAGGAGAAGCGGGGCAAGCTCCGGCTCACGCTGGGTGTCGCCGACGTGCCCGCGTGCCGCAAGGCGTGGGGCCGGCGCGAGGCGGTGCACGGCGGCGTCGTGCTGGCGCGCGATCTCGTCAATGAGCCGGCGAACGTGCTCTATCCCGAGGAGTTTGCCCGCCGCGCGGCGAGCCTGAAGAAGCTCGGGGTCGCGGTCCAAGTCCTGAACCAAGCCGCGTTGAAGAAGCTCGGGATGCGCACGCTGCTCGCGGTCGGCCAGGGCTCGGCGCGCGAAAGCCGGGTCGTGGTCATGCGGCTCAACCGCGGCAAGTCGGGCGTGGCGCCGGTCGCCTTCGTCGGCAAGGGCGTGTGTTTCGACACCGGCGGCATCTCCATCAAGCCGGCTGCAAGCATGGAGGACATGAAGGGCGACATGGCGGGGGCCGCCTGCGTGGTCGGCCTGATGCACGCGCTGGCCGCCCGCAAGGCCGCCGTCAACGCCGTCGGCGTGATCGGCCTCGTCGAGAACATGCCGGACGGCAAGGCCCAGCGTCCCGGCGATATCGTGACCTCGATGTCCGGCCAGACCATCGAGATCATCAATACCGACGCCGAAGGCCGGCTCGTGCTCGCCGACCTCCTGTGGTACGTCAAGACGCGGTTCAAGCCGAAATTCATGATCGATCTGGCGACGCTCACGGGGGCGATCCTGGTGGCGCTCGGCCACGAGCATGCCGGATTGTTCGCGAACGACGAGCGGCTGGCGGAGCGCCTGCTGCAAGCCGGCACCGCGACCGGCGAGCGGGTATGGCGGATGCCGCTCGGCCCCGATTATGACAAGCTGATCGACTCCAAGTTCGCCGACGTGAAGAACACCGGCGGGCGCAACGCCGGATCGGTCACCGCGGCGCAATTCCTGCAGCGCTTCGTCGACAAGACGCCCTGGGCGCATCTCGACATCGCCGGCACCGCGTTCGGGACGCCGCCCTCCGACATCAATGCCAGCTGGGGCTCCGGCTGGGGCGTGCGGCTGCTCGACCGCTTGGTGGCGGAACATTACGAGAGATAACGAGCTCGCCCATGACGGAAATCCTGTTCTATCAGCTTCGCAGCCAGCCGCTCGAGCAGGTGCTGCCCGCGCTGTTGGAGAAATCGCTCGAACGCGGCTGGCGGGTCGCCGTCCAGGTCGCCTCGGAAGAGCGCCTCGAGGCGCTCGATTCGCATTTGTGGACCTATCGCGAAGAGGGCTTCCTGCCGCACGGCACCGATCGCGAGAGCGAGGCCGCGGTCCAGCCGATCCTGCTCACGCTCGGCGGCGACAATCCCAACCGTGCCGACGTGCGCTTTCTGCTCGATGGCGCGGCGATGCCGGCCGAGGCCGGACAATATCGCCGCATCGTCCTCTTGTTCGACGGTGAGGATGCCGAGGCGCTCGCCGCCGCGCGCGCGCGCTGGGCGGCTGCGAAGGCCGACGGCTTCGAGGTGACCTATTGGCAGATGGACGATCGTGGCCGCTGGCAGCGCCAGGCGTGAGGCGGGCCGCAAACGCGCTTCACCCTCCCCTGGAGGGGGAGGGTCGGCAGCGAGCATTTTGCGAGCTGCCGGGGTGGGGTGAATCAGCTTCACCCCCACCCGGCTCGCGTCTTACGACGCTCGCCGACCTCCCCCCTCCAGGGGGAGGTGGGAGAACGCGGCGCACCCGAGGCAATGCGGCCCCTCAGCTCGCCGCCGGTTTCTTGGCGGGTTTCTTGGGGGCCGCCGGTTTTGCGGCGGCGGGAAGCTCCGGCGCCCGCTCGATCGACTTGAGGTGTCCCGACACGAAGCGATAGATGCCCGGACGCTCGCCTTGCAGATAGGTCAGCACCACGCTGCGCTCGCCGCGCTCGTTCGTCGATATCTCCACCTGGCCGGTATAGCCGGCCGCCCGCACGAGGTCGCATTCGCTCATTTCGAGCGCGATCCCTCGCCCGGGCTGTGAGCCGCCCGGCGGCGCGGATCCCGGCAGCGCCGGCGCGGGCCTCGGGCTCGCTTCGGGGCCGGCCTGGAAATAGAGGGCGCGGGGCGCCGATGGCCCTTCCGCCGGCGGCGCGGGATCGCCGGCGCATCGGCCGTCCGGTCCTACGAAATCTTCCGGTCCCAGCGCCCTTGCCGGATTGACCGTCGGCTTCATGGCCTGGGTCCAGTCCGGCCTGGTGAGGCGCAATTTCGCCCTGAGGTCCGAATCGGAGGCCTGCTCATTGGGCGGCGAGCATGCCGCGAGCGCCAAAAACAGCGCCGCATTTGCCATCGCGGGCGACAGGCGGGAAAGCTTGCTGGCCATTCCTCGAGATCCGTTTCGAGCCGTTCGCGTGAAACCGGCGATTCCGCGCATTTTGCTCCAGCGTCGCGTCGGCATCAATGCGAGGGCGTCTGCCGCGCGGCTTGCCGGGACGGCGGAGCGGCGACGATACGATGCCGGGCGATTGCGGCAAAACCCGAGACGCTCCAGGCCTTGGACGGCGGTGGGTGCAATCGGGCCATGGCCGAGCCTTGCTGGGCGCCGATGCCGCCGTTATAAGCCGAAAAATTCCGACGGTTCTCCCCCGCAACAGGAAGGCAGAGATGGCGATCGAGCGCACCTTCTCGATCATCAAGCCCGATGCGACCCGGCGCAATCTGACCGGCGCGATCAACGCCATGATCGAAGCCGCGGGGCTGCGCATCGTGGCGCAGAAACGCCTGCGCATGACGCGCTCAGAGGCCGAGACGTTCTATGCGGTCCACCGCGAGCGGCCGTTCTTTTCCGAGCTGGTGGAATCCACGATTTCCGGGCCGGTGGTCGTTCAGGTGCTCGAAGGCGAGAACGCGATCGCCAGATATCGGGAGCTCATGGGCGCCACCGATCCGGCCAAAGCCGATCCCGGAACTATCCGCAAGCTCCACGCGCGCTCGATCAGCGAGAACTCGGTGCACGGCTCCGACGGGCCGGAAACCGCGGCGGTCGAGATCGCGCAGTTTTTCTCCGGAAACGACATCGTCGGCTGACGTCGAATCCGAGTGATTAATTCGCGGCTGAGCAGCACGCGCGCCTCACCCTCCCCTGGAGGGGGAGGGTCGGCAGCGAGCATTTTGCGAGCTGCCGGGGTGGGGTGAGTCGGCTTCACCCCCACCCGGCTCGCGCCGTTCGACGCTCGCCGACCTCCCCCCTCCAGGGGGAGGTGGGAGAATGCCGCGCGCTCGATGCAAACGGATCCCTGCTGACGCTGGCGTCTCGCATTTCAATCGGTCTGGCCGATGCCGTATACCCCGATGATGGACGCCACGGCTCAGCCCCTCATCGCGCTCGCCCAGGTGGTGATGATCGACATCGCGCTCGCGGGCGACAACGCGATCGTGGTCGGATTGGCGGCCTCGCGCGTCGCGGCGGCGATGCGGCGCAGGGTGATTTTCTGGGGCATCGCCGGCGCCGTCGTGCTGCGCGTGCTGTTTGCGGTGCTGGCGACACGGCTGTTCGACATCATCGGGCTCACGCTTGCCGGCGGCATCCTCCTGCTGTGGGTGTGCTGGAAGATGTACCGCGAGCTCCGCCGCGGCCCCGAGGATCCGGCGGTCGTCGCGGACGGCGCGGCCGGGGACGCGCCGCGGACCGCGATGGGCTTTCGGGCCGCGGTGGTGCAAATCATCGTTGCCGACCTTTCCATGTCGCTCGACAACGTGCTGGCGGTGGCGGGCGCGGCCAAGAACAATCTGGCGATCCTGATAATCGGGCTCGCCCTGTCGATTCTGCTCATGGCGGTCGCGGCCAATTTCATCGCCAAACTTCTCGTGCGCCACGCCTGGATCAGCTGGCTCGGGCTCGCGATCGTGCTCTATGTGGCGCTGGAAATGATCTGGCGCGGCGTTTTCGAAGTGGCGTCACGGGCTTGATGCGGCCTCATGCGCGTCGCAAGCCGCACCCCCGATAGGCCGACCAAATCCTTGCCGGTCGCGCGTATTTGGTCCTGCGTCACCCTGGGCCGATGGAAATTCCTGCCGCGCTCCTTGTTATGGCGGCGGGGCCGACGGGGCGCGGCGATGCGGCGCTCGACGCGAGCGCGGGATTGGGCGATCATGCCGCCCGGCGAGGTTTCATGAATCGGATCGAGCCCGGATTTGCGTCGGTGCCGCGGGTGGCCCATTCCGTCTGCCCGCACGATTGCCCGTCGACCTGCGCGCTCGAAGTCGAGCTCATCGACGAGCGCACCATCGGGCGCGTGCGCGGGGCCGAGGACAACGATTACACGCTGGGCGTGATCTGCGCGAAAGTCGCGCGCTACGCCGAGCGCGTGCATCACCCGGACCGGCTGCTCCGCCCGCTGCGGCGCACGGGCCCGAAGGGGTCCGGCGATTTTACGGAAATCTCCTGGGACGACGCGCTCGACCTCGTCGCCGAGAATTTCGACAAAGCGGAGCGCCGCCACGGCACCGAGGCGGTGTGGCCCTATTACTACGCCGGCACCATGGGGCTCCTCATGCGCGACGGCATCAACCGCCTGCGCCATGTGAAGAAATATTCCGGCTTCTATTCGACCATCTGCAACACGCCCGCGCGCGTCGGCTTTCTGGCCGGCACCGGCCGGCTTGCCGGCCCCGATCCGCGCGAGATGGCGAAATCCGACCTCGTCATCATCTGGGGCACCAACGCCGTCAACACCCAGGTCAACGTGATGACGCACGCCACCCGGGCCCGCAAGGAGCGCGGCGCGAAGATCGTGGCGGTCGACGTCTATCAGAACGGGACCATGCAGCAGGCCGACCTCGCCGTGCTGATTCGGCCGGGCACCGACGCCGCGCTCGCCTGCGCGGTGATGCATTGCCTGTTCCGCGACGGCAAGGCGGATCGCGACTATCTTAAGCGCTACACCGACGCGCCCGCGGAGCTCGAGGCCCACGTGCGCGCGCGCTCGCCGCAGTGGGCGGCCGCGATCACCGGATGCGACGTCGCCACCATCGAGGCGTTCGCGGGGCTCGTCGGCGAGCGCAAGCGCGCGTTCTTCCGGCTCGGCTACGGTTTTTCCCGCTCGCGCAACGGCGCCGTCAACATGCATGCGGCGAGCTGCATCCCCGCCGTGACCGGCGCCTGGCTCCATGAGGGCGGCGGCGCGTTCTTCAACAATGCGGCGATCTATCATTGGGACACGACGATGATCGAGGGCCACGACGCCCGCGATCCCGCGATCCGCGTGCTCGATCAGTCGCGCATCGGCCCGATCCTGGTCGGAGACCCCGAGGCGCTGTTCGGCGGCCCGCCGGTCACCGCGCTCGTCATCCAGAACACCAATCCGATGTCGGTCGCGCCCGAGCAGGATCTGGTCAAGCGCGGCTTTGCCCGCGAGGACCTGTTCGTCTGCGTGCACGAGCAATTCATGACCGAGACCGCCCGCATGGCCGACGTGGTCCTGCCCGCCACCATGTTTCTGGAGCACGACGATTTCTACCAGGGCGGCGGCCACCAATACATCCAGCTCGGGCCCAAGCTGATCGAGCCTCCCGGCGAATGCCGCTCCAACCACGAGGTGATCTGCGCGCTGGCGCGCCGCGTCGGGGCGCGCCATCCCGGCTTCGACATGAGCGCGCGGGAGCTGATCGACTGGACCTTGCGCCGCTCCGGCTGGGGCGGGATCGAGGAACTCGAGGCGAAGCGCTGGATCGATTGCCAGCCCGATTTCGCCACCTCGCATTACCTCGAGGGCTTTGCCTGGAGCGACGGCAAGTTCCGCTTCAAGCCGGATTGGCCAGAAGTGCCGCACCGGCATCCGTGGGCGGCCGGGCCGGTCGAGCAGATGCCGCGTCTGCCCGACCATTGGCAGATCATCGAAGAGGCCGACGCGCGCCATCCGTTCCGTCTCGCCACCTCGCCGGCGCGGCAATTCCTCAACTCGACCTTCACGGAGACGCCGACGTCGCGCACGCGCGAGCGGCGGCCGGAACTGATGATCCACCCCGACGATGCCGCGCAGCTGGGGATTGCCGACGGCGACAAGGTCGTGCTCGGCAACGAGCGCGGCGAGGTGCGTATCCACGCCAAACTGTTCGACGGGGTGCGCCGCGGGGTGCTGATTGCCGAATCGATCTTTCCCAACGCCGCGTTCGAGGACGGGCGGGGAATCAATACGCTGACCGGCGCCGACGCCATCGCGCCGTTCGGCGGCGCGGCGTTTCACGACAACAAGGTGTGGGTGAAGCGAGCTGCGGCGTGAGCGAATCGTCGCGCGCGGCGCCGGTTTCGTCCGGCAGCGACGTGCAGGAATGCCGGCCGGCCGACATCGGCGGTAACGAGCTATTCACCACGGCAGCGTCGCTCGAAATTTGCCAACGCGATCAAGCTTCAAGGCTGCACACCGCGAGCGGGAACGTGGTTGCGCGGAGTACGCAACATAGCTTCGGCGGCGTGACAAAACGATCGGCCTTGCTAACGCCCAAATTTTCGTGTTGGCTCGATCCGCAATCTGATTTTGGCTTCCGGCCGAACGCCGTTTAGGCGCGACTGCTTCGGATCTTCCCAAAAGCCGGGTTGTGGCGCGGATCGCAGCGTTGCGGCTCCGCGTGAGGATAGGCTTAAGACCAGGAGATCGGCGATGCAAAAGGGCACCGTCAAGTGGTTCAATCCGACTAAAGGCTACGGGTTCATCCAACCATCGACCGGAGACAAGGACGTATTCGTCCACATTTCGGCCGTCGAACGCGCTGGCCTCGGCACTCTCAACGAGGGCCAAACGGTCGAATATGAGGTCGTCAGCAATCGAGGCAAGACCTCGGCCGAGAACCTGAAGGTCTCGTGACGGCTCGACGTTCGGGCGCACAGCCCGGCGGACGATGGCTCCGTAGCCCCCGGTTTCGGCCGGGGGTTTTTTCTTGTCTTCGTCACGCCGCGGCGACGCAGCCCGCCATCTCGCTGCGCTCCGGATAATAGCGCGCGGTCATCGGCCCGACGTAGCCGCGGGACCGAAGCTGTAGAGCGTGATCATCGGCTTCCTCTAGATGTTCGGCACGAGCAGCATCCCGTCGGCGTCCGCCTGCCCATCGATCCGGCAGCGCCCATCGATGACGCGCACGCGGCCTTCGGCCAAAAACTTCAGCGCCGCCGGGTAGATCCGGTGCTCGGCATCGAGCACGCGTGCGGCCAGCGTATCGACCGTGTCGCCTTCGCGCACCGGCACCGCCGCCTGGGCCAGGATCGGGCCGGAATCCACTTCGGGCACCACTAGGTGGACCGTGGCGCCGTGAATCTTCACGCCCGCCGCGAGCGCCCGCGCGTGGGTGTCGAGGCCCTTGAAAGACGGCAGCAGGGCAGGGTGGACATTGAGCATGCGGCCGTGCCATCGGCCGACGAAGCTCGGCGAGAGCAGGCGCATGAAGCCGGCGAGGCAGACGAGATCGATCCGGTGCGCGTCGAGCTTTGCCTGCAGCGCGTGCTCGAATTTCTCGCGATCGTTGCCGTAAAGCGTGTGGTCGACGATTTCGGTAGCGATTGCGGCCGCGGCCGCGCGCCGCAAGCCGGGTGCATCGGGGCGGTTGGAGAAGACGAGCGCGATTTGCGCCGGATAGGATTCCTGCGCCGCGGCCGCGATCAGAGCCTCCATGTTGGAGCCGCGGCCGGAGATCAGGATCGCCACGCGCTTTTTGCTCACCGCGATCCCTTTCGCCAAGCGCGCGGCGCCAGCCGAACGAGCATCGTCGGCCTCGGCACCCTACGACCCATCGGGCGGGTCGTACGGCGAATTCGTAGGCCGCGCAACGGCACCACCTCCCCCCGCAGGGCGGGGGAGGGAGAAGGAGCCCCGAGGCCCGGCTTGGCAAGGCCGGCCGGCCGGTCTATCAGGCCCCGTTCGCGAGGGCGCCCGGCTTGAATATCCCCAATCTCATCACGCTCGCCCGTATTCTCTCGGTGCCGATCATGGTCTGGGCCATCAGCTCGGGCGAGATGTTGTTTGCGTTCTGGTTGTTCGTGCTGGCCGGCCTGAGCGACGCGGTCGACGGCTACCTCGCCAAGCGCCTCGACATGGCGAGCGAGCTCGGCGCCTATCTCGACCCGATCGCCGACAAGGCGCTGATCGTGTCGATCTACGTGACCCTGGGCATCAGCGGGGCGGTTCCGCGCCCGCTGGTCATCCTGGTAGTGTCGCGCGACATCATGATCGTGGGCGCGGTGATGCTGGCGTGGCTCCTGGGAAAGCCCATCCCGGCGAAGCCGCTGATGGTCTCCAAGGTCAACACCGCCGTGCAGATCGCCTTTGCGGGTCTGGTGTTGGCCTCGCTCGGGTTCGGCTTCGACGCCGGGCTAGTGCTCGACGTGGCCATGGGCGCCGTTGCCGCCTTGACGCTGCTTTCGATCGCCGCCTATGTCCGCGAATGGGTGCGCCATATGGGCGCCAACGGCGACGGCAGCATCGGGAAGACGCGATGATGCTCCCGGGCAGGGCCTCGCGGGGACGGCGCCGATGATGCCGACGCGGCAGATGGTGTTTTGGGCGCTGGCCGTCGCCGCGTTCGCGCTGCTGTTGTGGCTGCTGCGCGATATCCTGCTGCCGTTCGTCGCCGGGATGGCGATCGCCTATCTGTTCGATCCGCTCGCCAACCGCCTCGAAGAGCTCGGCGTCCGCCGGCTCATCGCCGCACTGCTCATCGTCGGAATATTCGCGCTGGCGCTGGTGCTGCTCGGGTTTCTGATCGTGCCCATCCTCGCCGGTCAGCTCAGTGCGCTGATCGCCAAGCTTCCGGACTATGTCGTCAAGGTGCAGGCGCTGATCACGGACCCGAATCGCCCCTGGCTGAGCAAGATCCTGGGTGAAGGCTTCCTCGACGCCCAACAGTCGACGGGCGAGCTGGTCAAGCAGGGGGTAGCCTGGCTTGCCGGGTTTCTTGCCTCGCTGTGGGCCGGCGGTCGGGCGCTGGTCTCGATCGTGTCGCTTTTGGTGGTGACGCCGGTCGTCGCCTTCTATTTCATCTACGACTGGCCGCGCATGGTCACGGCGGTGGACAGCTGGGTGCCGCGCCCGCACCAGGAGACCGTGCGCGCACTCGGCCGCGAGATCAATGCGGCGATCGCCGGCTTCGTCCGCGGCCAGAGCGGGGTCTGCCTGATCCTCGGCGCCTATTACGCGGTGGCGCTCACCCTGGCCGGGCTCAATTTCGGCCTGCTCATCGGCCTCATCGCCGGCGTGATCACCTTCATTCCCTATGTCGGCTCGCTCACCGGCCTCATCGTCGGGCTCAGCGTCGCGGTTGCGCAGTTCTGGCCCGACTACGCCTCGATCCTGATGGTGCTGGGCATTTTTCTGTTCGGACAGTTCGTCGAGGGCAACCTGCTCTCCCCGAAGCTGGTGGGCGAGAGCGTCGGCCTGCATCCGCTGTGGCTGATCTTCGCGCTGTTCGCGTTCGCGTATTTGTTCGGCTTCGTCGGGCTGCTGCTCGCCGTGCCGCTCGCGGCGGCGGTCGGCGTGCTGGCGCGCTTCGCGCTGCGACAATATCTCGCCAGTCCGCTCTATACCGGGCAGCCGGTGGCGCCGGCGGCCGAAATCGCGCCGGCGCCCCGCAAGGAGCCGCGCTGAGTTTTTTCATGCCGAGTGCCTCCGGTCCCCGTCAGCTCGCGCTTGCCCTTGCCCATCACGAAAGCTTTGCGCGCGAGGATTTTCTCGCCGGCCCTTCCAATGCGGCCGCGCTTGCATTCGTCGAGCGCTGGCCGGATTGGCCCGACCGGATGCTGGCCCTGGTCGGCCCGGCAGGTTCCGGCAAGAGCCATTTGGCGGCGATCTGGGCCGGGCTCGCCGGCGCGCGGCTCGTGTCCGCGCGGGCGCTCGAAGAGCCGAGCCTGGCGGGCGCGCTGGCGACCGGCGCGCTCGTGCTCGAGGATGTGCGCGCCGGTGCCTTCGAAGAGGCCGCGCTGTTCCATCTGCTCAATCTCGCGCGCGAGGAGCGGGCGTTCTTGTTGCTGACCTCGCGCACATCGCCGGTCGGCTGGCCCGTGCGCGTTCCCGATCTGGCCTCCCGGTTGCGCGCTCTGCCGGCGGCGATGCTCGGCCCGCCGGACGATACGCTGCTGCGGGCGGTGCTGATCAAGCTGTTCGCGGACCGGCAGCTCGCGGTCGACGAAAACCTGGTCGGCTATCTCACCGCGCGGATCGAGCGATCGATCGCGGGCGCCCGCGCCGCGGTGGCGGCGCTCGACCAGGCCTCGCTGCGCTTGCAACGCCCGGTTAACCGCGCGCTCGCCGCCGCGACCTTGCGCGGTCTCGAGCCTTGAAACCCTGCCCGGCCGGCGCGATCATGGCTGCGCCCCCAGCGGGCACCGATTCCCCGGTTGAAAGGCTACCGCAAATTCATGGCCGATCGCGCGGAGAACATTGAGCTTTTACCTCCGCAGCCCCTTCCGGCGGGTCGCGAGGGGCTCTCCGTCGCCCCGCCGGCCGTTCCGGAATCCGAGCTCGCAAGGAATCCCGCCCGGTTCGTCAATCGCGAACTGTCGTGGCTGCAGTTCAACCGCCGGGTCTTGGAGGAGGCGGCGAACGAGGGCCATCCGCTGCTCGAGCGGGTGCGCTTCCTTTCGATCAGCGCCAACAACCTCGACGAATTCTTCATGGTGCGCGTCGCCGGCCTCAAGGGCCAGGTCCGTGCCGGCATTGCCACCAAGAGCCCGGACGGGCTCACGCCGAGCGAGCAGCTCGTCCGCATTCGCGAGGCCGTGACCGTGCTCGCCAGCGACCAGCAGGCGCGCTGGCGGGAGCTGCGGCAGGAGCTGGCGGAAACCGGTGTCGTGCTGGTCGACGGGCCCGATTTGACCCGGCATGAGCGGGCCTGGCTCGAGGATTATTTTCTGAGCCACATCTTTCCGGTCCTGACCCCGCTCGCCATCGACCCGGCGCACCCGTTCCCGTTCATCCCCAACCTGGGATTCTCGATTGCGCTGCAGCTCGCCCGGTCGAGCGACGGCAAGGCGATGAACGCGCTCATTCGCGTGCCCAACAAAGTCGAGCGCTTCATCCGCCTGCCGCCGCCGGCCGAGGCCGGCACGGTGCGGCTGATCACGCTCGAGCAAGCGGCAGCGCAGTTCATCTCGCTGCTGTTCCCGGGCTACGAGGTCAAGGGCCGGGGCGCGTTCCGGGTATTGCGCGATTCCGAGATCGAGATCGAGGAAGAGGCCGAGGACCTGGTGCGATCGTTCGAATCCGTGCTCAAGCGGCGCCGGCGCGGTTCGGTGATCCGGCTCGAGCTCGAAGCGTCGATGCCGGTCGAGCTGCGCAATTTCGTGCAGCGCGTGCTCGCGGTCGCCGAGGACGAAATATTCCTCGTCGACGGCGTGCTGGCGCTCAACGAGCTCTCGCAGCTCACCGGCAGCCTGGATCGGCCGGACCTCGAATTCGTGCCGTACAACCCGCGGTTCCCCGAGCGCATCCGCGATCAGGGCGGCGATTGCTTCGCGGCGATCCGGCAGAAGGACCTGATCGTCCATCACCCCTACGAGTCCTTCGACGTCGTCGTGCAGTTCCTCAACCAGGCGGCCCGCGATCCCGACGTCGTCGCCATCCGGCAGACGCTCTACCGGACCTCGTCCGACAGCCCGATCGTGAAGGCGTTGGCGGAAGCGGCGGAAGCCGGAAAATCCGTGACTGCGCTGGTCGAGCTCAAGGCGCGGTTCGACGAGGAGGCCAACATCCGCTGGGCGCGGGACCTCGAGCGCGCCGGCGCCCAGGTCGTATTCGGCTTCATCGAGCTCAAGACCCACGCCAAGCTGTCGCTCGTGGTGCGCCGCGAGGGCGGCGCGCTCGCCTCCTACGTCCACGTCGGCACCGGGAACTATCATCCGGTCACGGCGCGCATCTACGCGGATCTCTCGCTGTTCACCGCGGACCCGGTGATCGCCCGCGACGTGGCGCGCATCTTCAACTTCATCACCGGCTACGCCGAGCCGGCCGAAATCGAGAAGATGGCGGTGTCTCCGCTCAATCTCAAATCGCGCATGCTCGATCACATTCGCCAGGAGGTCGCCCATGCCAAGGCCGGGCGGCCGGCGGCGATCTGGATGAAGATGAATGCGCTGGTCGATCCGGAGATCATCGACGCGCTCTACGCGGCCTCGCGCGCCGGCGTCGAGATCGATCTCGTCGTGCGCGGTATCTGCTGCCTGCGGCCCGGCGTGCCGGGCCTCTCCGATCGCATCCGGGTCAAATCGATCGTCGGCCGCTTCCTCGAGCACGGCCGGATCTATTGCTTCGGGGCCGGCCATCCGCTGCCGCACCCCAAGGCCGCGGTGTACATTTCCTCCGCCGACCTCATGCCGCGCAACCTCGATCGCCGGGTCGAGGTGCTCTGCCCGGTGCTCAATGCGACCGTGCACGAGCAGGTGCTCGACCAGATCATGGTGGCCAATTTCAAGGACAACCAGCAGAGCTGGAAGCTCTTGCCGGACGGCACCTCGACGCGCATAAAGGCTGCACCCGGCGAGGAGCCGTTCAATGCCCACAAGTATTTCATGACCAATCCAAGCCTGTCCGGCCGTGGAAAATCGCTTAAAGACTCGTCCCCCCGCAGCCTCATCCGCCGGCGCGAGCGCGCCTAGGCGCGCGGGACACGGCGCCCGCGGCCGGCTCGATCTCGGCCCGCCGGTCGGCGTCATCGACATCGGGTCGAATTCGGTCCGCCTGATCATCTATGAGGCGTTGACCCGCAGTCCGACGCCGATCTTCAACGAAAAGGTTCTGGCGGGGCTCGGCCGCGAAGTGCAATCGACCGGGCTGCTCCCCGCCGATGCGGTGGAAAAGGCGCTGGCCGCGCTCGGCCGGTTCCGCGCCTTGTGCGACACCGTCGGGGTCGGGAGCTTGTGGGGATTGGCGACGGCCGCCTGCCGCGATGCCAGCAACGGCCGCGGCTTCATCGCCGACGCCGAGCGCATCTGCCGCACCAAGATCGACGTGCTGTCGGGCAAGCGCGAGGCCAAATATTCGGCGCTCGGCGTGATCTCCGGCATTCATCGGCCCGACGGCATCGTCGGCGATCTCGGCGGCGGCTCGCTCGAGCTCGTCGACGTGCGCGGCGACCGGATTCGCGAGGGCGTGACGCTTCCGCTCGGCGGCCTCGCCTTGCAGGACATCTCCTCAAAATCGCTCAAGAAGGCGGAGAAGTTCGTCAAGAAGGCGCTGGCCGGGATACCCGGGCTGGGTGCCGGGGCCGGGCGCAGCGTCTACGCGGTCGGCGGCACGTGGCGCGCGCTTGCGCGCCTGCACATGTGGCAGACCGGATACCCGCTTCACGTCATGCACGGCTATGTGATCCCGGCCAAGGAGGCGCTGGAGTTCTCCCGGCTCGTGCACCGCATCGATCCGCAAATGCTCTCGCGCATCGAGGTGGTTTCCGATGCGCGCCGGCCGTTGCTGGCCTATGCGGCGCTGGTGCTCGAGCACCTGGTCCGGGTGGCGCGGCCGAAGAACGTGGTGATCTCGGCGCTCGGCGTGCGCGAAGGCTTGCTCTATTCGCTGCTCGATCCGCAGGAGCAAAAGCGCGATGCCCTGATCGCGGCGGCGCAGGACCTCAATGTGCTGCGCTCGCGCTCGCCGCGCCACGGCGAGGAGCTGATGTCGTGGACCGACGACTTTCTCGCGTCTTCGGGCATCGATGAAACCCCGGAGGAAAAACGGCTGCGCCACGCGGCCTGTCTGCTGGCCGATATCGGCTGGCGTGCGCATCCCGACTACCGCGGCGAGCAATCCCTCAATATCGTCGCCAACGCCGCCTTCGTCGGCATCGACCACCCGGGGCGTGCGTTCCTGGCGCTGACCGTGTTCTTCCGCCACGTCGGCCTGGTGGACGAGGAGCTCTCGCCGCGCTTGCGCGAGCTCGCCTCGACCCGCATGCTCGACCGCGCCCGCATCCTCGGCGCCGCGCTGCGGGTCGCGTTTTTGATCTCCGCGGCGATGCCCGGCATCCTGCCGCGGGCGCCCATGCGGGTCGCGCACCGGCGCCTGGTGCTCGACCTCGACGCCAAGCTGGCGCCGCTCGCGGGCGAGCGCCTGTTCAATCGGCTGCGCCAGCTTGCTCGCCTGGTCGGGCGCGAGCCGGTGATGGTGACGGGCTAGCGGACGCGGAATACGAAGAAGAGTCCTGCGCGATGCAAGATTACGAGCGCTACGACGGCCTTGGCCTCGCCGACCTGGTGAAGACGCGCGCGGTCAGCGCCAAGGAGCTGCTGACGGCCGCGGTCGAGCGGATCGAGGCGCGCAATCCCGCGGTCAACGCCGTCGTCAATCGCATGTACGATCGCGCCGAAGCCGCGATTGCCGCCGAATTGCCTGCGGGGCCGTTCACCGGCGTGCCGTATCTCCTGAAGGATCTCGGTGTCTATTACGCCGGCGCGGTGACTTCGTCGGGCTCGGCCTTCTTCCGTGACGCCGTCGCGGACCACGACAGCGAGATCGTGGCGCGCATGAAGCACGCGGGCCTGGTCATCATGGGTAAGACCAACACGTCGGAGTTCGGTCTCTCGCCCTCGGCTGAGCCGAAATTGTTCGGGCCCACGCGCAACCCCTGGCATCTGGAGGTGACGGCGGGAGGTTCGAGCGGCGGCGCGGCCGCGGCGGTCGCATCCGGCATGCTTCCCATCGCGCACGGCACCGACGGCGGCGGCTCGATCCGCATTCCGGCGTCCTGCTGCGGCTTGTTCGGCCTCAAGCCGACGCGTGCGCGCACCCCGATGGGACCGGATCTCGGCGAGAACTGGAGCGGCTCGAGCGTCGGCCATGCGGTGACACGGTCGGTGCGCGACAGCGCGGCGCTGCTCGACGCCACCGGGGGTCCCGACGTCGGCGATCCGTATTGGGCGCCGCCGCCCCGCGGTCCTTATCGGGGCGAGGTCGGCGCCGATCCTGGCCGGCTCAAGATCGCCGTCACCACCCGGCCCTGGAGCGGCCACCCGGTCGATCCGGAATGCCTGGATGCGGTCGCGAAAACCGCGAAGCTCTGCGAGGGATTGGGGCACCACTTGGAGGAAGCTTCGCCCTTCATCGACGAGGAGCTCCATTCCAGGGCGAGAAGGATCATCCGCGCCGCCAATACCCGCGCCACGCTCGAAGCGCGGGGAAAAGCGCTGGGACGCGAGCCGCGGCCGAACGACGTCGAGACCATCACCTGGCTGACCGCCGAAATTGCCCGCACGCTCACGGCAGCGGACTATGCCTGGGCGATCCGCGCGGTGCACGGGATCGGTCGTGTCGTCGGCCGCTTTTTCACCCGCTACGACGTTTTGCTCACGCCCACGATGAGTCATCCGCCGCCGAAGCTCGGCCTCCTCGGCATGAGCGGCCATGATCCTGATGTCTACTGGCAGGCCCATCCCCGGGCCGTTGCGTTCACGGCGTTGTTCAACACCGCCGGCAATCCGGCGATGTCGGTTCCCCTGCATTGGTCCGCGGATGGCTTGCCGATCGGGGTACAGTTCGCGGCGGCCTTCGGCGAGGAGGCGACGCTGTTGCGGCTCGCCGCACAGCTCGAGGCCGCCCAGCCCTGGGCGGACCGCCGGCCGCCGCCGCATTGAGGAATTCGGTTTCGCTCGCCGCCGGCGCACGCGCTTCGCCGGCGAGCGCAAGGCAAACGGTTGCGACAGTTGCGCCCCTCGGATCGGCGAACTTCGGATTTCGGCAGGGCAGGGGACGTAAGACGGAAAACAGAGAATGAGTGTCATGAAAGATTTCGAAGGGTATGACGGCCTCGGGCTCGCGGAGCTGGTGAAGACGCGCGCGGTCACCGCCAAGGAGCTGCTGACGGCCGCGGTCGAGCGGATCGAGGCGCGCAATCCCGCGGTCAACGCCGTCGTCAATCGCATGTACGATCGCGCCGAAGCCGCGATTGCCGCGGGATTGCCCGCGGGGCCGTTCACCGGCGTGCCGTATCTCCTGAAGGATCTCGGTGTCTATTACGCCGGCGCGGTGACTTCGTCGGGCTCGGCCTTCTTCGGTGACGCCGTCGCGGACCACGACAGCGAGATCGTGGCGCGCATGAAGCGCGCCGGGCTCGTCATTCTCGGCAAGACCAACACCTCGGAATTCGGCCTTTCCACTTCGGTCGAGCCGAAGCTGTTCGGTCCGACCCGCAACCCGTGGAACCTCGAATTCAGCGCCGGGGGCTCGAGCGGCGGCGCCGCCGCCGCGGTTGCATCCGGCATGCTGCCCGCGGCGCATGCGACCGATGGCGGCGGCTCGATCCGCATTCCGGCGTCCTGTTGCGGCTTGTTCGGCCTCAAACCGACGCGCGCGCGCACGCCGTTGGGGCCGGATTTTGGCGAAGGCTGGAGCGGAGCGAGTGTGGGCCATGCGGTGACACGGTCGGTGCGCGACAGCGCCGCGCTGCTCGATGCCGCCGCCGGCCCCGATATCGGGGATCCCTATTGGGCGCCGCCGCCGCAAGGTCCCTATCTTGCGGAGGTCGGCGCCGATCCGGGACGGCTCAAGATCGCCTTCACCACCAAGGCGTGGAGCGGCCATCCGGTCGACGCGCAGTGCGTGGCCGCGGTCCTGGCGAGCGCGAAGCTGTGCGAGAATCTCGGCCATTCGGTGGAGGAGGCTTCGCCCTTCATCGACGAGGAACTGCACAACAAGGCGCGCCGGATCGTCATCGGCGCCAACACCCGCACGACGCTCGAAGCGCGCGGCAAGACGCTCGGCCGCGAGCCGCGACCGGACGATGTCGAGTCCTTCACCTGGGCAGCCGCCGAATCCGGGCGCGAGCTCACCGCGAGCGATTACGCCGGCGCCATCCGCGCGCTGCACCAGATCGGCCGCGTCGTCGGCCGCTTCTTCACCCGCTACGACGTGCTGCTCACGCCGACGATGTGCGAGCTGCCCCAGAAGCTCGGCGTGCTCAGCAGTGCCAACAGCGATCCGCAGGCCTACTTGCGCACGCTGCTCGGCACGATCGCGTTCACCTCGCTGTTCAACACCGCCGGCAATCCGGCGATGTCGGTTCCGCTGCATTGGTCGGCGAACGGCCTGCCGATCGGCGTGCAATTCGCGGCGGCGTTCGGGGATGAGGCGACGCTGTTCCGGCTCGCCGCGCAGCTCGAGGCCGCCCAGCCCTGGGCGGACCGCCGCCCGCCGCGGCATTGAAGGCATGCAGTAATTCGCCGGACCGGCTTCACCTCTCCGCGCAAGCGGGAGAGATCGACCGCGCGAAGCGCGGTCGGGTGAGGGCATTTTTGTGTAGCTGCCCTTCAGTCGGTTCGGTGCTCGCGCGCCGCACCGGCGCCCCCATTAAAGCCCATTGTGCGCCAACGCTTGCCCCGCGATTCACTTCAATTTCTTAATGTGGGGCACTAGTTCCGATCTTTGGTCGCCATCGATGCGCCGACGGTGGTCCAAGGTCAATCGCACCCTTTGAGTCCCAAGGGATATTAGCACATCGAGCATCTGCCAATCTAATAAAGGTTGACATCAGAGGAAAGTGCTGTTTGATCTTTTGACGCGCATGTAGGCTGTAGTAAGAAAGATATGCCACAGCCGGCTCGGAAACAATTATATTGTTGTATAGTCTGAAATGCGTGTTCATCCTCTCAACATCAGAGTTATTTTCATTAAAAAAGGAACGGAGAAAGCAGGCGCTGTCGATCTCACTCTCCTCGGCCAAATCAGAATTCTTGACTACTTCGTCCGTTGGCACCCCATCGGTGCTACTCACGTAATAATCGTACTTTTGGGAGAGTGTGTCCAGATTACCATCGCCAATCGATGTAACCTCGTTGGGAAGCAGGGCTCTGTTCATGTTGTATTGAACATTATGTTCTCTCCAGTATATGGTTATATCAGCCAAAAATATCGGGCCATCGCCCCCATTTGATAGAGTCACAGCAAACTTCGGGAAAAGACCCGTGCGTAAGTACAGCAGATTGACCTCATCCTTCCAAACTATATTCTTATACAGTACAACAGAACGATCAACAATAAATGTCAGAGCTGATCCGAGGATCGCGATAAACCCGGTCAGGCCAGCGAGAAAGATAATGGTGTTTCGCCAGCTGGCCTGATGATATTTACAGACGGGGCAGATTGAAGCGGAAGCAGGGATTTCCGACCCGCAATATTTGCATGGGCGGCGGTCTATGTTCATTTTGATTGTAGATGCCAACACATCCCGCTTGGTGAAGGGAAATCCGACATGATGCGAACCGTTCAAGGGCGGCCATGTAGGGCCTGCGCATTTTGCCGGGTCTCCCACACTAATGATGTAGAATTCAGAAAATTATACTACTTTTGAGAAGGCGACAACAGGCCAAGCTGGCCTCTTTTGCCGAATATCACTGTACCCCCCGCAAGCGGGGAGAGGCCATCACCCGCGCTCCATCGGCACCACGCGGCCGCTTTCGACCGCGAGCGCCAGGCGCCCGTGCTTGAGCGCCAGCGCCTTTTCGCCGAACAGCTCCCGCCGCCAGCCCTTGAGCGCGGCGACGTCGGCTTCATCGTCGGCCGCGATCCGCTCGAGATCGTCGACCGTGGCGATCACCTTGGCGGCGACCGCGTGGCGTTCCGCGGTCATGCGCAGCAGCACCTTGAGCAATTCGACAATTGCCGCGCCGTTGACCGCGCTGCGGCTGCGCTCGATTCGCGGCAGCGATTTTACGTCGCGCGCCAGCCCGCGCTCGACCGCTTCGAGAATGGCCTCGCCCCATTTCGACCGCTCGAACCCCCGCGGCAGGGAGCGTAGCGCCGCGAGCTTTTCCATGCTGGTCGGCGCCTGCACCGCGATGTCGCCGAGCGCGTCGTCTTTGAGCACGCGTCCGCGGGGCACGTCCCGGCTTTGCGCCTCGCGCTCCCGCCAGGCCGCGACCTCCATCAGGACTGCGAGCTCCTTGGGCTTGCGGGCCCGGGTTCGGATCCGCTGCCAGGCGCTCTCCGGCTCCGCCCGATAGGTCTCGGGCGAGATCAAGACCTCCATCTCCTCGTTCACCCACTCGGTGCGCCCGCGCGTTGCGAGATCCGCCGAAAGCGCGAGATAAATGTCGCGCAGGTGAGTGACGTCGGAGATCGCGTAGGCGATCTGCGCCTTGCTGAGCGGCCGGCGCGACCAGTCGGTGAACCGATGGGATTTGTCGAGATGGCCGCCGGTGATGCGCTGTACCAGCTGCTCGTAGGAGATCGAATCGCCATGGCCGAGCACCATGGCGGCGATCTGGGTATCGAACACCGGATGCGGGATGAGGCCGGCCCGGTGCCAGATGATCTCGATGTCCTGGCGCCCGGCATGGAAGACCTTCAGCACCCGCTCGTCCGCCATCAATGCGAAGAACGGCGCGAGATCGATGTCGGGCGCCAGCGCATCGACGACCAAAGCCTCGTCCGGGCTCGCCATCTGCACCACGCACAGGATCGGGTAATAGGTGCTTTCGCGCAGGAACTCGGTGTCGATGGTGACGTAGGGATGCTGCGCCAGCCGGGTGCAGGCTTGCGCAAGCGGGTCGGTGGTGGTGATCGGCTCCATGGGCTCGGTTTTTCTAGCGGACTGCGCGGGCGGTGTCGCTGGTCAAAACATACCTGCGAGCAGGCGCTCCATCGGGCTACGGCTTTCCCCGCACGCGCGGCATGTGGATGAATTCCCATGGGCTCGGCATCTCCCCGACCGGCACCTCGATCAAAGTGGGTCCGTCGCGCTCGGCAAAGCCGCGCCGCAGCGCAGCGCGCAACGCCTCGGGCGAACGCACCCGCTCCGCCCTCGCCCCGAAGCTCTCGGCATAGCGCACGAAATCCGGATTGGTGAGGTCGCTGGCGATCAGCCGGTTGCCGTAGCGCTCGGCCTGGATGCGGCGGACGTTGCCGAAGGCATCGTCGTTGAACACGATCGTCACCAGGGGAATGCGGTGATGCATGGCGCTCGCCAGCTCGTTCGCGGTGTAGAGGAAGCCGCCGTCGCCCGAGATCGCCACCACCGGCACGTCGCGCCGGGCGTCCTGGGCGCCGAGCGCGGTGGCAAATCCCCAGCCGAGGTTGTCCTGATATCCCGGAGAAAGGAACGTCCGCGGCTGGTAGACCGGGAGCAGCAGGCGGGCGGCGAAACCGATCTGGGTCACCTCGTCGACGAAAATCCCGTCCTCGGGCAGCTCGGCGCGGATCGCCTCCAGATACGCAATCTGCGGTGCGAGCTTCTCGAGCCGCCTGCGCGTCCGCGCCTGTCGCTCCTGCAGCTCGGCCTTGCGCGACCTGCGCCGCGCATTGCGCGCGGGCAGCGCGTCGATCAGGCGGCGCAGGATGGGCTGGGCGCTGCCGATCAGCGCGACCGCCGGCGCGCGGAACCGGGCCGGCTCATCCGGATCGGCGTCGATCCGGATGATCGTGAGCTTATCATCGAGGCCCCAGGCGGTCTGCGGATTGTGCAGCCTGGTGCCGACCGCGAGCACCGCGTCGGCTTCGCGCCATAGCTCGTGTCCGAGCGGGAGCGTCACGCTCAGCGGATTGCGGCTGTCGAGCACGCCGCGCCCGCGGCGATAGCCGAGCACCGGCGCCTGCAGCATGGCGGAAACCTCTTTGACCTCCGCGGCCGCGTCCTGCGCGCCGCCCCCGCAGGCGATCAGCACGCGCTTCGCCGCGCCGAGCCGCTTTGCGGCGTCCAGAATGGCGTCTTCATCGAGCGGCGGTTCGCGTACCGGCTGCGGCGGCACGAGCTTCACTTCGCCCGCGCGGCCCCACACGTCGATCGCGCATTCGAGCGCCGCCGGACCCGGACGTCCGGCCCGCATCGCGCTCATCGCCTCGGCGACCAGCGCGGAAGCCTCCTCGGGGGCGCGGATGCGGGCGCAATGGCCCACAAGCCGCGCGATGATGCCGGCCTGGTCGCGGATCTCGTGGAGGTGGCCGAAGCCGCGGCCGATGTCCGCGTCGGGAATCTGCCCGATCAGCGCCAGCACCGGCGCATTCATGCCGTAGGCAGTCAACAGCGCCGCGCCGGAGTTGAGCAGCCCGGGGCCGGGCACCACCGAATAGGCTTGCGGCCTGCCGGTCGCGAGCGCGGCGCCGAGTGCCATATAGGCGGCGCCCTGCTCATGGCGGGTGTGGACGGTCCGGATGGTTTCGGCGGTTTTGAACAGCGCGTCGAACAGGGGATCGTTGTGCACGCCGGGCAGGGCATAGACCGTGTCGAGCCCGTGGGCGATGAGCGAAGCGACGGTCGCTTCGGCGGCGGTCATCCGTTGCATTCTCAAAGCTCCGGCTCGCACGGGCGCAAGCCGGGGAGTCTGCAAATCCCCGCCGCGCTGTCGAGAGCAGGCACGCGGCCGAGCGGGATACTCCAGTTACCTCCCCCTGAAAGGGGGAGGTCGGCCGCGCAGCGGCCGGGAGGGGGTCGCGCGCGATCAACCCCCTCCCTATCCCTCCCCCTTTCTGGGGGAGGGAAGAGAATGTGGCACGTTCACCGCATCAATCGAGCGCTCGCGCACGGTTTGCCCCGTTGCCTTGACAAAAACCGGACCGCATGTGCTTTTCCGCCGGCTTTCGCCGCGTTGGGCGCAAAGCATCTCCTCAAGGGAACGACATGCACCGCTACCGCACGCATACCTGCGGCGCGCTTCGCGAACGCGACATCGGTCGGGCGGTGCGGCTCTCGGGCTGGGTCCACCGCATGCGCGACCACGGCGGCTTGCTGTTCATCGATCTGCGTGACCATTACGGGCTGACCCAATGCGTGGCCGATCCCGACAGCCCGGCGTTCGCGGCGGCCGAGCGGCTGCGCGCCGAATCGGTGGTGCGGATCGACGGCACGGTGCGAAAACGCCCGGACGGCACCGAGAACCCCGAGCTTCCGACCGGCGCGGTCGAGATCTTCATCGCCGAGATCGAGCTGCTCTCGCCCGCCGCCGAGCTGCCGCTGCCGGTGTTCGGCGAGCCGGAATATCCCGAGGACATCCGGCTCAGATACCGCTTCCTCGATCTGCGGCGCGAACATCTGCACGCCAACATCATGAAGCGCGTCGCCATCATCGACAGCCTGCGCTCCCGCATGAAGGCCCAGGGCTTTTCCGAGTTCCAGACGCCGATCCTGACCGCGTCCTCGCCCGAGGGCGCGCGCGATTTTCTCGTGCCCTCGCGGCTGCATCCGGGGAAATTCTATGCGCTGCCGCAGGCGCCGCAGCAGTTCAAGCAATTGCTGATGGTCGCCGGCTTCGACCGTTATTTCCAGATCGCGCCGTGCTTTCGCGACGAGGATCCGCGCGCCGACCGCCTGCCCGGCGAGTTCTACCAGCTCGACGTCGAGATGAGCTTCGTCACCCAGGACGACGTGTTTGCTGCGATGGAGCCGGTGCTGCGCGGCATCTTCGAGGAATTTGGCGGCGATCAGCCGGTGACCAAGGAGTTCCCGCGCATCTCCTACCGCGAGGCGATGCGCAGATACGGTACCGACAAGCCGGACCTGCGCAATCCGCTGGTCATCGCCGACGTGACGGCGGAATTCGCCGGCGCGGACGTGGAATTCAAGGCCTTCAAGAACAAGATCGTGCGCGCGCTTCCCGCGCCGGGTGCGGCCGCGCAGCCGCGCTCGTTCTTCGACAAGCTCAACGAGTGGGCGCGCACCGAGCTTGCCGCGCCGGGGCTCGGCTACATCGTGTTCGAGGCCGACGGCGGCAAGGGCCCGATCGCGAAGTTCATTCCGCCGCAGGTGCAGCAGAAGATCGCGGCAGCGGCCGGCGCAAAACCGGGCGACGCGGTGTTCTTCGCCGCGGGCCGGGAGGAGGAGGCCGCAAAGCTCGCCGGCGCGGCGCGCACGCGGCTCGCCGAGGAGCTCGGGCTTGTCGACCAGAAGCGGTTTGCGCTCGCCTGGATCGTCGATTTCCCGATGTATGAATGGAACGATCTCGACAAGAAGATCGACTTCTCCCACAACCCGTTCTCGATGCCGCAGGGCGGGCTTCAGGCGCTGGAGACTGGCGATCCGCTCACGGTCAACGCCTTCCAGTACGACGTCGTGTGCAACGGCTACGAAATCGCCTCGGGCGCGATCCGCAATCATGATCCCGAGATCATGCGCAAAGCGTTCGCCATCGCCGGCTACGACGACGCCGTGCTCGAAGAGCGCTTCGGCGGCCTCTACCGCGCCTTCCGGTACGGCGCGCCGCCCCACGGCGGCATGGCGGCCGGGCTCGATCGCATGGTGATGCTGCTCGCCCGCGAGCACAATCTGCGCGAGGTAGCGCTGTTCCCGATGACGCAGCGCGCCGAGGATCTGTTGATGGGCGCGCCCTCGGAGGTCACGCCGAAGCAGCTCAAGGAGCTGCACATAAGGCTCGACCTGCCGAAAAAGCCGGACTGAGTGATTCTCGGCCGATCGGCACGACGTCTTCCCCTCTCCCCTTGCGGGAGAGGGTGGTCGATCCGAGTGAAACGAGGATCGACCGGGTGAGGGGTAACTATTTGAACAGGAACCCCTCACCCGGCTCGTTGCTCGCGGGCGCTCGCAACGCGCCACCCGCAGGAATGATAAACGTTACACCAGCTCCATGCGAAGCTGCCGACCAACCGCCTGCGCCGCTCGCGTGAGGGTGGCGAGCGTGACGGACTCATTCTCGGGATCAAGCAGCCGATCAAGCTGCGCCCGGCTCGTATCCATGCGCTTGGCAAGCTCGGACTTGGTGAGTCCCTGCTCATGCATGAGGGCATCGAGCTGACGGGCGATCACGCGCTTGATGGCGCGCGCCGTCACTTCTTCGTAGATGCCCTCATCCCTCAAGAAATCGTCGAAAGACGACCCGGTGCGGCCTTTCTTCTTCCTCATGTAATCTCCTTCATTCGTTTCGACGCCAGATCCCGATCCGCGTTGGGCGTCTTCTGCGTCTTCTTGATGAACACGTGCAGCAGCGGCCATCGGTATAGGGTCTGATCAGGCCTCGTTCTCGGGGACAAATTTTTCGACGAGATCTTGCCGACCAATCGAGCGCCAGGCTTGGCGCGCCGCGGCAAGATGCTCCACGCGCTCCTCTGGCACTTTGGCGACGCGAGCCAGCCGCCGATGAGCATGTCCCATCGAGTAGGGTTCGGGAATTCTCCCGTAGAGTTCGAGCGCCTGCGACCAGAGCTTTGCGGCTCCATCAGGATCGCCTCGTTCTCGTGCGATGTCGCCGAGGCTCTTGATGCAATTGGCCTCGCCGAGCACGGCGCCGACCTTGCGGTAGAGCGGCAGCGCCTCTTCGAAGCGCGCCCGCGCGCCGTCGTGATCGGAGCGTCCGAGCGCGATGTCGCCGAGGCTCCGGATGCAATTGGCCTCGCCGAGCACGGCGCCGACCTTGCGGTAGAGCGGCAGCGCCTCTTCGAAGCGCGCCCGCGCGCCGCCGTGATCGTAGCGTTCGAACGCGATGTTGCCGAGGCTCTTGATGCAATTGGCCTCGCCGAGCACGTCGCCGACCTGGCGGTAGAGCGCCAGCGCCTCTTCGAAGCGCGCCCGCGCGCCGTCGTGATCGGAGCGTTCGAGCGCGATGTTGCCGAGGCTCTTGATGCAATTGGCCTCGCCGAGCACGTCGCCGACCTTGCGGTAGAGCGGCAGCGCCTCTTCGAAGCGCGCCCGCGCGCTTTCGTGATCGGAGCGTTCGAGCGCGATGTCGCCGAGGCTCTGGATGCAATTGGCCTCGCCAAGGACGCTACCTACCTTGCGGTAGAGCGGCAGCGCCTCTTCGAAGCGCGCCCGCGCGCCGTCGTGATCGGAGCGTCGGAGCGCGATATCGCCCAAGCTCTCGATGCAATTGGCCTCGCCAAGGACGCTACCTACCTTGCGGTAGAGCGGCAGCGCCTCTTCGAAGCGCGCCCGCGCGCCGTCGTGATCGGAGCGTTCGAACGCGATGTTGCCGAGGCTCTTGATGCAATTGGCCTCGCCAAGGACGCTACCTACCTTGCGGTAGAGCGGCAGCGCCTCTTCGAAGCGCGCCCGTGCGCCGTCGTGATCGGAGCGTCCGAGCGCGATGTACCCCAGAAGCTGGGCGCAACTCGCAATCTGGCTAGCATCGCTCGATCCGTGGGCGCGGTCCGCCAATCGCTTGATAGCACCCGTGCTGCCGAGACCTGTGAAGGAATGAAATAAGCCAAGGGCGCGCGCAAAGTTCATGAGCTTCATTGATGGGGGGCGCCCTTCGACCGCGCGCAGAAGCACTGTATCGAGGTTCTCGGCCTCGCGTCCGGCTGCAGCTCGCAGCTCGGGCTTTGCCTCCCGCAGGCCGCGCTCCGCATCGCAAACGATGCGGTCCACCAAGTCGATGAGCCGGTCGAGATCGGCTTGCTCAGGCGCCATTTCTTTCGCCGCAGTCTCGCGTAACGGCGCCAGCATGCGTAGGCGGCCCTCCCTTCGCGATGCCAGGCGGAGCCGGGTAACGGACAGGGCGGCCAGATCGCCTGCTCCAGGGAGCACGGCGTCGAGGTCATCCTCCGCGAGGCCGCCAGGCAGCAGCGCCAACAGCGCCACGAGTCGCCGGCCCTCGGTGGTCATGCGCGGGCTTTCGAGCGACAACCGCAGCGAGGCGCGCGTGCTCCTGAGCCGATGATCGCCTTCACCCTCCTGCAAGAGCTCGGCGCGTTTCTGTTGCCAAGCCCGCCGCAACAAGGCGAGGTTCGGTTGCCCCTCCGCAACGGCGCCCAGCAGACGGATCGAGAGCGCGTGACCATCCAGCGCGCGCAGGAGGTTCGCCAGGTCGGGATCATCTGCCGGGATCCCAACGGCGTAACGCAGAAATAGCTGCTTGGCGTCCTCGAACGGGAGCGGCGCTACGTCGGCAAACACTTCGGCCTTCGGCAATGCTGGCAGACCCCCGCGGACAGTGATGACCAGCGCCAAGCCACCCGTCGCGGAAAGATGCCCGAGCGCGTCTTCGGTCTGTCGCTGGTCGCGTTCCAAGGGTGTCTCGAGATTATCCAGCACGACGAGCCGGTTCGCGTCCTTGCACCGCTCTCGAATGGCGCCGAGCACTGCGGCCATTGATCCTGTTGCCTCGGTGCCAAGTGCTATCGCAACAGCCCGCACCATGGCGTCTGCCGAGCTGATCGCGTCAAGCGGCACGAAATACCGCCGTTCTTCGAAGCGCGCGGCTACGGCTGGATCGTGCGCCGCCGAGACAGCCAGCGTTGTCTTGCCCATCCCCGGCCCTCCCGGGATGATGACCGGCGTCCGATCCGTGAGGATCGCTGCGACGAGATCGGCCTCTTCCTTCGTGCGACCGATCATCACTGGATCGGGCGGGAACAGATGCGGCTCCGCTGGCGCTGGAGCCATCGGGCCTGGGGGCGCCGCCGCGGCGGTGCCGGGGAATGCCGGCTCCGGCCGTCGGACGCCCGCAGCGCCCCTTGTCCCGGGATATGGTGGCTCAGCAATCGGGGCCTTTGCGGGCTCAATGAATTCGAGCAACGCTTTCCGGGACGCATCGCGGTCGCCGGCATGGTGATAGAGAGGCAGGCGCTTGAACATCGCGACCAGGCGGGGCAGCTTGCACTCTTCAATGAGGACCGGTCGCCAAAGACCCTTTACCCCCTCCGGGTCGTCGTAGATTGCGGCGCGCCGCTCGAGCGCCGAATAGGGCTTGGTCAAATAGACAGCGGAAATGACGGAAACGAGATGGTCAGCCGCTTCGAATCTGTCCTCCATCCATTTGAGGATATCGCCGCCGCCACCGATCTCCCAATTATGCAGCCGCGCCACGTGGCCGGCGGAATTCAGCGTCCACGCGATCCATTCGGCCCAGGCTTTGTCCTGGCTCGTATAGCTGACGAAGATCTCGGCCATGCTGCTCGTTCATTTGCGCGCGAAGGCGGCTAGTCGGCTCAATATACGGCTTCCTTCATTTCACTCAAAGTTGTTGCCGTGCTGGTAACTAAGGCGCCTCTGCGGGGCGGAGCGAGCCAGCCCCGTTAAACCCATTCCCGCGCGCGGCGCGCTGGGCTTAAATCGGGCCCGCACGCCAGGGAGGAGCCCCGTGTCAGATCTGTCCGAGGAGCTGCGCGAGAGCGCGCTCGCCTATCACCGCGCCCCGCCGCCTGGAAAGCTCGAGATCGCGGCGACCAAGCCGCTCGCCAACCAGCGCGATCTCGCGCTCGCCTATTCGCCCGGCGTCGCCGCGGCCTGCGAGGCGATCGCGGCCGACGCCAACGAGGCCGCCGCGCTCACGGCGCGCGCCAACCTCGTCGCGGTGGTCAGCAACGGCACCGCCGTGCTCGGGCTCGGCGACATCGGCCCGCTCGCCGGCAAGCCGGTGATGGAGGGCAAGGCGGTCCTGTTCAAGAAATTCGCCGGCATCGACGTGTTCGACGTCGAGATCGCCGCCAAGGAGGTCGAGCGCATGGTCGAGGTCGTGGCCGCGCTCGAGCCGACGTTCGGCGGCATCAATCTCGAGGACATCAAGGCGCCGGAGTGCTTCGAGGTCGAAGCGCGCCTCAAGGCGCGCATGAAGATCCCGGTGTTCCATGACGACCAGCACGGCACCGCGATCATCGTCGCCGCCGCCGTGCAGAACGCGCTGCGGCTGAGCGGCAAGCGGCTCGATGCGGTGAAGATCGTCACCTCCGGGGCGGGCGCGGCGGCGCTCGCCTGCCTCAACCTGTTGGTCGCGCTCGGCGCCAAGCCGCCGAACATCTGGGTGACCGACATCGAAGGCGTCGTCTACGAGGGCCGGGAGAAGCTGATGGATCGCTGGAAGGCGGTCTATGCGCAGAAGACACAGGCGCGCAAGCTCGCCGAGGTCATCGAAGGCGCCGACATCTTCCTCGGCCTCTCCGCCGGCGGCGTGCTCAAGCCCGAGATGGTGGCCCGCATGGCCGCGGGGCCGCTCATCATGGCGCTCGCCAATCCCAATCCGGAGATCATGCCGGAGGAGGCGCTCGCGGTCAGGCCCGACGCCATGATCTGCACCGGGCGGTCGGACTACGCCAACCAGGTCAACAACGTGCTGTGCTTCCCCTACATCTTCCGCGGCGCGCTCGACGTCGGCGCGACCGCGATCGACGAGGCGATGAAGCGCGCGGCGGTCGAGGCGATCGCGGCACTCGCCCGCGAGCCGCCCTCCGACGTCGCCGCGCGTGCCCACGGCGGGGAAGCGCGGACGTTTGGTCCGGGCTCGCTCATCCCCAATCCGTTCGACCCGCGGCTGATCCTGCGCATCGCGCCCGCGGTCGCCAGAGCCGCGATGGATTCCGGCGTCGCCACGCGGCCGATCGCGGATTTCGAGCAGTACCGCGAGCGGCTCATCCGGTTCGTATTCCGCTCCGGCGTGATCATGAAGCCGGTATTCGCGCAGGCCAAGGCGGCGCCCAAGCGGGTGATCTATGCGGAGGGCGAGAACGAGCGGATTTTGCGCGCGGTGCAGGTCCTCGCCGAGGAGGGTCTTGCCCGCCCGATCCTGGTGGGCCGCCCGGCGGTGATCGAGGCCCGGCTGCAGCGGTTCGGCCTGTCGATTCGGCCGGCCAAGGATTTCGACCTCGTCAATCCCGACGACGATCCGCGCTACCGGGACTTCGTCGAGACCTACGTCGAGGCGGCCGGCCGGCACGGCGTCACGCCGGACGTGGCGCGCACCCTGGTGCGCACCGACTCAACCGTGATCGCCGCGCTGGCGCTCCGCCGCGGCGAGGTCGACGCCCTGATCTGCGGGGTCGAGGGCCGCTACCGGGAACACCTGGAGCACATTCGCGACATCATCGGGCTTGCGCCCGGCGTGCGGGAATTGGCCGCCCTTTCGCTGGTGATCAGCGCCAAGGGCGAGCATTTCCTCGCGGACACCCAGGTCACGCAGCACCCCTCGAGCGAGGACATCGCCGCCATGGCGGTGCTCGCCGCCGCCCATGTCCGGCGCTTCGGGCTCGAGCCGAAGATCGCGCTCCTCTCGCATTCGGATTTCGGCAGCTACGAGAGCGAATCGGCGCGCAAGATGCGGCGCGCCAGCGAGCTCTTGGCCGCGAATCACCCCGAGCTCGAGGCGGACGGGGAGATGAACGCCGAATCGGCGCTCAATCCGGAATACCGGGCGCGGGTGCTCCCGCATTCCCGCCTTGAGGGCGAAGCCAACGTGCTGATTCTGCCGGATCTCGACGCCGCCAATATCGCCTACCACGCCATCCAGGCGTTCGCCGAGGCGCTTCCGGTGGGGCCGATTCTCATGGGCGCGGCGCGTCCGGCCCACATTCTTACGCCCTCGGTGACCCCGCGCGGTATCGTCAATATGACGGCGATCGCGGTGGTCGAAGCGCAGGCGTGCGCTGGCGCTCCGCCGCGGCAAAAAGCGGGGGCGGCGGACGTTTGATCCCGGCGCCGGCACCACACCGTTTGCTTGGCTGTGGGCATTACGAAATTTGGAACCTTTTTGCTGAAGAATCGCTTGCAGGCTGGTAGCGTTGTGTTTATGTGGCCTGAGCCGCTGGGTAGGGTCCGCGTATGGGTCTGTTCCAGCGGCGTTTCGCTTTCCGTGGAGCCGGTTCGCCGGCGCCTCGGGTTCGATCTCTGGTTGGGGAGGACGGCATGCGTCCGAACGCCCTCTTCCAATTGGGGATGGACTTGGGGACCCCAAGTACCTCCCGAAAGGAAGATTCCGCGATCGCCTCGCCTGCCTCGGCCGACGCCGAAGCGCGCGACGATCATTTCGTGGTGAGAAACGGGGTGCGCTGCGCCGGCGTGCATCTCATCGTCGATCTCTACGACGCCGAACGGCTCGACGACGTCGATCACATCGAGGCGGCGCTGCGCCGCGCGGTGGCCGCCGCCGGCGCCACGCTGCTGCACGTGCATCTGCACCATTTCGAGCCCAACGGCGGCGTCTCCGGGGTGGCGGTGCTGGCCGAAAGCCACATCTCCATCCACTCCTGGCCCGAGGCCAATTACGCGGCGCTCGACATCTTCATGTGCGGCAAGGCCGATCCGGACAAATGCGTGCCGGTGCTGCGCGAAGCGTTCAACCCCAAGCGCGTCGCCGTGAGCGAGCTCTTGCGCGGCCAGGGCACGTAAGAACGCCCCACGCGGTCGTCATTCCGGGACGCGCCGAAGGCGCGAACCCGGAACCCATGACCACGGGCCTCTTGAGACGGCACCAACGCATGTTCACGGATCCCGGGCTGCCTCGCGGAGCCTGCCCGGACTACGATGCGGGGCTCGGGCCCCGGGATGACAGGCTTCATCAGGCAGCAAGCACGCACCAAGCAAACGAGGGGACACCGTCATGGCCGCGCAGCGCTGGATCGCCGAAACCCTGTTCGACGAACTCGGCTTCCGCATGACGTTCGCGGTCGAGCGGGTGCTCTACGAGGTGGAAACCGAGCACCAGCATCTGGTGCTGTTCGAGAACAAGCTGTTCGGCAAGGTGCTGATGCTCGACGGCGCCACCCAGGTCACCACCCGGGACGAGTTCATCTATCACGAGATGATGACGCATGTGCCGATCCTGGCGCACGGCCGGGCCCGGGAGGTGCTGATCATCGGCGGCGGCGACTGCGGCATCGCCGAGGAGGTGCTCAAGCACAAGTCGGTCGAGCGCCTGACCCAGGTCGAGATCGACGCCTCGGTCGTGGAGTTCTCCAAGGAGCATTTTCCGGAATTCACCGGGCCGGTGCTGGGGGACCCCCGCTTCGACCTCGTCATCGACGACGGCATGAATTTCGTCAAACAGACCGACCGCCGCTTCGATGTCGTCATCGTCGATTCGACCGATCCGCAAGGGCCGGGCGCCGTGCTGTTCACCTACGAGTTCTATGCGGCTTGCCGGCGCTGCATGGGCGCGGGCGGCATCATGGTGACGCAGAACGGCGTGCCGTTCTTGCAGCCCGACGAGCTCATCTCCAGCGTCGGCCATTTCCGCAAGCTGTTCGCCGACGGGAGCTGCTACGTCGCCGCCATCCCGACCTATGTCGGCGGCCACATGGCCATGGGCTGGGCCGCCGACGATCCCAAGTCGCGCACGCTGCCGGTCGAGACACTGGCCGAGCGTTATGCCGCGGCGGGAAGATTTCCGACGCGCTATTGGACGCCGCAGGTGCAGCGCGCCGCCTTCGCGCTGCCGCGGTTCATCGCCGAGATCGTCGAGAGGGCGAGGGCGGGGTAGCCACGACATCGTGCCCGGCGTTGTGCCGGGCATCCACGCCGGGTTCGCCAAATGAAAGACGTCGATGGCCGGGACACCCCCGGGCTCTATTGGGGCACAATCCAGCGAGTTGATAGCCCGGGGGCGGCCACGACGACACGTAGCCTGGGTTTACGACAGCCTGGCTCTGCGGCCGTCCTTGCGCGCGCGCTTGCGTGCCTCGGCGCCGGCCCTCCGGCCCGGCTCGCGGCCGCGTCCCCCGGCGATCTCTTCCGAGAGGTCGACGAGCGCGCGACGGATCTGCGGATCATCGATCTGCGAATAGGCGCGGACCAGGCGGACGGCGCCGGCGGTCTCCAGGAAGCTCAAGCCGGTGTTGGCGCTGTCGGACGGCAGCTGGGGGCTCATGTCGCCGCTGAAGAAGAATGCGACGGGAACGCCGAGAACTTCGGCGATGCGCGACAAACGCCCCGCGCCGACCCGGTTGACGCCTTTCTCGTACTTCTGCACCTGCTGAAAGGTGACCCCGAGGTTGTTCGCGAGCTCGGTTTGCGACATCCGGCAAACCAGGCGTTGCGCGCGAATTCTGCGGCCGACGTCGACATCGCGGGCGTCGGGTGCTTTGGTTCTCGTCTTCATCCGTTCCATCTTCAAGCCGCCAGTTCTAAAGATTGCCGCCGGTGATCAGGCAGTCCCCACGCTCCCCCGTCCACCATGCCTCGGCGTACGTTCTTGGGATTGCGCCAATTGCCCGCGGGTCCGGCTTGCCGCGGAGCCATGGTACTGGAGGCCGGGCCGGGGCGCCAGCGCAACTGCAATCTACGGCATAATTTTCGTGGATACCTGCTCTTGGAATGGTGTGGGAGTATCATCATCGCAAAATTGCAATTCTAGATCGCAAGCGTGCCGGCCTTGGCGGCGGCATAGCGATCGGCGACCTTCGGCCAGTTCACCAGGTTCCACCATGCCTTGAGGTAATCGGCCCGGCGGTTTTGATATTGCAGGTAATAAGCGTGCTCCCACACGTCGTTGCCGAACAGCGAACGCTTGCCGTCCATCAGCGGCGTATCCTGGTTCGGGCGGGTCTCGATCGCGAGCTTGCCGTCGCGGGTCACGGTGACGAAGACCCAGCCCGATCCGAACAGCCGCAGCCCGGCCGCATTGAATTCGGCCTGGAGCTTGTCGAGGCCGCCGAGATCGCGCTCGATCGCCGCCGCAACCTCGCCCTCCGGCCTGTGACCGGGAGGGCCCATGATCTGCCAGAACATGGTGTGGTTGGCATGGCCCCCGAGATTGTTGCGTACACTGGTGCGGATCGCATCCGGCAGCTCGCCGAGCTTTGCCAGAACCTGCTCGACCGGCATCTGCGCAATCTGCGGGTTGTCCTTGGCGACCGCATTGAGATTGGCGATGTAGGCGGCGTGGTGCTTGCCGTAATGGATCTCCATCGTGCGCGCATCGATCGAGGGCTCGAGCGCGTTCGGCGCATAGGGGAGGGGATCCTGCCGGAACGGGCCGACGGGGGGCGGCGAGGTCTGGGCCTGCACGATGCGCGGCACCAAGGCCGCGGTGGCGATTGCGGCCGTTGCCTGAATCAACGTGCGGCGGCTGAGACGAGCCATGACGTCCTCCCTGGTCGATTTGCGCCGGCGCGTGCGGCGTATTCGCCCGAGTTTGCCGCCGATCGAGCTGGGATTGCAAATGTGCCGAATTCGCCGGTTCGCGATGCGGCCGGTAGGTCCGGATGGATCCGGGAAACGCGTTTTCGGATTACGCAGTGCTTCGCGCCGCTCCTGGGTTACCTCCCCGGTCGGCCGAGAGATCGACCCCGGCCGCGCGCCGAGCGTCCCGATTGCAGAACAAAAGCCGCATTTCTGTGCGGATTTGAAAATGCGTCCGGCACCGCTTAGAAGCCGACGGACGGAGCACGAAGGGGAGATTCGCGATGATTCGCACGACTGCCACGGCGGCGGCGTTCCTGGCGCTTGCCGCGACACTGCCAGCGCCGCAGGCCCAGGCGCAGGAAACGCTCGGCGGCGCCATCGGCGGCGCCATTCTCGGCGGGGCGATCGGGGGCGCGGTGACCGGCCGGGCCGGCGGGGCGGCCGCCGGTGCGCTGATCGGCGGCGCCACCGGCGCGATGATCGGCGCGCAAGCCGAGCAGCGCCGCGGTTATTACTGGTGGCGCGGGCGCTGCTACTACCGCTATCCCAGCGGCGAGTACATGCTGGTCCAGCCCGACTATTGCTACTAGCCGACGACAAACGACTGCAGTGTTTGCTCGGGATGCGCAATTCGCGCGCTTCCCCTCTCCCCTTGCGGGAGAGGGTGCCGAGCGGACGAAGTCCGCGAGGCGGGTGAGGGGTCCGTCTCCGACTCATCGATAAGCACCCCTCACCCGGTCCCTCGCTTCGCTCGGGACCACCCTCTCCCGCAAGGGGAGAGGGAAAGAGCGTTGCCGGATCACCTCCGCTCCTCATCGCCGCCTATTTGGAAACACGCCCATGCGGGCGCGCACCTCGTTCGGCACGGCGTAATCCTGCATCACCCGCGCGCTGTCGGAGAGCCCGCAGGCTTCGCGCTGAACGATGAAATGCCACAGCAGCGTTCCGGCCTCGGCGAGCAGCGCCTCGCGCTCGCTGCTGTGCCGTGCGCGCGCGTGAGACTTATCGAAGGCCTGCAACGCCGCGAGCGCGGCCTCCAGCCGCCGCCCGAGCCGCCCGAGGCTTACCGCTTTCTCGCGGGCGATCTCGTATTCGAGCGCCGCGTTCGGATTGTCGGCCGAGTCTTCGAGAACGGAGGCGCGCCGACGCGCGAGGGATCTCTCCCCGTCACCGTGAGGAGCGAGCGAAGCGAGCCTCGAAGGGCGACGGCCGGTGTCGAGATCCTTCGAGGGCCGCTGCGCGGCCGCCTCAGGATGACGGGATCTTGTCCCAGGATCTTCCCTCATCGGCCGTCCGTTCTCTGCTCTCCATCTTCCGCTCTGCGCCAGCTGCACAAGGTGGCGCCGACGGCCGCATCGAGAACTCTTACCGCACCGGGCTTGAGCCCGTGCTCCGCCAGCAGGTCCTCGGGCGAGCGCGGCCCGACGCCGGGAAACAAAGGGCGCCCGCCGGGCAGCGGGACGTTGCCGGCACGGCTGAGATGGAAAACGTCGTAGCCGATGGCAAGAAACAGCCCGAACACCTCGGTGCCGCCGATGATTGCCAGCGGGCCGCGCGGGGCGCCGAGTGCCTCCCAGGCTTGCTCGAGGCCGGCGCCCGCCGGGTTCCACCACACCGCCTTCGCATTGTGCGGATCGGGCGCGAGCGCCGCGGTGCGCCGGGTCAGGATCAGCCGCCGCCGCTGCGGCGCGCGCGCGTCGGTCTCCTGCGAATGGCGGCCGTGGGCGAGCGCGCCCGCATGGTCGAGCGCGGAATGGAAGAAGCGCTGATCGGCCTCGATTTTCAGCGCGTCCGGCATGACGCCCGCGGCGTCGGCGATCATGCCGTCGGCGGAGACGATCGCATAGCCTTCGATGCGGAACGGACGGGGCATGGGCCTGGTCAACGCGAGCACGAACTCGCCTGCTGCACCTGCGGGCAGGGCACCTCTCCATACGAACAGAACACGCAGCAATCGCCGGGGAGGGGCTTGAGCCGAACGCCGCATCCCTTGCAGTCGTAAAAGAACTGGCAGGCATCCGCGGGCATGCGCTCGCTCGAGCGATGGCCGCAATGCGGGCAAGTGATGGTCGAGATCGAGATCGGCTCGCGGCGGGTGGGCTGTCCTGACGTCATGAGAATTTCCTCACGCCAGCTTCAGCCTACCGCATCTCGCGCCGCGAAAAACGCCGCACCCCGCCGAAGGACAAGCCTGCCTCGACGGGGTGCGTGCAGAAAGCGCCGGGCCGAGCGCGGCCCGGTACGCGGACTACTGCTTCGGGCCGCCCGACTGGGTTCCGGAGGTCCCGCCGGCCGGACCGCCGCTGGACCCGCCGGTTGACGGCTTTGCGCCGCCTTGGGCGTTGCCGGGACCCTGCATCTGCGTGCCGGTCGTGGCGCTGCCACTCGTGCCGGACTTGGTCGTGGTGCTGGTGCCGGAACGGATCGAGGTCTCCCCGCGCGTGGTCGTGCCGGAACGGATCGTCGTGCGGCTGCCTTCGTGGACGCGCTCGCGGTGGCCGCGGCGGACGTCGACGTCGGCCTCGACCCCGATCCCGACCCCGCCATGGCAACCATGGGTCCAGCGGTGTTCCCATCGATGCCAATGCCGGTAGGGCCGGCAGTGCACCAGCGCCGAAGTGTCCATGGCCTCGGCCGCCACGCGCACGCTGGCGGGCGAGGTGCCGGTCATGGCGTTGGCGCCGGACGCGCCGAGGAAGCCGACGGCGACGCCGGCGACCGCAGCGAAGACGAATGAAGCGCGCATGCTTTCCTCCAGAGGTTCATCAGAAAGCCCTCCCGGCCACCAACGCGGTTCGCTGCTTGCCTGTTCCTCGCCGGCGTTCGCGGTCGTGGTCCGGTGCGGGGAATAGTTCAGATCGGCCGTGAGATGAACGACTGTTCAGGTTGTTTGAGCCGGCCGATCCAGTCACGTCACTCGATCCCGAGAAAGTGTTGCACCGCCGCGACGGTGCGGGCGGGGTCCTCCTCCTCGGGCGCGTGGCCCAGATCCTCGAACATCGCGAGCGTGCTGCCGGCGATCTCGCGATGGAAGCGCTCGGCATCCTCGGGCGGGATCAGCCGGTCGCGCTCGCCCCAGAGGATCAGCGTCGGCAGCTGCAGCTCCGGGATGCGCTCGGCCAGGATGCCGGTGCGCCGCTGTCTCGCGCGCGCGAGCAGCGCGCGGCGGTTGCCGGCGCGCTGGGTCAGCTCGACCGAGCGGTCGATCTGCTCCTGCGTCACCTTGCTCGGATCGCCGTAGATGCTGCGAAAGCCCTGCGCGACCAGGCTGCGCGGCAGGATGTGCTCCATGAGCGCGCCGACGAGGGGCAGCGGCGCGAGCCGCGCCAGCCGAAACCCGAGCGGGATCGAGGTTGCGTGCGGCGGGTAGCCGCCGGCGTCGACCAGGATGAGTTTCTCGACGCGCGCGGGATGCGCCAGCGCGGCGCGCCAGGCGATCGCGCCGCCGAGCGAGTTGCCGCCGAGCACGCAGCGTTGAATTCCGAGCTTGTCGAGAATCGCGACGAGTAGGCGCACGTCGCCGTCGAGCGAATAGGCGCCGTCCGGCGACGGGCCGGTGAGTCCGAAGCCCGCCAGATCGTAGCGGATCACGCGCCGCTTCGCCTTGAGCGCCTGCGCCCAGCCCTCCCAGGCATGGAGCGAGGAGCCGGTGCCGTGCAGCAGCACGATCGGGCTCGAATCTTCGCGCGGCCCCTCGTCGCGCAGGTGCACGTTCAGGCCGAGGACCTCGACGAAGGTCGAGGGCGGCGGCGCCCAGCGCGGTTTGAGCTCCTCGACGCTTTTCTCCGGCGCCCAGTTCGCCGCGACGAAGACCGCGACGCCGAGCAAGAGCGCGGCAAACATGCCGCCGAGGATCAGGATCGCCGTCACGATTGCATTCCGCATGATTTCCGATGCGATTGCGCCGAATGGGACTACAGGTGTGCCAACCACGACGCCGTGTAGCCCGGATGCAGCGAAGCGAAATCCGGGATCGATTGCATCGCTTGTATCAGGATCAGGCAGAAGACGATGCGCAAATAGCGCCCTGATCCAGCGCCCGCAGGTTTCGTCGTGTCGGCCATCTGAAGGAATCCCCGGATTGCGCTTCGCTCCATCCGGGCTACAGCCTGCAACCCGAGCACGTCCCGCGCGTTGATTCGGGCCTGATTCCAGGGCGTTCGCGCGGGCGGACGCTTTGTGCAGCGCTGCTCGAAGAGATGGGAGCCGGCCATGAATGATCTCGCGCAGGTCGTCAGCGGTCTGGGCGACGCGGCGCGTGCGATCGGCGTCCAGCTGGCCTCGATCTGGGTTCTTGTCCAGCTGGCGTTGCTCCTGCTTGCCGGTGGCGCCGCCGCGGTATTCGCCGCCCTCGTTCGCCGGCGCGTCGACCTTGTCGCGCTGACCATGGGCTGGCCGGCGTTCCTGCGCCTTTTGGCGCGCGCGATCGCGGCCAATATCGGCATGATCGCGTTCGTCGCCATCGTGGCGCTCATCCAGGTGGCGATGCTGGTTGTGGCGCCGCAGGCCGGCGGTTCGCTGCTCGGGGCGGCGGAAAAGCTCGGCGCCGCCTGGGTCGTCATCCATTTGATCACCGGCCTCGTCCGCAACCGGCTGATGTTCCGCCTGCTCGCGATCTTCGCCTGGACCGTCGCGGCGCTGAGCATTCTCGGGCTGCTCGGCCCGATCGCGGACGCGCTCGATTCCGTCGCACTCGACATCGGCGGCTTGCGCGTCACGCCGCTGCTCGTCCTCAAGACCATCCTGCTGCTCATCCTGGCGGTGTGGGCGGCCTCCGCGTTGAGCAATTTTCTCGAGCGCCGCGTGCAGGGCGCCGCCGATCTCACGCCGTCGCTCCAAGTTCTGATCGGAAAATTGGTGCGGCTCACGCTGATCACGCTGGCGATCCTGATCGTGGTGCGATCCACCGGAATCGATCTCTCGGCGCTCGCGATCTTCACCGGGGCGCTGGGGGTCGGCGTCGGTTTCGGCCTGCAGAAGATCGTGTCGAATTTCGTCAGCGGGATCATCCTGCTCGTGGACAAGTCGATCAAGCCCGGCGACGTCATCACGGTCGGCGACAGCTATGGCTGGGTCAACGCGATGAACACCCGCTGCATCGCGGTCATCACCCGCGACGGGCGCGAGGTGCTCATTCCCAACGAGGACCTGGTCACGCAGCGCGTGGTCAACTGGTCCTATACCAAGGAGGAAATCCGCCTCGACGTGTCGTTCGGCGTCGATGTTGCGAGCGATCCGCACCGGGTGCGCCGCGTCGCGGTCGAGGCGGTGGCTGCGGTCGAGCGCGTGCTGGAAAAACCGGCGCCGGTCTGTCATTTCGTCGGCTTCGGCTCGAAGTCGCTGGATTTCATGCTGCGGTTCTGGATCGACGATCCGATTGCGGGCGTGACGAACGTGCGCGGGTTCGTGCTCTTGGCGCTATGGGACGCGTTCAAGCGCGAGGGGATCGAAATTCCCTCGCCGATCCAGGATGTCCGCCTGACCGAAGCGGCCCGCACCGCGGCCCGGCGCGCGGACCAATCGATCGTGCCGCGCGACCAGCCGGCCTGACGATGATTCGCTCAATTTGTCCACGGCGGCCGCGGAACCTTTGCGCGGGAAACGGCGTTTGACGCAGACCGGCGTCCGGGATCGCACGCCTGCGCCAAGGCGAGCACGTACGCGGCGAGCCCGCCTGCGGAAAAACTCCCGCCGAGCGGCAAGCGCCGACTGAAAGACGCCGTGGAGCATCGCCATGCATCAGATTCTCGATCAGATCCTGCGATTCCTGCAGCAGGGGATCGCTGCGATCTTCCGCTTCGTCGGGCTCATCTGGAATTGGTCCGTCGACCAGATCGGCAAGCTCGCGGCGGCGCCGTGGCAGGATTGGCCGCTCTTGAAGGTCATCCTGCTGGTCGTCGTTGCGGTCCTCGTGGTCTGGGCGCTCTATCGTGCCGCCTGGGAGCTGTGGCGGGCCACCGAGCGGATTCTCGCGGCGTTTGCGACCCTGCTCGTTGCGCTCGTGCATACCTTGCCCAGCGTGCTCTTGGCCGGGGTCATCGCGCTCGGCGGCGTGTGGATCATCAACCATCTCGACGATTCGCTGATGCGCATCCCGACGAGCCTGCAGGTCTGGCAGCAGCAACCGCCGCCCCCGTCCGCGCCCCCGAGCGAGCGCCAGTGACATAGCCGCGACGTAGCCGGCATCTCCGAGGACGGCGCCGGCATCCGGCCCGAGCAAAGCCTCGAGCGCCAGCGGCAGCGCCGGCGTTGCCGGAAGCACACATCCCAAAGACTGCGCGCGAGCCGTGGACGCGCGGGGCCGATCTCGCTATGGGGAGGCCGATTCCGGGGACGGCGCGACGCCGGCAATGCGACCGAGGTGCGTTCGATGAGCTATCCGCGGCGCGTCGGAGCGCTGTCGCTCGTCTTGCTGTCGATTCTACTCTGGCGCGGCGCCTTGGATACGGCGTGGGCCGAGGCCGCGGCCGCTTCCCCGGCCCGAACCGACCGCTCGAACTGCAACCGCGCGGCGTTCCGCGTCATCGTCGACGTCGGGCACACCGTCGACAGGCACGGTGTGCTGAGCGCCCGCGGCACGACCGAATATCGGTTCAACCTGCGCCTCGCGAACCGGATCGAGCAGATGCTGGTCGACGCCGGATTTGCCAAAACCGTCGAGCTGATCACCGCCGCGCCGCCGCCTCGCGGGCTCCTCGAGCGGGCCGCGCGCGCCAACAGCCTGCGGGCCGACCTCTTCCTTTCGATCCATCACGACGGGGTGCCGGATGCCTTCGTGGAGAAATGGCAGTACGACGGCAACGAGCATTCTTTCAGCGACCGCTTCCAGGGCCATTCCATTTTCATCTCTCGTGACAATGGGGATCCGCGCGACAGCCTGCGCTTCGGCAGGCTTCTCGGCAATCAGCTCAAAGCGCGCGGCTTGCAGTACACGCCGCATTACACGGAAAAGTTCATGGGAAGCCGCCGGCGAAAATTGGTCGATGCCGAGGCGGGAGTGTACCGCTACGACGAGCTGATCGTGCTGCGCAGCACTCGCATGCCCGCCGTCCTGCTGGAGGCCGGCTCGATCGTCAATCGCGACGAGGAATTGCTGCTGGAGTCTCCCGAGCGCCAGGCGGTGATCGCCGCGGCGGTCACCGACGCGGTCGAGGCGTTCTGCGCGGCGCGGGCGCCCGCGGCGCGCAAGCCCGCGCGGCCTGCGCGACGTCCGGGCGTCTGACCTCGCGCTGAATCCGATAACTCACCCGTCATGGCCGGGCTTGTCCCGGTGCGGTGCGGTTTATGGGCAGCCGAGAGCGCAGGTTCCCTCTCCCCGCTGGGGAGAGGGACAGGGTGAGGGGGACACGATGAAAATTTTGCCGAACGATCGTGACCCCCTCACCCGGCCGCTGCGCGCATAGCCGATGCTCCGCATCGGCGTCGTATCAACGGCGGCCGAACGCCGCCTATGCCTCTCCCCCTCGGGGAGAGGTGGAGTTTGCATCAGCCGCGTCGTGTCCCGTGCGTTCTCGGACGAAGATTCACCCTAGGAACACCAACTTACGCCGCCTCCTGCTTCTGCTGCAGCTCGGCGTCCTTGGCGGTCGCGCGCTTAAGCGCCGGGCGCTCGTTGAGGCGGGCGAGATAATTCGCGAACTCCGGCCGCTCGGGGATGAGCTTGAACATCGTGCCCCAGCGCAGCCCGGAGCCGATCACGACGTCGGCGGCGGTGAATTGCTCGCCCAGCAGGTAGGGCCGCGCCGCGGCGGCCGCCTTGGCGAGCACGTCGACGACGGTGTCGAGCTCGCCGAACCCGAGCGCCGCACGCGGCGCCGGCTCCTTGCGCGGAAAGGCCTGCTCCCAGATCGCCGGCTCGACGCAGCTCGGCCCGAAGAACAGCCATTTCAGATAGATTCCGCGCTTCGGGTTGCCGACCGGCACGTTGAGCTTGGCGCGCGGGAATTCGTCGGCCAGGTACGCGCAGATCGCCGACGCCTCGGTGATGACGACGTCGCGGTGGCGCAGCGCCGGCACCTTGCCCATGGGATTGACGGCGAGGTACTCGGGCGTGCGGTTCTCGCCCTTCTTGAAGCTCACGAGATGGATGTCGTAGGGCTCGCCGACCTCCTCGAGCATCCAGTGCACGATCGAGGAACGCGACGGGGCGGCGTGATAGAGCGTGAGGTCGGCCATGGGCGGGATCTCCGTTGGTTTGAAGATGACCTAGCGGCTTGCGCTCTTTCCCTCTCCCCTTGTGGGAGAGGGCGGCGAGCGCCGAGCGTTGCGAGGTGCGAGCCGGGTGAGGGGTTCTTTCCATCCTCGTCGATTCAAAGATACCCCTCACCCGGCGCCTCACTTCGTTCGGCGCCACCCTCTCCCGCAAGGGGAGAGGGGAAACGAGTATGCGGCTCGGACAAGCCGTACAAGTGGCGATTCAGTTTCTCGGAAGCGGCTCTAGTCCCCAATTGCGGCGATGAAGTGGGGGCCAACCGATCTGAGCTGATGACGATTAGCTGCCGAGCATCACGCGCGCTTCACCCTCCCACCGAACCCGGGTGTTCCCGGGTTCGGCAATATGGCTTGGTCGACATCGGAAACATCCGATGTCGACTGAGGGGGAGGGTCGGCAGCGAGCATCTGCGAGCTGTCGGGGTGGGGTGATGCAGCTTCACCCCACCCGGCTCGCGTCTTACGACGCTCGCCGACCTCCCCCTCCAGGGGAGGTGGGGAGAATATCGCTGCGCTGTGTGAACGGATCACGATGCCGGCCTTTCTTCGCCGCCGCTGCCGGCGGCGGTCCGGCGCCGGACTTCCGGGAGCACGCTGCGCCCGATGAGCTCGATCGAGGCCAAAATGTCGTCCTGGCCCATGCCCGGCCAGCTGACCCGCATGGCGACCTGGGTGATACCGGCGCGATGCTGCGCCACGAGCGCGTCGGTGACTTGCGCCGGCGTGCCGATCGCGAAGCGGTTTTTCGCCAATCGGCGCAATTGCTCCTCGGGTGCGCCGGCGCGGTTTTCGGCGACGCCGCCCAATCCCCACGACGCATAGGATGCGTATTTCTCCAGCAGGTACGGCGCGACGCGACGGAACGCGGCGTCCTCCTCGTCCGCGCAGGCGACCTCGTAGAGCCGGCAGATGTGCGCGGCGGGCGCGAGCTTTGCCTCAGAGCGCGCGGTTTTGAACAGCGCGATCTGCTCCGCCAGCTGGTCCATCGTCGGCGTCGGCACCAAGAGCCAGCCGTCGCCGATCTTCGCCGCGCGCTTAATGGCGGGCTCGGCCTGGGCGCCGATCAGGATCGGCGGGCGCGATTGCAGCGGGCGCGGCCTGATGCCGGCGTCGGAGAATTGCCAATGGCGGCCCCGGTGGGTGACGCTTTCCTCGGTCCACAGCCGCCGGATGATCTCGACGCCCTCGGTGAGCCGGCTCACCCGCTCGCGCATCGGCACGCCGAACGCGGCAAATTCCTCTCCCCGATAGCCGAGCCCGACCCCGAGCAGGAATTTCCCGCCGCTGACGACATCGAGGAAGGCGCCGATCTCCGCGAGCTCCACCGGATTGTGCAGCGGCAACAGCGTCACGTGGGTGCCGAGCGTGAGCCCTTCGGCCTCGGCCGCGATCCGCAGCAACAGCGGCAGCTGCGGGAAATAGTGGAAGCCGGGCACGAGGTGGTGCTCGCCGGCCCAGATCGAATCGAAGCCGAGCGTGCGAATCATCCGGGCCTGCTCCAGCGTCTCGGCGAGCCTTCGCGCGGGATCGTCGCGCTCGCGATGCTGCGAGTTGAGATAGATGCCGAGCTTCATCGAAAATTCTCCGCGCCGGGGTGCGCTCAGCGCCGACTAAAGCATCCAATGGACCGTCGCGGAAGTCGCCTCCGTAGCCAGGATGGCGCTCAGCGGACTCAAAATCGGACGTCGCGCCAAGCCTAGTCGTGCCAGAACCCGACTTTCGTTTCCGGTCCGATGTGCTAGCCTTTCCGTGACGGAGCGGGAATGGTGATGGGGACATGCGCATGATCGAGGGTCGCTGGTCCGGATTCAATCGCTTCATCGCGATTGCGGCTTTCGTTGCCGCCGCGGGCCTTTTGTCAGGGACGGCTGCACGCGCGCAACTATCCCAACCGTGGACTTGGTGCGTCAACAAGGAGAAAGCTCCGCCCGGGGTGCAGGTCAGGGGATGCACGACCGTGATCGGCGGCGGGAAGGAAACCCCGAAGAACCTGTCCATCGCGTACAACAACCGCGGCAATGGCTACCGTCTCATGGACGACAACGACCGCGCCATTGCCGACTACAACGAATCGATCCGCCTCGACCCCAACTACGCCTACCCCTACAACGGCCGCGGCAACGCGTACCGCAGCAAGGGCGACAACAACCGTGCCCTTGCCGATTACAACGCATCGATCCGCCTCAATCCCCAGTACGCTTCGCCGTACAACGGCCGCGGCAACGTGTACCGCGACAAGGGCGACAACGACCGCGCGCTCGCCGAATACAACGAGGCGATCCGGCTCGATGTCCGGTATTCCCTGGCCTATAACGGTCGCGGCAACGTGTACAACGACAAGCAGGACTACGATCGTGCCATTGCCGACTACAGCGAGTCGATCCGGCTCGATCCCACGGGCGCCTTGCCCCATAACGGCCGCGGCAACGCGTACCGCAGCAAGGGCGATCTCGACACCGCCATGGCCGACTACAACGAGGCGATCCGGCTCGATCCCAAGAGCGCGCTGCCGTACAACGGCCGCGGCAACGCGTATTTCGACAAGAAGGACTACGACCGGGCCATCACGGACTACAGCGATGCGATCCGGCTCGATCCCAAATACGCCACAGCCTTCAACAATCGCGGTCTCGCCTACACCAAAAAGAGCGACTATGATCGCGCCATCGCCGACTACGGCGAGGCGATCCGCTTCGATCCCAAATACGCCGTCGCTTACGACAACCGCGGCGACGCATACCGCGCCAGGCGCGACTACGACCGCGCCATCGCGGACTACAGCGAGGCGATCCGGATCAATCCCAAATACGCCATCGCTTACAACGACCGCGGCGATGCCTACCGCCTCAAGGGCGACAACGACCGCGCCATTGCCGATTACGACGAGGCGCTTCGGCTCGATCCCAAGTTCGCCGCCGCGCTGAACAACCGCTCCACCGCATTGGAGAACAAGGGCCAATACGATCGCGCCGTCGAGGGCTACGACCAGCTCGTCGGCATGCAACCCACGAACGCCAATTGGTGGAACTACCGATGCTGGGATCGCGCGATACTCGGCCGCCTCGAGGCGGCGCTGGCCGACTGCAACGAGGCGCTCCGGCTCAGGCCGAATGACGGCAACACGCTGGACAGTCGCGGGCTCGCCTATCTCAAGCTTGGGCAGTTCGAAAAGGCGATCGCCGATTACGATGTCGCGCTGAAGATCGACCCGAAGCTCGCGGGCTCGCTTTACGGTCGCGGTATGGCAAAGCTCAAGAAGGGGGATTCGAGCGGCGCTGCCGACATTTCGGCTGCGAAGGCCGTTAGATCCGGGGTCGCCGAGGAGTATGCCAAGTATGGAGTGAAGTGAGCGGGGCCGGCTCGCGATTGCTTCGAGTCATCCGCGTCGATTCGAGCACGCGGTGACTTTGTCCGATCAGCTGCGAAGCGCGGACCTTTCCGGCGCCGAATCCGGGCCGTGCCCGTTAGGTCCGTGGCGCCAGAACCATGCGAGAGAGCTGCGGGTACGTCGCGCGATAGCCGCGCCAACGCGCAATGGGAGCCAGCGCGCCGAAGAGCGCGCGTTGCACCGCCGGCGGCGGCGAGCGGAACTCGACCACGTCGCTGAACTCCTGCGCGAACAGCGCGAGCTGCAGGGGATGCGGCATGCCCTTGCTGTTCGTGTGGCCGAGGCGGGCGAGACCGAATACGGTCTCGATCATGTGGGCGAAGCGCTCGCCGGGCGTCACCTCGACGCGAACGCGGGCGTCCTGGCGCTCGCTCGCGTTCCACCAGTCGTGCCACACGCCCGGCTCGACGACGGCCGTCCTGCCCTCGCGCAGCACACTCGTCTGCCCGGCGAGCTTCACGGTCAGCTCGCCCTCGAGCACGGTGAAGCGCTCGACGAGAGCGGGATGGCGGTGCTCGCCCATGACCCGGGCGCCAACGAGCGCCGTCAGCTCGGCAGTCGCACGGCCCTCTTGGTTCTGGTAGGGAAGCTCGAGAATCCGGGCCCGCTCGCGGGTGACCGGGTTCTCCCAGATCTCACCGACCTGGATCGGGGTGCGCTCCGGCGGGCCGTGCGGATCGGGGTGCGACATAGGCGCTTTCTAGATGCGACCGTTCCGCTGTCAAGGACCCGCGTTCCCCGGACCGCGCGGCGCGAAGCGCCGTCGCGTGATCCGGGGTCCAGCATATGATTCGCGAAGCGGCCTTAGTTGGATCGGGCGTACACAATATCGACGCTTCGCGGATTCATTCCTGGGTCCCGGATCTTCGCTTGCTGCGCTCGCTCGTCCGGGACACCCGGATTGCGCTTCGCTCCATCCGGGCTACGTCGGCCCGCCCTATTTCCGGCGCTCGTGAATAGCCCGCTCGAGCGCCATGCGAATGAAGCGTTGATACGGAATGCCGGCGGATTTGGCACGTTTTCTGACCTCTTCAAGTAACGACCCGGGCAGCCGAAGATTTACCGAGGCGTCTTTTGGTTTCATTTCGAATCGCATGGGCACCATCACGGATAGGTCGTACTGCGATAGATCGGCTTTTTCCACGAACGCCTCCGCCTCTGCGTCATTTGTCAGGCGAGGAAGTTTTTTCAGCGGTTTTTTCATATGCCCTTCTCTCTTTCTCGTGCATGGGACGCGCACTGATCGATCGAATAAGGGTGTCGCCGTCCCGGTTTCTGAATGTGAATGCTACGAAGATGCTCCGGCCTTGTGTCGTTGTGCCGATTGCCATGAATCGTGCTTCATGCGTTGAGTGCTTCGGATCAGGCGCAACCAACATCATGCGGCCGAACAATTCTTCGACCTCGGCAATCGTAACGCCGTGCTTGCGGCAGTGGGCTCGGTTGGCGTCATCCCAGTCGAAACCCGCAACATCCATGTGTCGCCAACTCTCCTATGTATAGGCAATTGTCAACACAAAATCAACGGCGAGTTCGTTTGCCGGCTTGGTATCTTTTGTAAAGGCGAGGACAGAGCGGTTCGTGCGTGTGCCGAGCGCAGCGATGTCCACGTTTCATCCGCTTTGTCGATTGGCGACGTCCGCCAGGTGATCCGCACGAGCGGAGCGGCAGCTACGGGAAATCATGGAAAGCCGGGCACGAGGTGGTGCCCGCCGGCCGGATCGAATCGAAGCCGAGCGTGCGAATGATCCGGGCCTGCTCCAGCGTCTCGGCGAGCCGCCGGGCCGGATCGTCGCGCTCCCGATGCTGCGAGTTGAGATGGACGCCGAGCTTCATCGAAAATTCTCCGCGCCGGGGTCCGCTTCAGCGCTGATTACAGCATCCAGTCGAGAAACGCGACCGGTGCCGCGTCATAGCGCCTGAAGTCCGGGGTTGATACGTTTCCTTAGAGGCGCGGATTCCAGCCCCGAGTTGCAGCAACGGCATGGAAATTTGCGCGCGCTTAGGTGAGGGGCCCACTCAGAAAGTCTCTACCGCAGACCAGGTCCTTGCCCAACTAAGGCGAAAAACTTGCGATCGAAAACGACTTTTTGGCCGCCGGTGGGTTGACTCTCCTTACAGTTTTGATCGAATGAACGATGACCATCATTCGCGAGAAAGGCGCCGGATCTGGTCCAGCGGCCGGCTTCGCGAGTCAGGCCCGCGTGGTTGCAAGCCGTGCGGGAAGGCTTGCTAGCAGATCGTTGCATCCGACTCGATTGCCCTGACCAAACGGGTTGCTCACTCAACCAGAGGACTCGAACTATGGCTATTTTCGATCTCACATTCCGCATTCATGAGGACGCGACGTATGCGGAACGGTACGAGTCCGTCGTGGCCGCAATCAAACGGTGTTGTCATGGGTCGTATTGGGACCAACCGACTTCGTATTTTTTGTTCGAAAATCCGACCTCAAGCACGGCCATTGCCAACTGGATCAACAACAACTCGAAATTTGCCGAATCCAAGGACGTTCTGCTCGTCACGAATTTGAGTCAAAAAGATTACACCGCAATCGGCAATGTGAAGAATCGACATATCCTCGACGACCTGATGAGAAAGCGTTGAAATACTGCTATAGAGGAATTGAGTTCTTAAGCCGTAAGGGGGCTGCCAAAATTACATAGTTGTAGGTGATCGGCGGGCGGCCGATCATTAAGATGTTGACCGCAGTGGTGTTGCCTTTCTGACGGTTTCCGTCTTGCTCTTCAGAGCGAACTCACGGTAAATGAAGGTTTCGACAGTATCCATCATCGTATTTAGTTGTCCTTCGCTTGGCGTATATGCGCGGTGGGCTGCTGCGCTGCCTGCGTCCGTCATGGCCTCCAATGTCTTCTTCTCTTCATGTCCAAGGAAACCTGCTGTGACCATCGCTTCCAATTTCTTATTGAAGCCCCCAATGTCGCCAACGCGCAGGACGGTAGCGCGGTCAATAGCAGTTCGAAGACCAGTAGCAGACAAATTTACGAGTCCCATATTCAGAGCGCTATATACTTCTTCCAGCACGATGCGTAGATGCTTATCTTCGATTTCCTCTATCCACGCGGGCTTCGGCCGCTTCGTAATGGGAGGCCAGTAGGAAGTCTCTGTCCCGGGTACCAAGATCGGATTTCCGGTTATTGGATCTTGATCGAAATTGTCCCATTCAGAAAACCAGTGTTGGTGCCGAACCATTAGAGTTCCGCAGCCGCAGCATTCGAGAATAGTATAGGTATCACTCCATTGCACAACATTTTCAGAGCCCTTCTTCGTGAAACTTGCTCTAGTGAAAGCTTTGCGCTCGCCGTGGCAGGTGTTGCAATGCGCGAGCTCGATTTTTTCGCTGCTCAGATTTGGTCGCTCTGTAGGGATCGTGCTGCGCTCCCCAAAAGATTCTAGTCGCTCCCATGCCTTTGGAGTAAGGGATATAACGTTGCCGTAATGGTGGTCGATCACTCCTTCCTGCCGCAGAAATCGTACCAAGTCATCCACTCTTGCTCCATTCACGGTTCCAACGATGCCGGCAAGTGTGTCCGACTCGGGAAGTTCGATAGTGCCAAACCTGTCATCTCCCACCACGGCAGCTGCCCACTCGAGAAAATTTCTGCCCTGTTGTTTAACGGACGGCAGAGGCCGATGAATATATTCATCAAGATTGACGGATGTAACTTGTACCCACTGTTCCGGAACGGCTGCGGAGCGAATTGCATGGCTGAGCCGAGCGGCGGAGTTGTTGTCCGAAGCTAATCTACTGTGTAGCATTGCCAGTGCAGTTGCTGTTATTTCAAAGGGGCCGCAACGGGGACAATTAAATTGATCAGTATCACCACGACTCCCCATTTGCTCCGAGGAAAGTGAGGTACGGCAGACTGGGCAAGCGTCTCGTTTCATGGTAATTCCTGACAGGCCCGCAAACTTGTTGATGGCCGACCTCCTGTCATAGCGATGAATGCCACAGCGTGGATCGAATAACGTTGAGCTCACGATTTGTGTTCTCAACTGTCGAAATGGCGATCTTATTTCTTCTCGATCGAGATGCCCTTCTCGCCGATGTTGATGTCGATGCCGGTGGTCTTCTTGCGCTCCTGTTGGAGCTGATAGCCGAGCACGACGACGGCGACGACCAGCGCGCCGAGGATCAGGAACAGAATGCGATCGCGGGTCATGGTCTCCTCGCTCTCGTCAGCCTGAGGTGCGAGCCCTCATAGAGGGCGAGCCTCGAAGGCCGCGCTCATTCTTCTAAGCGCCCTAGCCGCATCCTTCGAGGCTCGGCGCTCACGCGCCGAGCGCCTCAGGATGACGGCGAGAAATCAGCTGCACCCGGTGGTGCTGCCGCAGGTGTCGCATTTCATGCAGGTGCCGTTGCGCACCAAAGTGAAATTGCCGCATTCGCCGCAGGCTTCGCCCTCGTAGCCCTTGGCCTTGGCCTCGGCGCGCTTTTCCGCCGCCGCGGCGCGGGCCTCGCGCTGCGACCAGACGAGCGGATCGAGCGCGCTCTTCAAGGCTTGCTCGGGCTCGACTTTGAGCGCCGGCGCGGCCCCGCCGCCGGCTGCCCGCGCGGTCGCGCCGGGCCCGGCAAAGGAAGTGACGTTGCCCGATCCCCCGCCCCGACCCTCCCCGGCAGTGGGGGAGGGAGTTCCCCGCGCCTCGGTTGCGCCGCCCCCGCCGCCGCCCCCGCCGCTAGTCGACCCCCCAGAGGGAGAAGAACCGCCGCCGCCCGACATCACCACGAGCTTGTCGCCGCGCGAGCGCGTCAGTCCCCGCGAGACGTATTTCGAGGATCCGCCCGAACCGCCGGGCTTGCCCTCCTCGATGCCGCGGCCGAGCGCGTCGAAGCCGGTCGCAATCTCGTTCGGGTCGACGTGGGCGAGGTCGAAGCGCGAGAGATAGCTCACCGCGAGCTCGCGGAACACGTAATCGAGGATCGAGGTCGCGTACTTGATCGAATCGTTGCCCTGCACCGGGCCCGACGGCTCGAACCGCGTGAACGTGAAGGCGTCGACATATTCCTCGAGCGGCACGCCGTACTGCAGGCCGAGCGACACCGCGATCGCGAAATTGTTCAAGAGGGACCGCAGCGCCGCGCCTTCTTTATGCATGTCGACGAAAATCTCGCCGAGCCGGCCGTCCTCGTATTCGCCGGTGCGCAGATAGACCTTGTGGCCGCCGACCACCGCCTTCTGCGTATAGCCCTTGCGCCGGTCGGGCAGCCGCTCGCGCTCGCGCAGCACGGTGATGCGCTCGACCACTTTTTCCACGATGCGCTCGGCGATGCCCGCGGCACGCGCCGCCGCCGGCTTCTCCAGGAACGCCTCGACTTCCTCGTCGTCCTCCTCGTCCGCGATGAGCTGGCTCTGTAGCGGCTGCGACAGCTTCGAGCCGTCGCGGTAGAGCGCGTTGGCCTTGATCGCCAGCTTCCACGACAAAAGATAGGCGGCCTTGCAGTCCTCGACGCTCGCCTCGTTGGGCATGTTGATGGTCTTCGAGATCGCGCCGGAGACGAACGGCTGCGCCGCCGCCATCATGCGGATGTGGCTCTCGACCGAGAGATAGCGTTTTCCGGTGCGGCCGCACGGATTGGCGCAGTCGAACACTGGATAGTGCTCGGGTTTTAGATGCGGCGCGCCCTCGACCGTCATCGCCCCGCAGACGTGGATATTGGCCGCCTCGATCTCGCGCTTGCCGAAGCCGACGTGCGTGAGCAGGTCGAAGGCGGGCGCGGCGATCGTCTCGGCCGGGATGCCCAGCGTCTCGCGCAAGAACTCCTCGCCGAGCGTCCATTTGTTGAACACGAACTTGATGTCGAACGCGGTGGGCAGCGCCTTGTCGATTTTTTCGATGATCTCCGGCGTGAACCCCTTGGCGGCGAGCGTCGTGTGATTGATCGCCGGCGCGTTCGACAGCGTGCCGTGGCCGACCGCATAGGCTTCGATCTCGGCGATCTCCGCCTCGCTGTAGCCGAGCACGCGCAAGGCTTCCGGCACCGCGCGGTTGATGATCTTGAAATAGCCACCGCCCGCGAGTTTTTTGAATTTCACCAGCGCGAAATCCGGCTCGATCCCGGTGGTGTCGCAATCCATCACCAGGCCGATGGTGCCGGTCGGCGCGATCACGGTTGCCTGCGCGTTGCGATAGCCGTGGGCCTCGCCGAGCGTCAGCGCCTTGTCCCAGGCGATTTTCGCGTGCTCGATCAGCTCCGCGTCCGGGCAGGCGGCGTGGTCGAGCCGCACCGGCGGGGTCGAGAGCTTCTCGTAGCCGGTCTTGGCGCCGTAGGCCGCGCGCCGGTGGTTGCGAATGACGCGCAGCATATGCTCGCGGTTCTTCTTGTATCCCGGGAACGGCCCGAGCTCGGCCGCCATCTCGGCCGAGGTGGCGTAGGAAACCCCGGTCATGATCGCCGACATCGCCCCGCAGATCGCGCGGCCGGCCTCGCTGTCGTAGGGAATGCCCGACGACATCAATAGCCCGCCGATGTTGGCGTAGCCGAGCCCCAGCGTGCGGTATTCGTAGGACAAGAGCGCAATCTGCTTCGAGGGGAACTGCGCCATCAGCACCGAGATCTCGAGCACGATGGTCCACAGCCGGACCGCATGCTCGTAGCCGTCTACGTCAAACTGTGCCGTCATTCCGGCCGAGCGCGCAGCGCGAGAGCCGGAATCCATGGCCCCTGTGCTGCGGGTTATGGATTCCGGGCTCGCCGCTTCGCGGCGCCCCGGAATGACGTCGGAGGTTTTGCGGAACGCGAGGAGATTGAGCGAGGCGAGATTGCACGCCGTGTCGTCCAAGAACATGTATTCCGAGCACGGGTTCGACGCCCGGATCGGCCCCGAGGCCGGGCAGGTGTGCCAATCGTTGACCGTGGTGTGGAACTGCAGGCCGGGATCGGCGCTCGCCCAGGCGGCGTAGCCGATCTTCTCCCACAGCGCGCGCGCCTTGACGGTCTTGGCGACCTTGCCGGGCTTGGTGCGCCAGGTCAGGTCCCAGTCGCCGTCGGCCTCCACCGCTTTGAGGAACTCGTCGGTCACCCGCACCGAATTGTTGGAGTTCTGGCCGGAGACGGTGAGATAGGCCTCCGAATCCCAGTCGGTGTCGAAGATCGGGAACTCGATGTTGGTGTAGCCCTGCTTGGCGAACTGGATCACCCGGCGGATGAAATTGTCGGGCACGACATTCCTGCGCGCCGCCTTGATCTCGCGACGGAGCACCGGGTTCTTGTCGGGGTCGAAGCAATCGTCGCCGGAGCCCTCGCAATTGACGCAGGCTTTGAGCACCGCCTTCAGATGCCGCTGGTTGATGCGCGAGCCGGTGACGAGGCTTGCGACCTTCTGCTCCTCGAGCACCTTCCAGTCGATGTACTGCTCGATGTCGGGATGATCGACGTCGACCACGACCATTTTCGCCGCGCGCCGGGTGGTGCCGCCCGACTTGATCGCGCCGGCGGCGCGGTCGCCGATCTTCAAAAAACTCATCAGGCCGGAGGATTTGCCGCCGCCCGAGAGCCGTTCGCCCTCGCCGCGCAGTCTTGAAAAATTCGAGCCGGTGCCCGAGCCGTATTTGAACAGCCGCGCCTCGCGCACCCACAGGTCCATGATGCCGCCGTCGTTGACGAGGTCGTCGGCGATGCCCTGGATGAAGCAGGCGTGCGGCTGCGGATGCTCGTAGGAGGATTTCGACCGGGTCAGCTTTCCGGTGGCGAAATCCACGTAATAGTGGCCCTGGCTCGGGCCGTCGATGCCGTAGGCCCAGAAGAGCCCGGTGTTGAACCATTGCGGCGAATTGGGCGCGACCATCTGCAGCGCCAGCATGGTGCGCAGCTCGTCGAAGAACGCGGAGGCGTCGGCCTCGGAGGCGAAATAGCCGCCCTTCCAGCCCCAATAGGTCCAGGTGCCGGCGAGCCGGTCGAATACCTGCTTGGCGGAGGTCTCGCCCCCGAATCGCTCCTTCTCGGGGAGCGCCGCGAGCGCCGCCTCGTCGGCGACCGAGCGCCACAGGAACGAAGGCACGGTCTCCTCCTCGACGCGTTTGAGCCGCGCCGGCACGCCCGCTTTGCGGAAATATTTCTGCGCCAGCACGTCGGAGGCGACCTGGGACCAGGACGCCGGCACTTCGACCGCGTCCGCCCGGAACACCACGGAGCCGTCCGGATTGCGGATCTCGCTCGTGGTCAGGCGAAATTCGACGCCCTCGTAGGCGGACTGACCTTCCTTCGTGTACCGCCGCTCGATCCGCATTGCTCCACCCCTTTGGCTCGTCGGCGCGCAGGTTCCCCCCGGGGCGCCGACATTTCTCCGTGCGTAGGCCAAAGCCTACGCGTTGCCGGTTGGTCCCGGCACTCTGCTCGACGTCCCGTTACGACCGGCGCGTTTCTAAGCGCCGTTGGTTTGGTGGGGTCGCTGCCGACCGCCCGGCCATGCGAAGCCATGGCTCGCCTTAGCCTTCGGCCCCGGCGAAGCGGCGTCGCTAGCCTGTTCTGGGAGGCGTCCGGCGAGCACTTGGTACGATCCGCGCCCGACCCCGGAAGGCTAAGACGACTCCCTCCCGCCAGTCAAGAACTAGTGCGAGAATCTGAATCAACCCCTAAATCTGGGGAAAGTTGCCGTGAATAGCGGGGAAAGCGCCAAGCTGCATTGCGGTAAATATCGGAGAAGGGAAGCGGATTCGGAAGGGCAGGGGGCCGGGCACCTACGGAAAATTGTCACCGCGCCGTCATCGGGAAGGTGCTATGGCACCGATAAATCGGGGCACGTAGCAAAGAATCGGAATCCCGTTGGGCCGTCGCGGGTTGGCGGCGAGACCGGAATCAGCATCGCCGCCGGGGTCGAATCGCAAACTGCCCGCTCGAGCCGCCGGCGGGCCGCACCCGCTCCGGAGGAGGCGCGGTTGCTGGACATCGCACCGGCTGGGTGGCAGAACCCGCGCGGAGCCGGTTGCCACATGAAGACGATCAAGACCTTTCTGTTGCGCTTCTTCACCTGGTGGAATTCCCAGACGTTCGGCACCCAATTGTGGACCTGGGCCTATGGCGAGCTCGTCGGGACCGACGAGTTCGGCAGCCGCTATTACCGGACCCGCGGCGGCAAGATCGATCCGACGCTCCGATTCGAGCGCCGCTGGGTGATCTACAGCGGCTATGCGGAGGCCTCGAAGGTGCCGCCGAGCTGGCATGGCTGGCTGCACCACACCGTCGACGTGCCGCCGACGCAGGAGAGCGTGAAGACCTGGCCCTGGGAGAAGCCGCACCAGCCCAATCTCACCGGCACGCCGCAGGCCTATCGCCCCCCCGGCTCGACGCTCGCCCAGAACCGCCGCCACCCGGCGACCGGCGACTACAAGGCCTGGACGCCGGGCGAGTGATGCGCTTTCTCCCTCCCCGAAAGGGGAGGGTCGGCGCGCCGCTGGCGCGCCGGGGTGGGGTCCACTTTCCAGCCTTACCTCGCGGGAAACGCGCCCTTTCGCCGCCGCAATCCGCGTGTTAACCAGCCGAATTCCGCCGCGAAAAACGCGCGCGCGGTTCCGGGCGCCGATGGCTAGATTTCTCGCGGCTCTGGTTTGCGGCGGCGTGCTGAGTGTCGCGCCGGCTGCGGGGCAATGGGGTACGCTCGGCGATTCGCCGCGTCCGCCTGCCAATGTACCGGGACGCCAGAACTATCCGGCATATCCGGCGCCGCCGCCGGGCGATCCCCGCGGGGCCGCGCCGCCGCAGGGCGCGATCCAATCGCAGCCGCTCCCCCCGCCGCCGGGGACCGAGCCGAACCAACAGGGCGCGCTGCAGCGACCGGGTCAGGCGCCCCAGCCCGGCATGCCGGGTGGCCAGCGCCAGCCGCGCGGTGCCCCGCAGCCCAGCGCCGCCGCGCCGCAGCCGGGCGATCAAGTGATCTCGGCGCTTCCCGTCGAGAAGGTCCCCAACCCCACCGCGGTGTTCTCCGGCCTCGACAAGATCACCGGCCGCATCATCACGTTCGACGTCGCTGTCAACGAAACCGTGCAATTCGGCGCGCTGCAAGTCACGCCGCGGGCCTGCTACACGCGCCCGCCGACCGAAACGCCCAATACCGACGGCTTCGTCGAGGTCGATGAGATCACGCTGCAAGGCGAGACCAAGCGCATCTTCACCGGCTGGATGTTCGCGGCGAGCCCGGGCCTCCACGGGGTCGAGCATCCGATCTACGATGTGTGGCTCGTCGACTGCAAGAAGGACGCCGTGGCGGCGGGAGCGACGCCGTCGAACGCGCCTGCCGCCGCCGCCGCGACGCCGAGCCCGCCCACGCAGAAGCGATAGCTTGCTCCAAACATCGCGCAAGACGCACGCGTCGAAATTTTTGTAGCGAGTGCAGCGCGCGCTCTGCCCTCTCCCCTTGCGGGAGAGGGTGCCGAGCTGCCGAAGGCGGCGAGGCGGGTGAGGGGTCCTGCCTCTACGAATACCCCTCACCCGGCGCCTCACTGCGTTCGGCGCCACCCTCTCCCGCAAGGGGAGAGGGGAAGCGTGCAAGCGGATCGGCACAAGCAATCACAGGACGGAATCGGGCGGGCGATCCCTCAACCATTGCCCGTCGCGCGCAGGAGCGCTTCGCGCCCGGAGATCGGCGTATCCGGAGCGAGTGCATCGAAGCGCCCCTCGCCGGCGAGCGCTTGCTCGAGCAGCCGGTGATATTGGCGCCGGGACAGCTCGACCGCGCCGAACATCTCCAGATGATCGGTGACGAACTGGGTGTCGAGCAGGACAAACCCGCCGGCGCGCAGCCGGGCGACGAGGTGGACCAGCGCGATCTTCGAGGCGTCGCGCGCGCGGTGGAACATGCTTTCGCCGAAAAAGGCGCCGGCAAGGCTCACCCCGTAGAGCCCGCCGACCAGCGCCTCGCCGTCGTAGACCTCGACGGTGTGGCAATGCCCGCGCTCGAACAGGGCGCGATAGAGCCTGCGGATGCGGGCGTTGATCCAGGTCCGCGCCCGGCCGGGCTTGGGCTCGGCGCAGCCGTCGATCACCGCGTCGAAGTCCCGGTCGCACACGACGCGAAAGCGGTCGCCGCGCACCGTGCGAAAAAGCCGCGCCGGCACGTGGAAGCGCTCGATCGGCAGGATGCCCCGGCGCTCCGGCTCGATCCAGTAGAGCGCCGGGTCCTCGGCGCTCTCCGCCATCGGAAAGATGCCGCAGGCATAGGCCTTGAGCAGCACCTCGGGCGTGATCTCGACCTGCGAGCTTTGACGGTTGGCCATGGAATCGAATTGTAGGGCGGGTTGAGCATGAGCGAAACCCGCGGCGGCGGGTCGCGCTTCGCTTGACCCACCCTACGAGCCGAGCCCGTCCCCTCACTCTTCCAGCACGGCGCGCGCGAGAAAATCTTGCAGCCAGTGGATATGATAATCGCCGTCGACGATGTCCTGCTCGCGCACCAGCGCGCGGAACAGCGGCAAGGTGGTGTCGATGCCGTCGATGACGAACTCGTCGAGCGCCCGCTTGAGCCGCATCAGGCACTCGGTCCGGGTCTTGCCGTGCACGATCAGCTTGCCGACCAGGGAGTCGTAATATGGCGGGATCGCATAGCCCTGATACGCCGCGGAATCCACCCGTATGCCGAGCCCGCCGGGGGGGTGATAGTGCAGGATCCGGCCCGGCGACGGCCGGAACGAGACTGGGTTCTCGGCATTGATGCGGCATTCGATCGCGTGGCCGTGAAACCGCACGTCCTTCTGCTCGAGCAGCAGCTCGGCGCCCGCCGCAACCCGGATCTGCTCGAGAATGAGGTCGATGTCGGTGATCATCTCGGTCACCGGATGCTCGACCTGAATGCGCGTATTCATTTCGATGAAATAGAACTGCCCGTCCTGGTGCAGGAACTCGACGGTGCCGGCGCCGAGATAATTGAGCGAGCGCATCGCATCTGCGACTTTCTCGCCGATGCCGTCGCGCTCCCCCGCATTGAGCGCCGGCGAGGGGCCTTCCTCCAGCAGCTTCTGATGCCGGCGCTGCAGCGAGCAGTCGCGCTCGCCCAGATGAATGGCGCGGCCGTTGCCGTCGCCGAGCACCTGGATCTCGATATGACGCGGCGCCTCGAGATATTTCTCGAGATAGAGCGCGTCGTAGCCGAACGCCGCCTTGGCTTCCGCGCGCGCGATCGCCAAGGCGGAAGCCAGTTCCGGTTGCGAGCGCGCCACCTTCATGCCCCGCCCCCCGCCGCCGGCCGCCGCCTTGATCAGCAGCGGAAAGCCGAAGTCGGCCGCCAGCCCGGATGCCTCCTCGTCGGAACCGACGGCCGTTTCCGAGCCCGGCACCACCGCAAGCCCGAGCCGTTTGGCGGTGCGCTTGGCCTCGATCTTGTCGCCCATCAGGCGGATGTGCTCGGGCTTGGGCCCGATGAAATGCACATTGTGCTCGGCGAGAATCTCGGCGAACCGGGCGTTCTCGGACAAAAAGCCGTAGCCCGGGTGCACCGCATCCGCGCCGGTGATCTCGCAGGCGGCGAGCAGCGCCGGAATGTTCAGGTAGGAATCCTTGGCCGGGGGCGGACCGATGCAAACGCTCTCGTCGGCGAGCCGCACGTGCATGGCGTCGTCGTCGGCGGTCGAATGCACCGCCACGGTGGCGATGCCGAGCTCCTTGCAGGCGCGCAGAATCCTGAGCGCGATCTCGCCGCGGTTGGCGATGAGGATCTTATCGAACATGATGGCGAAAGCTGCCGCTCATTCGACGATCATCAGCGGCTGGCCGTATTCGACCGGCTGGCCATCTTCGAACAGAATCTGCGTGACCGTTCCGGCTCTTGGCGCCGGAATCTGATTCATGGTCTTCATTGCCTCGACGATCAGCAAGGTATCGCCGATTTTGACTTGATTGCCGACGTCGACGAACGGCTTCGCCCCGGGTTCCGCGGCGCGGTAGGCGGTTCCGACCATCGGGGAGGCTACCACGCCGGGGTGCTTGGCCGGATCCGCGGGCACCGGCGCCGGCATCGGGAGCGCGGTCGTCACGGCGGGCGGGTCGGCCGAATCCGGTACGGTCGAAATCTGCATGACGGACGAGTGCCGCGCCACCCGCACCCGCATGCCGTTCTGCTCGATCTCGATCTCGTTGAGACCGGTTTCCTCGAGCAGGTCGGCAAGCTCGTGGATCAGCTCCCGATCGATTGCAACCTTGCCCTTGTGCATCGGCCTCTTCGGAAGCTGCATGGCGCGGTCAGCTCTTGGCGGTCGCGCCGACCATGGCGGCAAGTCCGATGATGGCCAGCGCGTAGCCCTCGATGCCGAAGCCGCAGATCACCGCGCGAGCCGCGCGCGAGACGTACGAGTGTTGCCGGAAGCTCTCGCGCGCGTGGATGTTGCTGATGTGCACCTCGATGACCGGGACCTTCACTGCCAGGATCGCGTCGAGAATCGCCACCGAGGTCGTGGTGTAGCCGGCAGGATTGATCACGATCCCCAGCGTCTTGTTGCGAGCCGCCTCGTGGATCCAGTCGACGATCGCGCCCTCGTGGTTGGATTGCCGGAACTCGACCGCGAGCTCGAAGCGCTTGCCGGCGTCCCGGCACAGCTGTTCCACGTCGGCCAGCGTCGTGTGCCCGTAGGTTTCCGGCTGGCGGGTGCCGAGCAGGTTGAGGTTCGGGCCGTTGAGGACGTAGATGGTGTCGGCCATGACGTGCCTTGGCTGTAAGCTTCTTTAAGGAGAGATGGTCGCCCCTTCCGGCTCCCGGGTCCTTATAGGAGGGCGCAGCTGCGGGGGGAAGCCCGCAGCGGGCAAACGCGGCTATTGCCGCGCGGTGCCGACCTTCTCCTTGAGCGCCGCCAGGCCGACCGCGCCGACGACCACTTCGGTGCCGATGACATAGCTCGGGGTGCCGTTGAGTCCCAGCGCCTCGGCGATATGCATGTTCTCCTCGAGCGTGGCCTTGGCCTCGTCCCCGGCCATGTCTTTTTCGATGCGCGCCATGTCGAGGCCGATCTCCTTGGCGACCGCGAGCGCGTGCGCCCGGTCGGCCTGGCCCCGGCCGCCGAGCAGCTTCTGATGGAACTCGAGATACTTTTTGCCGGTCGGGTCCTGCATGCGCACCGCGACCGCGACCTGCGCCGCCTCGACCGAGCCCGGCCCCAGCACCGGAAATTCCTTGAGCACGACGCGAAGCTTCGGATCCTCCTTCATCAGGTTGAGCATGTCGCTCAGCGCCCGCCTGCAATAGCCGCAGTTGTAATCGAAGAACTCGACCAACGTCACGTCGCCCTGGCGATTTCCGATCGTGACTTGGCGCGGCGAGTAGAACAGTGCCTGACTGTACTGCTTGACGCCCTCCCGGTGCTTGGTTGCATCGGCGTCGCTCTGGCGCTTTTCGAGCTCATCGATGACCTGCTGAAGCACTTCGGGATGGGCGACGAGATAGTCCTTGACGATGCGCTCGATCTCGCTGCGCTGGGAATCCGAGAACGATTGGGCGCGCGCCGGGAGCGCGGCGATCGCCAGCATGGCTGCCGCGACCGCGATCAGAAATGGGCGGAGCAAGCGTTCCATCGAAAATTTCCTTTCAGTTGCGGCTGGCTCGCGCCGGCGGCTTGTAGGTTACGATGTCGTCGGCCCGAACCCAACCGGGAGATCCGGTCGGAAACCGGGTCTTGGCCCGCGCCGCGAGGTCGCGCGCGGTCTTGAACTCGCCGCGCGCAAACGCCGCCTGGGCCGCGGCAAGATCCGCCTCGGCCAGATCGCCCTTTTGCCCATAGGCCATGGCCAGCTGACTGAACCCCTCGGGCATGTCGGGTTCGCGGGTCACCGCCACGCGCAGCAGCGGGATTGCTTCGGCCGCGTTCCTCGGCTCGTTGGTCGCGATCAGCGCCTGGGCGAGCAGAATCTCGATCAAAGTCGCGCCGGGCGCCAGCGCCGTGGCCCGGCGCAGCGGCGCGACCGCCTCGGCAGGTCGGCCGTTTTCCATCAGCGCCTGTCCCTTGAGCTCGAGAAAATACGGATTGCTCGGCTGGGACTGGACCAGGGTCTCGATCTGGGCGAGGGCGGAATGCAGGTCGGAGTGCCTGTAGGCGACGATGGCGCGGGCGTAACGGGCGGCTAAGCTGGTATCGCTCATCGGGTAGCGCCGCAACACGGTGTCCGGCCGCTCGATGAAGCCCGACAGCTTGGCCCGCATCATATCGTGGCGCGCCTGCAGCTCGGGCGGGTCCTTCTTGTCCCAATAGGGGCTGGTCCTTGCAAGCTCCTCGAGCGCCGCGACGCGTTCCTTCGGCATCGGGTGCGATTGCAGATAGGGATCGATGTAGCGCGAGCTGACCAGGGTCTGATCGGCGAGCCGCTTGAAGGTATCGGACATGCCCTTTGCCGACTGGCCGGTGGCGGTCAGGAATTTCACCCCGGCGCGATCCGCCTGCTCCTCCTGCGCGCGTACGTAGGAGAGCAGCGATCGCATCGCGATCGACTGCGGCGCGGAAATCGCCGCGGCCCCGACCTGGCCGATGCCGGAACCGGCGCCGGCGCGCGCGCCGGCCACCATGGCACCGACCCCGAGCAGCATGGCGATGATGGCCGAGGTCTCTGCGCGGGAGATCTCCTCGCGCATGCGCGCGAGATGCCCGCCGGCGATGTGTCCGCTCTCGTGGGCGAACACGCCGATGATCTGGTTCGGCGTCTTCGACTCCATCAGTGCGCCGACGTTGACGAAGATGCGCTTGCCGTCGGCCACGAAGGCGTTGAACGACCGGTCATTGATGATGACGACCCGGATGTTCTGCCGCGTCAGCCCGGCCACGCGCAGGATGGGCTGGGTATAATCGCGCAGCAGCTGCTCGATCTCCGCGTCGCGGATGATCGGCAGGCCCTTTTGCGGATCTTGCGAGCTTGCCGGGGCGACCGAAGCGACCATGGCGGCCGCGGTCACGAGCGCGATGGCGCGCGAGGCTGGCGTCCTGCGTCGCTCCCTGCTAAGCCCTCGGCCGTTCGTCATGACAGGATCGGATTCCCGGAATTCCGGCGCAAACTAGAAAGACGCCGGGACATGGTCAACGCGGCGGCGATCACGACTTGGGAATGTGCGGAAAAGCCTGCGGAATGCGGCAATACCGAGGCGATGCGGCGAGGACGACATCGGATCGATTGCGATCATGCTGGATGCGGCGAAACGGCTGATCACGGCCTCGGCCCGCAGCGATGTGGCGCCGTTCATGGTCATGGACGTGATGGCGGCGGCGGCCCGGCTCGAGGCGCAGGGACGGCGCGTCGTGCACATGGAAGTCGGCCAGCCGGCGGCGCCGGCGCCTTCGAGCGCCATTGCGGCGGCACGCGCCGCGCTCGACACGGCGCGCATCGCCTATACCGAGGCGCTGGGCATTCCCGCGCTGCGCGCCCGTATCGCCCGGCACTACGCCGAGACCTACGGCCTCACCCTCGATCCCGCCCGCGTCGTGGTCACCACCGGCTCGTCCGCGGGATTCCTGCTGGCGTTTCTGACGCTGTTCGAGCCCGGCGAACGGGTCGCGCTGGCGCGGCCGGGCTACCCGCCTTACCGGCACATCCTGACCGCGCTCGGCTGCGAGCCGGTGCCGATCGAGATCTCCGAACATACCCGCTGGTCGATCACGGTCGAGAGCCTGCTCGCCGCGCATCGCCGCGCGCCGCTCCAAGGCGTGCTGGTCGCGAGCCCCGCCAATCCCACCGGGACGATGATGACGGGGCAAGCCCTCGCCGAGCTCGTCGCGGCCGCGGAGGCGGAGGGGATCCGGGTGGTCTCGGACGAGATCTACCACGGGCTCGATTACGCCTTTGCGGCCGAAACGGCGGCGCGCCTCTCCGAGCCCGCCGTCGTGATCAATTCGTTCTCGAAATATTTCTGCATGACCGGATGGCGGGTCGGCTGGATGGTGGTTCCGCCGGCACTAGTGCGGCCGATCGAGCGCCTGCAGCAGAATCTCGCGATCTCGGTGCCGACGCTCTCCCAGATCGCCGCCGAGGCGGCCTTCGATGCCCGCGCGGAGATGGAGGAGGTGAAGCACGGCTACGAGCAGAACCGGCGCATCCTGCTCGACGGCCTGCCGAAAGCCGGGCTCGACAAATTCCTGCCGGTCGACGGCGCGTTCTATCTCTATGCCGACGTATCGCGCTTCTCGAACGACAGCTTCGATTTCGCCAGCCGGATGCTGCAAGAGGCCGGCGTCGCCGCCACGCCCGGCATCGATTTCGACCCGGTCAACGGCAAACATTTCGTGCGCTTCTGCTACGCCGGATCGGCGGAGGAGATGCGCGAGGCGGTGAGCCGGATCGGAGCTTGGCTGAAGTAGGCTGGCCTTTTCAAGCTGCCCAAGGGTCGATCATTTCTCAAACGAAGCTGAACGCGCCCGCTCGCTTCGGATCGAGGAGCCGTCGTCCCGGCCGAGCGGAGTCGCTGATCGCGTTCCCCGGACCGCGCGGCGCGAAGCGCCGTCGCGTGATCCGGGGTCCAGCAATAATTCGCGAAGCGGCCTTATGTACCGTCAAGTGCAAGAATATGGACGCTCCGCGAAATCATTCCTGGGTCCCGGATCTTCGCTCGCGCAACCCGCTCGCTCGTCCGGGACACGAGCCTCACAGTCCGGGTTCCGGCTCTCGCGCTTTTCGCGCTCGGCCGGAATGACCACTCTGTGTCATGCGCCTCTTCATGTCCGTTTGGCGACGAACAAACCTTCGCTCAAATGGAACGTGAGCTCGCCGCCGCTTTCCTCCGGCTTGAGGAAGGCCTTCACCGCGGGCGTCGTCTCGACCAGCATGGCTTTGAGCAGCGCCTGCATCATGGCGTCGTGGCGGCTCGCCCAGTCGGAAAATTCGATCGATTTCGACGCCGATTCCTCGTGCCGGATCGCAAAGCCGTGTTCGGTGAGCGCCGTGCGCCATTCCTCCATGGTCCAGGCGCGCAGATGGCTCGGATCGCGGAAACGCTCGAAGGCATTGACGTAATCGCCGACCGAGCCCGGCGGGACGATATTGTCGGCGATCGCCAGCGTCGCGCCGGATCTGAGCACGCGCCGCGCCTCGTCGAGGAACGCCGCGATGCTGTCGAAATGATGCGGCGCGATCCGGCAGGTCACCAGCTCGAAGCTCTCGTCCTCGAACGGCAGCGCCTCCGCCTTGGCGTAGGCGACGCGCACATTGGCGAGCTTGCGTTTTGCGATTTCGTCGCGAACGAGCGCCAGCATCTCCTCGGTGATGTCGGTCGCCCAGACCCGCGCGACATGCGGCGCGAACGCGTAAGCGGTGTGGCCGGCGCCGGTGGCGACGTCGAGCGCGCGCCATGCCGGCTGCGGCTGCGCCAGTTCGACCAGCCGCTCGAGGCTCTTGCCCTTCGCATGCGGCTTGCTGGTCAGATAACGCGCCGCCGTCGCGCCGAACTGCTCCTGCACCAGAGATTTCGCCATTTATTTAGCTCCCCTCGCGCTCGACGGCGCGCTCGCCCGTGCGCCACGGCAGCAAGCCGCGGCCGCGCTTCGACAAGGTCATGGTACAGCCGCGCTCGTCCTTGCGCCCGTGGATGGTCCAGGTCTGATGCCCGGCAAGCTCGCCGCCCTTGGCGCCGAGCGTTCCGGAGTAACGCGCCTCATAGGCATAGAGGCCGCCCCGGCCCTTCCATGCGCCCACGAGCGTCACCCGGCCATCCTTGCCGATCGTTCCCTCGCCGATTTCCATGCCGACCCCGGCCGTACCGTCCTCGTTGAGCACGGTGTGGCGGTAGCGGGCAACGCTGCCGGCGATCTCGATCGTGACCGGCTCGCGCCGCGCCGGCTTGGCGAACGTCGACTTCGCGCAGCTGAGGGTTCCGACAAATCGCTCCTGGGTCTGTGCGAGCGCCGTGCTGGCGGCCCATGGCGCTGCGAGACTTGCCGCGAGCAAGGCCACTGCCGTTGTTCCGGCCGCACGCATCGGTCCTCCGCGAGTTTCTTCCGGTGTTCTCGACGCCAATTAGCGCAGCGCCGCGGCGATGTTGCCGCCGTCGACCGTGGTCACGTCCGCGGTCGTTTTCAGCGCCGTCGCGTGATAGAGGAACGCCTGGGCCACATCCTCGGCCGTGACTTCGCGCCCGAGCAGATTGCCGGCCATGTATTCGTGCTCGCTCAAGCCGCGCGCACTGGCGCGCGCGGCGATCAGCTCCGGCGTGAGCAGGCCGGAGCGGATGCGGTCGGCGTTCACCGCATTGGCACGGATCCCGTGCTTGCCGTATTCGAGCGCATATTGCCGGACCAGCAACAGGGTTGCCGCCTTCGGCAATCCGTACGGCCCGAAATCCATCCCCGGGTTGACCGCCTGCTTGGAGACGTTGAACAGCAGCGCGCCGCCGGTGCCCTGCGCCAACATCACCCGCACCGCACTCTGCGCGACACACTGATGGGCGAAGAAATTGAGCTCGAAGCTGCGGCGCAGCGCGGCGTCCTCGACTTCGCCGATGCGGCCCTGCCAGGCGGCGCCGGCGTTGGAAACCACGATGTCGATCCCGCCGAACGCCGCCACGATCGCATCGAACGCGGCGCGCACGCGGCGGCCGTCGGTCACGTCGCACGGGACCGCGAGCGCGGCGCCGCCGATGTCCGCGGCGAGCGCATGGACCCGCTCCGCATCGAGGTCGAGCAGCGCAATCTCGGCGCCCGCGCCGGCGAGCGCCCGCGCGGTGGCGGCACCGATGGCGCCGGCGGCGCCCGTGACCAGCGCGACTTGTCCGGCCAGCGGCCGTTCCGGCGCTTTGCCGAGCTTGGCCTGTTCGAGCGACCAATATTCGATATCGAACATCTCGGTTTCGTCGATCGACTCGAAGCGGCCGATAGCTTCCGCATCCGTGATGGTCGCGACCGCGCTCTCGGCGAGATCCGCCGCGATGCGTGCATCGTTCTTGCTGCGTCCGAGGCCGAACAAGCCGAGTCCCGGAACGAGCACGACGCGGGGCATCGGGTCCAGCATGCGTCGCTCGTGATTGCAACGCAGGTTATTGCGGGCGAAATAGGCCTGGTAATTCTCGACGAAGGACTGCACCGCAGCCTCGACGGCGTGCTTGAATTCTTCGAGCTTGCCCTCTTCGGGAGGTGCGAGGATCATCGGACAATTCTTGGTGCGGATGGTGTGATCGGGCGTGATCACGCCGGCCCGGGCGTAGCGCGCGGCATCGGCGCCGTTGACGTAATTGAGAATGGCGGGGTCGGTGCGGAACTCGAGGACCGGCCGCCGGTAGGCGCCTTCGATCTTCTCGTCCTTGCGGCTGCACGCTCCGCGCACGATCGGGGCGACCTCGGCCAGCGCGGCGGCGCGTTGCGGCAATTGCGCCGTGGCGAACACCGCCTTGCGGCCGCGGCGAAGCCTGGCTTCCGCGAGCGACACCATTTCGATCATGCGCTCGTAGGCTTCCCGCGCGCTGTGTCCGAAGGTGAAGATCCCGTGCTTGAGCAGGATCAGGCCTTCGACGCTCGGATCCGCATCGTGGATTGCCGCGGCTTCCTTGGCGAGGCGGAATCCGGGCATCACGTAGGGCACGAGACCGAGCCGCCCGTCATAGACCTCGCGGCAGACCGCGGCGCCGTCCGGTTGATCGGTGAGGCTGAGCACCGCGGTCGAGTGGGTGTGGTCGACGAATTTCTGCGGCAGGAAGGCGTGCAGCAGGGTCTCGACCGACGGATTCGGCGCCATCGGATCGATCAGAAGGGCGCGCTGGATGCGCACCATCTCCTCATCCGGGAGAGCCTCGCGAGAGCGCAATGTTTTGAGCGGATCGAGGCGCACCGCCGGCAGGCCGGCAGGCTCGATCCGGGCCATGTCCCAGCCGCTGCCTTTGACGCACAGCACCTCGGCTTCCTCGCCGAGGAGGTCGCGCACGCGAGTCTTCACCGAGGTATTGCCGCCGCCGTGCAGCACCAGTTTGGGATCGCGGCCGAGCAGGCGCGTCGTGTAGACGCGCAAGGCAAGCTCGGCCGGAACCCCGTCGTTGGCGTAGCGGTCGACCAGCGCCGCGGCGTCGCGATCGACCCAGGCGCTTTTCATCATCTTCTCCGCACCGCGGCGAGCGTGCGCGCGCCTTCAACTCTTGCCGGCGAGGCGCCGTGCCCACCAGCCGGTGCGGCGTGGCCGGTCGGAGCTTTCGGTTTCCGCTGGGCGATCCGCGGCCGGCGCTGCGGGTTCCGGCTCTGGCGTTCTCGTTTCGCCGGCCGAAGCCAGCGGAGCCGGCGGCGGCTGAATCGGGGCTTGGCCGGTGAAGAACGGCGCCGGTTCGCGCACGGTGGAGCGTCGGCGCGGCTGCTCGGCCTGCGCCGGCGGTTCGTGTGGGGGAACGGGTTCCGGTGCCGGCTCGACATGCTGCGGCTCGACGCTTGCTGCGACCCGCTCCGGTTCACTGCGCTGCGGCTCAAAGTTCGCCACGGCCCGCTCCGGCTCGGTTCCGGGGGACCTGTCGAAATCGGCCACCGCGACGTGGAGCTCGGGTTCGATCACCGGCGGCGGCTCGAATATTCCGGCTTCCCGCGCCTCGCCCTCCCGGCCACGCCGGCGCCGACCGCCGCGTCGACCCCGCCGTCGGCGCCGACGCTCGCTCTCGGCCTGGGCTTCGGCCGCCGTCTGGGGCACTCCGGCATCCGGCTCGTTCGGCCCGAGCTCCGGCTCGGTTTCTTCAGGTTCCGCTTCCGGTTCGGCGGGCGCCGGCGCCACCTGGTGCAGATCCGGTTCCTCGCCGTGCCGGCGCCGGCGTCGTCGCCGCCGCCGCCGCCCGGGCGCTTCGCCGGGTTCGGCAGCTTGCTCTTCCTCGACGGTTTCCTCGGAAACGGGCTCGGCCTCGGAAACGGGCTCGGCTTCGAATTCCTCCTCCTCTTCCTCAGCCGGCACGGGGATCGGCTGCGCGGCAATGGCTTTTGCCGCTTCCAAGCTGTGCATCTGCTCGCCGCGCTCGATCACGAACGGCTGCTGCCCGCCGATGCTCGGGTCGGCGCTGACCGTGATGGTGACGCGGAAGCGCTGCTCGAGCTCGCGCAAGTGCGCGCGCTTGTGATTGAGCACATAGAGCGCCACTTCGGCGCGGGTGCGCACGATCAGGTTGTGGGTGCCGCTCTTGATCAGCATCTCGTCGAGCGTACGCAGCAGCTGCAGCGTTACCGAGGAGACCGAGCGCACATGGCCGGTTCCGCCGCAATGCGGGCATTTCTCGGTCGAGCTTTCGAGCACGCTGGTACGAATGCGCTGGCGCGACATCTCCAGCAGTCCGAAGTGGGAGATGCGGCCCACCTGAATGCGCGCGCGATCGTATTTCAGGCAATCCTTCAGCCGGCGCTCCACCGCTCGGTTGTTGCGCTTCTCGTCCATATCGATGAAGTCGATGACGATCAGGCCCGCGAGATCCCGCAGCCGCAATTGTCTGGCGACCTCGTCCGACGCCTCGAGGTTGGTCTTGAGCGCCGTGTCCTCGATGTGGTGCTCGCGCGTGGCGCGGCCGGAATTGACGTCGATCGAGACCAGCGCCTCGGTCTGGTTGAGGACGATGTAGCCCCCGGAACGCAGCTGCACGGTGGGCGAGAACATCGCATCGAGCTGGCTCTCCACGCCGTAGCGGGTGAAGACCGGCTGGCCGTCCTTGTACGGCTTTACGTTCTTGGCATGGCTCGGCATGAGCATGCGCATGAAGTCCTTGGCCTCGCGATAGGCTTCGTCGCCGGCGACGAGGACTTCGTCGATGTCCTTGTTGTAGAGATCCCGGATCGAGCGCTTGATCAGCGATCCTTCCTCATAGACCAGGGTGGGCGCGGTCGATTTCAGCGTGAGATCCCGCACCGTCTCCCACAGCCGCAGCAGATACTCGAAGTCGCGTTTGATCTCGGCCTTGGTGCGGTTGGCGCCGGCGGTGCGCAGGATCACGCCCATTCCTTCCGGCACTTCGAGATCCTGGGCGAGTTCCTTGAGGCGCTTGCGGTCCTGGGCGTCGGTGATCTTGCGGCTGATGCCGCCACCGCGGGCGGTATTCGGCATCAGCACCGAATAGCGTCCGGCCAGCGACAGATAGGTGGTAAGCGCCGCACCCTTGGTGCCGCGCTCTTCCTTGACCACCTGCACCAGCATGACTTGGCGGCGCTTGATCACCTCCTGGATCTTGTATTGACGGCGCCCGCGCGGCATGCGCTCGGGCAGTTCCTCCATGGCGTCGCCCGCGCCCACGGATTCCACCGCCTCGTCGTCCTCGGTCTCGACCTCGTCGACGGCCCCGCCGTTGCCGCCGTTGCCGCCATTGCTGCCTTCCGCGGGCAGCGCGGGCGCGGGCTGCTCGCTTTCGACGGCCCGCTCGATCTCGAGCGCCGGCTCGCTGGCTTCCTCGAGAGCCGCGAGTTCATCGGCGGGCGCGCGCTCGCGTTCGTCGGCCTGCGTCGGCTCGACCGCCGGCTCCGATTCGGGCTCGGTCGCGAACGCCTCGGCGGGCTGCGGCGCGCCCGACGTGGTTTCGGTCTCCTCGGGGGCGGCCGGGGCGGTCCTGACTTCGTCCAACCGCGCGCCGGCGGCGCGGACGGGTCGACGCGACCGGCCCGCTCGCCGGTCGATCTCGGCATCCGCGGCGCGCTGTGCGCGTTCTTCTTCGGCGATCAGCGCCTGCCGATCGGCGACCGGGATCTGATAATAGTCCGGATGGATTTCGCTGAACGCGAGGAACCCGTGGCGGTTGCCGCCGTAATCGACGAAAGCCGCCTGGAGCGACGGCTCGACCCGGGTCACCTTGGCAAGATAGATGTTGCCTTTCAGCTGTCGGCGGTTTGCCGACTCGAAATCGAATTCCTCCACGCGATTGCCGCGTACGACGACCACGCGAGTTTCCTCCGGGTGCGTCGCGTCGATGAGCATCTTGTTGGCCATTGATCGATCTTTCTGGGGCGGGCCGCCTTGACCGGGACCGGTGCCGCGATGATCGCGGCACCTGGCGCCACGTGCGGCGCGCCCAAACGAGGTTGCAACGGATGGTCGAAGCCGTCTCGGCCGCGGCAAGGGCGGGCAAATGCCGCCATGCCGCGCGAGCGGGCGAAATCAAGCCCCGGGAGGGGCGCATCCTGGCGGTGCGACGCGCGTGCGTGCCCGAAGTCGGGGAAACGAATCTTGCGCAAAGCCTGTTCGGGTGCGCTCCGGCGAAGCGAATTCGTATCTCGCGCCTCGAGCATGTCTTCGACCTGTAGCGGGCGGCAGCTTGCGACCGCCGCCAGTTCTCGATGCTGACGGCCGGGCGCCTGCGGCGCGGGCACGTGGCTCAATTGCGACCACGCGCATTCCGGCTGTCCCTGGAAGGGGCATCGGCCGGCGCTCCCGCGCTCTTGATCCAAGCGTCACATGCAGGCGGGGGAGCTTGCCGCCAGCGGCCTTCCCGGAATGCTCCGGAAGCGGGCCTTGGCGAGTCGATGCCCAAGCGTGGCAAAACCGGACTAGTATCAACCGTCAGCGCGCCCTTCTTACGGCCCCCGTTCCGCATTGGCAAGCTGAGGCTCCGCGTCCGGACGGTAACCGGTTCCTCGATGCAAGGCGAGCCCCCGACCGGGCGGTGGGAAAACCCGAAACGTCACGCAACGGCCACACTGTGCCGGATCGTAGGGCTTGCTTAAGCGGCGATTAACTATGGCTGCCTATTGGGGTAAGTAGGGCGCGGAGGGGAAACAACCGTGCGGTCCATCGGGAAAGGCTCGGCGTTCGGCCTGCTCTGCGGACTGCTCGTCGCCGGTTTCGGCGGGGGTACGGCCGACTCGGTATTGGCGGCCGAGCTTCCGGTCGCCACCGATGCCAGGCTCGGGGGCGACGAGGCTCGCACCCGCTTCGTGCTCGACCTGACCAAGCGGGTCGAGGTCTCGGCCTTCACCCTGGCCGATCCCTACCGGGTCGTGCTCGACCTGCCCCAGGTGACGTTTCAGCTGCCGGCCAAGGTCGGCGAGACCGGACGGGGTCTCGTGAAGGCTTTCCGCTTCGGTCTGGTCATGCCGGGCGGATCCCGCATCGTGCTCGACGCGACGGCCCCGGTCCGCGTCGAAAAGGCATTCGTGATCGATCCGGTGGACAGCCAGCCGGCGCGCCTCGTCCTCGATCTGGTCGCGATCGATCGCGACGGCTTTTTGCGCAATATCGCGCTCGAGAACCGGCCCAGGCGTTCCGAGCCGCCGACGAAAATCGACCGTGACGCCAAGAACGCCGATCCGCGGCCGCTGGTCGTACTCGATCCGGGCCACGGCGGCATCGACAGCGGCACCGTCGCGCCGAGCGGGGATACCGAAAAAGCCATCGTGCTGGAGTTCGCCCAGCAGCTTCGGGACAAGCTGGAGAAATCCGGCAAATATCGGGTGGCAATGACGCGCACCGACGACCGCTTCGTGCCGCTGGCGGATCGCGTGCAGCTGGCGAGGTCGCGCCAGGCCGCGCTGTTTCTCTCCATCCATGCCGACGCGCTGCCGCACCGCGATTCCGAAGCGCGGGGGGCGAGCATCTACACGCTCTCCGAGACCGCCTCGGACGCCGAAGCAGCCCGGCTTGCCGAGGCGGAGAACCGCGCCGATGTCATCGCCGGCGTCGATTTGAGCGCCGAGCCGAACGATGTCGCCGATATCCTGATCGATCTCGCGCAACGTGAAACCAAGGCGTTCTCCGCCAACCTCGCCCATGCGCTCGTCAAGGAGCTCAAGGCGACCTCGCGGCTGCACAAGCATCCGCTGAAATCCGCCGGGTTCCGCGTGCTGAAAGCGCCCGACGTTCCCTCGGTGCTGATCGAGCTCGGTTACGTGTCGAGCAGCCAGGATCTCAAGTACCTGTTGTCGGATGCCTGGCGCTCGCGGGCGACCGATTCCATCGCCCAGGCGATCACCACGTTCTTCGCCACCCGGCTCGCGGGATCCGGCGCGCCGGGGGGGTCGAATTAGGGTGGCGGCCCAGCCTCAGTTTGACCACAAAACGGCGCGACGAAACGCCGGGCTCGACGCGTCGCTTCGCCTGAGATGATAAAGCTCCCGTGTTGCGACGGATGTGTATACTCGGCGTCTAGTCTTGAAAGAACGGCTGCGATGGGCCTGATTCGGGTGGCGGCGGGACGGCGGCGATGAGGCTTCTGGTGCGCTTCTTCGGCTTCCTGTTCGCCGCGGGAACTGTCGTGTTCCTCGTCGGCATTGCCGCCGCGGCCGGCCTGTTCTGGCATTTCTCCAAGGATCTCCCGGATTATTCGCAGCTGCAGGATTACGAACCGCCGGTCATGACCCGGATCCACGCGAGCGACGGCGCCTTGCTGGCCGAATATGCTCGCGAGCGCCGGCTCTACCTGCCGATCCAGGCGGTGCCCAAGCTGGTGACCAATGCGTTCGTGGCCGCGGAGGACAAGAATTTCTACGAGCATGGCGGGCTGGATTTCGGCGGCATGATCCGCGCCGGCTTGGTCTACGTCCAGAACTACGGCAGCAACCGCCGCCCCCAGGGCGCCTCGACCATCACCCAGCAGGTCGCCAAGAATTTCCTGTTGTCGAACGAGGTCTCGCTCAATCGCAAGATCAAGGAGATCCTGCTCGCGTTGCGGATCGAGCGCGCCTATTCCAAGGACAAGATCCTCGAGCTTTACCTCAACGAGATCTATCTCGGGCTCGGAGCCTATGGGATCGCCGCCGCCTCGCTGCTCTATTTCGACAAGTCCGTCCACGAGCTGACGATCGCGGAGGCGGCGTATCTTGCCGGGCTGCCCAAGGGGCCGAACAATTACAATCCGTTCCGCCAGCGCGACCGCGCCATCGAGCGGCGCAATTACGTCATCGACCGCATGGTCGAAGACCAGTACATCACGCCGCCGGAGGGCGAGAAGGCCAAGAAGGAACCGCTGAATGTGACGCCGCATCCGACCGGCGCTCACATGTTCGCGGCGGAATATTTCGCCGAGGAAGTGCGCCGGGAGATCTACGAGCGATACGGCGAGAAGAAGCTCTACGAAGGCGGCCTCTCGATCCGGACCACGCTCGACCCGAAATTCCAGGTGATGGCCCGCAAGGCGTTGACCGACGGTCTCGTGCGCTTCGACGAGGCGCAAGGCTGGCGCGGACCGCTGGCCAAGATCGATATCGGCGGCGACTGGGGCGCCAAGCTCGCGGAAATCAAGTCGCTCGCCGATGTCGCCCCTTGGCGGCTCGCCGTGGTGCTGGAGACCTCCGACCAGGCGGCGCGCATCGGGCTGCAGCCGTTGCGCGATCCTGCCGGCACGGTCTCCCGGGAGCGCCAGGTCGGAATTTTTGCCGTCGATGGCGTGAAATGGGCAAAGTCCGAGCGCGCCAAGGGGGCTGCGAAAGTCAGCCAAATCCTTCAGCCGGGCGACGTGGTCTACGCCGAGCCGTTGGCCAAGGATTCCGGCCAATACCGGCTGCGGCAAATTCCCGAAGTGAGCGGTGCCATGGTGGTCATGGATCCGTGGACCGGACGCGTGCTCGCGCTGGTCGGCGGCTTCTCCTACGACCAGAGCCAGTTCAACCGCGCCACCCAGGCGCTGCGCCAGCCCGGCTCGGCGTTCAAGCCGTTCGTCTACGCCGCCGCCCTCGACAACGGCTATACGCCCTCCACCGTGGTGCTGGACGCGCCGATCGAGATCGATCAGGGCCCGGGCATGGCCGCATGGCGTCCGGAGAACTACGAGGGCAAATACTACGGTCCGCAGACGCTGCGGTTCGGGCTCGAGCATTCCCGCAACGTCATGACGGTCCGGCTCGCCCAGGACGTCGGCATGCCGCTGATCGCGGAATACGCCAAGCGCTTCGGGGTCTACGACGATCTGCCGCCGTATCTGTCGTTCGCGCTGGGCGCGGGCGAGACCACGGTGCTGCGCATGACCGCGGCCTATTCCATGTTCGCCAACGGCGGCAAGCGCATCAAGCCTACCCTCATCGATCGCATCCAGGATCGCTACGGCCACACCATCTATCGTCACGACGAGCGCGAATGCCGCGGCTGCGACGCCGATCAATGGAAGAAACAGCCCGAACCCATCCTGGTCGACCGGCGCGAGCAGGTGCTCGATCCGATGACCGCCTTCCAGGTCACCTGGATGCTCAAGGGCGTGGTCGAGCGCGGGACCGCGACGGTCGTCCAGGAGGTCGGCAAGCCGGTCGCCGGCAAGACCGGCACCACCAATGACGAGAAGGATGCGTGGTTCATCGGCTACACCCCGGACCTGACCGTGGGCGTGTACATCGGCTACGACAAGCCGCGGCACCTCGCGCGCGGCGCGACGGGCGGTCATCTCGCCGCCCCCATCGTCAAGGACTTCCTGAAAGTGGCGCTCGTGGACAAGCCGGGCGTGGATTTTTCGCCGCCGGCCGGGATCAAGCTGATCCGCATCGATCCGAAGACCGGGCTGCGCCCCGGCCCCGGCGCGAGCGGCAAAGTCATCATCGAGGCGTTCAAGCCGGGCACCGCGCCGCCGGACAGCTATTCCATCATCGGCTTCACCGATGCCGATGGCCGGCCGATCCGCGGCGACTATCCGGGCGGGGTGTCGCCGGAATCCGACCGGGCGATCCGTTCCGGAACCGGCGGGCTGTATTAGTGGATTAGCTCCTCCCGTTGCGGCGAGCGATCTGCGACCGGTTTTCTGCGCGGCCATGCGGCAAGCTTTGTGGAAAATCCGCCGGCGGATCAACCGACGGTTGCTCCGCCCGTCTGTGACCTGTATATTGTGCGCGGGTCGCGCGCCTGCGTAGAGCAAGAAGCGCGGCCGGCACGGGCCGCGCGCCCGAAGGCATTTCACGTCCTCGGGCGCGTGCCAGTCGCGGGAGGTTTTGCCGTGAACGGTCTATCGGAGCTGTTGCAGGGGATCTACCGGGGCTCTCCGGACCGCCCACCCGATTTCGAACGCGCCGTAACCGTCATTCTCGCGACATTTGCGGTATTCACCGGCTTTACCATCACCGGATATCTGCAATCGGTTCCTATCGGCAATTTGCAGGATTGGCGTTGGTGGGCATTCTTCGCACTGGCGTCGCTGCTGTTGCGCTACATCTTCGGTAGCGCGATCCACCTCAACTGCACGTACGTCGGCAAACAAAAGATAGTATCGGGCGTCTATCCCGAGCGTATCGATCGCGACCCGCCGCAATCGATATCGGTGTTTTTGCTTTTCAAAGACCTGCTATTTCTCGTCATTTTCGGAATGATCGCCATCTATGTCAGGCAGGCGGCCGAGGCCTCGAGCGGCAGCCAACTACCGCTGCACTCGGTCGGAGAATTCGTTCGGCGTTCGATGCTGTTCGTCGGCGCCGGGTTCGCATGGTCCGTTTCGGATTATTTCATTCGCCGCATCTGGGCTCGCTTTTTCACCCTGCCGCAAGACCAGAGGTTCTTGTTTGTTTGGCGCGACGTGATCTTCATGGTCGTTTTCGCGGTGTTGGCGTACTGGGCCTCCTGGGCCCCCGACATGGATGCATTCCTGTTTTGGTCAATTCCGATAATAGGGGTGGGATTTGTCTTGATCCTGTTCGACTGGAAAGATCGGGACCACCCGATCAATTCCGCCCCGGAATGGCCCGGCCCGTTTTGGCGCGTGTGGGCGGTACTCGATGGTCTCCAATTCATTCTCGCCTGGGTGATCATAAGCGTGCTGCACTTCGCTTCGGACGTCAGCTGCGCACAGGCGCTCGCGGCGCTGTTCCTCTTCTTCCTGTTCCTCGATCTTCTGGTGATGATCCGCGCGGTCCAGATGAGATGGAAATAGGCCCGAAGATCGCGACCGAGAAGCCACGCGAGCCCTTTATTGTCCGCGATGAACGGTCTGCTGTTCGCGCGGGCCGTGGTCGGCTTCGGCGAGCGCCCGCACCTCACGCGAGTTCAATGCCTCGCGGATCCGCAATACGATGGTTTCCACGCTGGGACAGCCGTCCTCGGTCTCGCGCTCGGTGAATTCAACCAGCTTGGTGGCGGACTGGACCAGCATCAGATTGAAAGGCGATTGATTCGGTTCCTTGATGCCGCGGAGATCGGTGCGATAGAGCACGATGGCCTTGTTCCGCGCGCGTGCGTATCCGCATTCCCAGCACGTGCCCGAATCCGGATCGGGCCCATCCATATTGGCGACGACCACGTCGGCGTGTTCGATGGCACCCACGTCGCGCTCGAAGACCAGCTGCGGCGGCGTGTTCCTCTTCTGGCTCTCTTGCGGCAGAACCACGGTATAGTCCGGGCGCAGGCGCCGGGCCAATTCGGCGTTGAACTCGCGCTCCGCGGTCGTAAACAGCGGTCCCGCGAGATAGATTTCGATTGTTTTCATGGCTCTACTCCTCGCAATGCATGCATGTCGCCGGAGCTCAGGATCGAAGGCCGGCCCGGCCGAGAACCAATTGGAGAGTTGCACCGATACATGAAAATCACTACATCCGCCTCCTCCCGCGTTGCCGAACCCGGTAAAATCGAGTCGATCGTCGACCATGCGCGCCGAACTCCAAGCCACGACCGATGCCATCAAGCAGTCCGTGGGGCTGCTGAGGAGGCATCTTTGACTTCGACAAATCCAAAGCCCGGCTCGCCGAGCTCAACCGGCAGGCCGAGGACCCCGATCTGTGGAAGGACCAGGACCGCGCCCAAAAGGTGATGCAGGAGCGCACCGCGCTCGAGGAAAGTCTCGGCGCGATTTCGCGCATCGAGCAGGAGCTCGACGACCAGCTCACGATGATCGAGCTCGGCGAGGCCGAGCACGATGCCAAGGTGGTCAAGGACGCCGAAGCGGCGCTCGACGCCTTGAAGAAGGAAGCCGAGCGCCGCCAGGCGGAGGCGCTGCTCTCGGGCGAGGCGGATGCCAACGACAGCTTCCTCGAGGTCCATGCCGGCGCCGGCGGCACCGAGAGCCAGGACTGGGCGTTGATGCTGCTGCGCATGTACACGCGCTGGGCCGAGCAGCATCGCTACAAGGTCGAGTACATCGAGGAGACGCCGGGCGAGGAGGCGGGGCTGAAATCCGCGACCGTGCGCATCAAGGGCCGCAACGCCTACGGCTGGCTCAAGACCGAAGGCGGCGTGCACCGGCTGGTGCGCATTTCGCCCTTCGACGCCAATGCGCGGCGGCATACCTCGTTTGCGAGCGTCAACGTCTATCCGGTGGTCGACGACCGCATCGTGGTCGACATCAAGGAGTCCGATGTGCGCATCGACACCATGCGGGCAGGCGGCGCGGGCGGCCAGCACGTCAACAAGACCGAATCCGCGATCCGGCTGACCCACATTCCCAGCAACATCGTCGTAGTGTGCCAGAACGATCGCTCCCAGCATCGCAACCGGGCCCAAGCCTGGCAGATGCTGCGCGCGCGGCTTTACGATCTCGAGCTCAAGAAACGCGAAGCGAAGGCGGCGGCCGAGCAGGCGGCCAAGACCGACATCGGCTGGGGCCACCAGATCCGCTCCTACGTGCTGCAGCCCTACCAGATGGTCAAGGACCTGCGCACCGGCGTGACCTCGCCCAATCCCGTGAGCGTGCTCGACGGCAATCTCGATGAATTCATGGAGGCGGCGCTGGCGCAGAAGGCCTTCGGCGGCGCCCCGGAAGCGGTCGAGGACGTGGAATAGCGTTAGAGCTTCACGTCGCGCACAGGAAGATGGAAACGGGCCGGCTCGATGTCGATGTCTCGCAGCGGCGAGGCCTCCATGATCTCCACGAGTTCTCTGCCGGTGCGCGGCGGGGCGGATTGCGCCGCAAGCGGCTCGGCGTGGCGTTTCCTCGCTCGGGTCCTTTTCCGCGATTCTGGTTCAGACTTTCTGGTCATGCGAGCCAGATTACCACCTTCGAGGCAAATTCTCTCCGTTCGGAATTGCTGGCGAATGGCCCCCCGGGACGGGCAGGTGGGTTGATTCGGCGGGGAAAAAGCCCATTTCTGGCGGGCGCCAAACCTGCTTCGAGTACTGCGAGCTTCCTACGTTGCTAGCGCAAACGGTCTCGGCCGATTTATCATTGGCTTGCATGAACCCCGACACCCTCTTTCATCCTGCCGTCGCCGCGTGGTTCGCGCGGAGCTTCGCCGCGCCGACCGCCGCGCAGGCACAGGCGTGGCCGGCGATCCACGCCGGCCGGCACGTGCTGGTCGCGGCGCCGACCGGCTCGGGCAAGACGCTCGCCGCCTTCCTCGCTGCGATCGATGGGCTGGTGCGGCAAGGGCTCGAGGGCCGGCTCGCCGACGAGACGCAGGTCGTCTACGTCTCGCCGCTCAAAGCGCTGTCGAACGACATCCAGCGCAACCTCGAAGCGCCGCTCGCAGGCATTCGCGAGGCGTTGCGTGCGCAAAACCTGCCGGACGTGGAGATCCGCACCTGGGTACGCACCGGCGATACGCCGGCTTCCGAGCGCGACCGCATGCGCCGCCGCCCGCCGCACATCGTCGTGACCACGCCGGAGTCGCTTTACATCCTGCTCGGCTCGGAATCCGGCCGGGCGATGCTGGCGACCACGCGCACGATCATCGTCGACGAGATCCACGCCATCGCGCCGAACAAGCGCGGCAGTCATTTGGCGCTGTCGCTCGAGCGCCTGGCGGCGCTGTGCGGCGATCGACTGCTGCGCATCGGCCTATCCGCCACGCAAAAGCCGGTGGAAGCGGTGGCGCGCTTTCTGGTCGGGGCCGGCCGGGATGGCGCACCGCATCAGGCCGCCGACGCCGCCGCAAACGGCGAATGCACGATCATCGACATCGGCCATCGGCGGGCGCGCGATCTCGCCCTGGAAATTCCCGATTCTCCGCTCGAAGCCGTGATGTCGGCCGAAGTCTGGCAGCAGGTATTTCGGCGCCTTTCCGAGCTGATCGAGGCGCACCGCACCACGCTGATCTTCGTCAACACCCGCCGCATGGCCGAGCGGGTGACCCGGCAGCTGTCCGAGCGCGTCGGCGAGCACCTCCTCGCCGCGCATCACGGCAGTCTCGCCAAGGAGCAGCGCCTCGATGCCGAGCAGCGTTTGAAACGCGGTGAGCTCAAGGCTCTGGTCGCAACCGCTTCGCTTGAGCTCGGCATCGACATCGGCGAAGTCGATCTCGTCTGCCAGATCGGCTCGCCGCGCTCGATCGCAAGCTTTTTGCAACGGGTCGGGCGCTCCGGCCACGCGGTCGACGGCCTGCCGAAGGGGCGGCTGTTCCCGCTCTCGCGCGACGATCTCGTCGAGTGCGCGGCGCTGATCGACAGCGTGCGCCGCGGCGAGCTCGATCGCCTGATCATCCCCGAGCAGCCGCTCGACGTGCTCGCCCAGCAGATCGTCGCCGAAGTCGCGGCGCGCGAATGGGACGAGGAGGCGCTGCTGGCGCGCCTGCGCCGCGCCTGGCCCTATCGGGCGCTCGCGCGCGAGGATTTTTCCGCCGTGGTGGGCATGCTGGCCGAGGGCTTTTCCACCCGCCGCGGCCGGCGCGGCGCGCTGATCCATTACGATGCGGTCAATCGGATGCTGCGCGGCCGGCGCGGCGCGCGGCTGACCGCGCTGACCTCCGGCGGCACGATCCCGGACAATGCCGATTATTCCGTGCTGCTGGAGCCCGACGACCACATCATCGGCTCCGTGAACGAGGATTTCGCCGTCGAGAGCCTGGCTGGCGACATCTTCCAGCTCGGCAACCGATCCTACCGCATCCTGCGCGTCGAGCGCGGCATCGTTCGCGTCGAGGACGCCCACGGCATGGCGCCTACCATTCCGTTCTGGCTGGGCGAGGCGCCGGGCCGCAGCGACGAGCTCTCGGTCGCGGTTTCGCGGCTGCGCGCCGAGATCGCCGCGCACTTCGGGACCGACCCGGCCGGAGTGAGCGCGCTGCGCTGGCTCGTCGAGCAGGTCGGCATTGCCGAGCCCGCGGCCAGGCAATTGGTCGAATATCTGGCGGCGGGGTTTGCCGCGCTCGGCTCTCTCCCGACCCAGGATACCTTGGTGCTCGAGCGCTTCTTCGACGAAGCCGGCGGCATGCAGCTCGTGGTCCATTCGCCCAACGGCAGCCGCATCAATCGCGCGTGGGGGCTGGCGCTGCGCAAGCGCTTTTGCCGAAAATTCAATTTCGAGCTTCAGGCCGCCGCGACCGAGGACAACATCGTGCTCTCGCTCACCACGGCGCACAGCTTCGAGCTGGCCGATGTCGCGCGCTACCTCAACTCGGCGAGTGTGCGGCCGTTGCTCATCCAGGCGATGCTCGATGCGCCGATGTTCATCACGCGCTGGCGCTGGGTCGGCGGCGTATCGCTGGCGCTGCCGCGGTTCCGCGGCGGCCGCAAGGTCCCCCCGCAGCTCGCCCGCATGGCCGCCGAAGATCTGATCGGGACGGTGTTTCCCGATCAGATCGCCTGCGCCGAAAATCTCGTCGGCGAGCGCGAGGTGCCCGACCATCCATTGGTTCGCCAGACGATTGCCGACTGCCTGCACGAGGCCATGGACATCGAGGGCCTGGAACGGCTGCTGGCGGGCCTGGAGTCGGGTGCGATCCGCGTGATTGCCCGGGACCTGACCGAGCCTTCCCCGCTGGCGCACGAAGTGCTCTCGGCGCGGCCTTATGCGTATCTCGACGACGCGCCGCTGGAGGAGCGCCGGACCCAGGCCGTCATGAGCCGCCGCTGGCTCGCTCCGGAGGCCGCGTCCGAGCTCGGACGTCTCGATCCCGAGGCGATCGCGCGCGTTCGCCTCGAAGCCTGGCCCGAGCCGGCCAATCCCGACGAATTGCACGATGCGCTGCTGTGGCTCTCCTTCCTCACGCTGGAGGAAGTGCAGGCGGGCGGCTGGAGCGATCGGCTGGCGGAGCTCGGGCGCGACAAGCGCGCAGCGCTTTTGCATCTGCCGGGAGCGGCGCTGTGGATCGCAGCCGAGCGCTTGCCGCAGTTCAGGGCGCTCTGGCCGCATGCCGGGCTCGAGCCCGCCATCAGCGCTCCCGCGGGCTATGCGGAGCGGAACTGGTCGCAGGAGGACGCGCTGGTCGAGATCCTGCGCGGGCGTTTGGAAGGGCAGGGGCCCGTAACGGAGACCGCGCTCGCCGCTCCGCTCGGCCTCGAACCGAAGGACATCGCGGCGGCGCTCGCGTCGCTGCAGACCGAGGGCTTCGCGCTACGCGGACGCTTCACCCCGGGAGCTACCGTCGAGGAATGGTGCGAGCGCGGGCTGCTCGCCCGGATTCATCATTATACGGTCAAGCGGCTTCGCGCGGAGATCGAGCCGGTCGCTCCGCGCGAGTTCCTGCGCTTCCTGTTTGCCTGGCAGGGCGTCACGGCGGACGCGCGCAGGGAAGGCCCGGATGCGCTCGATGCGGTCGTCGCGCAGCTCGAAGGCTTTGCGGCGCCGGCCGGGTCGTGGGAAACCGAGATCCTGCCGGCGCGCCTGCGCGGTTACGAGCCGGCGTGGCTCGACGACCGCTGCTTGGCGGGACGCATCGCCTGGGTTCGGCCGGGCCATCGCAACGGCAAGCCCAATGGGGCGGACCGCAGGGCGGCGCCGGTGCGCACCACGCCGATCATGCTGCTTCCCCGCCGCAATGCGCCGCTGTGGGCATCGCTCTCCGGGGCACGAGATGCGGCCGAGCCCGGTCCCCGGTCGCAAGCCGTTGCCGAGCATATCCGGCAGCATGGCGCGTCTTTCTTCGATGAGATCGTGGAAGGCACCGGTTTGCTGCGGTCGCAAGTCGAGGAGGCGCTCGCCGAGCTCGTCGCGCTGGGAATGGTGAATTCCGACAGCTTCGCGGGCCTGCGCGCACTGCTCGTGCCGTCCGCCGAGCGCAAGCCCGCGGCCGGCGCACGCCGGCGCCGGCGCACCGTATCGTTCGGCATCGAGGATGCCGGTCGATGGACGCTCGCTCGCCGCATTCGGCCGGAGGATCCGCGCGGGCAGATCAGCCCCGAAGCGATCGAGCACGCGGCGCAGACGCTGCTGCGGCGCTATGGAATCGTGTTCTGGCGATTGCTCGAGCGCGAAGCCGATTGGCTGCCGCCGTGGCGCGACTTGCTGCGCGTGTTTCGCCGATGGGAGGCGCGCGGGGAAATTCGCGGCGGGCGTTTCGTCTCCGGCTTCGCCGGGGAGCAATTCGCGCTGCCGGAGGCCGTGGGCCTGCTGCGCGAGGTCCGGCGCGGCAAAGACTCCGGCGCCTGGATCTCGCTGTCCGGCGCCGACCCGCTCAATCTCGCGGGCATTCTCACGCCCGGGCCGAAGCTCGCCGCGCTCACCGGCAACCGCGTGCTATATCGCGACGGCGTGCCGGTGGCGCTGTTCGCGGGCGGCGAAGTCGAGTTTCTCCAGACGCTCGACGCTTCAAGCGAATGGGAGGCGCACAAGGCGCTGCTGCGATCCGCGGACCGTTCCTCGATCCGCCCTGACGCCGATCAAGCCGCGGCGGTGGATGCCGCCTGAAAATTAGGGAGGGTTTTCGCATGTTGACGCTCTATTTCACGCCCGGTGCGTGCTCGATGGCCGCGCACATCGTCCTCGAGGAGAGCGGCGAAAAATACGAGGGCAAGCGGGTCGATCTTGCCAACGGCGAGCAGCGCACCGAGGCCTATCTCAAGATCAACCCGCAGGGGCGCGTGCCGGCGCTGCGCCTCGACAATGGCGAGCCTCTGGCCGAGAACACCGCGATCCTGCCGTATCTGGGCAAGCGCTTCGGGCTGTGGCCGAACGATCCGGTCGCCGAGGCCAAGGCGCTGTCGCTGATCGGTTTCTTTGCCGCGAGCGTGCATCCGGCGCACGCCCATGTCGGCCGGCCCGAACGCTATGCGGCCGACCCATCCGCTTTTCCGACGCTCAAGGAGACCGGCCTGAAAGCTTTCCACGGCTATCTGCAGCAGGTCGACCGCATGCTGGCGGGCCGGGAATGGTTTTCCGACAAATATTCCGTGCTCGATCCGTACGGCTTCGTCTTCTACACCTGGGGTGTGCGTCGCGAGCTGCCGATGCGCGAGCTCAAGAACTACACGGCGTTGAAGGACCGTATGCTCGCGCGCCCCGCCGTCCAGCGCGTCGTGGAAGCGGAGAAGATCAAGGTGTAATGCCGAGCGACAAATTCAGCTCGTCATGCCCGGCCCCGTGCCGGGCATCCACGATCCGAGTGCCGCACAGGGAAGGCGTGGATGGCCGGGACAAGGCCCGGCCATGACGTGATCGCGCGCATGCGCGATGGGGACCCTGCCAGCGCCGCGCCATCCGGGAAGGGCCTCCCGGATTTCGCGACCACTCCGCGGTCGCTCCATCCGGGCTACGACTTTTCAGGTGTGCCTTGCCGGCGGAAGCTGTGCCGCCGCATGTCCGCGGTAGCTGCAATTACATCAAACAACAATCACAAAGCACATTTCTGCGGATTGAATCGACTTAAGTCCCTGGGCTGCTTGCATTTTGCAAAAAATATACCTCCGAAAACGCGCGATTTTCGTGTCGATTGGCTGCTTTCCGGGCTCGGCCGAAGATGCAGACTGTCACGGCGGCCGCGGCCGACAGTCGGGTTTCATCCCGAATTCCCCCGGATTTGGCGACCGCTCTGCGGTCGCTGCATCCGCGCTACGAAATTTCACGCCGAAGCAGCGGAGGCCCGTATTGGAGATCATTCCGCCGCGCTGGCCGGCGGAAGGGCGATCGTCTCGATCTTGGACAAGTCGAGCTTGCGGGAAGCGTGGTCGATATCGAACCCGACGACATCACCCTTTGCGTCGAGATCGACGACCAGGCCTTCGACGATCTGCCGTGCCTCGACGCCTGGACTGCTCTTCAGCTCGATATAGAGACTGTCCGTCTCGGGGTAGTAGTGCAGCTTCATCACTGATCCTCGCGGAAATTGCGGTCAAAGAATGCGTTGTGGAGCGAGCTGTAGCCCGGATGGAGCGGCGTGTAACGCCGCGCAATCCGGGAAGTGTCTCCCGGATTTCGCGACCACTCCATCCGGGCTACGAAATCTTGGAGTCAAGCGGCAGATGCAAGCGCTGCTATAGCGCGCTGCCCAACCTTAATCCCGCGCGCAAAAATTTCTGCGGGTCGACCGCTTCGCCGTCGACGCGCGTCTCGTAATGCAGATGCGGGCCGGTGGAGCGGCCGGTCGAGCCGAGCAGGCCTACGGTCTGCCCGATCCGGACCTTGTCGCCGACGCGGACCTCGACCGCGGAGAGATGTGCGTATCGGGTCGCCAGTCCGTTGCCGTGGTCGATCTCGACCATCTTGCCGTAGCCGCCGTTCCAGCCGGCGTGCGTCACGGTTCCGGCCGCGGTGGCGCGCACCGGCTCGCCTTCGTCCCCGCGCAGATCGATGCCGGTGTGCATGGCCGCGCCGTGGAGGAAAGGATCGACGCGAACCCCGAATCCCGAGGTCATGTCGACCTCGCCGGGGATCGGCTTGCGGACCGGCACGGCAACGAGCGTGCGCGCGAGCCCGTCGACCTGGGTCCGGGCGAGCTGCACGCGATAGAGCTGGCGCTCGAACGCGCTCGCCTCGGCGAGCCTCGCCGGTACGAAGGGGCCTCCCACGGCCGGAGGCCTTGGGGCGCTGCCGGCATCGATGCCGAGGTCGGTGAGCACGCCGCGCATGCGCCGCGCCTTGGCATCATAGCTGTCCTCGAGCGCGTTGAGGGTGGCGCTCTGGCGCGTTTCGACGCGATTGAGCGAAATCTCCAGGTGCGCCAGGGCGGCTTCGATCCCTGCGGCTTTCGCCTTGGCGCCGAGGCCGCTTCCCGTGGCGGGCGCGGGCAGCGATTCGAGCTGGGCCTCGCGCTCGACGGGCGGCAAGAGGATCAGCGTGTCGCTGATCGGGGCCGGCTTGGGCAGAGCCGCGGGAAAGTGCTCGGCCGCAATGCCCGCGCGCTGCGGCTTGATCGATCCGGTCGCGGTCGCATCCGGCAGCGAGGACAGCGTTGCGGCCCGGGACTCGAGCACCGACTGGCGGCGCACCAGGCCTTCGAGCTTGTGCTCGAACTGCTCCTGGTCGAGCAGCTGGCGGCTCGCGAGCCGATCGACCTGGGTCCTGAGGTCCGCGATGCGGTCCTCATAGGCGTATTGCATGTGCGCCTGGCGGGCGATCAGTCGCGCCAGCACGTCCTCGCGAAAGGCGAAATAGGTCGCGGTCACGAGCGACCAGCCCGCCATGATCACCAGGCCCCCGACGAGGCTCCAGAACGCGATGGGGCCGAATCGAACCTGGCGCCCGCGGTGACCGAACGTGTATGCGCCGGGCGCAATGCGGCGCGCCGGCGGCGCTGCGTCGGGGTGCAGATGGCGATGACTATAGTAATTCCCGTAACCGGGATGCGAGGATCGGGACATCGGCGCTCCCGCGCCGATCCGCGGACCGACGCCAACGGCGCAATTTCAGCGCGGCGTAGTTAATTTTCCGCAAATTCGCGGCAACGGGGAGTAAGCAGCCGCTACGGACGGCGGGCCGGGATCGGCGGGAGCACGGGCCTTCCTGCGGATGGAAGCTGCGAAGGCTTGCCGGTCCTGTGCGGCAATGCCTTCCTTTCGTCGTTTTCCCGGGATCAATCTGAGCGCACAATATACTTAGGGCCGCACCGGCATACTCGAGGCCGCATCGGCGGGACGAAGCCGTGCTCAAAGGCGGCGACCCCGGCCCGGGGAAGAACATCGCGGCTCGGACGGGGGCTGCGGCTGCGGCGAGGGGACGCCCGATCGGGGCATGGCAAACGCGCATCTCAACGCAGGGCTTGCGGCGCTCTACCGGATGTGGGCGGGCCTGCATCTGCATTGGCGAGCGATGGCCGCGCGCGCCATGCGCCGTCGGGGCATGAAAGCCAAGCACCGCCGAAAAGCCGGCACATTCGCCGCCCGCCGGCCGCGCATGCGCCGGCTGGCGATCGGCGCCGGGGTGGCGGCGGGCCTGGCTGCCATTGCGGCCGGGGCCTTGTGGTGGCGGCTCGGCAGCGGCCCGCTTTCCGTCGACATCGTCACGCCCTGGCTGACCGCGGCGGTCGAGGAGCGGCTGGGCGGGGGGCATCGCATCGAGGTCGGCGGCACGCAGCTCGAGCGCACCGAGGATGGCCGTGCCGCGCTGCGGTTGCGCGACATCATCGTGCGCGATCCCGACGGCACCGTGGTGGCGTCCGCCCCCAAGGCGGAGGTCGGTATTTCGAGCCTCGGTTTGTTGACCGGGCATTTGCAGGCCAAGCGCCTGAGCCTGATCGGCGCCGCGATGGCGGTGCGGGTCGAGCGCGACGGCCAGCTCACGATTTTTGCCGGTGCGGACAAGCGCCCGATCGCGAAGACGCCGCTGCTTGCTGCCGCGGGCGACGTTCCCAAAAGCCCTGCTGCGGCTCCCGTCCCTGCGGCAAGACCAAAGCCCAAAACTGCCGCGGGCGCGCCGCCGAAAGCGCCGGCGCTCGCCGGGACCGGTGCGTCGGGCGCACAAAAGGCCCCCGACGCTTGGACGACGCTGCTCGGCTGGCTCGACGCGCTCGATGCACTGGGGCCCGAAGGCGGCGACTTGACCGAGATCGGATTGAAGAACGGCAGCCTCGTCGTCGACGATACGCGGACCGGCAAGCGCTGGTCCTTTGCCGACATCAACCTGAGCCTCACGCGACCCAAGGAGGGGGGCGTAGCCTTCGCCGTCAACTCCCGCGGTACCGACGGTCCGTGGTCGATGACCGCCACCGTGACGCCGCGCGGACAGGGACATCGCGCGATCGAAGCGGTGCTGCGCGACCTCTCGCCCAAGGATCTGCTGCTGGCGCTGCGCGTCGGCGACGGTGCGGCCGAGGCGGATATGCCCATCTCGGCGATCCTGCGCGCCGAAATTGCCGAAGACGGCACGCCGCAGTCGATGGACGGCCGGATTCTGCTCGGAGCCGGCTACGTCGGCAATCCGGATGATCCCGACGATCGCATTCTCGTCGACGAAGGACGCATCGAGCTGCGCTGGGATGCCGCCAAGCGCCAACTCAACGTTCCGATCGAGCTGCTTGCCGGCGCCAATCGCGTCACCCTCTTCGGTCAGATCAGCGCGCCGCGGCAGAGCGGCGAGAGCTGGGGATTTGCGGTCACGCGAGGCTTGGTCATGCTGGCTTCGGCCGACCGCGCGCGCGAAGCCCCGCTCGTGCTCGATCGCGTTCTGCTGCGCGGCCGGCTCGATCCGGCGAGACGACGTTTGGAGCTCGATCAAGGCGATGTCAGCGGGATGGCCGCCGGCATCGCGTTCTCGGGCGCGCTCGATTATTCCGGAGCCGACCCTCGCCTGACCGCCGGCATGGCGGGCACGCGGATGTCGGCCTCCGCCATCAAGCGAATCTGGCCGGTGTTCGTCGCCTCCAAGGTGCGCGCCTGGGTCATCGACCACATCCAGAGCGGGACGGTCGAGCGCTTCACCATTGCCGTCAACGCCCCCTTGCCGACGCTGAAGGCCAGCGGGCCGCCGGTGCCGGACGACGGGTTGTCGGTCGAGCTCGTCTCGACCGGGGTCGCATTGCGGCCGATCGAGACGCTGCCGGTCATCCGCGATGCCGATCTCGCCCTCAACATCATCGGCCGCAACGCCAAGGTGAACATCGGCCGGGGCGTGGCCGACCTGCCTTCCGGGCGCAAGCTCAATGTCGCCGGCATCGTGTTCGAGGTGCCGGATACTTTTCCCAAGGCGCCGCCCGCCCGCTTGCGCTTCCGCGTCGATGGGCCGGTCGATGCCGCCGCCGAACTCGTCGGCTTGGATCCTTTGCGTGAGGCCTGCGACCTGCAACTCGATCCGGCCACGAGCCACGGCTCGCTGGTCGCCAACGTGACGGTCGCGCTTCCGATCTCGAAGAATATTACCCGACCCGCCGTCAGCTACGGGGTCGAAGCGGATTTCTCCAATTTTTCCGCCGAGCGGCTGATTCGGAACCAAAAGGTGGAGGCCGCCGCCCTTCACCTCAGCGCCAATGCGCAAGCGATTCAAATCAAGGGCGAAATGCGGATCGGCGGCACGCCCGCGAGCGTCGATTACCGCACGGCGGGCGGCACGGCGGAGGTGCGCGCCCAGGCCACGCTCGACGATGCCGCGCGCGGCCGACTTGGTTTCGAGTCGAACGGTGCCGTCTCGGGGCCGATCGCGGTCAAGCTCAACGGCAAGATCGGTTCCGGCGACCACGACAGCCGCTTGAGCATCGAAGCGGATCTCACCCAGGCGAAAATCGCCGAGCTCCTGCCGGGCTGGACCAAGCCCAACGGCAAGCCGGGCCGCGCGAGCTTCGTGCTCATCGAGAAGCCTCGTGCGACCCGGCTGGAGGACCTCGTCGTCGATGTGCCCGGAACCTCGGTGAAGGGGACGGTCGAAATCGACAGCGAGGGGGAGATCACGCTGGCCAATTTCCCGGTTTATGCCCCCTCCGACGGCGACAAGGCCTCGCTCCGGGCCGAGCGCACGCCCGATGGCGTGCTCAAGGTGGTGATGCGCGGCGACGTCTACGACGGACGCGGGCTCGTCAAGGGCGCGATGTCGGGGCCGAGCTCCGAACAGCCCAAGAGCGCCGCGCAGGATCTCGATCTCGACGTGAAAGTCGGCGCGATGGCCGGGTTCAACGGCGAAGCCTTGCGCGGGCTCGACTTGCGCGTCTCCAGGCGCGCCGGCCAGATCCGCAGCTTCGCGCTCAACGCCAAGCTCGGCCAGGATGCCACCCTGATCGGCGATCTGCGCGGCTATGCCAACGGCCGCAACGTAGTTTATTTCGAGACCAATGACGCGGGCGCGCTATTCCGGTTCACCGACACCTATCCGCGGATCGCCGGCGGGCAGATGTGGGTTGCGATGGACCCGCCTGCCGCCGACCAGGAGCCTCGCGACGGCGTCTTGAACGTGCGGGATTTCGTCGTTCGCGGCGAGCCGGCGCTCGAGCGGATGGCCGCCGCCGAGCCGATGACCGATGCGCGCCTCCCCGTCACGCACGGCGTGGCCTTCTCACGGTTTCGCGTCGATTTCACCCGTGCGCCGGGCAAGCTGACCCTGCGCGACGGCGTGGTCTGGGGACCGACCATCGGGGCGACGATGGAGGGGCAGCTCGATTATGGGCACGACGATGTCAGGGTGCGCGGCACCTTCATTCCCGCCTATGGGCTCAACAACATGTTCGGCCGGCTGCCGTTCGTGGGTCCATTGCTGGGCGGCCAGAACGAAGGACTGTTGGGCGTGACCTACGAGGTCGTGGGCTCGCCGCACGCGCCCATTCTGCGGGTCAATCCGATGTCGGCGGTCGCGCCCGGCTTCCTGCGCAAGCTGTTCGAGTTCCGCGGCTCGCCGGGCGAAACCGCCGGTCCGCAGGATTTTCCGACGCGGTGACTTAAGCTCGCCCGCAGGGAGCATAGCGGAATGCGAGTCCCCGGATTGCGCACCCGCTTGCGGGCGCTCTGTCCGGCGTAGGTGGCCTCTCCTTAAACCGGCTTCAGCAGCACATGCCGCTTCCTGCCGAGCGAGAGCTTGATCACGCCCTCGGCGGTGAGTTCGCGACTCGTCAGCACGGCGCGCTCGCCTTCGACCGCGACATCGTTGATCCGCAGCCCGCCGCCCTTGATCTGGCGGCGTGCCTCGCTGGTCGAAGCCACGAGCCCCGCCTTTACGAATGCGGCCGGAACCGGAATGCCCGCCGCCAATTCCGCGGCCGGGATCTCGACGCTCGGCAGCGTGGTGGCGAGCCCGCCTTCCTCGAACGTGGTCCGGGCGGTTTTGCTCGCCGCTTCGGCTGCGGCGCGCCCGTGCACCAGGGCGGTCGCTTCGCTCGCCAACACCTTCTTGGCCTCGTTGATCTCCTGGCCTTGGAGCGAGGCAAGCCGCTCGATCTCGTCGAGCGGAAGGATCGTGAAGAGCCTCAGAAAGCGGCCAACGTCGGCGTCTTCGGTGTTGCGCCAGAGTTGCCAATAATCGTAGGGGCTCACCATTTCCGGATTGAGCCAGACCGCGCCGGCGGCGGTCTTGCCCATCTTGGCGCCGGAGCTGGTGGTGATGAGCGGCGAGGTGAGCGCGAACAGCTGCACATTGAGCATGCGGCGGCCAAGGTCGATGCCGTTGATGATGTTGCCCCATTGATCGGACCCGCCCATCTGCAGCACGCAGCCGTGGCGCCGGTAGAGCTCGACGAAGTCATAGGCCTGGAGGATCATGTAGTTGAATTCGAGGAACGACAGCTCCTGCTGGCGGTCGAGCCGCAGCTTGATCGATTCGAAACTGAGCATGCGGTTGACCGAGAAATGCCGGCCCACCTCGCGCAGGAAATCGATGTAATTGAGATTATTGAGCCAGTCGGCATTGTCGGCCATGACGGCATCGCCCGGGCCGGTGCCGAACTTCAGGAACTTGTCGAACACCGCGCGGATGCCGCGCAGGTTTTGGGCGATCATCGCCTCGTCGAGCAATTTTCGGCTTTCGTCCTTGCCGGAGGGATCGCCGACCCGGGTGGTGCCGCCGCCCATCAGCGCGATCGGCCGGTGCCCGGTGTGCTGCATCCAGTACAGCATCATGATCGAGACGAGGTTGCCGACGTGGAGCGAAGGGGCGGTGCAATCGAACCCGATATAGCCGGTGACCGGCGAGGACTGCGCCAAGGCATCGAGCGCCTCGGGCTCCGAGACCTGGTGGATGAAGCCTCGGCTCGCCAGCACGCGCAGGAATTCGGATTTATGGGCGCTCATCGGCGTGCCTTGTTGCGAAAAACCCCGCGCGGCAACTCCACCCGGGCGGGCCGGTGGTGTAACAGGTCTCGCGTCGGATTCAATCGAGGAACGCCGCATGGGGCACGTCCGTGCCGTCGGATTGATGAGCGGGACCTCGCTCGACGGGGTGGACATCGCCCTGATCGAGACCGACGGCGAGAGCATTGCGAGCTTCGGGCCGACCGCGTGCCGGCCCTATGCGCCCGCCGAACGCGAGCTGTTGCGCCGGGCACTGACCGATGCCGTCGGCCTTGCCGACCGCAATGCGCGGCCGGGCGCGCTGAGGGAAGCCGAAGCGCTGGTGACCGAAGCCCATGCGCAGGCGGCCGAAGGCTTCCTTCGCGATCACGGACTTACGAGTGACATCGCGGCCGTCGGGTTCCATGGCCAGACCGTGCTGCATCGGCCGCAGGCCGGTCTCACCGTGCAGCTCGGTGACGGCAAAGCGCTGGCGCGGCGGCTGCGTCTTCCGGTCGCGTTCGATTTTCGCGCCGCCGACGTGGCCGCAGGCGGGCAGGGGGCGCCGCTGGTGCCAATATTCCACCGCGCCCTGGTGGAGCGCCTCGACCGGAAGGATCCGACAGCGGTGCTCAATATCGGAGGCGTCGCCAATCTGACGTACCTCGACGGCGCGGAGGCGATGATCGCCTTCGACACCGGGCCCGGCAACGCGCTGATCGACGATTTCATGCTGGCGCGCGCCGGCAAGGCTCACGATGCGGGCGGGGTTTTGGCCGCCGGCGGCCGGGTCGATGAGAAGCTCGTTGCGGGCTTGCTTGCCCATCCCTTCTTCCGCCTGCCGTTTCCTAAGTCGCTCGATCGCAACGCCTTCAGCCTCGACGTGTCGGGCCACTCGCTCGCCGACGGCGCCGCCACCCTGACGGCGCTGACCGCGGCCGCGGTCGCGCGCGCGGTCGATCTGCTGCCGCGCCCGCCGCGGACCTGGATCGTGGCCGGAGGCGGCGCCCGCAATGCGACGCTGATGCGAATGCTCGCCAGGCGGCTCACCCCGGCGACGGTGCTTACGGCGGATCGACTGGGCTGGTCCGCCGACGCGCTCGAAGCCCAGGCCTTCGCCTATCTGGCGGTGCGGACCTTGCGCGGCCTGCCGATCACGTTCCCGACCACGACGGGGGCTGCAAGGCCGATGACGGGGGGAAAGGTGGCGAGGCCGTGATCCCTCCCCGACGGGGAGGGTGGCGAGCGTCACAAGACGCGAGCCGGGTGGGGATCGTTGGCTTCAAACCCCACCCCGGCGCTTCGCGCCGACCCTCCCCTTGCGGGGAGGGATTCTTACGCCGCGCTGGTCTTGCGATCGCCCTTGAGCCGCTTGTCGAGATAGAGATTGACCGCCTGCATCAGCGCTTCGACCTTGCCGTCGAAAAAATGGTTCGCCCCCGGAACGATTTTTTGGTCGATGATGATGCCCCTCTGAGTCTTGAGCTTTTCGACCAGGCCAGTCACGTCCTTGGCCGGCACCACCGCGTCCTTGTCGCCGTGGATGATGAGGCCGGAGGAGGGGCAGGGCGCCAGGAAGGAGAAGTCGTAGAGGTTGGCCGGCGGGCAAATGGAGATGAAACCCTCGATCTCCGGCCGCCGCATCAGCAATTGCATGCCGATCCAGGAGCCGAACGAGAACCCGGCGATCCAGCAGCTGCGCGCCTCCGGGTTGAGCGATTGTGCCCAGTCGAGCGCCGAGGCGGCGTCCGACAATTCGCCTTGGCCGTGATCGAATGCCCCCTGGCTGCGCCCAACGCCGCGAAAATTGAACCGCAGCACGGCAAAATTTCGATGCGCGAACGCATAATAGAGCTGATAGACGATCTGGTGGTTCATCGTGCCGCCGAATTGGGGGTGCGGATGGAGCACGATGGCGATCGGCGCATTCTTCTGCCGGGCTTGATGATACCTGCCCTCGATCCGTCCTGCGGGGCCGGTGAAGATGACCTCTGGCATGGGCAAGGACCTCGACAATCGCGGAAAGTGGGTATTCCAGCGCGCTTGACGCAAGCGGCGCGCGCACGCTACGAGCTGCACCGTCTGAATTTTTGGGCCGCTGGGCGTTTTTAGCGGCGCGGGCCAAGCCGCATGGCTCGGCAGCTCGACAGCACGATGGCCCGCTTTTAGCACGATCCCGAAGGCAAAAAGCAAGCTCCACGTGAGATCAAGGGCGTAACGATCGGCATGGCAAGGGCCTATCTCGACTGGAACGCGACGGCGCCGTTGCGCGCGCAGGCCCGCGCCGCGATGATCGCCGCGAGCGAGCTGCGCGGCAATCCGTCTTCCGTGCATGCGGAGGGTCGGGCCGCCCGGGCGCTCGTTGAGCGCGCACGCGCCGAGGTCGCGGCACTCGTGGGCGCCGAGGCGCGCCGCGTGGTCTTTACCTCGGGCGCGACCGAGGCCAATACGCTAGCCCTGACCCCGCACATCGAACTCGGCAGCGACCGGCGTCCCCGGGATCTTCTGCTGGTCTCGGCCATCGAGCATCCGTCGGTGCGCTGCGGCGGCCGGTTTCCGCCGGACGGCCTCGAGGAGATCCCGGTCACGGCCCGGGGCACGGTCGACCTTGCGGCGCTGGAATCGCGGCTTGCCGAGCTTTCTCGCGCGGGAAGCCGCGTGCTGGTCTCCATCATGCTCGCGAACAACGAGAGCGGAGTCGTCCAGCCGATTCAAAACGCTGCCGAAATGATCCATGCGGCGGGCGGGCTACTGCACGTCGATGCGGTCCAAGCTGCCGGGCGGATTTCCTGTGCGATGGATGTCCTCGGCGCCGACCTTCTCAGCCTGTCGAGCCACAAGCTGGGCGGCCCCAAGGGGGCCGGGGCCCTGATTGTCCGCACCGAGGCGCTGCATCTGGCCGATCCGCTGATCCGCGGCGGCGGACAGGAGGGGGGATCGCGAGCCGGTACCGAGGCCGTTGCGGCTCTCGCCGGCTTCGGCGCCGCTGCCGCAGCGGCACGCGAGGCGCTCGAGGAGGAGCATCGGCAGGTGTCGATGCTGCGGGATCGTTTCGAGACCGAATTGAAGCGGGTGTCGCCGGATGCCGTCATCTTCGGAGCGGACGCCGAGCGGCTGCCCAATACCACCTTGTTCGCGGTGCCCGGGGTGAAAGCCGATACGGCGGTGATCGCGCTGGATCTCGAAGGGGTGGCGGTGTCCTCGGGAGCAGCCTGCTCCTCGGGCAAGGTTCAGCCTTCGCAGGTGCTGGCGGCCATGGGATTCGGCCCGGCGGTGGCCAAAAGCGCCATTCGCGTCAGCTTGGGGCATTCTACGACCGAATCCGAGGTTGATCAGTGCCTCAATGCGTGGAAAAAGGTGTACAAGACACTACATAAGGGATCAGAGGGCATCGCCGCCTGAAGGCTTAAGCGAGGTTGAAGCGCAGCAGCAACGACCATAACCCGAGCAATCCGACCCGCGGCCCTTGAAGCCGCAGTGGAGGGAATAATGCCGGCCGTGCAAGAGACCGTCGAGCAGGTCCGCCGCATCGACGTCGACCAGTACAAGTACGGGTTCGTCACCGATCTGGAATCCGACAAGGCCCCCAAAGGCCTTTCCGAAGACACCGTCCGCTTCATTTCGGCCAAGAAGGACGAGCCGGAATGGATGCTGGCCTGGCGGCTCGATGCCTATCGGCGCTGGCAGACCATGCGCGAGCCGCGCTGGGCCCGGGTCGATTACCCGCAGATCGATTACCAGGACATGTATTACTATGCGGCGCCCAAGCGCAAAGCCGGGCCGAAGTCGCTCGACGAGATCGATCCGGAGATCCTCAAGACCTATGCGAAGCTGGGCATTCCGCTGCGCGAGCAGGAGATTCTCGCCGGCGTAGAGCGCACGGGCACCTATTCGCGGGTCGCCGTCGACGCGGTATTTGATTCGGTCTCGGTCGCGACCACTTTCAAGGAGGAGCTCAAGAAGGCGGGCGTGATCTTCCTGCCGATTTCGCAGGCGATCCAGCAGCACCCGGACCTGGTGCGCAAATATCTCGGCTCGGTCGTGCCGGTCACCGACAATTTCTTCGCCACGCTCAACTCGGCGGTGTTCTCCGACGGCTCGTTCGTCTACGTGCCGCAAGGGGTGCGCTGCCCGATGGAGCTTTCGACCTATTTCCGCATCAACGAGCAGAACACCGGCCAGTTCGAGCGCACGCTCATCATCGCCGACAAGGGCTCCTACGTGAGCTACCTCGAAGGCTGCACCGCGCCGATGCGCGACGAGAACCAGCTGCACGCCGCCGTGGTCGAGCTGGTTGCGCTCGACGACGCCGAGATCAAGTACTCGACCGTGCAGAACTGGTATCCGGGCGACGCCGAGGGCCGCGGCGGCATCTACAATTTCGTGACCAAGCGCGGCGATTGCCGCGGCCGCAACTCGAAGATTTCCTGGACCCAGGTCGAGACCGGCTCCGCCATCACCTGGAAATACCCCAGCTGCATCCTGCGCGGCGACAATTCGCGCGGCGAGTTCTATTCGATCGCGATCTCGAACGGGCGCCAGCAGGTCGATTCCGGCACCAAGATGCTCCACCTCGGCAAGAACTCCTCGAGCCGGATCATCTCCAAGGGCATCGCGGCGGGCAGATCCAACAACACCTACCGGGGCCTGGTGAGCGCCCACCGCAAGGCGACCGGGGCGCGCAATTTCACCAATTGCGACTCGCTGCTGATCGGGGATCACTGCGGCGCCCATACCGTGCCCTATATCGAGGCCAAGAACGCCTCGACGGTGTTCGAGCACGAGGCGACCACCTCGAAGATCTCCGATGCGCAGCTGTTCTACTGCCGGCAGCGGGGACTTTCCGCCGAGGAGGCGGTGGCGCTGATCGTCAACGGCTTCGTCAAGGACGTGCTGCAGCACCTCCCTATGGAGTTCGCGGTCGAGGCGCAGAAGCTGATCTCCATCAGCCTGGAGGGGAGCGTCGGCTAGTTCCTTCATCCTGAGGTGCTCGCGCAGCGAGCCTCGAAGGATGACCGGCCTAAGATCGCGGCCCTCCTTCGAGGCTCGCAGCTGATGCGGCTCGCACCTCAGGATGACGCTCTAGAACGGAAGGAATTGCCGGAATGCCCATGCTGGAAGTCGAGAATCTGCACGTCGAGATCGAGGGCAGGAAAATCCTCGAAGGCTTGAGCCTTGCGGTGAACGCCGGCGAGGTCCACGCCATCATGGGGCCGAACGGCTCGGGCAAATCCACGCTCGCCTACGTGCTCGCCGGCAAGGAGGAATACGAGGTCACCCAAGGCCGCGTGCTGTTCGAAGGCGCGGACATGCTGGCCATGGAACCCGACGAGCGCGCCGCCAAGGGACTGTTCCTGGCGTTCCAATACCCCCTCGAGATCCCCGGCGTCACCAGCATGACGTTCCTGCGCACCGCGATCAACGCGCAGCGCAAGAAGCGCGGCGAGGCGGAACTTTCCACGCCGGAGTTCATGAAGCGGGTGCGGGAGGTCGCGACGAGGCTCGGGATCGAGCCGGAGATGCTGCGCCGGGCGGTCAACGTCGGCTTTTCCGGCGGCGAGAAGAAACGCAACGAGATTTTACAGATGGCGTTGCTCGAGCCGAAACTCTGCGTGCTCGACGAGACCGATTCCGGCCTCGACATCGACGCGCTGAAAATCGTCGCCGACGGCGTCAACCGGCTGCGCTCGCCCGATCGCGCCAGCATCGTGATCACGCACTACCAGCGCCTGCTCAACTACATCGTGCCCGACGTGGTGCACGTGCTCTCCAGGGGCCGCATCGTGAAGACCGGCGGCAAGGAGCTGGCGTTGGAGCTGGAGGCGCGCGGCTACACCGAATACCAGACCGAGGCGGCGTGATGGTGTTTGCCCCTCACTCTGCTCGGCGCGCGGGATCCCAGGTGGCGAGATTTGGCGCTGAGCGGCCCGCAATCTCCTCCCTCCCCTTGAAAAGGGGAGGGATGGGGTGGGGATCGCGACCCCCTCCCGACCGCTGCGCGGTCGACCTCCCCCTTTCAGGGGGAGGTGTTCCGAGCCAGCCGAGAGGGTGAGGAACGGTGATGCGCGCCGAAATCAAACCCATGAAGACCGCGGCCGAGGCGGCGCTGGCCGAGGCGTTTGCCGCGGTGCGTGCGACGCTCCCGGGCGACCGCCGCCTCGCCGAGCGGCGCGCCGCGGCATTCCAGAGCTTCGACGAGCGTGGCCTGCCGCATCGCCGCGTCGAGGAATGGAAATACACCGATCTGCGGGCGCTGATCCGCGAGGCAAAACCGCTGGCCGCCCCGCCGGACGCGCAGGCGAAGCAGCGGGCCAAGCGCGCCGGAAAGCTCCTTGCCGGCATCGGGGCGCGCCGGATCACCTTCGTCGACGGCGCCTTCGTGGCCGAGCTTTCCGACCTCGTGGCACTCGAGCCCGGCTTGTCCATCGTGCCGATGGCGAAGGCGCTGGCCGAGGGCGATCCGCTGGTCGCGAGCCGGCTCGGCGCCGTCGTGCCGACCGACGACGTCGCGGTCGCGCTCAATACCGCGTTCATGGGGGACGGCGCCCTGGTGCGCATTTCTCGCAACACCAAGCTCGAGCGGCCGATCCACCTCGTCTTTGTGTTCGGGTCGGATCGTGCGTCCGCGGCGTTCACGCGCTCGCTGATCGTGGTCGAGGAGGGCGCGCAGGCGACCCTGATCGAGAGCCACGAAGGCCCGGACGGCATCGACTACCAGGTCAACACCGCGCTCGAGCTTCTCGTCGGCGATCACGCCCAGGTCGATCACGTGAAGATCGGGACCGAAGGGACTCTGGCGATTCACGTTTCGACGCTGATGGCCGCACTCGGCGCGCACGCCCGTTTGCGCGACCTCGTCTTCACGACCGGCGGCTCGGTGGTTCGCAACCAGCTGTTCGTGCGCTTTGCCGGCGAGGGCGCCATTCTGGCTCTCAACGGCGCGAATCTGATTAAGGGCCGCCAGCATGTCGACAACACGCTGGTCGTTGACCACGCGGTTCCGGGCGGGTTCAGCCGCGAGCTCAACAAGTCGGTGCTCGACGGCGAGAGCCGCAGCGTGTTCCAGGGCAAGATCATCGTGCGGCCGGGCGCGCAGAAGACCGACGGCAAGATGATGACGCAGGCGCTGCTGCTCTCCGAGGACGCCGAAGCCGACAACAAGCCGGAGCTCGAGATTTTCGCCGACGATGTGCAATGCGGCCATGGCGCGACGGCCGGGGCACTGGACCAGAATCTGCTGTTCTACTTGAAGACGCGCGGCATTCCGCAGGCCGAAGCCGAGGCGCTCCTCATCCAGGCATTCGTCGGCGAGGCAATCGAAACGCTCGCGCACGAGGGCGTCAAAGACGCGCTGATGGGCGCGGCGGCCGAATGGCTGCGCTCGAGAGGGCAGTAAACGCGATGCACCCGGCGGTCATGAACGGCGGCTACGACGTGAACCGGATCCGCGAGGATTTCCCGGCGCTGGCGCTGCAGGTTTACGGCAAGCCGCTGGTGTACCTCGACAATGCCGCCTCCGCGCAGAAGCCCCGCGCGGTGCTCGATCGCCTCGAGCACGCCTACACCGCCGAATATTCCAACGTGCATCGCGGCCTGCACTATCTCGCCAATGCCGCGACCGAGGCCTACGAGGGCGCGCGCGAGAAGGTCCGCGCCTTCCTCAACGCGGAAAGGCCGCAGGAGATCATCTTCACCCGCAACGCCACCGAGGCGATCAATCTCGTGGCGTATACGTTCGGCGTCGAGCGGGTGCAGGCGGGCGATGAGATCGTGCTCTCGATCCTGGAGCACCATTCCAACATCGTGCCGTGGCATTTCCTGCGCGAGCGTCACGGCGCCGTCATCAAATGGGCGCCGATCGACGATGCCGGGAATTTTCTGCTCGAGGCCTTCGAGGAGCTGCTGACCGAGCGCACGCGCCTCGTGGCGATCACGCACATGTCGAACGTCACCGGCACGATCGTGCCGGTGAAGGAGGTGGTGCGACTCGCCCATGCGCGCGGCATTCCGGTGCTGCTCGACGGCAGCCAGGCCGCGGTGCACCTCGACGTCGACGTGCGCGACATCGGCTGCGATTTCTACGTCTTCACCGGCCACAAGCTCTACGGACCGACCGGCATCGGCGTGCTCTATGGCCGCCACGATCACCTCGCGGCCATGCGGCCGTTCAACGGCGGCGGCGAGATGATCCGCGAGGTCTACGAGGATCGCGTGACCTACGGCGATCCGCCGCACAAGTTCGAGGCCGGCACGCCGGCGATCGTGCAGGCGATCGGGCTCGGAGCCGCCATCGACTACGTCAATTCGGTCGGCAAGGCCCGCATCCGGGCGCACGAGGGAAGTTTGGTGAAATACGCCCACGAGCGCCTGCGCGAGATCAACCGGGTGCGCATTTTCGGCACGACGCGCGACAAGGGGCCGATCGTCGCCTTCGACATGCAGGGCGCCCATCCCCACGACGTCGCCACCATCATCGACCGGTCCGGGGTGGCGGTGCGGGCCGGCACCCATTGCACCATGCCGCTGTTGGCGCGATATGGCGTGTCGGCGACCTGCCGGGCCTCGTTCGGCCTCTACAATACCGCCGCGGAGGTCGACAGCCTTGCGCGGGCGCTGATCAAGGCCCAGGATTTCTTCGCATGAGAGTGGACGAGATGAGCGAGGCTCAGGCGACAGCGGCCGAGGCTCCCGCGCAGACCGCGGATGGGCAGGCCTCCGCCTTGCCGGCCGAGGAGATCGAGCGGCTCACCACCGACATCGTCGCGGCCCTGAAGACCGTCTACGATCCGGAGATCCCCGCCGACATCTACGAGCTCGGCCTGATCTACAAGGTCGACATCGCCGACGACCGCAAGGTCGCGGTGGACATGACGCTCACGACCCCGAACTGCCCCTCGGCGGCCGAGCTTCCCGCCATGGTCGAGAACGCGGTCGCGAGCGTTCCCGGCGTCGGCGAGGTCAAGGTCAGCGTCATCTGGGATCCGCCCTGGGATCCGAGCCGGATGTCGGATGAGGCGCGCGTCGCCCTCAACATGTGGTAGGAAGTTGCAGGAAAGGGGCCCCGGCCCCACATCAAGGATGGATCAGGAGAGCGAATGATGGCCACCGTCAGGCCCCGGCCCCAGGTGATGCGGCTCAGTGACGCCGCGGCCGCGCGCATCAAGGAGCTTCTCGCCCAGTCGCAGAAGCCGATCGCGGGCGTTCGCGTGGGGGTCAAGAACGGCGGCTGCGCCGGGATGGCCTATACGATGGAATATGCCGAACGCGCCGAGCCGACCGACGAGGTCGTCGAGGACAAGGGCGTGCGTATCCTGATCGATCCCAAGGCGGTGCTGTTCCTGCTCGGCACCGAGATGGACTTCAAGGTCGAAAAGCTCTCGGCGCAGTTCGTGTTCAAAAACCCGAACCAGGTATCCGCCTGCGGCTGCGGCGAATCGGTGGAGCTGGCGCCGGCGAACGAAGCGGCCGCTCAATAGCATATCACCCCGTCATTCCGGCCGAGCGCTCTGGCGCGAGAGCCGGAATCTACCGTGTCGCGTGTCAAGGGGCCATGCCACGTTTCCAGGGTTCATCGGAGCGAAGGACACCGTTGGCGAAGACGACCAGGCGACGCATGAGGGCGATGAGGGCGA